>JADMIO011135821.1_pt1 | contig 25892 bp, 25 predicted proteins | sample 8958161 | NCBI WGS metagenome assembly JADMIO01 (sample SAMN16585339, study PRJNA669376) | soil metagenome | isolation source: Crop rotation soil | place: USA: Cullars Rotation, Alabama | collected 2011 | reverse complement strand
CGACAACTTGTCCACGTGGAATTCTAAGCTTAGGATCCCAATGTGCTGGAAAGCCAGGTCGTGACGAACGGGAAGAGCGACAGCCAGAACAGCAGGTGGAGGTTGGCCCAGAGCATCCCGCCGCGCACCCGATCCACGGCTTGCAGCATGTGGTGGTGGTTGTTCCAGTAGATGCCGAGGTAGACGAAGCTCAGGACGTAGCAGAGGAGCTTCGGCCACAGGGCGTGCAGCGAGTGCAGGTCCGTCCCCTCCTCGGGCGGGCGCAGCTCGAGCACCATGATCGTCATCAGGATCGCGATCACCGCGTCGCTGAAGGCCTCCAGCCGACCGGTCGTCATCGGGTCGTCAGGATCAGCTGGCTGGGGTGCTGGGCGTCGTGGAAGATCAGGTTGCGCCCGGCGGCGATCACCGGTTCGTGGGTCGGGGTGTCGGAGGAGCTGAACCACATCCGAAGCCGGTGACCGGCCGGCAGCGTGTAGGCCGCGTCCCAGACGTCGATCCGGTACTCCGTGGTCTGGCCGATCGTCACCGGCTCCTTGCGGTCGTCCGTCAGGTAGGGCGCGCCCGGCCGGGACCGCTTCGGGTCCACGTGCCGGAAGCTGGCGCGGAGCCAGCCCTGGGTGATCGGCTTCTCGGACCCGTCCGGCGCGACGTCGGACAGCCGGGCGACCCACGCCATGTCGGCCGCCTCGGTGATCGCCCAGAACCGCAGCTCAGCGGGACCCGCCATCGTGAGCGGCCTGGCCAGCGGCGCGGTCGTGTACGTCAGGCCGAGGGTGTCGTCGATCCGCTGGTCGAGGTGGATGTAGGGCGCGAAGCCGTCCGGTCCCTCCTTGCCCATGGGCACCGAGATCCCGGCCAGCGGGTTGTAGACGTAGGACTCCTGGTAGCTGGCTCGTCCGGTCGGCACCTTCGGCGTCAGGGTGCCGGTGCCCATGTGCAGCGTCGTCAGGTGGGTCCCCGCGGCGGCCCACGAGGGAGCGTTGTGCCAGGTGCGGTCACCCATGTCGAAGTAGGTCACCCGCGGCATCGTGGTTGCGCCGTTCTTCTTGCCCTTCACGAAGCCGTCCAGCCACTTCAGGACCTCGCCCGGCGGTGGGCTCGAGTTGAGGCCGACCTCGAGCGGGTCGCCGTAGGGCGCTCCGAGCTCACCGGCGTTGCCGGTGCCGTGGTGGGTGCTGGCGTCGATCCACAGCCGCCGGTGCTTGGCACCGATGCCGTCGACCAGCCGCAGGTCGCCGCGGGAGTACATGTCGTCCCAGCCGCTGTAGATGTAGGTCGGGACCACGATCTTCTTCATCTTCGCCAGCACCGACCGCTCCTGGTAGAGCGGCCCGTCCAGGTCGATCAGGCGGGTCTCGACGGCGAACAGCTGGTCCTTGCGGTCGAGGTACTGCGGCTGCGGCCCGAGGCCGAGCGCCTGGGTGCCGGTCTGGCCCGCGAACCACTGGCTGACGAAGCCCTGGTCGTAGAGGCCGTTGTGCCAGAGCACGTCGCGGTAGGGGTCGGTCGGCGGGTGGCCCACGATCACGGCGGCCAGGTGCGGCGGCTGGAGCGCGGCGCCGAGCAGGGCGGTGATCGCTGAGTAGGAGTAGCCGGACAGGACCACCTTGCCGTTGCTCCACGGCTGCTTGGCGATCCACTCGACCAGGTCGTAGGCATCGCGCTGCTCGCGCTCGCAGAGCAGGCAGAGCGCACCGCCGCTCTTGCCCGACCCGCGGACGTCGGTGTTGACGTGCGCGTAGCCGTTGGCGAGGTAGGTCGTGGAGGACGACCGGCCGTACGGCTCCATGTCCAGAATCGCCGGGTATCGCCCGGTTGCGGCGGGGAGGTGGACGTCGCCGACGAGGTCTACACCGTCGGTCGCCAGGACGTGGACGTCAGGCATCGTGACTGGTCCGGCCGCCTGGGCAGGAACGAGCGCGACACCCGCGAACAGAGCAGCGAGGACAGCAAGGGTTCGACCTGAGCGCATCGGTTGATCTTCGACGCGGGCGCAGAGGTTCCTACCGGCCAGGCCGCAGCCTTTCCGGTGCTGCATCGTTAGGCCAAGAACGCCATCAGATGGAGGTCTGCATGAGGGTCAGGATCCGCCCGATCGCCGCCGCAGCGGCACTCACGGCCGGAGTGGCCTTCTCCCTGCCGGCGCAGGCGTCCGCGCCGGTCCTGCCCAGCGCCACCTACATCGTCACCCTCGCCCCCTCCGCGTCCGCCCCGGCGGTCGCCCAGCTGGCTGCCGGGCTCGGCGGCAAGGTCGGCTTCGTCTACCGCGACGCGGTGAACGGCTTCTCGGTGAAGCTCCCTGCCTCGCTCGCCCCCGCCCTGCGCCTGCTGCCCGGTGCCGTCTCGGTGCAGCGCAGCCAGGTCGTCCACGCCCTCGGCGCCCAGCGCCAGCCCAGTCCACCCTCCTACGGGCTGGACCGGATCGACCAGCGCGTACTGCCGCTGTCCGGTTCCTTCTCCACCACCGCGGACGGCACCGGCGTCACGGCCTACGTGATCGACAGCGGCATCCTCTACACGCACCGTGACTTCGGCGGCCGCGCCGTCAAGGGCTTCGACGGCATCACCGCCAACGGCAGCGCTGTCGACTGCGACGGCCACGGCACCCATGTCGCGGGCACGATCGGAGGCACGGCCTACGGCGTGGCCAAGAAGGTCAAGCTCGTCGGCGTGCGGGTCCTCGACTGCAACGGCGACGGCACGACCGAGTCGGTCGTCGCCGGTCTGGACTGGGTCGTCCGCAACCACACCGCCGGAGTCCGCGCGGTCGCGAACATGTCCCTCGGTGGCGGCAAGGACGCAGCGCTGGACGCAGCCGTCGAGCGGGCGATCGCCGACGGGATCACCTTCGCCGTCGCGGCCGGCAACGACGGCGGCCTGCTGGGCGACCTGCTCGGCGGCTCGAACGCCTGCAACCACTCCCCCGCCCGCGTGGCCGACGCCCTGACCGTGGGCGCGTCGGAGTCGGACGACTACATCGCCAGCTACAGCAACAAGGGCCCGTGCGTCGACCTGTTCGCCCCGGGCACCGACATCAAGAGCGACTGGATCGACAGCAACATCGGCACCAACACCATCAGCGGCACGTCGATGTCGACGCCGCACGTCGTCGGTGTCGCGGCGCTCTACCTGTCAGCGGTCGGCTACCGCACGCCCGCCCAGGTCAACGCGCAGCTCATCGGGACCGCCACTGCCGGAGCCGTTCAGGGCCTGAGCGGCAGCACCGCGAACCGCCTGCTCTTCACGCGCTAGGCGATGGGCCGCAGCGGCCCGTCGTAGTGCATGCACTCGCAGTCCGGGAAGTAGCGGTAGAAGTAGACCCTGTTCGACGGGTCGTGCCGCGCTGAAGAAAGCTCCATGCCGATCCCACCGGCTCGCTGGTACGACGAACCGAGGGCTTCGATCGCCCCGACCGTGCCCGCCAGCGTGACCTGCGGCGTCCTGGACGGCAGCGCGGCCTTGAGCAGGTGGAGGGCCGCACAGGTGTTCATCGCGATGCCGCGCGCGTTGCCGCTGGTGAAGCTGATGCCGGCGTCGCGCAGGACCTTCGCGCAGTAGCGCAGCTCAGCGTTGGCATAGCGGCCGTTGTCCGGGTTGAGCGACTCCGGGAGGTCGATCGTCGGCAGCCAGCCGAAGCCGACCGCACCGGTGTACTGCCTCTTGTCGATCGTCCCGCTCTCGATGAGGGCTTCTGACGCGGCGGCGCTGCTGACGCCGTACCGGGGGTAGTAGCCCTGGCTGCGCGCGACCGGCAGGAACAGCGTGCTCAGCCCCCCGTTCGACTCGAACGGGATGACGTGCGTGACGCCGTTGGAGGCGAAGGTCAGCTGCGCCGACTTCACTGCCACTGCCTGCCCGCTGATGCTCGCGGCGTTGGTCAGAGGTCCGACTTTCACGACCACCGGGTTGTAGCCCAGGCGCTTGAGGGACGGCACCAGGATGGCGTCAACCGCGTGGCTGAACGGGATGTCGTCGTAGGTCAGGATGCCGACCTTGACAATGCCGGTCGTTGACGGGGCTCCGCGCACCGCGTCCCAGGGGGTGAAGTACTTCTGCGCCGTCAGTGGCGTCGTGAAGTAGGCCGCCAGGCGATCGAGGTTGGGGTAGCCCTGCTCGATCAGGCCGCGATGCCGGGCCAGCTCGGCCTTGCCGATCTCGGGGAGCCCGACGCTCAGCATCAGGACGCCCGCCTTCGTCAGGCACTCGCGGTAGGAGCCCGTGCCGGCGCCCTCGACGGCGAACACCCGCGGGCTGTCGTGGGTGAACTGCTCGCACACCCCGGCGTACTGCTGGTCCAGCGTCTGCGCCGACGTCTGATCGACGTTGGCGTAGACCGGCACGACCTTGCGCCCCGCGATGCCGCCGTGCTTGTTGACGTCCTTGATCAGGGCCTCGGTGTTGGCCTTGGAGTCACCGGAGGTGATGCTCCCGACGCCAACGGTCTCGTTCACCCGGCCGGCGTTCTTGTCGTAGACGAAGCCCAGGTAGATCTCCTTGGCCGTGATGCCGGGGGCAGATCCCCCCGGCCCCGCGCTCGGGAACCCCGTGAAGGTCTCTCCTGCGCTGGCGCTCGGCCCAGTCCCTGCAGTGGGGATGACGGCGGTGCTGCCGCCCGGGCTCGTCGAGGTCGGGTCAGGCGTGCCGGTGGGTCCCGCGAGGGCCTCGCCTCCGAGGCCGTTGTCCGGAAGCGCGCTGCCCGGGGAGGAGCCGCCCGCCACGTGCACCGTGGACCCGCACGCGGTCATCAGGACGAGCGACAGCGCCGAGCCGAGCAGGGACAGCTGGGAGCGACCGCGCACACGCGGATGCTAGGTCCTACACCGTCGGGACGCCTATTCGGCCAGGGAGTCAGGCCCTGCGGGTCGCCAGGCGCCCGCCGAGGTGCACACCGTCGATGCTGCCGTCGGCAGCGCGCGTGAAGTAGCCGCGCATCCCCTTGGCCGGTCCCTCGTCGACGACGTACTTGTCCGGCTCGCCCTTGACGATGGCGAGCAGGATCGGCGGCTGCTCGGGGACGTCGTCCCCGGCCTCGCGCATCGCGAGCGCCTGCTCCGGCTTGACGGTGACCTGGGCGGACAGCCGGCCGTCGACCGCGGTCAGGTCGAGGTCCATCGCGATCGTCTCGTAGCCGCCGGTGTAGGCCCGCAGCTCCTCGTCGGAGAGCCGGGTCGGCTCGAGCTCGGTCTTCGTGAGGCCCAGGAAGTGGTCGAGCGCCCAGGCCGTGAGCGCCTCGTTGAGCTGCGGGCCGTTGGGACCGCAGTTGGTCATGGAGATCAGGCCGAAGTCGCGATCGGGCAGCAGCAGGAAGGCCGAGTGCTGCCCATGGGTCGTGCCGCCGTGCGAGACCGTCTTGACGCCATCGACCTCGGCGAGCAGCCAGCTGATGCCGACCGCGTCGCCCAGCGCACTGCCCGCCATGTCGGCCGTCGGCTCCTGCATCTGCTTCAAGGTCGCGGCGCTGAGCAGCTGGGTTCCGTCAGGGGCCGTCCCGTCGCCCAGGTGGAACTTCGCCCAGGCGAGCTGGTCGGCCGCCGTCGCGCTGATGCCCCCCGCCGGCGCGCTGCTGCGCGGGATGGGCCACGGCTTGGCGATGGTGATCGTGCCGTCCTCTTCGCGGTTGTGCCCGACCGAGAAGCGCCGCAGCATGATGTCCGCCGGGAAGAACAGCGTGTCCTTCATGCCGAGCGGCTCGAGCAGAAGGTCGATGATCGCCCGCTCGTAGGTCGTTCCGACCACCTTCTCGATCAGCCGGCCGGCCAGCGACAGCGAGGCGTTGTTGTAGGAGACGGTCGCCCCCAGGGGCGTGACCTGCTCGATGGTGGCCATCCGGGTGACGTACTTCGCGAGGGCGTCGTCGCCGTTGCCCATGTCCTCCATGAGGTCGCCCTCCCAGCCTGCCGTGTGGTTCAGCAGCTGGAGGACGGTGACCTTCTCGGCAGCCTCGCTGTCCTTGAGCTCGAGCTCCGGCACGTAGGTCCGGACCGGGGCGTCGAGGTCCACCTTGCCCTGCTCGACCAGGCGCATGATCGCGGTCGCGGTGTAGGTCTTGCCGGTGGAACCGAACTGCATGAGCGTGCGCTCGTCGACCGGCAGCGGGTTCTCCACGCTCGTGACGCCCGCGAACGCGAAGTGCTCCACCCCCTCGTGCACCACACCGACGGCGACGCCGGGGACGGCCAGCTCCTCAGCCAAGCGGCTGACGGTGCTCTGCAGGTCGGTCATGGGGGCTCCTCGAGGTCGATCAAGATCGCGTAGCCCTACACTGTAGGTCTACCCGCTACACTCGTCAAGTGAGCACCGCTGCCGCCCTGCCGCTGAGCCGTGAACGGATCCTGGCGTGCGCGCTGGCCATCGCCGATCGCGACGGCCTGGATGCGACCAGCCTGCGCCGGGTGGCCGGTGAGCTCGGCGTTCACGTCACCTCGCTCTACCACCACCTCCCGACCAAGGAGGCGCTGCTCGACGGCGTCGTCGAGGAGCTGCTCGCCACCGCCGCGCTGCCGCTCGGCGAGGTCACCTGGGAGCACTGGGTGCGCACGTTCGTCGACGAGGTCGCGGTGATGGCGGAGCGGCACGGCGGGGCCTTCCCCGTCCTGCTGCGGCGTCCGGTGCAGGGCCCGCGGGCGACCGCGACCTTCGAGGCCGGTCTGGCAGCGTTCCACCGCGCCGGGTTCTCGACGCCCGACTCCTACGCGGCCGTCAAGAACGTGGCCCTGGCTGTGCTCGGCTGCTGCCTCGAGCGCGCGGTCGGAGTCACGGAGCACGACGAGCTGCAGACCGACGTCTCGCGGCTGTCCTGGCAGGACTTCCCGATGCTGCACCAGGTCAGCGAGCTCGCAAGTGAGGTCGACCTCATCGCCTCGCTGCGCGAGGTGCTGGTGGCCGGGTTCGCCGCCAAGCTCGCCCACGCGTCCTGAGGACCTACCCTCGGCGGGTGCGTGAGCTCCGATGAGCGTTCCCGACCCGCTTGGCGGTGACCGCCTTGCCGCGGGTGCTGCCAGCTACCGGCCGCCGGTCTACGGCAAGCCGCCACCACCGCCGTTCTACCTGCGCTGGCGCTTCATCGCCCTGGCCGTCGTCCTCGCCCTCGCGCTGTCCTACGTGCTCTACAAGGCGACTGCCAAGACCGCGGACACCCCGGAGCAGGCGACCAGCTCGGTGGTCGCGCTGTTCCTCGACCACAAGTACCCAGCGATGCTCGCGAAGCTGTGCCGCGCGGACCGCAACCAGGTCGGGGCCAACGACCTGGAGACAGCGGGCAACAACGCCGGCGATCTCATCAAGACCCTGGACAAGGCTCAGGTCGAGAGCGTCACCGACGTCAGCCTCTCCGGCGACTACGCCAACGTGAAGGCCAAGCAGGTGAGCGGCCTGATCACCGGCAAGATCGGGCCGGGCACGACCTTCCACGTGATCACCGTCTTCGAGAACGGCTGGAGGGTCTGCCTGAGCCCAGGCGGCTACGGAGTGGGAGCCATCAACCTCGAGGTCCCGATCGGTGCAACCCCGCAGCTGCCGGATCCGTAGTAAGGCCATGCAGCAACGAGACGACGCGTTCCGGGCCTACGTCACCGGGCACCGCTCCGGCTTGCTGCGCACCGCCACCTTCCTCACCGCCGGCGACGCGTTCGCCGCGGAGGACCTCGTCCAGACCGCGCTGATGCGGGTCTACGTCGCCTGGTCCCGGGTTCGGCCCGACACGGTCGACGCCTACGCCCGCAAGGCCCTGCTGCACGCGCTGATCGATGACCGCCGCCGCGCGTTCACCCGCCGCGAGCAGCCGCGGGCGGAGCTGCCCGAGATCGCCCTCCCCGAGGCTGCGGACGTCGAGACTGCGCTCTACGCCGCGCTCGCGACCCTGCCGCCACGGATGCGCGCCGCCGTCGTCCTGCGCTACTTCTGCGACCTCTCGGTGGCCGACACCGCCGACGAGCTCAGCTGCAGCGAGGGCACCGTCAAGAGCCAGACCGCCCGCGCGCTCGCGCACCTGCGCACCGCGCTCTCCCCGACCACCCCCACCCGAGAGGCCCACCCATGAGCGACATCTCCTCGATCTTCCACAGCACCGGTACGACGGATGGGCCGCCCTCCCCCGAGGTGGTCGAGGCCGACCTGGCGCGCGGCCACCTCGCCCTGGCCCGGCAGCACCGCCGACGTGCTGTCCGCCGGTCGCTCGCGATGACCACCACCCTCGCCGCCGCTGCGGTCGTGGCCATCGCCGTCGGCCAGAGCTCACCGAGCGACGCTCCCTCGGTCGCCAAGGCTCCGCGCACCACCGCCGCTCCCCCCAGCCCGGTCGCGCCCGCGTCCATCCAGCTGGTCAGCTACCACGGCGCGCAGCTCGCCGGCTTCACCGTCGACCGCGTCCCCGCCGGCTGGAAGCTGTCCTCGTCGACGCAGTACGCGCTGCTGGTCACCCCGCAGGCCAGCACCGACGACCGGCCCGATGTCTTCGAGGGCAAGCTGGCTGTGCTCACCTCGTCGTTGGACGCGAGTGGTCTTGGTGACGGCCGTCCGGTCACGGTCAACGGCCGCGAGGGCCGGGTCATGGACCAGGGCGAGTACGGGATCACCCTGCGCTACACCGACGCCCGCGGGTTCGGCGTCGACATCCAGGCACCGCTGGCGCTGCACTGGAGCGACGCGCAGATCGTCGCCTTCGCCGAGGGCGTCCACGTCACGAGCAACGCCGTCCACTCGCGTGGTTAGTGGTCTCCGACGACGTCCGCAGCTAGTCGTCTCCGACGAAGACGCAGAACGGGTGGCCGTCGAGGTCGGCGTAGACCCGCAAGGGCTCCTCCGGGTCATCTGACCGGTCTTGCACCAGCACTCCCCCGAGCGCCAGCACCCGGACGTGCGCGGCATCGAGCGCCTCGATGTCGCGCACCGTCATGTCCAGGTGCAGCTGCTGCGGGACGCCGTCAGCCGGCCAGGTCGACCGGTCGAGCCGCTCGACCTGCTCGAAGGCCAGCACCGGCTCGCCGTTGCGATCACGCAGGTTGAGCCACTCGCGGCCGGCGACGTCGTCAGCGCCGTCCAGCGGCGGTTCGTGCCCCGGCCGGTAGACCAGGTCGAGCAGCTGCCGCCAGAACTCGGCAGCCGCCCGCGCGTCCGTCGTGTCCACCACGACCTGCCGCAGTCTCATGACTCTCACCGTAGTGACGTCCCCCGGTGATGGACGCGCAGCCCGTGCAGGTGCAAGGTGTCCACCAACGAGCCACGCGTACTGCAGGAGGACCGTCGTGAAGGCCTACCGCTTCTTCGCCTACTTCATCGCTGTCGAGGTCATCGTCCAAGCCTCAGCGATCGTCTTCGCCGTGTTCGGTGAGAGCAAGTTCATCGACGACGGAGGAACCGTCAACAAGGCGCTCGTCGACGCGAAGGACACCAGCGTCTTCACCGGCGCTGTCGGCTACCCGATCCACGCGATCAACGGGACGATGGTGATCCCGCTGCTGGCCCTCATCCTGCTGATCATCTCGTTCTTCGCCAAGGTGCCCGGCGGCGCCAAGGCTGCGGGCCTCGTGCTGCTGATGGTGATCATCCAGATCGCGCTCGGCATCGTCTCTCACGAGGTGCCTGCCCTCGGTCCGCTGCACGCCATCAACGCCTTCGGGATCTTCGTCATGGCGGTCATGGCGGGCAAGAAGGCCGGCGAGGCTGCACCCGCGGAGCCTGTTGTCGCTGCGTAAGAGCCCTCGCACGCGGCTGATCGTCGCCCTGGCGGCCACCTCAGCACTCGTCGTACCCCTCGGCTGGATGTGGTGGGGCAGCCGGCTTCCGTCCTCCTACTCCGTCATGAACATGGGCTACGAGGACAACGGCGGCGCTGCGCCGATGCCGGCCGGGCACGACATGCCGATGGTCAGCGTCGCGGACCTGGTGGCCGACCCGAACCGCAAGGCAGACGTCGTCGTCGACCTCACCGCTCGCAGAGCCGGTAAGCGCTACACCCTCAACGACCGCTCCCCCGGGCCGCAGATCGATGCCGTCGAGGGACAGCTGGTGCAGGTGACGCTGCACAACGCCTCGGTGCCGGACGGGGTGGCGCTGCACTGGCACGGCGTGGATGTGCCGAACGCTGAAGACGGCGTCGCCGGCGTGACGCAGGACGCGGTGAAGGTCGGACAGAGCCACACCTACCGGTTCGTCGCCGACCACGCCGGCAGCTACTGGTACCACTCGCACCAGCTCTCGCACGAGCAGGTGGCGAAGGGCTTGCTGGGCGCGTTGGTCGTCCATCCGCGGGTCGCCGCAGAGGAGCTGGACGTGGTCGCCCTCAGCCACGCCTACGCCGGGGTCAGCACTCTCAACGGCAAGCAGGAGCCCCAGACCACGTTCGCCCGGCCGGGGCAGCGGGTGCGCGTTCGTGTCATCAACACCGACAACGGAGCCACCCAGGTCTGGACCGACGGAGCGCCCTACCAGGTGCTGGCGATCGACGGGACCGATGTCGTCCGGCCGACGCCCGTCGAGGATCGCCGGGTCCAGGTGGCCGCCGGCGGGCGCATCGACCTCGGACTGCAGATGCCGGCGGACGCACGGCCCGTGCTCGTGTCGATCGGCGGACTGCCGCTGCTCAGGCTCGCCCCGACGGGCTCCGGGGCCGATCTGCAGGTCAAGCCGCTCAAGCGCGCGCGGCTCGACCTCCTGACCTACGGGAGCCCGGCCCCCCTGCCGTTCGACCCAGTGAAGGCCGACCGGCACTTCCGCTACTCGATCGGCAAGCGGCCCGGGTTCGTCGACGGCAAGCCGGGGCTGTGGTGGTCCATCAACGGTCACCTGTTCCCCGACGTCCCCATGTTCGTCGTCGACAAGGGCGACGTGGTGACGATGACCATCAGCAACCACAGCGGCGCGCTGCACCCGATGCACCTGCACGGCCACCACGCGGTCGTGCTCAGCCGCAACGGCGTGAAGGCGACCGGGAGCCCGTGGTGGATCGACTCTCTCGACGTGGAGTCCGGGGAGACCTATGAGATCGCGTTCCTCGCCGACAACCCTGGCATCTGGATGGACCACTGCCACAACCTGCCGCACGCGCAGCAGGGGCTGGTGGCGCACCTGATGTACACCGGCGTCAGCGAGCCCTTCCGGGTCGGCGGCGAGAACGACAACGCTCCCGAGTAGTGCCCGGAGCAGTGCCGCGAGCCGGGGACGAACCGCCACATAACGGCAGGTCGGCAGGGAGTCGCCCGGCGCCGTCGAAGCAGCACAGGTGCGCCGTCTGCTGCTCCTCGTCCTGCTCCTCCTGACCGGACTGCCCGCGGTGGCCCTTGCCGACCCGCTGGCTGGCCCCGTGCGGGTCGTCGAGCAGGCCGGTGCAGACACCACCGCCACCTGCCGGCGCGACCTGCCTCTCACCGACGACGCGTGTGCGCTCCCGGTCGCCCCGCCCGTCTTGCGCCCGGAGGTCAAGGCCTACCAGCGCAGCGACACCCACCGCCGGCTCGCGCTGCAGCTCGCCCTCGGCAACGACGTGCCGTTCCGCCACGCCGCCTGGCTCGGGACCCACAACTCCTTCAACACCACCACCCGTCCGATCACCGTGTCCGGGCTCGACTCCAACCAGCAGCTGTCGCTGACCGACCAGCTGCGCAGCGACATCCGCAGCGTCGAGCTGGACGCACACTGGTTCCCGAGCCTGGCTGCCGGCGGCCGGAGCGCTCCGGTGATGTGCCATGCGCAGGGACGCGACCAGCTGCACGCTGGCTGCACCACGGAGGGCCTGCTCACCGACGGGCTCGAGGAAGTGGCCGCCTGGGCGCGCGCCAACCCGCGCCAGGTCGTCCTGCTCTACCTCGAGGACCAGCTCGACGACGACGAGGGCTATGCCGCGGGCGCGGCGGCGGTGAGGTCGGTCCTGGGCTCGATGCTCTACGCGCCGGGCGGGACGGGGTGCACCGCTCTGCCGCTGAACCGCACCCGCAACGACGTGCTCGCCGCCCACAAGCAGGTGGTGGTGGTCAGCAGCTGCCACGGCGGCGCCGGCTGGAACGGCGTCATCTTCAGCGAGGCAGCCAAGATCGAGGACGGACCAGAGGGGTACGGCGGAGGCGGCAGCTGCGACCCGGCTCGTCCGCCGCGGGCCTTCACCGATCGGCTGCTGCGGGTCTTCGAGGACTCGACCGCGCTGACCGCCACCGTCGATCAGGGCGCCGACAGGATCAGCCCCGGGCAGGCGACCGCGATGCAGCGCTGCGCCGTCGACATAACCGGCTTCGACCAGCTGATGCCGGACGACCCCCGCCTCGCGTCGTCGATCTGGAGCTGGGCGCCGGCCCAGCCCGCCGCAGGTGGCTGCGCAGTGCAGCAGGCCGACGGCTTCCACTCCGCAAGCTGCGCCGGCAAGCGCGCCTTCGCCTGCAGAACGGCGCGCGGCTGGACGGTGGACAGGGCTGGCGGGCCGGCCGCCTCGCGAGGTCGCTGCCGGGGTGGGCAGGTGGGCACCCCGCGGTACGGCTGGGAGGCCGAGCAGCTCAAGGCAGCGATGCGCGCTGCTCGGGTCACGTCGGTCTGGGTGTCCATGACCGGTGGCGGCACGCAGTGGAAGGCGCACGACCGAGCGTCCTGACAGGATGCGCCGATGACACGCACCCGCTGGTCGGTCCTCGCGGCCTTCGTGCTGGTCACGTCGGCCAACCAGATGCTGTGGCTGACGTTCGCACCGCTCACCACGGACGCCGCCAAGCACTACGACGTCGGAGACGGCGCCATCATCGCCCTGTCCGCTGTCTTCCCCCTGCTCTACGTGCTGCTGGCGCTGCCTGCCGGCATCGCCTTGGACCGGTGGTTCCACAGCAGCGTCACGCTGGGGGCGACCCTCACCGCGCTCGGGGCCTTGCTGCGGCTGATCGGTGACGACTACGGCTGGGTGCTCGCTGGCCAGCTGCTCGTCGCTGTGGCGCAGCCACTGGTCACCAACAGCGTGGCCAAGGTCGGCGGTGCCTACTCGACCGAGCAGGACCGGCCCACGGCGATCGCGGTCTGCTCTGCCGGGCTGTTCGCGGGCATGCTCCTCGCCTTCGCCACCGCAGGTGCACTGGGAACCGACCACCTTCGGCTGCTGCTGCTCGTCCAGGCGCTCTACTCCGTCGTCGGCGCCCTGCTGCTCGCCTTGGGCATGCGCGACCGGGGCCGGCTGGTGGACGAGACGCCGGTCGCCAGCGGCAAGGAGGCCCTGCGGTCGGTGTGGGCCGATCCCGTGGTCCGCACGATGACCTGGCTGGTCGTCGTCGGCTTCGGCGTCTTCGTCGGGTTGACCAGCTCGTTGGAAGCCCTGCTCAAGCCCGATGGCGTCTCGACGACGGAGGCCAGCGTCCTGCTGCTGGTCATGGTCGCGGCAGGCGTCGGCGGCTCGCTGGTCATCCCGCCCCTGGCCGCGCGCCGCGGTGCTGAGCGGACCGTGCTGCTCGCCTCACTGGTCGTGACCGCTGCAGGTGCCGCGCTGCTCGGGTTCGTTCACCCCCTGGTCGGTGTCGGCGCCCTGCTCGCCGCGATGGGGCTGCTGCTGCTGGCGACCCTGCCGGTGGTGCTCGAGGTGATGGAACGGCGAACCGGATCGGCGAGCGGCACCGGCGCGGCCGTCCTGTGGATGGCCGGCAACGTCGGTGGCCTGGTCGTGACCGGTGTCCTGGCACTGCTCCTGGACCACCGCGAGGCGGCATTCCTGGTGCTCGCAGGCATCGGCCTGCTCGGGCTGCCAGTCCTGCTGCGGATGGAGACCGCCGCGCTGCAACGCCCTAGGGTCGAGCCATGAGCTGGAGCAACTGGGCAGGCAACCAGACCATGACCCCCGCGCGGGTGGAGCGGCCGACGTCGGTCGACGAGCTGTCGGCGCTGGTGAAGCAGGCTGCGGCCGACGACCTGAGGGTCAAGCCGATCGGCTCGGGTCACTCCTTCACCGCGATCGGGCTCACCGACGGCGTGCAGGTCGACATGTCCGGGCTCGCCGGTCCGCTCTCCGTCGACACCGCCACCAACCAGGTGACCGCGCCTGCCGGCGTGCCGCTGCACCGGCTGAACGCCGCGCTCCACGAGCACGGTCTCGGGCTGACCAACATGGGCGACATCGATCGGCAGACGGTCTCGGGCGCGGTGTCCACAGGCACCCACGGGACCGGTCGTGAGAGCGCCGGTTTCGCGATGCAGGTCGCCGCCCTCGAACTGGTCCTGGCGGATGGCTCGCAGGTCCGCTGCAGTCCCAGCGAGCGACCCGAGCTGTTCGACGTCGCCCGCGTCGGCCTCGGCGCCCTCGGCGTCCTGACGTCCGTGACCTTCCAGGCCGAACCAGCGTTCCTGCTGCGGGCGGACGAGCGGCCGATGCCCCTTGCCGACGTCCTCGACGGCTTCGAGGAGCACGTCGCCTCCAACGAGCACTTCGAGTTCTACTGGTTCCCGCACACCGACCTGGCGCTGACGAAGCGCAACAACAGGACCACTGAGGCAGCCCCCTTGGGACGCTTCCGCAAGGCCCTTGACGACGAGATCCTCAGCAACGGGCTGTTCCGGATGACCTGTGCACTGGGCTCAGTGGCTCCAGCCGTCATCCCGCGGGTCAACCGGATCGCCTCCCGCGCCCTCAGCGCCCGCACCTACGCCGACAGCGCGCCGCACGTCTACACCTCCCCCCGGCGGGTCCGGTTCTGCGAGATGGAGTACGCGATCCCCCGCAGCGAGCTGCCCTCGGTCTTCCGCGAGCTGCGCACCCTGCCCGAGAAGCACGGCCTGCGGGTCAGCTTCCCGGTCGAGGTGCGGGTGGCTCCGGCCGACGACGTGCCGCTGTCCACGGCGTTCGGCCGCGACTCGGCCTACATCGCCGTGCACATGTTCAAGGGCACGTCGTTCGACGCCTACTTCAACGCGGTCGAGAAGCTGGTCGGCGAGGTCGGCGGACGTCCCCACTGGGGCAAGCTGCACAACCTGACCTCAGACGACCTGCGCCAGCGCTACCCGCGGTTCGACGACTTCCTCGCGATGCGCGAGCAGCTCGACCCGCAGCGCCGGTTCGCCAACGCCTACCTCGACCGGGTGCTCGGCGCCTGACGCCTCACCAGCCGCGCAGGTCCACCTCGTAGGTGTCGACCACCTGCTCGCCGTCGACGACGTGCATCCGCTCGTGCAGTGCGACGGTGGGGTCGACGTGGGCTGGACGCACCCGGATCAGGTCACCGACCGCGAAGCTCTCCCCCTCCGGGGAGAAGGTCGTGTGCTCGTCGGAGCAGAACCACACCGCCGCCCCGGGGATGCTCGGGTTGCCGTGGTCCATGCCGAGCGACTTCAGGCCGACGTCGGCTACGGCCCAGCCGGCCGGGTTCACGTGGATGACCCGGGCCAGCACCGTGAGGGCGGGCTGGAACGGCAGGCCCTGCTTGCCGTAGTCGGTGTCCATGAGCAGGTAGGAACCGGCTTGGATCTCGTTCGCCCAGGTGTTGATGGCGTAGTTGCCGGTGCCACCGGCGCTGATCAGGTCGCCCCCGACGTCCTTGGACGCCTGCAGCAGCTTGGCCATGCAGTCGGCGGTCTGCGAGAGCTTCTCGATCGCATCCATGACCGGCATGACGTGGCCCTCGTAGCCCATGACCCCCCGGACCTCGAGCCCCTTGCTCCGGGCCAGGTCCGCCAACCGTCCGGCGTCCTCGGGGTCGCAGCCGCACCGCGGCAGTCCGACGTTGACATCGATCACCACCTCGCGCACGCCACCCGCGGCGGCGGCCTGCACGGTGATGTCGCTGTCGACCGCCAGGGTCACTCGCGCCCCGCGTTCCACGACGGCACCGAGCCGCTTGGCATCGAGGACCTCGTTGGCGAGCATCAGGTCCTCACCGAGGCCGGCTCGCGCCATGCCCTCGACCTCGCGAATGGTCGCGCAGGTGAACCCGGTGTGCCCCGCGCGCTGCTGCAACCGGGCCAGCTCGGTCGTCTTGTGCGCCTTCACGTGCGGCCGCATCCGGTTGCCGGGCAGCGCCTCGGCCATCGTGCGCAGGTTGTGCTCGAGCATCGTCTTGTCGACGACCAGCGCAGGCGTCTGCAGCTCGTCGAGGCGCATCCGAACTCCTATCAGGCGGGTATCAGGCGAGCACGGCTACCGCGAGGGCAGCGAGCAGAAGGACGTTGAGCAGGGTGCCGACCAGGACGATGGCCATCAAGCGGTCGTCGGCGTCGTCCCAGCCGCGGAGCAGTCGCTGGGGACCGCCCTCGGGAGGAGGACTGTCGCACACCGGGCAGGTCCAGCGCGTCAGGTCGGGGCGGTAGGGCGCACCGCAGGTCTCGCAGAGGACCCGGTTCACCGTGCTCACGTTGCCCCCTCGCGCAGCGACAGCCGTCGTCGCCGGTCGACCAGGCTGTAGAGCGTCACCGATCCCAGCGTCAGGAACTGCCACACCCCGAAGGCCGCCAGGGCTGCGGTCGGCCCGAACCGACGACCCAGCAGCTGGTACGACGAAGCGACCGGTGCGACCTCGGGACCGACTGTCGCGGGCGAGCCAGGCGCGCCGGGTGCTCCGGGCGTCACCGTGGTCGTCGGCGGGACGCCGGAGACCGGCTGGTCGACCGTGCCGACGTCCGGCGGCCGGTCGGCCGGCAGGTCGGTCTCGGTCAGTGAGGCGCTGCCCAGGACCAGCTCGAGCCGGTTGGCGGCGATCCCGCCCGGCAGGTCAGGCGTAGCCACAGTGATCTTCACGCCACCGGTGTCGGCGGCCGCCTCACGCGGCCCGGTGTGCCGCAGCGCTGCGGTTGCCGCGACCGAGATGCCGGCGGCGGCCAACGCGCTGTTGGCGGCGTCGGTGGCCTGCGCGATCGTCGTACCGGGGAGCAGCGGCATGTCCGCGACGACCAGGCCGTCGTCGGTCAGCCCGACCTCCTGGCCCGCGACGCTGAGGGTCCCGACCGACAGGTGCGCCTCGGCCTTGTGCTCGTTGCCGAGTGCCGACACCGCAGCCGTGGCCACCACGTTGCGGAGCTCGAGGACGCCCGCGACCGAGACCCGCGCGATCGCCGTGCGAGCCGTGGCCGTCACCGCTCCCTTGGCCTTGTCACCGGAGAGCCTGACGACCGAGGTGGACCCGTCGATGGCGACCAGACCGGCGAGGTCGAGGATCGCGCCGGTGGACGTCCCGCTGACGGCACCCTCCGCGGCGCGGGCCGTGGCCGACCCGCCCGACACGACCAGTGGCCCGGCCGTGGTCTCGGGAACGGCCGCGAGGTCGTCCTTCGCCGGCCCCGGGAACGCGGCTTCGGCGTCGGGGACCGTCAGGACCGTCTGCCCTGCCGCGTCGTTCGCCTGACCGACCAGCGTGCGGATCAGCGGTCCAGGTTCGTAGGGAGCCGCCCGGACGAACCCGGACGGGGCACCGTCGAGCGTCGCCAGCACCCAGCCGGAACCGGTCTCCAGCGTGACCAGACCGCCCGCCGCGCCGACGTCGCCGGCGGTCCGTGCGCCGGCGACCAGAGCGGTCAGCGAGAAGTCGCCGAACGCGACCACGGGTGCGGCCGAGACCACCGGGCGGGCCAGAAGCAGCACGGACACGAGAGGCAGCGCCGCGACGGTCGCGACCAGGAGCCGCTTCACAGGGCCCCGCCGATGATCTCCTCGAGCACCTGCTCGACAGGCACCCCCCGCTCGGCCGCGACCTGCTCGAGGTGCCGCACGTCGCTCCCGCGCAAGGAGAGCCGCAAGCTCTCCCTGGCCCGGTCCGGTGCCGGCCGCACGTCGAGCGCCGGGGCCTCACCACCTCCGAGGTAGGCAGCCGCCAGGTCGTCCTGCGACAGCTCGTCCGGTGCGCCGGAAGCGACCACGGATCCTTGCTCGAGGACGATGGCGCGGTCGGCGACCTTGAGCGCCTGGCCGACGAACTGCTCCACCATCACCACCGCGATGCCCCGCGACTTGAGGTCTGCGACGAGCGCGAAGAGATCGGCGACGACTGCCGGGGCCAGCCCCATCGACATCTCGTCGAGCATCAGCAGCCGCGGTCGCTGCGCCAGAGCCCGGGCGATGACCAGCTGCTGCTGCTGACCTCCGGACATCGTGCCGGCCGGCTGGTCCCGCCTCTCCCGCAGGATCGGGAAGGTGTCGAGCAGCTCCTCGATGTCGGCGGCGCCCTCGGCCGTGCCGTCCCGCTTGGCGCCGTACAAGCCCATCCTGAGGTTGTCCGCGACCGAGAGGGACGGGAACAGGCCGCGACCCGCGGGTACGTGCGCGATGCCGCGGCGCGCGATCGACGTGGGTGCGTCGTTGGCAGTGCTGACGCCGTCGAACCGGATGTCGCCCGCACGGACGCGCACCAGACCCGAGATCGCCATCAGGGTCGTGGTCTTGCCGGCGCCGTTGGCGCCGAGGACCGCCAGCACCTCGCCGGGAGCAACAGCGAAGGACACATCGCGGACGGCGACGACACCGCCGTAGGCGACCTGCAGGCCACGGACCTCGAGCAGGGTCATGCCGCGCCTCCCAGGTAGGCGGCTTGGACCTGCGGGTCGGCACGGACCTCGGCGGGCGTGCCCTGCGCGAGCACGCGCCCGAAGCTCATGACGACGACGTGATCGCACAGCGGCATCACGACACCCATGTCGTGCTCGACCAGCAGGACCGCGCAGCCCAGGGTGGCGCGCACCTCCGCGAGCAGCGCGACGAAGGCCGCGGTCTCGGCCGGGTCGAGTCCCGAGGCGGGCTCGTCCAGCAGCAGCACCTTCGGCTTGAGGCACAGGGCGCGCGCGAGCTCGACCAGGCGGGCTTGGCCGACCGGTAGCGAGGAGGCCTCGACGTCGGCGAGGTGCTCGAGCTCCAGGAAGGCGAGCACCGACTCGGCGCGCTCACGCGCGGACGCCAGCGCCTTGCGCCGCGTGGGCAGGCGCAGCGCATCGGACAGGACGCCGCCGCTGGTGAAGCGGTGGGCCGCGACCATGAGGTTCTCGAGGACCGTCATGCCGGTGAACAGCTGCACCACCTGGAAGGTGCGCGCCAGCCCCTCCGCAGTGCGGGTGTGGGCAGGCATCCGGGTGATGTCCGTGCCGTTCAGGAGCACCGATCCGCTCGTCGCCGGCTGCAACCCGGTGATGACGTTGAACGTCACGGTCTTGCCAGCTCCGTTGGGACCGATCAGCCCGACGACCTCGCCGGCATGGACGCTGAGCGAGACGTCATGCACTGCGTCGAAGACGCCGAAGCGCACACCGACGTTGCGCAGCTCGAGAGCAGCGGCCATCAGGCGGTCACCGCCTCGGGTGCGCGCGACCGGAACCGCTGCATCAGCCCGGCGATGCCCTGAGGCGCCACCACCAGCACCCCGACCAGGAGCAGGCCGGTGATCAGGGTCGAGAGGCTGACCGCCTTGCCGTCCGCCACCTTCTCGGTGCTCCCGAAGGTGAGGGTCGACAGGGTGATGACGATGCCACCGAGGAAGGCCGCCGGCACGCTCCCGACCCCGACGATGACGGCGAAGGCGAGCAGGGTGATGGATCGGGTGAAGTCGAAGGGACCTGCCGAGGCGCCTTGCAGCAGACCGGCGTAGAGCCCACCGGCCACGCCGGCGACGAAGCCCGAGGCGGCGAAGCCACGCAGCTTCACCGAGGCCACCGAGAAGCCCATCGCGCTCGTGGCCGGCTCCGAGGACCGGAGCGCGGTCAGGGCGGCACCCGTCCGACCGCGCCGGAGGCTGGCGACGGCGAAGGCGAGCAGGACGAACACGCCGATGGCGAACCAGAGGTAGTTCCGCTCCCCCGCCGCCGCGTGCGCCTGGTCGAGCGAGCCGAACCCGGGTCGGGGCACCGGCCGGGTGCCGCTGCTGCTGCCGAACGGCTCCCAGGCGTAGAGGAAGCGGTCTGCGGTGAACGCCAGGGCCAGCGTCGCGATGGCCAGCTCGAGCGGCTCCAGTCGAACCGCGGGCAGTCCGACCAGAGCGGCCGCCGCACCGGCGAGCAGGGCACCCGCGACCAGCGCCGGGACGAACGGCAGGTCGTGCGCCATCGCGATGCCGGTGCCGTAGGCCCCGACGCCCATGAACACCGCCTGGCACACCGAGACCTGGCCGACGACACCGACGAGCAGGACCAGTGACAGGACGGCGATCGACCAGACCAGGGTGCTGACGAGGGTCTCGCGGCTGAGGTTCCCGACGTCGTCCACGAGCAGCGGTACGGCAACGCCGACCAGCACGATCCCCATGACCGCGGCAGCGGCGAGCCGGCCCTGCGGGAGCGGACGGACCGATACCGGCGGCAAGCCACCACCGACGACGTCTCGCCGGCCGCCCCGCCGGAACAGCAGCAGCGCGACCAGGACGACGAGCAGCGCTGTCAGCTCCTCGATCCCCTGGTTCAGGCCGAGGTGCCGCTGGCTGAACAGCCGGATCACCGGCTGAGCCATGCCCAGGCCGATCCCGCCGACGAGGGTCAGCGGGATCGAGGTGAGCCGGCCGACCAGGGCGGCTGCGAGCGCCTGAACCGTGAAGACGACCAGCGTGGTGGTGTCGAGCTTGGACAGCAGCGGCGTGATGAGGACCCCCGCCAGGCCGGCCGTCCCACCTCCGATGCCCCAGGCGACCAGGTTGACGCGGTCGACGCTGATGCCCAGCAGTCGAGCCGCGTCCGGGGTCTCGCTGACTGCCCTGGTCGCGGTGCCGAGGGCGGTGGTGCGGAAGAACCACGCCAGGCCCGCCACCAGCGTCGCGGTGACCAGGACGACCGTGATCTGCGCCCAGCTGAAGCTCAGGAGGTCCGTCTGGACGGGCGTCCCGCTCGGGAGGACCTCGGCCGGCTCCTGCACTCCTTGCTGGGTCCCGTAGATGGCCCCGACCGCTCCCTGGAGGACCAGCAGCCAGCCGAGCGTCACGATGGTGCGCGGCAGCGTGCCGGCCACCGGCCGGGTGCTGAGCTCCATGGCCACGCCGATCACGATGCCGAGCAGGATCGAGGCAGGGAGGGCGACGGCCACCGGCGCACCGTGGCTGACCAGTGTGCTCGCCAGGTAGGCGCACGACAGACCGATCGCGCCGGTCGCGAAGTTGAAGACCCGAGACGTCTTGTAGACGAGCACGATGCCCAGCGCCTGCAGGGCGTACATGGCACCGATCGGGATGCCTCCCAGCGCCAGTGCGACGTAGATCTTCACGGTCGGGCCGGCATCAGAAGGGCTGCGTGTTGCAGCGCCAGTCGGTGACCCGGTTGACCTTGCCACCGACGATGCGGCCGAGCTTGATGCAGCGGTTGAGGTCACGCACGCCAGGACCGAACTGCAGGTCGCTGGTGAACCCGAAACCACCCTTGCCGTTGAGCCGGTCCATCGCCTTCAGCAGCCCGTCGCGGGTGATGTCGTTGCCCAGCGAGCGCAGCGCCTCGGTGAGCACCTTGGCATCGAGCCAGCCCTGCTCGCCGAAGTAGTCGATCTGCGCTCGGCTGCCGTAGGCGGCCTTCACCGCGCTGACGTAGTCCTGCACCGGCGCGCCAGCGCCCTCGATGAACTCGTAGTCGGTGGCGACGAAGGTGCCCTCCGTCGTCGAGGACTGCTTCACGGTCGGCGCTGCGAACAGCGGCGACGCAGCGTGCACCGGCCGGTAGGCACCGCGCTCCTGCGACTGCTTGAGCCGGTTGTAGGCGCTCTGGTCGAGCAGCGTCGCCATCCCGTCGACCTGGTCGAGCTTGAACTGCGTGACCACGTCGTCGTAAGACGCCTTGGTCGGGTCGACCGTCACGATCTCGTTGTCGGACAGCGTCACGCCCTTGCTCTTGAAGCCGTCCTTGAACGCCTTCTCGAGCCCGTTGTCCGCTGCTGCGGAGTTGTTCGTGATGTAGACGAGCCCCGGCTTCTTCACGCCCTGCTCGACCAGGAACCGCGCCATCTCGTAGCCGTAGTGGCCGTACGACGCGCTGAACAGGAAGGAGTAGGGCGAGTGGTACTCCTCCTGCTCCCCGTAGGCGCCGATCAGGGGGATCTTGTTCTGCTGCAGGAACGGCACGATCGCGTTCTCGGTCAGCGGCGCCCGCCAGGCGCTGAAGGCGAACACTCCCTCGGCGACCAGCTGCTGGGCCTGCTGCCGCCCGCGCGCGGAGTCGAGCTGGTCGTCGCGCAGGTCGAGCAGGATCTTGTGCCCGTTCACGCCACCGGCCCGGTTGACCTGGTCGAAGTAGGCCTTCGTGGCCTGCGCGGAGCTGGCGAAGTTGATGGCACCGGTCTGGCTGACGATGGTGCCGATCTTGATGGGCGCGCCCGGCTTCAGGGCCGTCTTGCTCCCCGTGGGCGCAGTCACGACGGGCACTGCCGAAGCCGTCGTGGTGGTCGTCGTCGTTCCCGACGTCCCCTTCGTCGGCCCCGTACCCGCGGTCGCGTCGCTCGTGGGAACCGGCCCGCCGGTCGGGGCTCCAGGACCGGACACCACGGTCGTTGTCGCGGGCCGGTCGTCGAGAGCGTTCACAAGGACCACGCCGAGCACACCCGCCACGAGCAGCTGCAGCGCGAACAGCCCCGCCAGCCAACGATCCCGCGTTCCCATCACCCCTCCGCCCCGACCGTAGCCTGCAGCTCCTGCCGGTGGCGCCAGCTCCAGCTCAGCAGGCTCCCGGCCAGCACGGCGGTGGCGACGTTGACACCGAGCTCGATCCAGCCCTCCGCGCCACTGGTCCACCAGATGCTGTGCTGGAGGTCGTAGAGGACATCCATCCCCAGCAGGTAGGTGGCCGCGCTCCCCGTGGCGATCAGCCAGAGGAGGGCGGCCGGCTGCCGCCGTACCAGGCTGAAGAGAGCGAGCAGCGCGCACAGCCCGAGCCACGCGTCGGCCAGCGGGAAGGCGTTCTCGAAGTCGGTGTAGGTGGTCGAGGCGTCGCTGGCGAGCAGCGAGCGGTCGCTGAACCAGAGCGTCCAGTAGGTGACGTCGACCACAACGGTGGCGATCAGCAGCGCGAGGATGGGGCGCGTCTTCACGTGCGGAGGGTACGCGGCAAACCGCCAGGGCCCGTGCAGCGAACGCAGAGCGTGACCATCGACGTGGAGTCCTTCGCCGCCAGTGCCCGCCCGGTCCAGTACGACGACCTGGACCTGGAGAGCGCGTTCCGCGCGCGGCCGCTGTCGCCGGAGGCACTTCGCTGCATCCGCTACATGCACGACATCGAGAGCCACACGGTCTGCTACCTGCGCGACCTGCTGCTCACCGAGTCGCACCGCGACCCACGGATCACCACGTTCCTCACCACCTGGGCGTGGGAGGAGCAGTGGCACGGCGTGGCGCTGGCGAAGGTGCTCGAGGCGCACGGCGAGACCGCCGGCGACGACCGGATCGCCGCCACCCGCAGCGCGCTCGGCCTCAAGGACAAGCTCGGCCCGCTGATCACCACCCTCGGGAGCGTGCTCGCCCGCCGTGACTTCGTCGCGGTGCACATGACCTGGGGTGCGATCAACGAGTGGTCGACCCAGGCGGGCTACGCCCGGCTGGCCGAGCTGGAGGACCACCCGGTCCTGAGCGAGCTGCTCGAGCGGATCCAGCGCCAGGAGGCCCGGCACATCGCGTTCTACGCGACCGAGGCGCGCGAGCGGCTCGAGGCCAGCCCGCGGGCGCGCAAGCTCGTGCGGTTCGCGCTCAACAAGCTGTGGGCCCCGGTCGGCAGCGGCGTGGTGCCCAAGGAGGAGACCGCCTTCCTCGTGCAGCACCTGCTGTGCGGCCAGGGCGGCGAGGCCTGGGTGAAGAAGCTCGACCAGCGGCTCGAGCGGCTGCCCGGCATGGAAGGCCTCGGCCTCGTGCGGCGCGAGCTCACCCGCTGGGAGAGCGTGCCGACCGCCGTCGCTGCCTAAAGGACTTGGGCGGGCCGCTTAGCCTCGCCCCTGTGAAACGCCTCGTCGAAGCGCTGCTCCCAGCGCGCCTGGGGCGGAGCTTCCGCTGGCTGGTCGCCTCGACCTGGGTGTCGAACCTCGGCGACGGGATGGCGATGGCCGCGGGTCCCCTCCTGGTCGCGTCGCAGACCTCCAGCCCGTTCCTCGTGTCGCTCGCCTTCGGCCTGCAGCCCCTGCCCTGGTTGCTCTTCGGCCTGTTCGCCGGTGCCATCACCGACCGGGTGAACCGGCGGGCCATGACGATCGCCGTCGACCTCGTCCGCGCTGCCGTCCTGGCCGTGCTGGCCGGGACCATCGTGACGGACTCGGTGTCGATCGCGGTCGTCCTGGCGGCCCTGTTCCTGCTCGGGACGGCCGAGGTGTTCGTCGACACCGCGTCCACCACGCTTCTCCCGATGGTGGTCGAGCGCGACGACCTCACCGTCGCGAACGCACGGATCCAGACCGGCTTCGTGACGCTGAACCACCTCGCGGGGCCTCCGGTGGGAGCGGCGCTGTTCGCCACCGGGATGGTCTGGCCCTTCGCCGGCCAGGCGCTCCTGATCGTCGCCGGGGCGGCGTTCGTCTCGCGGGTGGCGATCCCGGCGCTGCCGGTCCGCGAGACACCCAGCCGGGTGCGCTCCGACATCGCCGAGGGCTTCCGCTGGGTGCTGCACCACCCCGCTGTGCGCACGCTGGTCCTGACGATCTTCACGTTCAACATCACCTTCGGCGCGGCCTGGTCCGTGCTGGTCCTCTACGCGCGTGACCGCTTGGGACTCGGCAACGTCGGCTTCGGCCTGCTCACCACCGTCTCCGCGGTCGGCGGGATCGCGGGGACGGTGACCTACGGGTGGATCACCCGGCGGGTGAGCCTGGGGAACCTGATGCGGATCGGCCTGATCGTCGAGACGCTGACCCACCTCACGCTGGCGCTGACCACCACCCCGTGGCAGGCCATGGTGATCTTCTTCGTGTTCGGGGCGCACGCCTTCATCTGGGGCACGACCTCCAGCACGGTCCGGCAGCGCGCCGTCCCGACCGAGCTCCAGGGCAGGGTCGCGAGCGTGAACGGAGTAGGCGTCTTCGGCGGGCTGGTCTTCGGCGGGGTGATCGGCGGCCTGATCGCCGACCGCTGGGGGCTGACCGCCCCGTTCTGGTTCGCGTTCGCCGGATCCGCCGTCTTCGTGGTCGCGATCTGGAAGCAGCTCGCCCACATCGCCCACGCTGACGCGGAGTAACCGCCCCCGAAGCTGGGAAGGACCCGTCCGTTTGGGAGACTCGTGCCGGACCAGCTGACCAGGAGGACGCACACCGATGACGTCGGGCACGATCGAGCTCCCGACCGAACCCGTGGCCGTTCCGCAGGCCAGGCAGTTCCTCATCGCGTCGTTGACGCACGCCTCGCCCGGCGCTCTCGAGGACATCAAGCTCGTCGTCACCGAGCTGGTGACGAACGCCCTCCTGCACGGCGAGGCCCCGCTGGTGCTGCGGCTGCTCGACGAGGGAGACCTGGTCCGGATCGAGGTGCAGGACGCGAGCCGGGTGCTGCCCGTGGTCCCGCGCCAGAACCTCGAGGCGATGACCGGACGCGGCCTCGGCCTGATCGCCTCCCTGTCCGAGAGCTGGGGCGTCGAGCCGGTCGCCGAGGGCAAGGTGGTCTGGGCCTCGATCCGCACCGACGGTGAGGGCCGCCACGAGGACGGGCTGGCTCCGGAGATCGACATCGACGCCCTGCTCGATGCCTGGCCGGACGACAGCGGCGACACCGAGCGGCTCTACACGGTCCGGCTCGGTGCGGTCCCGACCAGCCTGCTGCTCGCCGCCAAGTCCCACATCGACAACGTGGTGCGCGAGTTCGAGCTGGTGAAGACCGACCACGAGCGCGCCGGCATCACCAGCAACGGCGTGCCGAACCGGCTGATCGAGTCGGTGACACGGAGCTTCGCCAGCGCCCGCACCGAGATCAAGCGGCAGGCCGTCGACGCAGCGGCGCGCGGACTCGTCGAGACCGACCTGGTCCTGCGCCAGCCCGCTCTTTCCAGCACAGTGGGATCCGAAGCTTGGAATTCACGTGACTTGAAGTCGCGGC
>JADMIO010871510.1_pt1 | contig 25893 bp, 17 predicted proteins | sample 8958161 | NCBI WGS metagenome assembly JADMIO01 (sample SAMN16585339, study PRJNA669376) | soil metagenome | isolation source: Crop rotation soil | place: USA: Cullars Rotation, Alabama | collected 2011 | reverse complement strand
GCGACAACTTGTCCACGTGGAATTCTAAGCTTAGGATCCCAATGTGCTGGAAAGCGCGCGAGAACGCGGGCGCGCAGCCCAAGCCGGGCGAGGTGCGGCCCACGGACGTGCCGGAGCACCGCGCGCAGCGCGTCGCGCTCCCGGAGAAGACCACGTGGGAGGCCGCGCGCGCCGAGCACAGGCGCCTCGCCGCGGAGCGCGCGGCGGCCTTGAGAACGCACGGACTGAAGCTCGACGAGCGCGGCGCGACGTTCGAGGTGTCGGACGCGCTCGAGCCGACCGCCGTCCTCCTGCGCCTCGCGCCGTGCGCCGAGCCGCTCGCCGCGGCGCTCGCGAAGGACTGGCCGCGGACGCCCGAGCGTCCGGCGATGTACACGTTCGTGACGGGCCTCGGAGCGCTCGCGCCGGCGCGCCTCGCGGACCTGCGCAAGGCGGCTCCGCCCGACGCGGCGGGCGGCACGCCGTACGTCCGGTTCGATCCCGCGCGTCCGGACGAAAGCGTGCTCCTCTTCCTGCCGCTCGCGACGAAGGACGAAGCCCCGCCGAAGGGGCGCTGAGCCCGACCCGCGGCGTGCCCGGAAGGCAGCCGGCTGTCCGCTGCAGAGGACCGCGCCGCGCCGCCCTCGTTCCGGCCGGGCCGTGGTAGCCTCGGACGGGGGCGGCACCGGTTTTGCATCGCGCGAAGCCAGTCCCCCCTGGAAGATTGGAGACGAGCGGACTCGAAGAGTCGAAGTCGCGTCCCCGATTGGAGTTCCTCGTGATGACCCAACGTTCCCTGGTTTCGCTGTTCGCATCCGGCTGCCTGGTCCTCCTGTGCTTCGCCGACGGCGCGCAGGTCCTCGCCCAGCGCGGTGGTCAGAGCGGTGGAGGCCGTTCCGGCGGCGGCGGTGGTGGCGGCGGCGGAGGCGGTGCGCGCGCGTCCGCGCCCTCGGGCGGCGGAGCACGGTCCTCGGGCGGCTCGTCGGGTGGGTCCGCTCGGGCGTCCTCGCCTTCCTCGGGCGGCTCGCGCGCGAGCGCCCCGTCCGCGCCGCGCTCCTCGCCGGGCGCGAGCAGCGGATCGCGCAGCGTGTCGGCTCCGTCGCCGCGCTCGCAGCCCGATTCCGGCCGCTCCCAGCCGTCCTCCGCTCCGCGCTACGAGCAGCCGCGCGAGACGACGCGCAGCCAGCCGCGCTACGAGCAGCCGCGTTATGAGCAACCGCGCGAGTCGCCGCGCTACGTCCCCAACGACAACTCCGGTCGCGTCTACGACGGCGGCCGCTCGACCGACAGTGGCAGTCGCGGGCCGGCCAGCGGCCGCAGCGGCGCGATGCCGGAAGCGCGGTACGAGCCGCGCGGCTCCGACGTGGATCCGGGCTCGCGCGGCGACGCCTCGACGGACAACGGATGGAACGGCCTCGCGTTCGATCGCGTCCAGCCGCGCACGCCGGTCCCGCGGATCACTGCGTCCTCCACGCCGGGCCGCGGACCGGGAGCGGGCCGCTACGGCCGCAGCGCTCCCGACCGCGCGACCGCCGACGGCGAGGGCATGGTGCGCATGCCGCAGTCGAGCGTGACGCGCGAGTCGATCCTGCAGCGCTACCCGAGCGCCACCGCATCCCGCGCGTCCAGCTCTCGCACGCACAGCGCCGACGTGCAGCCGCGCGGCGAGGGCGGCAACGGACCCGAGCTCTCGCGCGCACGCGGCCCGATCGCCCTCGATCCGGCTTCGAGCGGCAACGGGCGTAGGTCCGAGACGCCCGCGCGCGGCAGCGCCGAAGCGACGCGCCGCGAGAAGGCCGCGATCGACGGCTTCGAGCGCCTGCGCTCCACCGATCCGGCCCGGGCGCGCACGATCGACGCCGCGGCCGGCGCCGTCGTGGAGAGCACGAACATCGCCACGCGCCTCGCGGTCGGGGCGGGCCTCTCGTTCGGCACGGGCACCTGCGGCGACTGGTTCTGCGATCCGACGTGCAACAGCAACGACGGCTCGTGGTTCTGGTTCGGCACCTGCGGCTGGCCGGTGTGGTGCTCGTCGTCGTGCGGATCCGGATGGCCGTGGGGCTGGGGCTTCTCGTGGTGGGGCTCGGGCTGGGGCTTCTCGTGGAACTCGTGCGGCTACTGGCCCTACTACGGGTACTGCTCGCCCTACGCGTACTACCCCTACAGCTACTCGTACTGGACGCCCGCTCCCGAGTACTACTCGACGGTCATCTACCAGGGCTACGACCAGGACTACGCGGGCGGCGAGCCGGCTCCGTACGCGAAGCCCGCGGCGGGCGGCGAAGGCGTGATCGCGGTCGGCCAGGACGAAGGCGGGCGCGTCCGCGTCCAGCGCAGCGTCCTGCAGTACCTCGACCTCGGCGACGAGGCCTTCGGGCAAGGACGCTACAGCGACGCGGTCCACTACTACGCGCGCGCCGTCGAGGCCGCGCCGGACAACGGGCGCCTGTACCTGATCCTGTCGGACGCGCTGTTCGCGACGGGCGACTACCACTACGCCGCGTTCGCGCTGCGCCGCGCGCTCGAGCTCGATGCGTCGCTGCTCGCGCCCGCGGTCGACAAGCACGGCTTCTACAGCGATCCGGCGGAGTTCGACCGCCAGATCGAGCTGGCCGAGCGCTACCTCGACGAGCACTTCCTCGACGACGACGCGCGGCTGGTGCTGGCGGCGAACTACCTCTTCGGCAACCGGCCGGCGCAGGCCGCCGACCTCCTGCTCTCGGCGTTCAGCAAGAGCGTGCGCGAGACGAACACGGGCGCGCTGCTGCTGCGCCGCGCGGAGGAGATGCGCGGGCAGCACGTGCTGCCGAAGTGAGCCGAGCGGCACACGCCGATCCAGGACGCGCCGGCGAGCGACTCGCCGGCGCGTCCTTTTTCACGCCAGGGAGACTTCGCGCGGGCCCGAGTCGCCGGCGAAGAACTCGATGCGCGGGCGCTTGCCGAAGCGGACGACGAAGTCGCGGGTCAGGACGGAGGCGGCCTCCTCCTCGCGGCCGTTCTCGACGAGCGCCACGGCGCAGCCGCCGAACCCCGCGCCCGTGAGGCGCGCGCCCATGCAGCCGCGCGCCTCGTTGGCGCTCTCGACGAGCTGGTCGAGCTCGCGCACGGAAACCTCGAAGTCGTCGCGCAGCGACACGTGCGTGCGGAACATCGTCGCGGCGAACGCGCGCACCTCGCCGCGCAACAGCGCCTCGCGCGCGGCGAACGTGCGCTCGACCTCCGTCACCACGTGGCGCGAGCGGCGCGCGAGGACCGGCGGCAGCTCGCGCTGGTGCGAATCCCACGTGTCGACGCGGATGTCGCGCAGGCAGGCGGCGCCCGGCTGGTGCGGCGCGAGCAGCGCGAACGCCTGCGCGCACTGCTGCACGCGCTCGTTGAACTGGCCTTGCGCGAGGCTCCGGCGCACGAGCGAGTCGGCGACCATGATCGAGGTCGATCGGGTGTCGATCGGGATGTACTCGCGCGTCTTGTCCTTGCAGTCGATCCACAGGAGCGACCCTTCGCGCGCGAGGCCGACCGCCCACGGGTCCATGATGCCGCACTGCACGCCGACGAAGGTGCGCTCCGCCTGCAGCGCGACGTCCACCATTTCCATGCGCTCGAGGCCCAGGCCCCACAGGCTGTCGAGCGCGAACGCGGTCCCGACGCAGATCGAGGCGGAGGACGAAAGGCCGGCGCCCACGGGAAGATCTCCGCCGAACGACACGTCGAGGCCCGTGAGTCGGCCGGCTGCGCCCCGGGCCGCGGCGAGCGCGCGCACTTCGGCGATCACGCCCAGCGGGTAGTCGGCCCAGCGCCCGGCGCGCGCGGGCAGCGCGTCGAGCTCGACCTCGACGCGCTCGGCTTCCTCGAGCGTCGAGTCCAGCACGATGCGCCGGTCCTTGCGCGCACGAGCGGCGAGGAACGTGCCGCGGTCGATCGCGGTGGGCATCACCGGCCCCCCGTTGTAGTCGAGGTGCGCGCCCATCAGGTTGATGCGGCCCGGCGAGAAGAAGAGTCGCGCGGGCGCGCCCGGCGGGAACACCGACGCGAAGTGGTCCCGGTGGCGGCCGAGCCGCTCCGCGTCGCGGGCGGCGGGATCGAGCCGGGCCGGGCCGCTCATGAGCGCCTCGGGCGCGCCGGTCCGCTCCCGCGCGCGCTCGTCCCCGCACGGAGATTCCCGGACGGGAGCCGCGATCGGCGCGCAGTGGGACGGTTCGTGCTCATGCGAACGCGCCCAGCCTACCGATGATCGGAGCACGGAGCGGAACGCTCCTTTGGCTTTCAGGTGGACGAAGGCCCCGCTATGTTCCTCACCATGCGCCTCGACCCTCGCCGCTTCCGCTCCATGCGCTGGACGTGCGCGGCTCTCCTGCTCCTGCTCGGCTCGTGCGCCGACCTCTCGTTCGAGCGCGACACGGCCACGTCGGGCACGTTCGAGTCGACGGCGGTCGCGGTGACGCTGATCTCGTTCGACCTGCCCAAGGGAGCGATGCTGATCGCGCGCGAGAACGTGTCCGACGCGAACCTCGCGAACATGATCGTCACCGAGACGAAGGTCGTCCCCTACCTCGGGCCGTTCGACTTCCTGCTCGACATCATCGGCGTCCGCTGGGCGCGCGTGAAGGGCACGTGGGGCGCGGCGCCGAGCACGCCCGGATTCTGACGCGGACCCGCAGCCCGAGCCGGAGCGCGCCGCGCGCGACCCGGAATCGAGGGACGTAGGTCGGCCTCATCCGCCCTGCACGCCGTCGAGAGCACTCGACGACGATCGTCTCAGGGCAGATCGATCCGCAGCTCGACCTCGTCCTCGCCCGCCTTCAGCACGACGCGCGGATCGGCGGCCTTCGAGAAGCCGCGCTGCACCTCGAGCCGGTACTCGCCGGGCATGTAGCGGCCCATGTCGATGCGCCCGCTCTCGTCGGACGCACCCTCGCCCGAGAACAGGTTCTGGATCGCCTTGCCGGCGCTCGCCGGGTCGTTGGTGCGGTCGCCCTGGAGCGGGAAGAGATCGCCGCGCGCGCCCGACGCCGGCGCTCCGCCCGGCGCGAACACGCGCACGATGACGTGCACGCCCTTCTGCACGACGATCTCGACGTCGGCGGGCTTGGAGGTGCCGCGCTCGAGCTTGACGTCGGAGAGCGTGCCGTCGGCGAATCCCTGCGCCGTCACGGTGACGCGGTAGAGCCCGGGCGAGAGGCCCGTCGTCTTGAAACGGCCGAGCTTGCCCGTGATCGCCTGCTCGACGGCGTTGGTGGCGCCGCCCTGCTGCCGCACGTAGACCGTCGCGCCGGAGACGGGCGACTTCTGCGCGTCGACGACCGTGCCCTCGAGCGTCAGCCCGGCCTGCAGCGCGACCACGACGTCGCGCTCGGTGCGGTTCTCCTCGATGCGCACGCGCACGGGCTCCGACGCGGCGTAGCGCGTCTCGCTCGCTCCGTCGGCGGACTTGGGAGGCGTGCTCGGCGGCCGCGCGACGAGCAGGTACTCGCCCGGCGAGAGGCGCTCGAACTCGAACTTGCCGTCCTCGTCGGAGCGCTGGTTGACCGCGCGTCCTTCGCTCGAGATCAGGGCCCCGAGCATGCCGCTCGCCTGCACCTTCTCGGTCGAGCGCAACTGCACCTGCGAGCCGGCGATCGGCGCTTTCGTGTTCTCGTCGATCACCGTGCCCGCGAGCCCGGACTCGGGCAGGCGGAGCTCGACGCGCATCTCGGGCACGTCGAGCACCTCGAGCGGCATGCGCACCTGCGGCCCGTTGTTGTCGAGGTTGAGCTGGTACTCGCCCGGCGCGAGGCCGGCGAACTCGAACTTGCCGTCGCCGAGCATGCGCGCGGCCTTCCACTCGACGCCGAGCAGGTTGTCGGTGTCGAACGTGACCGCGCTCAAGTTGCCGCGCTCGATCGGCTGGCCCTTGTACGTGATGATGCCGTACACCTTGCACGCGGCCGCCGAGCTGTCGATCACGTCCTGCGTCAGCATCTCGCCCGCCGTGATGGTGACCAGGTCGAAGTTCCAGTTGCCGAAGAAGCTCATCGGGTTGAGGTCCTCGTCGCCGCGCGTCGCGACGAGGAAATAGCTGCCCGGCGCCATGTGCTCGATCAGGTACGCGCCGCTCGCGTCGGAGTGGGCCTGGTAGAGGCCGGCACCCGCGCTGACGGTGTTCGAGCCCATGCTCGCGGGCGACACGGCGACGACGATCTCGCCCGGGACCGGGTTCTTGAGGCGGTCGCGCACGATGCCCTTCACTCCGCCGCCCTGCGGGAGCGTGATCACGACGCCGTCGACGTTCGTGCTCTCGTCGACGCTCACTTCCTCCGACTGCGCAGCCGTGTGGTCGCGGTGGAACGCGGCGATCTTGAACTTGCCCTGCAGGCCCGTCAGCTCGAACTCGCCCTTCTGGTTCGTCGACTTCACGCGGTCGCCGAGCAGGCCGAGCCCGGCCGCGTACGCCATCATCCCGGGCGGGAACACGTTGCCGGTCGCGCTCGCGTCGCCGCCGAAGAGCATGTTGAAGCCCGCGTTCCGGCCGCCGCGCCGGCGCTCGCGCGCGCGGTCGCGCTCGGTGCGGCTGTCGCGTGCGCCCATGCCGCCGCCCTCGTCCATCGCGATCACCTGCGCGCCCGGGACCGGCTCGCCCTTGGCGTCGACGACCTTGCCGCGCACGGTTCCGCCGGGCGTGAGCTTCACGATCACGCCGCGCGTCGGCTGGCCTTCCGCGACGTCGATGTCGCCGAGGGTCTTCGACTGGTAGCCGGGCGCGCTGAACGTGAACGTCGCCTTGCCGGGGACGACGGCGTCGAGCTTGAAGCGCCCGCCCTGGTCTTCGACGAGCAGTCCGCCGGTGTACGGGTTCTTCGATCCCGGAGCTTCGCCCTCCATGTCGACGCGGTCGCTGCCGGTGATCGTGAAGCTCGTGACGGGCTCGGAGCGCAGCGCGTCCATCACGACGCCCTCGACGGAGCTGCCGCGCCGCATCACGACGGTGATCTCCGAGCCGTCGCGCTCGGGGTTCCACTTGAACTCCTGGTCGACGAGGCCGGGCTTCGTGAAGTCGATCGAGTAGTCGGGCTTGCCGGCGATCGGCCCGGCCCAGAACTTCCCGTCGGCGTCCGTCTTCGGCAGGTCGAGGCCCTTCACCGCGGCGAGCATCAGCGGCGCGAACGAGAGGTCGAACTGGAAGTTCTTCCAGTCGACCATGTTCCACTTCGGCGTGACGCCGCTGATCGGCGCCCCGTTCGCGTCGACGACGCGTCCGCGCACGAGGGCGCCCTTCGCGAGCCGGATCTCGCTCGCCTCCGACGGCGTCGCGTCGGCGATCGCGACTCGTGCGCCGACCTTGGGCAGGTGCTCCCACGCGATCGCGAGCACGTCGACCTCGCCGGGGGGCACGCCGCGCATGACGTACGTGCCGTCGGCGCCGGTGACCGCGTGCGTCTGCTCGAGGATCTCCTCGACGCAGCGCAGGTTGCGCAGGCCGCGCGGCACCGCGCCCAGGTGCGCGCCCGCGAGCGGCACCGGCTCGCCCTCCGCCACCTCCGACACGACGCGGCCGCTGATCGTGCCGCCGACGCGCGTCTGCACGACGACGTTGGTGTCGGCGCCCGCCTTCACGGCGACGTCGAGCGCGTGGCTGATGCAGAAGCCGGCACCGGTGGCCGTGACCTCGTACCCGGATCCGGGCGGCACGCCCGCGACGGTGAAGCGCCCGTTCTCGTCCGTGACGACCTCGATCCAGCGCACGTCGCCCGAAAGCGCCGTCGTGAAGAAGTTGCCCGGGCCCGAGACGAACGCGACCTGCGCGCCGCGCGCCGGCTTGCCGTCGGGCAGGAGCACCGTGCCGAGCACGCGGCCGCCGGGCAGCACGTACACGTCGAGCGGCCCGCCCGCTCCCGACGCGACGACGCGCGCGCGCACGACCGACTCGGGCACGCAGTAATCGCCGCGCGCTTCGACGTACCACGTTCCCTGGCGGACGCCCTGGAAGCGGAACGCGCCGAGGCTGTCGGTGAGCGCCGTCGCGATCGGTCGGACGCGGTGGCTCATCTCCTCGCCCATGCCGGTGACGCGCAGCATTCGGCCCAGGAAGACGGCGCCGGCGGGCGGAACGGGCAGGAGCTCGACGCGCACGTTGGGAACGCCCGCGCCCGTGGCCCGGTCGATGACGTGCCCGTCGAGCTTCGCCGGTCCGGGCAGGCGCACACCCACCGCGAAGGCGCCGCTGCGCGCGGGATCGCGCTCGAGCTCGGTCGAGGATCCGGCCTGCGACGACGAAGCGAGCTCGACGCCCGCGTCGCTCGGGCCGCGCGCGCCGCTGCCGGAGACCGCGACGGGCTGCGCGCCGCCGTCGCCGCGCAGGAACCAGAGCATGCCCCCGATCGCGAGCGCGATGGCCGCGAGGACGAGAAGGATCGAGCGCGACGCGGAGCCGGCCCGAGCGCGGTCGCGGCATCGGCCGGCTCGCATTGGGCAGACGGATGCCAGCGTCCGCGGCGCGCGACGGTGACGGCTCTCAGACGGGAACTGGATCAAGCGGAATCCTCGGCCGGCGACGGAATGCAATCAGCGGCCGCCAGGAGGATAGCAGCCGCGCGCCGCGTGGTACGGAGTCAGTCAGGGTCACGTTTCGGCGTACGGCGGATTCGGTTCGGCGCCACGGACGGCGGCTACTGGCCCGCGGCGTGCAGGTCCATGAGCAGCGTCAGCACCGCCATCGCCGTCGAGTAGCTCTTCCCCTGCGCCTGGGCGTCGACGAACGAGCCGTCGGCCTCGACCTGCTTCAGTAGGATCGCCTGCTGCTGCGCGGCGAGCTTCGACGCGCTCGCCTTCGGCAGGAGCGTGAGGGAGCGCGCGACGTAGTAGTGGCCGAAGTAGTAGTGGTAGGCGTCCTGCAGCGGCCCGGGCGAGAGGAACGCCTCGTAGATCTTCGTGACGGACCGCGAGCCCTTCTCGTTCTCGAAGAAGAAGTCGATCGCCGGCGCGAGGCGGTGCGCGGCGGCCTTGTCCCCCGCTTCCGTCAGCGCGAGCTCGCACAGCGCCGTGCGGCACGCCGACGCGCGCGGCTCGAACTTCATCTCGGGCGCGTACCAGTAGTCGCGCTCGTCCTTCGGATTGCGCAGCGTGGCGAGGAACGCCTGCGACTTCTCGAGAGCCTCCTTCGGCACCCCGACGCCGAGCTTCTGCGCCTCGGCGAGGAGCAGGAGCACGGGGGCCGTGTTGAAGCTGTGCGTGCGCGGCGCGGGCATGTAGCTCCAGCCGCCGTCCTGCTGGATCCCGCAGAGCGCCTCGACGAGCTTCTTCGCGCGCTCCTTGGCCTTGGGCTTCACGCCGTCGAGGTCCGAGCGCAGCAGCGCCACCTGGAGATGCAGCGCGTACGTCAGCTGCCAGACCCAGGGCTGAGGCTGGTCGGCGAACTTCCCCACCGCGTCGATGCCGCGGCGCGCGGCGGCTTCGAGCTCGGCCTTGCGCTTGGGCAGGCGCTCCCTCAGCGCGAGGAGCGCGTCGACGACGAGCCCCGTGCGGGCCGGCGCGAAGTTCCACATGGCGGCGACGTCGTTGCCAGACCGGGGATCGAACGCCGGGTTCCGCCAGTCGCCGCCCTCGGACTGCAGCGCGAGCAGCACGTCGGCCGCGCGGCCGAGCGTCCTCTCGACCGGCTTCTTCGTCGCGTCGGTCTCCGTGGTGGCGGCGAGCGGATCGAGCTCGAGATCCGCGCCCGCGGTCCACTCGCGCAGCGCGATGCCCTGCTTCTCGGCGAAGTCCGCGGCTTCGGCGAGGGCGGTCTTCGCGGGCACCGCCGGCGCCGGCGCGACGCCGGTCACGCGCGCTTTCGCGAGCACGGCGCGCAGCATGCGCGCCGCGATCCCCGGCTGGAACACGCCGATGCGGCCGAGCGCGTGCACGAACGTCCCGTCCGCCTTCGCGACGACGAGCGCCGGGCCGCCGACGGCGTCGAGCTTCGTGCCGATGGGATCGAGCGGATCCGTCGGGAAATCGAGGTCGAAATCCCAGGCCTTGCAGCGCAGGCGCACGGGCACGAAGTGCTTCTTCACGAGCGCGGCGACGTCCGGATCGGCGAACCAGGTCGCCATCATCACGCGCTCCTTCCGCAGGCCCTCGTCGCCCGACATCGCGACGTCGGGGTCCAGATGGAGCGGACCGGCGGCCTTCCAGGCGGCTTCGGCGCCCGCGTAGCCCGAGATCCAGTGGTCGTCGGTGACGGCGACGACCGTCGCGAGCACGAGCTTCTTCTCCTTCGCGGCGCGCGCGAGCGCTTCCTCGAGCGTCGGCGCCCAGGGCAGCGCCTCGACCTGGCTCGACCCGGTGCGGATGGGCGGCTGGACCCAGGCGTCCTTCGATTGGCCGTGCGCTCCCCCGAGGAGGAGCAACGAAGCGATCCAGGCGAGTCGCGGCATGGGGAGGCGGCCTGCGCGGCCGGATCAGAAGGCTATGCGCACCGGCGGACGCAGTTGTCAACTCCGTATTCCGCCGCGGATCGTTCCGCGGCGGCGCGATCAGGCCGGCTCGGCCAGGAGACCGCGCCGCTCCAGGCTCGCGATCGTGTCGGTCAGCACGTCCTCGAACGGGCGCGGCTTCCAGCCCAGCTCCTCGCGCGCCTTCTTCGCGTCGAAGCGCAGGTCGCGGCCGAGCATCACGAGGCCCTGCGGCGGCGTGACGTCGATCGGGCGCAGCTTGTCCCACGCGCGCGCGCTCGCGACCAGCGCCGGCCACACGACGCGCGGCACGACGAGGAGCGGACCGCGCTGCCCGAGGCGTCCCGCGATCGCGCGGATCAGGTCGACCGACTTGATCCACGACTCGACCAGGAGGTAGCGCTCGCCGCGACGGCCCCGGTCGAGCGCGAGCACGACGCCTTCGGCCGCGTCGTCGACGCCCAGGACGCTCAGGGTGCCGGGCGGCGCGACCAGCGGGCTCTTGCCCTGCGCGACCCGGCGGATGAAGCGCGCCGTGTTCGACTTGCGCTCGACCGCGCCGAAGATCGCGCCCGGGTTCACGACCACGACGTCGAGGTCCTTGGCCATCGAGAGCGCGACTTCTTCCGCGGCGCGCTTCGTCGTCACGTAGTCCACGCCGCACGCGGCGAGGTTGAACGCGGCGTTCTCGTCGAGCACTTCGTCGCCCTCGCACACGCCGACCGCGACGACCGAGCTGACGTGCACGATGCGCGCGACGCCGCTCTTGCGCGCGGCCTCCAGGAGCTGGCGCGTGCCTTCGACGTTGACCGCCGTGGCGACCGCCGTGTCGGCGGACTTGTAGCTGATCAGCGCGGCGCCGTGGATCAGGTCCCACGGGCGGCGCAGGGCGAACGCGCGCTGCGCGACGGCCCACGCGGCGCGCTCGAGCGAGCCGCGATCCACGAGGTCGCCCGCGTGCCACGTCACGTCGGCCCCCGCGAGGACGCCCTTGTCCGCGCCCGCGCGCGCGAGCACGTGCACCTCGTCGCCGCGCGCGACGAGCCGCCGTGCGACCGCGCTGCACAAGAACCCGGTCGCCCCGGTCACGAGCACGAGCCGCGCGCTCATGCGCCGTTCCCGCCCTTCCGCGCGGCGTGCGCGCGCGCGTCCGGATCGTGCTCGGGCAGCACGACGCGCGCGACGCTGCCCTGGCCCTCGGGCGCCGGGCGCGCCTCGAGCGCGATGGTGCCGTTCATCTCCTCCACGAGCCGCCGCGCGATCGCCAGGCCGAGACCCGTGCCGTGCGTGCGCGTCGTGAAGTACGGCTCGAAGAGGCGCGCGCGAACGGTGTCCGACAACCCGGGCCCGCGGTCCTTGATCTCGAGCACGAGGTGCTTCACCTCGCCCTTCGTCACGCGCGCGATCGCGACCTCGATCTCGCCGCCGTCGGGCATGGCCTCGAGCGCGTTGGAGACGAGGTTGAGGAGCACGCGGCGCAGCTCGCTTCGGTCGGCGAGCACGCGGCCGGGCGACAGCCGCCGCACCACCGCGACCCCGAGATCCTGCGCCCAGGCGGCGCTCATGTCGAGCACTTCGTCGACGACCTCGGCGAGGTCGAACACCTCCGGCTCCGGCTTGCGCGCGCCGGCGAAGGCCGAGAAATCGAGCGCGATCTGCCGCATCGCCTCGACCTGGCGCTGCACGAGGTCGATCGTGCGGTCGAAGATGGCGTCGAAATCCGGGCTCTTCTCGTCGCGCGCGCGCTTGAGCAGGTTCGCGGAGAGCTTGATGGGCGTCAGCGGGTTCTTGATCTCGTGAGCGACCTGCCGCGCCATCTCCCTCCAGGCCGCGTCCTTCTCGGCCTTGATGAGCTTCGCGCGGCTGTCCTTCAGCTCGGTCGTCATCTCGTTGAACGCGCGGCCGAGGTCGCCGATCTCGTCGTTGCCCGGGTGCTCGACGCGCGCGTCGAGGTCGCCGGCGGTCACGCGCTGCGCCTGGCTCTTGAGCACGAGGATCGGCCGCGTCGTGCGCCGCGCGACGAGGATCGTGACGAGGATCACGACCGAGAGCACGAGCGCGGTGGCGCCCCACAGGAGGAACCGCAGCTCCTTCACCGTGGCGTAGATGTCGTCGTTGTCGATCCCCACGCCGACCACCCAGCCGAAGCCGTGCTCCGCCGGGCCCGCGCAGTGCTTGAAGGCGCCGTTCTTCCAGCGCCCGTTGAACCAGTACTCCGGGTACATGTCCCAGTCCTTCGCGCGCGCCGCCGCCACGAGCTGCGGCAGGTCGATCGGCGGCTCGGACACCTTGTGCGAGTACAGGCCCGGCGCCTGGTGCGCGAGGATCGTGTCGCAGTCGGCGCCCCACAGCCACGGGTAGGAGCTCTTGTAGATGTCGGGCGCGCTGCTCGGGATGTTCATCACGTCGTTGTGCATGACGACGCGCTGGATGTGCGCCCAGTTCATGAGCGCGAACACGACGCCCGCCACGCGGCCCGGCTCGAGCTGGTCGGGCACCGGCACCGCGAACCCGATGTGGTAGTTCTCCGGATGCGGCGCGCCGGAGCTCACCCGCGGCGGCAGCAGCGACGAGATGTGGTGGTCGACGAGCGCGGTCTCGCCGCGGATCGCCTGCTGGAACCACTCCTCGCGCGAGTAGTCGCGGTCGAGCCCGCGCAGCACGTCGGGCGCGAGCTCCTTGCCGTCGACGTCCTTCGTGTTCGAGACGACGAGCTCGCCCTTCGCGTTGATGGCCAGGATCAGGTCGTAGACGCGCGCGTTCCGGATGAAGCGGTCGAATCCGCCCGTCAGCATCCCCTTGAACGCGTTCTCCTCCTCGCGCCCCCCGGCGATGGTCCACTGCGCGATCGGCGTGGCGCGGCTCCAGGTCTCGATGTCGCTCAGGCGCTCGTGGACCTCGTCGTCGACGCGGTCGGCGAGCTCGCCCGCGCGCGTCAGCAGGAAGTACCGCACCGTGTCGAAGTGCCGCTCCGACATCTGCGAGTCGACGAACCACGCGAACCACAGGAACGGCAGCAGCACCGCGGCGAGCACGGTGAGGATCCACTTCGTGGAGATGCGCCGTATCATGGGCGCGCGATTCTACGGCGCGCCCCGCCACCCCGACGTGCACGATCCGAGCCCCCGCATCCTCATCGTGCGCCTCTCGCACCTGGGCGACGTGGTGCACGCGCTGCCGCTCCTCTCCGCGCTGCGCGCCGCGCATCCGCGCGCGCGCATCGCGTGGGCCGTGCAACCGGAGCACGCCGACCTCCTGCGCGGGCGGCCCGAGCTCGACACCATCGTCACGTTCGACCGGCGCGGCGGCCTCTCGGCATGGCCCCGCCTCCAACGCGACCTCGAGCCGTTCGGCGCGACGTGGTCGATCGACGCGCAGGGCAACGTGAAGAGCGCCATGGTCGCGCTCGCGTCGCGCGCGCCGCGCCGGACCGGCTTCGCGCGCACCGACTGGACCGAGCCGTTCGCGGCGGGCACCCTCACGGACGAGGCCGCACCCGCATCCCGCGCCGGCGGGGTCGCGCACGCGATGCACCGCATGCACGCGCTGATCCGGCACGTCGCGCCGTCGATCGACCCCGCCTCTTCCCCCTGGCTGCCGAGCGTCGGCACCACCGCCGGCGACGCCCTGTTCGCGTCCTGGCTCGGCCCCGCGCGCGGCCCCTTCGTCCTCCTCCACCTCGCTCAGGAAGGCGACGTGCGCGCGTGGAGCACACCGGCCTTCATCTCCCTCGCGCGCGACCTCGCCGCCGACCACGACGTGCTCGTGATCGCCGGACCGGGCGAGCGCGCCGAAGGGCTCGCCGCCGCGCAGGCACTCCGCAATTTGCCGCGCGTCACCTGCATCCCCGACCAGAAGGGCATCGGCCCTCTCGGCGCGTTCCTGCGCGCAGCCGCGAAGCGCGACACCGTCTTCGTCGGCTGCGACTCCGGCCCGATGCACCTCGCCTGGTCCTCAGGCCTCCCCGTGCTCCTCCTCGCCGGCCCTCAAGACGAGCGCCGCACCGGCCCCTGGCCCCTCACCACCCAGGGCCCTCACCGCACCCTCCGCGCCGCCGATTCGCCCCTCTGCGCCCCCTGCCTCGCCCGCACGTGCGCCCACCCCCAAGGTCCCGTCTGCATGTCCCGACTCGACCCCGCCCGAGTCGCGGCCACCCTCCGCTCGATGCGCCGCCCCGCTCCGACACCCGCAACCCGCTCACTCATCCCCGGATGAGCCGCACGGCGCGGCGCCTGCGCGGTACTCCGCGCATCGCCGCGCCGCGCGGAACCGCGCCGGAGGCGCGGAATCGGTTGCCGTTCGCTTCTCAGCTGCCGCGCGCGTCCGCCCCGACAACCCGCTCCACCGTCGCCCCCACACCCGCCCTACGGCTTGCTCAACCCCGCAATCAACCCCTGCACATCCCTGTACTCCGGCCAGAACACCTCGATCCGCTGCAGCAACTCCAGCTTCTTCTCCGGATCCGTCTCCGCCGCAGCCTTCTCGTACAGCTCCCCCGCCAGCTTCACGTACTCCTGCAGCGTGTCCCGCCGGGCGATCACGTCCTTGTAGAACTGCGCCTTCTCCAGGAGCTCGCCGTACTTCTGCACCGCCTCCTCGTAGCGGAAGTCGTGCTCGAGCACCAACGCATCCCGGTACTCCCTCTCCAACCGCGCCTCGCGGATCGACGCGAGCTGTCCCTCGACCTTGTCCTTCTGCGCGACGGTCTTCCCGCCCGCTTCCTCGGTGAGCTTCGCGGCCTCGTCGAACGAGCCGCGCACCACGTTCATCTCCGCGCGGTCCAGCAGGCCCCACACGTCGAGCTCGCGCTGCACGCGCTCCAGCCCGACCTTGGCCTCCTCGTTGTCCTGGTCCAGCGCCAGCGCCACCCTGTACTCGTTGCGCGCCGCGCCGAACTTGCCCTTCTCCTCGAAGGACCGGCCCGCCGACATCCGCTGCGCCGCGATGAACTTCTCGACCTGGACGCGCCGGTCCTTCGTGCGCACGTCGTCCGGCTGGTACTTGCCCGAGTAGCTGAAGCGCGACCGCGCCTGCTCGAGCCAGTTGTCCGACATCGCCCGCACGCCTTCGTCGAAGTACGAGCGGCCGAGGTCGCCGCGGTGCTGCAGGATGCGCACGCAGATGTCGCGCCCGATCAGCGCGTCCTTGTCCGCCGGCATGAACTCGAGCGCCTTCTCGTAGTCGGCGAGCGCCTCCTCGATCTCGTCCTTGGCGTGCTCCTCGAGCGCGACGCGCAAGTGCTTCTGGGCGAGCTTGCGGTTCGTCTTCTCGATCCAGTCGGCCGCTTCCTCCGACTCCGGGTTCGTCTCGAGCGCGCGCCGCATGAAGTCGAGCGCTTCCTCGTCCTTGTCCTCGAACGTCAGGCGCCGCCCCTGCTCCAGGAGGTACGCGACCGTCGCGTCGCGGTAGAGCTCCTGCAGGTCGGGATCGCCCGGGGCCTGCGCCGCCGCGTCGGCCGCCATCCGGACGCCTTCCTCGAACCGGCCGTGGTCGACCAGCGAGCGCACCTCCTGGGCGACGGTGCGCGACTCGGCCGCGCAAGCGCAGAGGAGGGCGACGGGGAGCAGCCCCAGGGCGGTCCGGGCCGCGCGAGGGAGGCCGCGAGGGAAGAAAAGATGGCTGGTTCGGTTCATGGAAGCGGTTCTTGCGACGGAGTCGGGCTCGGCGGTGCGCCTCGACGCGCGCGCCGGCCGTTCCTTCCCGTGCGTCCGACAGTCTCTCGACTGCGTCTCCCGCCTGTCCAAGGGATTCCCCGGCCCTCGCCCCGCCCGGCCCGCGCTCAGGTGCGCATCGCGTCGAACAGCACGATCCCGAGGCTCCCGAAGATGAGGACCGGCATCCAGGCCGCGATCCGCGGGTCGAGCGAGGCCTGCAGCCCGAGGTTGCGGAACACGAGGTCCGTCGCGAAGAACAGGATGCACAGCGTGCACGCCGCCATGAGGCTCGCCACGCCGCGCCGCCGCTCGTAGCGCATCAGGAGCGGCACGCCGACCAGCACGAGGACGAGATTCGCGAGCGGGAACGTCACGTGGTACTGCAGGAGCGTCTGGTACACGACGTTGTCTGGATCGCGCCGCGCCATGCTGCGCGTCTCGCCGTACGAGAGCTCGAGCGCGGCCGTCTTCGCGCGCGCGAACGTGAGCGCGAGCTCGGGCGTGAAGTCGAAGCCCTCGAGCACCTCGACCGGCGTGTCGCCCGACACCTCGCGCCGCACGCCGCCTTCGAGGTGCCATGCGCCCCCGGCGTCGTCCTGCACCCACACGGCCTTGTCCGCCTCGACCTGCACCCACTGCGACACGGAGTTCAACGTCGCATGGAGGCCCTGCACCTCGGGCCTCGGCGGGTTGCCGGCGTACGGGCGGAAGTGCTCCAGGTGCACGACGCTGCCCGAGAGGTCCTTCAGGAAGAGGTGCTCGTACACCTGGTCCCAGGAGTTCTCCTTGAGCACGAAGTGCAGCGCCTCGCGCTTGCTCGTGATGCCCCACGAGAGCGATTCGCGGATCTGGAACATGACGAGGCCGGCCACGACGGAGAGCGCGACGACGGGCGCCAGGAGGCGGTGCGCGCTGACGCCCGCGGCGAGCGCGGCGATCGTCTCGTTGAACTTGAGGAGCTTCGAGACGGTGAAGAGGCTCGCCACGAGCGTCACGAACGGCGCGACCTGCAGGAACAGGTACGGCAGCGTGAGCATGTAGTAGCGCACGATCAGGATGGTCGGCTTGGGCGTGCCGTCCTTCATCGGCTCGAGGTAGTCGTCGATGAACGTCGTGAAGTCGAGGATGAAGTACAGGCCCACGACGACGAACAGCGCCGTCGCGTACGACGTCAGGAACAGCCGGGTCACGTAGAGGTCGAGCCGGCCGCCGATCTTGAGCGCGCGCGAGCTCATTCGCGCAGCGCCTTCCACGTGAGGATCACGCCGGCCAGGAGGCCGATCACCGCCACCATCCACGCCGCCGCCTCCGGGGGCATGAGATGGTTCTGGGCCAGGAGCTTCCCGACGCGCATCGAGAGCAGGTAGTACGCCAGCACGTACGCCACCGACACCGTGAGCGCGAGGAGCTGGGTCCCGCGCCGCAGGAGCAGCGCCGTCGACGCGCCGAGCAGCAGGAACATGACGCAGGTCGACGCCAGCGCGCGGCGCGACTCGATCTCGTAGCGCATGATGTCGCGCTTCTCGGGCATCTCGCCGCGTTCGATCATGTCGCGCACCTCGGTCGACTTGAAGTAGCGCAGGCCCGTGGGCTTCCGCTTCGGCTTGCGCAGGCTGTCGAGGTCGAACCTCACCTTCATCTCGCCGAGGCGCATGTCCTGGCCGCTCGAGAACGTGCGCGCGTTCGTCAGCTCCGCCGTGATGCTGTCCTCGTCCCCGAGGAACCGGACGCGCTCGGCCAGCACGCTCTGCGCCGGCTTGCCGTCCCGGCTCGCGGGGATGTACACGAACGCGTCGATGAAGTCCTCGCCCTGGCGCGACGCCGACGAGATGTAGAAGTCCCCGAACTGGAGCTCCGTGCGTCCGGGTCCGGGATGGCGCAGGGTGTCGGACGCGCCCGAAGCGATGTAGCTGTTCTCGCGCATCCGGATCTCCGGCAGCTTGTCGGAGAGCAGCCAGAGAGTGAGCCATCCGAGCGCGACCGCCATGACACCGCCCGGCAAGAGGCACGTCGCCGGGTTGCGCCCCGACATGCGGATGGCGGTCCACTCGTTGTCGGCGGCGAGCCTGCCGTACGTGGTGACGACCGCGAGCAGGAGCGCGAGCGGCAGGACGTACGGGATCAGCCCGGCCTGGATGATCGGGATGTACATCAGCACCGCCGCGATCTCGACGCCGGGCAGCTTGTGCACCGCGACCGCCGTGATCGCCGGCAGCGTGAGCACGAGGATGCCGCCCAGCGTGAACGCGAAGGCGACGAGCAGCTCGCGCAGGATGTAGAGATGCAGCTTCAACCCGGTGAGTACAATGCCCGCGTGGACGATGCAGGATCCCGATCCATCCTGAAGCGAGGCGCCAAGCGTACGCTCTGGGTGCGCGCGGGGCACGGCTCGCACGGTGAGGTCGTCGTGAAACGCTTCCACGCGCCCGGGTTGCTCGACCGCTGGCGCGACGGGGCGCGGGCGGAGGGCGAGAGGCGCGCGCTCGCGACGCTGCGCGCGCGCGGGTTGCCGGTGCCCGAGCCCCTGTCGGTCGAGCGGAACGCGGGCGGCGTCGACTTGGTCATGAGCCGGGTCGAGGACGCGGAGCCGCTGCGCGCGGTCGCGCCCCGCAGCGCCGGCAGCAAGAGCCTGGCGCGCGAGATCGGCTCGCTCCTCGCGCGCGCGGCGCTGTGCGGCTTGCGCCATCCCGACCTCCACGCGGGCAACGTCCTCGTCGATCGGGCCGGGCGCGCCTGGCTCGTCGACCTGCACGGCGCGCGGATCGGCGGCCGCTTCGACTGGAAGGAGCACGCGGAGGCCCTCGTCGTCCTCGAAGCGGACATGCGCGAGACCACGCGGCCGCGCGACCGGGCGCGCGCGCTGGTCGCGTGCCTGCGCGAGCTGCGCCGCGCCCGTTGCGCGGGCGTGCCGGCCGCGCGCGACGTCGCGAGGGCGGTCGACGCCGCGGCGCGCCTGCGCCGACGCGACGTCGTCGAGCGCTCGAGCCGGCGCTGGCTGCGCTCCTCGAGCGTGACCGTCGCGTACGGCACGGGCTTCCGCGCGCGCGACGCGAGCGAGGAGCTGTGCCGCTCGGCGCTCGGCGGATATGCAACCGGACGGTTGCATATCGTCGAGCGCGTCCCCGCCCGCACGGTGCGCGCGCGGTGGCGCACCGCCGCGCGGCTCCTCGAGCACGGGATTCCCGCCGCGCGGCCCCTCGCGATCGAGCTCGCGCCGCGCACGCGCGCCGTGCTCGACGCGGCTCCGGCCGCCGACACGCGCTCCATCGAGGCCGATCCGCGCCTCCGCCGCCGGGCCGCGGCGAGCCTGGGCACGCTCCTCGGCCTGCTCGAGGACCGCGCGCTCGCGCTCGCGGGCCCGCTCGAGTCGGCCGTCGCCTTCGACAGCGACGGGAACGCGCGCGTCGCCGTCGGCGCGCGCTTGCGAGCCGGAGGTCCGCGCACCTGGCTCGCCCCCGTGCGCGCGCTCGCGTCCGCCGCTTCGCCGGTCGAGCGCGCGCGCTTCGTCGTCGCGTTCCTGCGCACGCAGCAGCGGCCGGCGCGCGAGCTCGCCGAGCTGCGCGCGCGGCTGCGCGGAGGGGTCGAGCGTGCCTGAGGGCGCCGTCGTCAAGCCGGAGAAGCTGCGCCGCCGCGTGCGCGCGCGCGCGCTCGACGCGATCACGCATGCGGCGGGATTCGTCCCGCACACCGCGTTCCGCGGCGCGCTCGCCGCCGTTTCCCCGCTCGCCGCGTGGACGCGCTTCGAGCGGACGACGCGCGCGAACCTGGACCGCGCGCTCTCGGACACGACGAGCGCGAGGGAGCGCGCGCGGATCGCCCGCGACGTGCGCCTGCACTCCGCGCGCATCTTCTCCGAGTGGGTCCGTCTCGCGCGCGGCGCGCCGCCCGGTTCGCCGCGCGGGCGCTGGATCGAGGACCAGGTCGAGGTCGATCCCTCGGTCGCGATCCTCCAGCGGGAGCTCGCGCGCGGACGCGGCGCGCTGGTCGTGACCGCGCACATCGGCAACTGGGAGCTGCTCGCCGCGCGGCTGCGGCGCGCCGGGCACCAAGGCGCCGTCGTCGGGTTCCGCCGGCCCAACGACAGCTCGGCGCGCTGGCTCGTGGACATGCGCCGCGCGTACGGAGTCGAGACGATCGCGCAGGACGAGAGCCCGCGCGCGATCCTGCGCACGCTCTCCGCCGGCGGCGTCGTCGGCCTCCTGTGCGACCTCGAGGTGCGGCGCCTCGACGGGGAGTTCGTGCCGTTCTTCGGCCGGCCTGCCCTGACGATGACGGCTCCGGCGGCGCTCGCGCGCGCGGCGCGCATCCCGCTCGTGCCGGCGCGCTGCGTGCTCGACGCGCGCACGGGGCGCTACAGGCTCGTGTTCGACGCGCCGCTCGCCCTCGACGAGGAGCTCGATCGACGCGGCCGGATCACGGACCTGTTGTCACGGCTGAACCGCGGTTTCGAGCGCTGGATCCGCGCGGACCCCGCGCAATGGGCGTGGCACCAGCCGCGCTGGCGGACGCAGCCGGGCGATTCCCCGCTCGCGCGCGCGGCGGCGGCCTCGTCTTTACAAAGCGCTGATCAAGGGTTGGCTGTCGACTGATGCGCGGCCCCTACGGTCGCCGAGCATGAAGAAGTCCCGCATCCTCGTGGTGGACGACGAGCCCGACCTGGTCGAGCTCGTGCGCCACCATCTCGCGCGCGAGCACTACGACGTCGTCACCGCCGCCGACGGCGAGACGGGTCTCGCGGAAGCGCGCCGCAAGCTGCCCGACCTCGTCGTGCTCGACCTCATGCTGCCCGGCATCGACGGCCTCGAGGTCTGCCGGCGCCTGCGCGCCGACGCGCGCACGCAGCACATCCCGATCGTCATGCTGACGGCCAAGGGCGAGGAGTCCGACGCGGTCATCGGCCTCGCGCAGGGTGCCGACGACTACGTGCGCAAGCCGTTCGGCATGAAGGAGCTCGTCGCACGCATCGCCACGCGCCTGCGCGCGTCGGAGATCCGCACCGGCGGCGACCCGCAGAAGGTCGTGCGCTTCGGCGACCTCGTGATCGACTCGGTGAAGCACGAGGTCGCGCTCGCCGGCCAGCCGATCCAGCTCACGGTCACGGAGTTCAAGCTCCTGCGCCACCTCGTGCAGAACAAGGGCCGCGCGTTCACGCGCAACGAGCTCCTGAACGCCGTGCTCGGCCAGGACGCGTTCGTCATCGACCGCAACGTCGACGTGCACGTGGCGACGCTGCGCAAGAAGCTCGGCACGTTCGGGCAGAACATCGTCACGCTGAGGGGTCTGGGCTACAAGTTCCGCGAATCCCCCGCCGCGGTCGAATAGGGAGAGGCGAGAAGGAGCAACTTGCGCGGCGACTCGTTCTCCAGCCGGATCTTCCTGTCGCTCGCCGGCCTGCTGCTCCTGTTCCTCGTGGCGGCCGCCATCTTCGGCGAGATCAACCTGCGTCGCGTGCTCGGCGGCGACGTCGACGAGCGGATGTCGCGCCTGTGCGAGATCCTCGCCGGGCCGGCGACGGACCTGCTCGTGGAGAACGGCGACAAGGAGCAGTTCGCGCAGCGCCTGAGCGACCTCGGCGCGGCCGAGCGCCTGCGGCTCACGGTCGTCGACGTGTCCGGGACCGTCATCGCCGACAGCGACGTCCACGGGCCCATGGCGAACCACCACGAGCGCCCGGAGCTCCTCGAGGCGGAGCGCACCGGCATCGGCCGGGCGGAGCGCCGCAGCACGTCGACGGGCGAGAACTCGGTCTACCTCGCGCGGCGCCTCGACCACGACGGCAAGCCCGTGGGGTACGTGCGCGCGACGTCGGAGGAGACCGAGATCGACGCGCAGGTGCACGCGCTCGACATGCGTCTCATCCTGTTCGGGCTCGCGGCGGCGGCGGCCGGGCTCGTGGGCATCGCGATGATCACGCGCTGGCTCGCCCGTCCGCTCGTGGACGTCGAGCGCGACGCGGCGCGGCTCGCGTCGGGCGACCTCCTCGGCCAGGTGCCGGCGGAAGGGCCGCTCGAGGTGCGGCGCCTCGCCGAGACGCTGAACACGATGTCGCGCGAGCTCTCGTCGCGCCTCGAGAGCCAGCGCCGCGCGCGCACGGAGATCGAGACGATCCTGGCGTCGATGGCCGAAGGCGTCGTGGCCGTCGACGGCAAGGAGCGCGTGCTCCTGATGAACCAGGCCGCGGCGTCGATGCTCGGGACCGCGTCGCCGCTCCCGACCGGGTCGGCGTTGTGGGAGCGCATCCGCTACCCCGACCTCGAGCGCGGGTTGCGCGACGCGCTGTCCGGACGCGGCGCGTGGCACGGCGACGCGCCTTCGCCCGCGCACGACGGGCGCATGCTCGGCCTGTCGGTCGCGCCGATCGCGCCCGCGGGCGCGGCGGGGCTCTCGGGCGCGGTCGCGCTGCTCTCGGACGTGACCGCGATCCGGCGCCTCGAGCAGGTCCGCATCGACTTCGTCGCCAACGTGAGCCACGAGCTGCGCACGCCGCTCGCGGCGGTGATGGGCGCGCTGGAGACGCTCGGCGATCCGTCCCAGCCGTCCGAGGCCCACACGCGCTTCCTCGACATCGCCAACCGCAACGCGGCGCGGCTGCAGGCGATCGTGGCCGATCTCCTCGACCTCTCGTCGATCGAGGCCGAGGGCGACCGCATGCCGCTCGAGCCGGTGCGCATCGACGCGCCGCTGCGCACGGCGGCGTCGGCGCTCGCCGGCGCGGCGGAGTCGAAGGGCGTCCGGCTCGACGTGCAGCCGCCGATCGATCCGCCCGTGATGGTCAACGGCAACCTCCAGCGGCTCGAGCAGGTGTTCACGAACCTCCTCGAGAACGCGATCAAGTACACCCCGTCGGGAGGGCGCGTCAGCGCGCGCGTCCGCACCGGCTCGCGCGACGTGTGCGTCGACGTCGAGGACACCGGCATCGGGATCCCGGCGCAGCACCTGCCGCGCGTCTTCGAGCGCTTCTACCGCGTCGACCGCTCGCGCTCGCGCGAGATGGGCGGGACCGGCCTGGGCCTGGCGATCGTGAAGCACGTCTTGCGCGCGCACGCCGGCCAGGTCAGTGTCAGGAGCGAGGAAGGCCGCGGGACCACGTTCACGGTCAGCCTGCCGGCGCAGCACTGGAGCTCCCGCAACTGATCCGTTCGCGCCACCGTTCCCCGTGCGCAACAGCGTTGCGGACAAGGCCAAGATGTCGAAGCAGACCGAAGAAGACCTGACCGAGATCGCCAAGAAGATCCAGCACGTGGGCGGGCTCGTCGAGCGCGCCGTCGACAAGTCGTTGTCGGCGCTGCTCGACCGCGACGCGGCCGCCGCGCGGGAAGTGATCGAGAGCGACACGGTCGTCGACAACCTGGAGAACGAGGTCGAGGAGAAGTGCCTCGAGGTGCTCGCGATGCGCCAGCCCGTGGCACGCGACCTGCGCTTCATCTGCGGGATGATGAAGGTGAACTCCGACCTCGAGCGCATGGCCGACTTGGCGGTGAACATCGCCGAGCGCGCCGAAGTGCTCGCCGAAGTGCCGCCGCTGCCCTTCCGCCCCGACGTCTCGCGCATGGCCGCGGTCGCCAAGCGCATGGTGCGCGAGGGCCTCGACGCGCTCGTGCGCCGCGACGCGGACCTGGCGTTGCGCGTGTGGAAGTCCGACGCCGAGGCCGACAAGCTCTACCGCGAGCTGATCGGCGAGGCGATCCAGTTCATGCGCGAGCACCCCGACCGCATCGGCGACGTGATGCATCTCGTGGGCGCGCTGCGCAACCTCGAGCGCCTCGCGGATCACGCGACGAACATCGCGGAGGACGTGATCTTCGTGACGAGCGGTCGCATCGTGCGCCACCACATGGTCGAGCTCAGCGAGCAGAAGAACCCGGTGCTCACCGACGGCGAGATCGTGCCGGCGGCGCCGCGGCAAGGGCGTTGAGCAGCGTCCGCCTCCGCGGTCAGCGTCCAGGCCGGAAGACCGGCTCGGCCGGACCGAGCTTCGCCCGCAGCGCCGTCGCCAGCCCCGTCCACGCGGCGACGTCCGCATCCGCCGCCGGGGCCTCGAGCCCCATGAGCTCCGCCGCATCGCGCAGGTGCGGGATCGCCGCCGCCGCATCGCCGCGCGCGAGCAGCCGCTCGGCGTAGTACGTCAGCGACTGCGCGTACTGCCAAGCCGTGTTCTCGCCGTGCGCCGACGCGCACGCGAGGCGCGCGATCGCGATCGAGTCCTGCATGTACTCGTCGCCCACGGCGTCGCCCGCGATCGCGTGCGTCCCGGAATCGTCGTCGGGCGTCCTCGGCGCCTGCGACCGGCTCAGCGCGCGGTGGTCGGCGCGACGCGCCTCGCGCAGGAGCGAGTCCGCGAGCGACATCACGGGCCGCGGCTCGTCGGGCGCGGCGCGCAGGAGGCGCTGGGCCAGGTCGACGGGGTCGACCGCGCTCTTCTTGCCGTCCTTCCACTCGAGCAGCGCGTCGAGGAGGTCCGGCACGTCGCGGTCGAGCCCGTCGCGCGCGTCGAGCACGCTCGTCGACGTCGCGATGCCCTCGACCAGCGCGTTCACCGCTTCGCCCATCCGTCCCGCGTTCACGTGCGCGAACCCGCGGCCGAGCGCCGACATGGCCATGAAGTGGCGCGCGCGCGGCTCGTACGCGGGCTCGAGCGCGAGGCTGTGGTCGAAGCGCGCGTGCGCCGTCCCGTACGCCGCGATCGCCGCGTCGTAGCGCATCGCACGCCGCAGGTCCTCCGCCGCGAGCATCCAGGCGTAGGCCGCGTACCACGCGCACGCGCCCGACTGGGGGCGGCCGGCCGCGATCCAGTCCGCCTTCTCCGGCGCGAGGTCCATGCGCCCGGCCGCGAAGAGCGCGCGGTTCAGGTTGTCGCGCAGCGCGTTCGAGTCGGGGATCCGCTCGACGCCGGCCTGCCACGCCGCCAGCGCCTCGCGCTCGAGACCGCACGCCTCGAGGAACGAAGCCAGGCTGATCCAGTCGGTCTCGTCCGATCCGGGCGAGACCGCGACGAGCGCCAGCGCGCGCGAGGCGCGCACGAACCCCGCGATCTCGACCGCGGCGGATCCGCCCGCGCGCGCGGGGACCAGGCGCGCGGCCGCGTCGCCGATCCAGCGCAACGCCTCGATGCGCTCGTCGTCCTCGAGCAGCGTCGCCGCGCGGCGCACGTCGCCATCCAGGAGCGTGCTCTCGTCGACGACCGCGCGCGCCAGCTCGCCGATCGCGTCGCGGTCGGGGAAACCGCCGAGCGCCTCGCGCGCGATGCGCTCCTCGTCCTCGAACTTCCCGAGGAAGTACGCCGTGCGCGCGCGCTCGAACGCGAGCTTGCGGTCCACGGGCTTGCCCGCGGCCGCGCGACCGAGCCAGTTCTCGGCGTCCTCCAGGTAGAGCTTCGCGTTCCCCCCGCCCGCCTCGGCGTAGTGCCGCCCGAGCGCCTCCGAGGCGCGCCCGAAGCGCTCCTGCAGCGCCGCGTTCTCCTTGTCCGCGGCGAGCGCGTTGTCGCTCGCGGTCATCTCCGCCTCGAGCTCGGCGAGGGTCTTCCGCGGCTCGGCCGGCGCCGGCCTCGCCTGGATCGCGGCGACCGCGCGCGAGAACACGAGCAGCTCGTCGAGCTGCGTGCCGCCGCCCTCGGCCTCGACGGCGGCCGAGCAGCGCGACGGCTCGTCGAGCGGGAGGTACGGGCCGATCGCGGCGCCGGCCGCGCGCCGGTCCGCTTCGCTGCCGATCGCCCACTGCGCGAGCAGGCGCGAGCGCGTCGACGCGCGCTCGCCGTCGAAGCGCGTCAGGAGCGGCAGCAGCGGGCGCTCGGTGTCGAGGCCGGTCGCTCCCGGCAGCCGCCCGACGCGCAGCCGTTCGCGCACGACCTCGAC
>JADMIO011411900.1_pt1 | contig 25897 bp, 18 predicted proteins | sample 8958161 | NCBI WGS metagenome assembly JADMIO01 (sample SAMN16585339, study PRJNA669376) | soil metagenome | isolation source: Crop rotation soil | place: USA: Cullars Rotation, Alabama | collected 2011 | reverse complement strand
CCCCGCCGAGAAGTACTCCCACTCGGAAAGGCACACATGGCATCGATACTTTTGGTCCGCCTGCCAGGCGATTTAGCGGAACCCCTGTCACGGGTCCTGCACTCTCAAGGACATCGCACCATTCTCACGAACAGCGTCGAATCGGCTATTCGTAAAACCGAGGCGAGCATCCTGTTTGTCGGCGGAGACGGCTCGGATTACCGTGCGGTCGTTCAGGAACTGGCGCGGCGCCGCCGCGATGCCGCCGTGATCGTGGTCAACCGGCTGCCGGAAAACATGCGATGGCTGGACGCACTGGAACTCGGCGCGGCGGACTACTGCGGCGCTCCCTTTGAACCGATTCAGATCCGTTGGCTGATTGAAGGAGCGCAGCGCGGACTCGGCGTAAGAGCCGCCGCCTGATTCCGCGATGGGGCCGCGAGCCTAGCTCCCGGCCTCTTCCTCTTCCCGTGAAAGGTCTTCCGTAAGGATGATTGCTTCCGCCAGCTCGCGCATGGGACGGCGCAGGCGGCGGCTCTGATTGCGCAGACGGAAGTAGGCATCCTCTTCCGTCGTGTTGTACTTCTGTTGCAGGATGCCTTTGGCGCGCTCGACGATTTTCCGGTCTTCCAACTGGCGCTTGATGACCGTCGTCTCTTCGATCAGGCGCGCCCGTTCTTCTTCGAGCAGCGATCGCGAGACCACGCCGCCCATCTGTTCGCCGACAAAAACCACCAGCGAAATCTGCTCCGCCGTGTGTTCGTGCGGCTCGCGATGATGGACGTTGATGACGCCGATCACTTCGCCGCCGCTGATGATGGGAACCGAAAGGAAAGCTTCGTACGTGTCTTCCACGAGAGCCTGGAAGCGTTTGAAGCGCGGATCGGCGGACGCGTTGGCCGGCAGCGCCACCACGGACTTGTGCTCCGCCACCCACCCGGTCACGCCTTCGCCCATCTTCATGCGCAATTCGCCGAGGGCGGAGGCGTGCGGAACCTGCGAGGCTCGCAGCACGATTTCGTTCGCCTCGCGGTCCATCAGGTAAACCAGGCAGGCATCGCATTCCGTGACCTGCACCGTCAATCCGATGATCTCGCCCAGCATTTCTTCGAGCGAGAGGTTCGAGCTAACGATACTGCTGATCCGGTGAAACAGGGAAACCGAGGATTCTGGTGCTTGTGTCATAGTCATGGGGACTCGAATAGCAACCGTTGCCCCATCGTAACCAACCCTCGGACGAGCGTCCAATCAAAACTTTTGATCGTTTCAATCAGACGTAATGTCCCGCTCGGACTACTTGCCGATGCCCTGCAGGCCCGCGACGCCTTTGTTTTGAAGAACTCTGACGACGACGCGCCGGTTCTGGGACTCTCCCTCCGCCGAGTTGGCGTCGCCCACCTGCCGGCTCTCACCCATCGCGCCGGGGGCCAGCAACCGGGTGAACGGAATGTCTCCCTCTTGAACCATGAAATTGCTGACGTTCTCGGCTCTTGCCTGGCTGAGCTTCTGGTTCAATGCCGCGCTGCCGCTCGACGACGCATAACCGACCACCTGGATCATGTAGGCTTCTACCGTCTGGGCCTTCTTAACCAGCTCCAGAAGCTGCGGTTTGTACTGCGGCTCGATCTCCGTCTTGCCGTTCCCGAACAGGACGGTTACCTCGTCGAAAATATAGTAGTCGTCGAGTTGGCCGAAACGCGCCACGGCGGCCTGGATGGCGGCCTCGATCCGGGCTTTGTTGCTGGCGATCTCTTCCTTTTGCGTTGCAAGCTCGGCGCCCTGCTTCTCTAAGTTCTCCCGGTTTCGTGCCGCCTGCGCCTGGGTTTCGTGAAGGCCGGCTTGAATGGATTGCGCCCGTTCCAGATCGTTCCCGTTGAACTTTATGGAACTCGCAACGAGCTGATGCGATCCGTCGTAAGTGCCCTCGGCTTGAATTTCCAGGCCAGGGATCAGCGCGCCCATGCCCATTTCCTTCTTGCGGACCTTCAAAACGCCCTGGTTCAGGCCCACCTGAGTGGTATCAGTCAGCAGTACGACGACGCTCACGCCGTCCTTGGACTGTACGGTCATGGTCGCGCCGCTACGCGTTTTGATCATGCCCTGAAATTTGTCGGACTGCGCGAGCGCTGAGCTGCTCAGTCCGCCAAGTACGATTAGCGAAAGAACGCCGGCTTGAAAACGTGACATATTCTTGATCTCCTTCCGGTTACGGATCGGCTTGTGAGCCAGATGCTTTGCGGGAAGGCGAAGTGCGATTATTTTTGCAGCCGCCGGTCCGGACAAATACTGCAACAACCCTATCGCCCAACGCATCGGGGTATGCGTAAGGACGGAGGCTAATGACCAAACTGGCGTTGACTTTCTTCTGCGCGATGTCGCTCGCCGTCGCCCAATCGGCCGAAGTTGCCGATGAGCAAACGCCGCAGACCCAGGCGCCGGAGAACAAACCGGCAGCCGACACACAGACCGCCAGCGCCCCGAAGAAGGGGGAGTGGCTTCTCGCCCCGATTCCGATCAGCAGCCCCGCCATCGGCAGCGGCCTGGAATGGGCAGTTGCGCGCGTTTTCCCCATCAACAAGAATGACGAGGTTTCGCCCGCTTCCACCGTGGGAGTCGCGGGAATCTTCACGAATAACGGCAGCCGCGGGATCGCGGTGGGCGGCAAGATGTATTTGAAGGAAGACCGGTATCGGGTCACGGCCGGCATCGCCAAGGCGACCATCAATTTCGATGTCTACGGCATCGGAGCGAAGGCGGGCGAGAACGGGATATTCATTCCCCTGAAGGTCAACGGCGGGGGCGGCATGGGTGAATTTCTCATGCGGCTCAAGAAGGGCATCTACGTGGGGGCGCGCGGCCAATATCGCAATGCGAGGCTATCGTTGAATCAGGACCGGTTGGAATCGGACAAGATTACGGCCGAACCGCCGGAGAAGGTTTCCGAAGTGATCGATCAGGTTGGGGACCAGTTGCTTCATCAGACCACCGTGTCCATGGGCCCGCGCTTTCAATGGGACACCCGAGACAGCACGTTCTATCCCAAGCACGGGTTCCTGGCGGAAGTGGCCAGCGACTTCTTCTCCACCGGGCTGGGCAGCAAATGGAGTTATCAGTACTACAAAGTCGCTTTCAACAAGTACAACACTTTGACCGAACACCAGGTGCTGGCCTTCCGGGGCATGGGCTGCGCAGCCGCGGGGGATCGCGTTCCGATCTACGACCTCTGTCTGTTCGGCACGATGAACGATCTGCGCGGCTACACCGGCGGCCGGTATCAGGACCGGAGGATGTTCGCGACGCAGGCGGAATATCGTCTGACGATTCCGGCCAAAGGGTTTATGGGCAAATTCGGCGTAGTCGCGTTCGCCGGCGTCGGCGCGGTCGGCGACAAATTCGGCAACATCGGAAGCAGCGACCTGCTGCCCGCCGGTGGCGGAGGAGTCCGGTTCCGCCTGCTGAAGAAATACCCGATTAACTTCCGAGTCGATTACGGGCAGGGCAAGGACGGACACACGCTGAGCATTGGGGTACTCGAGGCCTTCTAGAATGCCTGGCCGATGCTGAAGAACAGGCGTCCGAGCGATTCGCCCGGGCGGCGATCCAGCTTCAATCCGTAGTCGAGGCGCAGGAGAAACCAGGGAGTGCGGACGCGGATTCCAAGGCCGGCGTCGCTACGTACGTTACTCAGGCTGAAGTCGGAAACTTTCGGGTAGACGTTGCCGACGTCCACGAACCCGACGCCATCGAACATCTTGATCATGGGGAAGCGGATTTCGTTGTTCAGCACCAGCATTCCCTGGCCGCCGGGGAGCACGATGCCGCCGTTGTCCGGACCGACCGAATTCTGAGCGAAACCGCGAAGGGTGTTGCTGCCGCCGGCGAAGAAGCGCTCGCTGAACGGAATCTCCTGGCCGCCGAAACCCGAGCCGAGGCCCACCCGGACCCCAGTCGCGTAAACCAGGCGCGGCCGCATCACCTGGTTGGTGAACAGTTCCACGCGCGGCTTTTGGAGCGGGAAGTAGCGGAAATACTGGCCGAAGTACTTGATGAACCGCACCTGCGATCCCAGCGATTCGGGCGATAGCTGTACGGCGTTCGACAGGAAACTTCCGCGCGACGCATCCAGAAGGTCGTCGCGTGTATCGCGGGTGAAGGTCGAAGTCAGCGAGGCGATCCGCAGCCGCACGTCGAAGATGGGATCGGGACCGGTGTCGTAGGTGTGGCTGCGCTCGATCCGATATCCATAATTCAGAAGCATCTTCGGGCCGATGGAAATTTCCTGCTGCGCGGAGAAGCCAAGACGGTCCACGTTGAAGCCGGTCGTCTGATCGGACTCGGGGTTCAGTTCGCGGCGCATATAAGCGCCGACCACGGTCCTGACCGGAAACCGCCAGAGCAGCGGCTGGCTGAAGTTCAGGCGCGCTTCGTGGAGCTCGGAGTCGTAACGCCCTCGCAATCCGAGCACGCGCGCGCCGCCGAGGAAATTGCGGTTCGAAATGTCGACCATGCCCCCGGGGCCGCGTTCGGTGTCGTAGTACGCGCCATATCGCAGTTCCAGCGGCTGGACTTCCTGAACCTTCACGCGCAGGCGAATGGGGTGGTCGGCGGTTGACGCTCGATCGGTCGCGAGGTCTTCGCGGGCGATCTCCACCGCGGCGAACGCGCCGGTGTTGTAGAGCCTGCGGCGCGAGTCTCCGATCTTCCGCAGGTTCACCGGGTCGCCGGGTCTGAGCTGCAATTGGGACTCGATCAGGCCGTCGCTGGTGCGGCGGTTGCCTTCGACGACGACCTCCGAAACGACGCCGCGCGCGTTCTCGACGATCCGGAAGTCCAGGTCCACGACGCCCTGTTCGGGGATGCGATGCACCTCGGCGGCCACATCGACGTCATTGTAGCCGCGCTCCCAGTAGACTTCGCGAAGGCGTTGAATGGCGTTGTCGTGCAGAACGGGCCGGAACGGCTCGCCGGCGGGGAGCGGCGCGGCTTCCGCCAGGTCGGCGTCACTTAAAGCCCGATTGCCCGCATAATGCGCGGTTCCGACACGATAAAGCGGACCTTCGTTTACGGGAAACACGATCTTTCCGGCGGCCTCGGTGGAATTCAACTCCTTGCGGGGCTGTCCGACGGTGGCGTCGAGAAAGCCCATCTCGCGGTAGAACTGCGTCAAGATATCCGTGACGCGGGAAGGCCTGGTGTAGACATCGACCGAGAGGTTCTGGCTCTCGATTACGTCGCGGAGGCGTTTGGGTTCGATCCCGCGGGCGCCTTCAAATTCCAGCTCCACGTGATTGAAACGAGGACCACGCTCGATTTCGAACAGCACGCGCTTCCGGTCCGGGGCGGGGTTCGAGATTCGAGGCTGCACCTCGGCGGTCAAATAATGGTCGCCGATGAGGCGGGATTGGAGAAGCCCGGCGGCGTCGGCGGATCGCTGCGTATCGAACACTCCGCTCGACCAGACGCGACGCAGTTCTTTTTGCACGCTGCCTGAAACCGACGCGCCTTCGAAAGCGAAGTCCACTTTGGGGCCGGAGTCGACACGGAGGCTGAGATTCACCGCCTGGTCCTTTTGCTCGCGGCGGAGTCGCACGTTAGATTCCAGGAAGCCCTCGCCGGTGTACAGCCGAGTCACGCGGTCGAGCCCTTTGCGGATCTTGAAAAAGTCGTAGCGATCGCCGGGATGCACTTTGAGCTTGCCGAGAACCTGCGATTCGGGGAACCGGCTGTTTCCGGAGAGCGCGATCTGGCCAATCCGGCTGGCGCCGCGGACGGAGGAACGCTGCTGTGGCGCGATGCCGCCGAACCGCATGTCATGGTGAAAGTCGAAGCGGAAGCTGCCGTCGGACTGACGCGTGCCGCGGGACACGAAGCGTTTGGTGAGGTCGTACTCGACGATCCAGATCTGGTCGGAGCTGTCTACCAAATCCATGGAGTAGACGAGCTGCAACTGACGGGTGAAGTCCTGGCCGACGGTGAGGCGGGCGCCGGGGTTGGTTTCGGGAGCGATCAGGTTGGGTTCGACGCGAACGCGGCTCAGGCCGGTCGCCCTTTCGAGCTGCCGTCCGACGGTCGATCCCACGCGGCCGGTGAGATAAGAGAGGACCTGGGTCTGGGCGATTTGGAATTCCTGACCGCGAATTTCGTCGAGCGTTTTGCCGGTGACCAGGATGGCCATGATATCCGGCTCCGGCAGGACCGGGTTCGAGGTGAGCTCGGTCTTCGTGTCGGCAGGGGTTCCGGAGATGCGCAACGTGACGTCGTAATTGGAGACGGTGGTGGTCGCTTCGATGTCGAGGTTGGGTTCGATGCGGCGCTCGCTGGTGAAGGTGACGATGCCGCGGCCGACCTGATAATGGCGCTCCTGCAAGGTCACCTCGCTGCCTTCCTCGATGACGAGCCGCCCCGCCAGTCCGGGCTCGTACGGAGTGCCGAGGAGCACGAGTTGCGCGGAGATCGCGGCTTTGGCCAGGTTGTTCTGGACGGCAATAGGGTCCTGAGTGGCGATGCCGACGTTGAAGCGCACCGAATCGAGCAGCGGGTTGCGCTCCTCGGTCAGGCCGAGGCTGCGGGGCGCGGTGGCGGCGGCCAGGATGCCCTTATCGAAGTTCAGGTCGTCGGTAAACCCGCCTTCCTTGATCAGAACCGAGCCGCGCAGCGCCAGGGTCTTTTCCAGATTCTTGAGCTGAAGCTTGATGTCGGAGACGGTCTTCAGCCCGGCGGGGAAGTCCATGTAGACATCCCGGGCCTGCAGCGACAGGTCCGAATCCTTGATGGAACCCTCGGAGAACACGACGGAGCCTTGCCCGCTAAGAGCGCCTCCGTTCACCTGGCCGTCCAGTTGAGCGACGGTGGCGCGGTCGCCATCCAGGTTGATTTTGAGCTGGAGGTCGTCAATGGCGATGCGCGGGTCCTGGATGGAGAGTTGGCCGTCGGCGATTTGTACGGAGCCCTTGGCCTGAGGCTGTGCGAGCGTGCCGCCGACCGCGGCGTGAATTTCGGTAGCGCCGCGCGCGCGAACCGTATCGGTGAAAGCGGCGGCTATGGCTGCATCGAGTTTTCCGTCGAGGTGCAGATCGAGCGCCTGTGGCTGGGCAAGCTGCGCGGTACCGGAGAGTGCGATGGCCGTGGTGGGGCCGGTCAGTTGGAGGCGGCGCACGGTGAGGAGGCCGTTTTCGAAAGCAAGCTCGGACACGCCGTCCTGCGCGATCGAGTACGTGCCGAGAGTGGCCTGCAACTCGGGAAGAGAAATCGTGCCCTTGATGGCTTCGAGCTCAGGCTTTAGCGCTTCCGCTTCCAGGTGGGCGCTCATCGTGCCCGCCAGCGATTCAGGCGCCCCGCCGAGCATTGCGAGGTTCACGCCCTTGAGGTCCGCGGTGAGATGCGCCGGTCCGGAATGGCGAACGAAATCCACGGGCAAATCGGCGGGAAGAAGAGCGAAGGGGATGGCGCCGGAGGCTGTGATGGATGCCTGGCCCCAGGAAGCGGAGGCGCTCTCGATCGCAAGCGCGCCGTCGCGCATCTGGCCCTTGATCGCGACATTCGAGATGGGTTGCTTCAGCCCGGGAGAGGCGATTCTGGGGCTCGCTAGATCGATGGCAAGGAGGGGATCGAGATGGCGCAGGTTCCCGCGTACGTCGCCGGTGATCGATGCGGTTCCCTCGACGTCAAGCTTCGCGTCCGGGACAAGCCGGGCCATCCCAGGCAGGTCCAACCGGGCGTTCAGGTGGATGACTCCGTCGCCGTCTTTGGCTTCGAGGGGCAGGGCGCCCGCGACTTCAATTCGGGAGCCTTCTGCGGTCAAGGCGGCCTTTTCCACCGTAACGATGCCGCCGGAGTAGCGCGCAAGAATCGGCCCGTCGGCATGAACGGTCTGCCCGTTCCACTGGACGTCAAGCCGGGACACCTCCGCGCGCGCGGCGCCATTCTCGTAATTCGCGAGGTCGCCCGAGGCATCGACAATCGCAGAGACGGCGCCGGCCACTGAGGTGTCCAATTTGACCGGTAGGCCGGCGAGGTCGAGGTTCGTGATGCGGAATTGCGCGGTTGCCGGGTAGGGGGCGCGAGTGCCGGTCTTGACGGATGAAGTGAGGGCGAAGCGCGGAGCGGAGATTTCGATGGCGGCCTGCTGATTCGCGGCGGTTCCGGTGGCGTCAACCCGGCCGAGATCCTGCTCGCCGACTCGCAGGTTGTCAGCGGTGAGCTTCAGGGTGGCGGATGGATCGGCGAGAGTTCCGCGGCCTGCGGCATCCATTTGAATGTCGCCGCGCACGGGGGTTCCGTCCGGCAGGGTTAAATCGGTGAGCGAGAAATCGCGGACATGCGCCTGGAGCTGATATTCGCCGTTGTCCAGCCCGTATTGCCCCGAGGCCTGGATGGCGCCTCCGGCGAGGCGGAGGTCGCTCACGTCAAGGCGGTTGGAGGCGAGACGCGCGCGGGATTCGAGTTGTCCGAACGGCTGGCTGTACGCGGTGATGTCGTGGCCGGTGACGAGCAGGTTGGCGTCGGGGGAATCGAGCGTGCCGGTCACTTCGGCATTCAGGTTTAGGGCGCCGGTTAATGGCTGTCCGGCGACGAGTTCCGCGAGCGAAAGATCCGTGGATTGCGCGGTGAGTTTGAGGGGGTGGTTCGCGGCAAGCCCGATTGTGCCGCGAGCCGAGACGGTCTGGTTTCGCCAGCGGACGACCGCTGAATCGATCGCGATTTGCGAGGGCGCGTAGTTTGCGTCGATTTCGATGGCGGCCTCGTGCCACTCACCCGCGGCGAGATCGGGCGCGGCGAGATGGACGGCGGCGGCGGGCGCCTGGAGCGTGCCGGCGAGCCGCGCGGTTGCGGTGAGCGATCCTTCGATGGGCGTTCCCGCGAGTGAGCCGGGCGGTTTGCCCAGGAATGCTTCGGCCGCGGCCAATGAGGTGGACAGGCGCGGAATGGCGGCGCGCAATTCTCCGGAGAGGTTCGGGCCGGCTAGAGCTACTTGGCCGGTGATGGCAGCGCCGGCGGCGTGGGCCTGGTCCACATGGACGGTCAGGCGCTTACGATCCAAGATCACGTCGGCCGTACCGTCGAGCGGCAGCTTGTCCTTGGTTGGCCTGGGCGCGGTGGAGCGTATCCGCAATGAGGCTGTGGCGGCGGCGTCTTCGAACCGCATAGCGGGCCAGCGGGCGTGGCCTTCTCCCGAAGCGATGGCCGCAAACGATGACAGGCGGGCCAAGTCCAATTCGCGAACGGTGAATTCGCCATGACCGCCGCGGGCGGCGGAGCTTAAATCGGCTTCGCCGCGCAATTCGACACGCGCCCACGGCGAAGTTATGGCGGCGGAATCCAGCCGGGCTGTGGCGGTAGAAGAATCGTACGCGGCGAGGGCGTCGAGGGTCAGCCGATCGAACTGTTGGACCGCCAGATTGCTTCCGCGAAGGCGAGCGGTCGCGGTGAAGGCCGGCAGAGCGCCCGCGCCGGTTATCGACAGTTCGACATTGCCGGCGAGTTGCGCCGGTATATCCGCGAAAGGCCCAAGAGCGGCCAAATTCAGAGCCGATTGGACGCGAAGGTTGAGCTGGGGGTCAGCGAAACTTGCGTCGGCAGTGAGTGCGGTCAAAGGGAGGTCGCGGCCGGCGCGGGTGATGCGGGCCCCGTCTTTCGTCCGGATGGCGATTTGATGTTTGTGGCTCGAGGGATCGCCGACGATGGTTACGGTGTCCAGGACCGCTTTCGCTGTGATGCGATCCCGAAGGTCCTCGAATTGGAATTCGCCGCCGGAAACCAGCAGCCGCCCGATCCAGTAATCGAGCGGTTTCGACGTCGTGTTCTTCTGGCGCAGCGCAGGCAGATTATCGCGGCCGTCGGCGGCAATTACATAGTGAACGCGCAGGTTGTCGAGAGCGGCATTCTTCAGGTAATTCCGCCGCACGTCCAACTCGGCGGACACACGATCGATGGCGACGATGGGAGGCAGGCCGGGCGCATCCAGCGATTGCACCCGCACATCGCGCAGATCGACGCTCTGGCGGAAGAGGTTGTAATCGAGGCGCGATGCCTGGAGGCCGATGCCCCGGTCGGCGAGAAGTCGAACGACTTGCTGCAGGGCGAAGCGTTTGGCGGCGGATGTGTGCAGGATTCCAAGGATGAGGCCGGCGCCGGCCAGAAGTCCGGCGGCTATGAATCCCGCAAGGCGAATTTTGTGCGAGCGCAGCATGCCTTGCGGCCGCCGCTATTTCCCCGTGGACAATACCGCTCGCACCTTGCGGGCCTCCGGAGCGTCGGGCTTGAGCTTTACGAACATTCCGAAATGGCTCAGCATTTTGTCGGGGCGTTTGGCTGCGTTGTAAGCGAGCCCGGCATAGTAGTGCGCGTACGGATTGTTCGGATGGCCCTGGAGATATCGCTCCAGGCTGGCGGCGGCTTCCTCGTTCTGTTGCCGGTTGAACTGCAGCAGGCCCCGGACGTAGTCCAACTCCTCGCCTTGCGCACCCTCGATGAGATCGGCGGCTTTATCGAATTCCTTCTCCTCGATGTACATGCGGGCGAGGGCGAGCTTGGAATCCCCGCCAGGATCGAGATCGTTGGCTTTGGCGAGCTGCTCTTCGGCGTCGGCCGGTTTGTGCTGCTCGACGAGAGACAGGCCGAGGAAACGGCGGGCCCGGCCGTCCTTGGGATTGGCTTCGACTGATTTGGAAAGCTCGGATTGGGCTTCGGCGTACTTGCCCTGGCGGTAGAGGTCCACGCCGCGGTTGGTGTCCGCCAGAAGGACGGCGGCCGTGAAGCCGAGCAGTGTCGCGATTGTGATTTTCATCTTCATCACCCAGTTAATCAAACCTTAGCATCCTGCGAATCCGATTGCCGTACCTATGGAGATGCGGCCGGCGGGCGAAGCGCCTTAGAATTTCGGCGGCAGGTTGCGGCGGCGGCATGCATCTGGCGTTTGGGACGTTGCGCGGGAGCGATGGGTTGCGGCTGTTTGACTCCTACGGCTTGTGTCGTTCGGGGAGGGGGCGACGGCCCGCCAGTTTCGGAAACTTTTGGATCGTTCCGCTCCTTCGCTTCGGATCGTAGGCACACTTCTTGATGCGTGCACTTCAGCGCTTTCGAGAATTGACCCACTGCCGCTTTCCAAAATTGACCCGGTGGCGTGAACATCCGGGCACGGGCATTACCTAAAACACGCGTCACCGGCGGTGGCCCGCAGGTCTGTCATTGCGTCCGAGCATTTCAGCAACCCTTCCATTCAGTTCCTTCACCTCTTTGGCATCACGTTGCGCTCGTTCATGGTAGGCGTTTGCCGCCCAAAACAACGCTTTGGTTTTTCGGATGTCGCCTGCCCGGAGGCTCTTTAAAGCCCTTTCGGCATATGACTGAGCTTCGGCGTGTTCGCTTTCGAGGAACTCGGGCAGATCACGTTGTCTTTTCACGGTCTCTCGGGTGGTCGTGATTTGATTGATCAGATCGATGATCCGATTTTCTTCTGGACTGAGTTTGGCGACGCGCTCACGCAAAAACTCAGCGAACATCGAGGAAACACTCTCGCCAAGTTGTTCTTGAGCCTGCTCCAACAATGCCAGATCGGTGTCTTTGACGTAAATGGTTTTATTCGGCATCACGACATGAGTATACGTTATAGGTATATGTACAGTCAAGAAGCGCGCTGGAGGCCACAGGGTTTAAGCGGTTTATTGAAAACGGGCTGGCCAATCCAGCCACCACCGCGTCAAAATCTAGCTATGGCCTCGAACAGGAACCACGAGTTGCGGAGCCGGCAGTGGTTTCACGGACCGGACTATTACAACTTCGCGCGCAGGGCGTATGTGCGGTCGGAAGGGCTCTCGGGAGATATCTTCAACGGACGGCCGGTGATCGGCATTTGCAACTCGTGGAGCGAGTTGAATAGCTGCAACCTGCATCTGCGCGACGTGGCGGAGGCGGTGAAGCGCGGGGTGTGGGAGGCGGGCGGGGTCCCGCTGGAGTTTCCCACGATCAGCCTGGGTGAGACTTACATGCGACCGACCGCCATGCTCTTTCGCAACCTGATGGCGATGGATGTGGAGGAGTCGATCCGCGCCAACCCGTTGGATGGGGTGGTGCTGCTTTGCGGCTGCGACAAGACGACGCCGGCGCAACTGATGGGCGCGGCCAGCGCCGACATCCCCGCGATCATGGTGCCGGGCGGGCCGATGATCGCCGGCCAGTTTCACGAGCAGCGGATCGCCTCCGGCACCGACGGCCGCAAGCTCTTCGACCAGTATCGCGCCGGCGTGATGACGGAAGAAGAGTTGTGCGAACTGGAAGTGTGCATGGCGCGCAGCACGGGACACTGCACCGTGATGGGGACCGCGTCCACGATGGCGAATTTGGCAGAAGCGATGGGGATGACGCTGCCGGGATGCGCGGCGATACCGGCGGTCGATTCGCGCCGCAAGGCAATCGCGCAGGAGAGCGGAAAGAGAATCGTGGAGATGGTCTGGGAGGACCTGCGGCCTTCGCGGATCATGACACGCGCCGCGATTGAGAATGCGATCACGGCATGCATGTGCCTCGGCGGCTCGACCAACGCCGTGGTGCACCTGGTGGCGATTGCCGGACGTTTGGGCATGGATCTATCGCTCGACGAATTCGAGCGGATTTCGAGGCATACGCCATACCTAGCCAACATCAAGCCTTCCGGGATTTATCTGATGGAGGACTTCTTCCACGCCGGCGGACTGCCTGCATTGCTGAAGGAGATTCTCCCGCTGCTCCATGCGGATTGCCTGACGGCCAACGGGAAGACGCTCGGAGAGAACGTTCGCAATGCGCCTTGTTATAACGCGGACGTGATTCGCGGCACGGGCAATGCTCTGAGCGCGGAGGGAGGGATCGCGGTGCTGCGCGGGAATATCTGTCCGGACGGTGCGGTGATCAAACAGACTGCGGCTTCGGCGGAGCTGATGCGGCATCGCGGAAAGGCGTATGTGTTCGAGAACCACGAGCAGATGGAGCAGGAGATCGACAAGGACTATTTGCCGATCGATCGCAATACGGTGCTGGTGATGAAGAACGGAGGACCGAAGGGCGGGCCGGGATTTCCGGAGTGGGGCTGGATTCCGATGCCGCGGTACCTGTTGATGCAAGGGGTGAAGGATATCGTGCGAGTGTCCGATGCGCGGATGAGCGGCACGAGTTTTGGGACGGTGGTGCTGCACGTGGCGCCGGAGTCGGCGGTGGGCGGGCCGCTGGGGATCGTGCAGACGGGGGACGAGGTGGCGTTGGATGTGCCTGCGCGGCGGCTCGATTTGAAGATTTCCGAGGAGGAGTTTCGAACGCGGTGCGCGCGGTTTGAGCCTCCGCCTCCGCACTATGAGCGGGGGTATGGGAGGCTGTTTCTGGAGCATGTGACGCAGGCGAATGAGGGATGTGACTTTGACTTTTTGCGGGCGGTGAAGGGGGCGGGGTAGGTGGGCGGAGCGAGGGGGCGCGCTCGGTGCAGGCGGTCAGCGGTTCGGACCACTACGATAAGGTCGGGAGAACAGCGCGACGGGCTACGTCACGCCGACGAACATGCTTGCTGCCGGCAGAAGGAGATCCGTGGCGACCGTGACGGGAAGTTGGAGGCGGCAACGGCGGCTGCGTCGCCAGTGCGGAGATTGGCGTCCAGGTTATGCCATTGTGGGCGTGATTTACTCGTGATTCTGATCGTCGAGGTACCGCTAATTAACGTTGGACGGTGTACGATTGTCATACGCGAGTCATCGAAAAGAATTCGACCACTGAGCTGCTCGCGCCCTTTCATGCGTGCCGCCGACAGGAGACCGCTATCCCCGCGGCGAACCGTGTCGCCGAGCGAGCCACAAGTCTCGATCCCAATCTCGCCGAAGCGTACGCGACGCTGGGCCTTTTGCGCTCCTGGTACGACTGGAAGTGGGATGAGGCGGCCGTATTCTTTCGCCGGGCCATCGACCTCAACCCCGGTTACGCCACAGCGCACTTCTGGTATGGATTTCATTATCTCGCCATGACCGGACGTCTCGAGGAGGCACTGCCTTAGGCTAGCCTAAACGAGCGCTCGCGGAAGTGAACTCAACGGGGACTCTCCGATCTGCTTGATGACGTGGCCACACAGAGGTAAGGTCCAGTTAGGCACCAATAACACCCGGTGGGGTGACCCTACCAAGATTTGACGTCGCAGAATCCAGCCCAGGTCAGGAGATCACGCGCATGATTCATGCGTGTTTGCTCGTTGCCCGGCCGCCTCCAGCGCGGCGGCTGGACAAGAGGTAACGGCTACACCCCTCAGAAACCTGTAAAAGCAGGCGGAAAGATGGCGACAGCTAACCATCCCGTGAGGGCTCGATGAGGTCCTTAAACTGTTTGGATAACGCCCCGGGGATTATTGTCGAAACCGCCCGGAATTCCCTTGTAACTTTTCGACTTGTCGCGCGTAACTTGAGTGGCGATTGCAAAATGACGGACATCGAGAGCCTCTATCAACGGTATGCGCCGGACGTTCGCCGATTTGCACTGTTTTTGTCCGGTGATCCGGTGACGGCGGATGAAATCACTTCGGATGTCTTTGTGTCAGCGTGGCAGGCCCGCGCACGAATCCGTCAGCCAACGGTAAAAGGTTATCTATTCGCCATCGCCCGAAATTTGTACCGGGACAGGCAACGTCGTCATGACCGGAACGCGCAACTCGACGAACAGATGACCGACAAGCGAATCAACGCGCAGACGCACATGGAGCAGACCGCCGAAGTTCGCGCCGTGCTTCAGGCATTGCAGCATTTGCCGGAGTTGGATCGCACCGCGCTATTGATGCGCGCGCTGGACGAAATGCCGTACGAAGAAATCGCGGAGACGCTGGGAATCCCGGTAGTCACGGCGAAGGTGAAGGTTTATCGAGCGAGGGTGAAGTTGATGCAAGCCAGGGAGGCGTGGGCAGAAGTCATTTCCTCCACGGGAGCAAAACCATGAATATCACGCAAGAAGTGGTTACGGATCTGTTGCCGGTTTACTTTTCTGGCGAGGCCAGCAGCGATACGAAATCGCTGGTTGAGGAGTATTTCCACGAGAATCCGGAGTTCGAACGGCAGGCGCGTAGCGCTGGAACGGCGCTGGAAACTCTGCGGGCGGCCCCGCCCGTCGCGGCCGGATCGGAAAAGGAGAAGCGCGACCTGGAGAGCGTCCGGTGCGGACTCAATCGGCGTAAGTGGTTGTTCGGCCTAAGCCTGTTCCTTACGCTCAGCCCACTGTCATTCTATTTCACACATGGCCATGTCTTCTCTCTGATAGGTCCCAATGCGCTCTGGGAGGCGGCGTTTGACTGGAGCATGGCGGCGTTCTTCTGGTTGCTTTATTTCGCGCAGCCGCGCCGGCGCACGGCGTCCCTGGCGGCTGCGATCTTTCTTGCGCTGATTCCCATTCCTTTCGCCCTGCATTTCGCCAATGCGCCGGGGCCGAGGGGGATCTTCGCAGAGGCGGTATGCATCTGGCTTGCGGCGGCACTGGTCTGGATCGGCTACTTCCGCCAGCGCTCCTATTGAACGATTGCGATTCGCCCGAACCAAGGCTTCGGAATCTAAATCAGGACACTGTCTGGATCATCCCCTGTCGGAAAAGGGGGATCAAAGGCCTGTGAGTCCGTTCCGCTGTGGGGGTTTGCTATCATGCCTCGGGTTGATCGGAACGCTCTACGGATTGGTTTACGGGCCCTGCTCGAATTTGTCACACGAATTGACATTCATTTGTACTGTTGATGCACCAGAATATCGAAACGATGAGATTACGCTTCTTTACACTCACGCTCTTCACCCGACGCTCCAGGCGCAGCGAACCGCCCGCTATTCGTACGACGTGGCGCTCCTGGGCGAAATGCCTTACGGCGCAGCGAAGGAACCGGCATACCAGCGGCTGATCGATGATGTGAACAGCCTCGGCCCACAATCGGTAGCGCACATCGGCGACACCAAGAGCGGTTCCACTCTCTGCGACGATGCTCATTACAGCAAAACGCTGGGATTCTTCAACAATTTCTATGCGCTGGTGATCTATTCGGTCGGCGACAACGAGTGGAGCGACTGCATGCGGACGAACAACGGCAAATTCGATCCAGTTGGGCGGTTGAGTCTCGTGCGGAAGACCTATTTCGCGAACAACCTGAGCCTCGGCAGACGGTCCACCGAACTGGTTCGGCAGAGCAGCGCCTATCCGGAAAACGCCATGTGGTTCAGGGATCCGGCGGTTTTTCTGTCGGTGCATACCGCAGGGAGCAACAACAACCGTGAGTACAAAATGGGCGCAAGGCGCCGCCAATCCGTTCTACGACAACGACCAGGAATACATCGCCCGTAATGCCGCGGACCTGGAGTGTCTACGAGCCGGATTCAGAGCGGCGAAAGACAATCACGCGCTCGCGCTGGTCATCCTGAACCAGGCGAACATGTTCGAGAGCTTTATGTCGACTTCCACCGGCTCTACTCATTCGGGATTCGTTGATTTGATCGCAACCCTGCGTGACGAGAACAAGAAGTTCTCGGGCGAAGTCTACATGGTGAGCGGCGATTCGCACTATATGCGGATCGACAAACCCTGACGCAGAATTATCCGGGCTGCCAATCGACGACGGGGGACTGCAAAGCCATTGACACTCCGTCAGAATCACCAGGCGACCGTATCCTCAACTTCACGCGCATTGAAGTTCCCGGCGACGGCCACGTTCACTGGATCCTGTGTCACGTTCAGCCGATCCCCGGGCGAGTGCTGGCGTGCGAATTCCGCATTGTCGATTCCAATCGATAATCAGAACGGTTGCTCGCGAGGCGTTGGCGCCGATGCCGGCGACGCCTGACCCGCTGTACCCTCCCTCGCGCGTAGAAAGCCCTTGCGCTTTGGCGCAGATTTGAATACAACCTAAGGAACACCGCGGGCCGAATGTGCGACCGGCCGGAATCGCGCTGTGGAGGGAAAGCCGATGGCACGCGCCAGAATGACGTCACGTGTAGTGCTCATGCTGCTTTTACAAGCGGCGGTATTGCGGTCCCAGACCGGCGGCGGAGCCACGCTGGTGGGGACGGTGAAGGACTCTTCGGGGTCGGTGGTGGCCGGCGCCGTGGTGAAGGTGGTCAACACGGAAACATCGTTTCTGACGCAGACCACGTCGCAAACGGATGGCGCCTACTACGTTCCGTACCTCACTCCAGGGAATTATCGGGTCGCGGTGAGCGCCGCGGGGTTCAAGGAGTTTGTACGGGACGGCCTGCTGATGAGGTCGGCGGAAGTGCCTCGTGTGGACATCGTGCTGGAAGTTGGCTCGGTGAGCGATAGCGTGACGGTGACCGCGGCGGCGTCGCTGTTGAACACGGAGACGGTGGTGAGCGCGTACGTGGTTCCGGCCGAAGTTCTGAAAGAACAGTCCGGAGTCATGAAGCGGACGCTGTACACGCTGCAATACGTGCCGGGGGTGATCGGAGTGTTGGGGCAGGCGGGCTTCCACATCACCGGACAGGCGCAGAACGATATCGGCGCGAGCCTGGACGGCGTCACGTCGAAATCGCCATACACCGGGGTGGTGAACCAGGTGGACGGCGTGGTGCAGGCGAGCATGGACGCGATGGAGGAGGTGAAGGTGCTGACCACCGGAGTCTCCGCCGAATACGGTCACAGCTCCGGCGGGTCGATGAAAATGGTGTACCGATCGGGGACCAACTCGCTGCACGGATCGTTCGACGACCGCTATCTTCCCGGCAGTTGGACGCATCGAGCTTATCTGACGCAGTTCCCGACGCCGGCGAACGCTCCGTGGTACTACGAGACCTTCGACCTGGTGGGCAGCGGCCCGGTGGTGATCCCGAAACTGTACAACGGACGGAACAAGACTTTCTGGTTGTCCGATTACGCGATCAATCACGAACACACTATCAACTACCGGCAAAGCACGGTGCCGACGGAGGCGATGCTCAACGGCGACTTCTCGTTCCCGCAGGCGACGGGGGGCGGGCTGCCGATCTACGATCCGTTTTCGGTCCGGCAGGTAAACGGGGCATGGACGTCCACTCCGCTACCTGGGAACATTGTGCCGAAGAATCTGATGGACCCGGTGGCGATGAAGTATCTGTCGCTGGGGATCTGGCAGAAGCCGAGCGAACCTGGGACGCAGAGCAGGACGGGTCCGTCGAACAACCTGCAGGCGGTGGAGAGCTGCCGCTGTCTACACCGCGACCGCTGGGACGAGAAGATCGACCACCAGTTCTCCTCTAGCCAGAAGATCTTCTTCCGTTACTCCCACTATCACAATCGCGGACAGAACGGCGACGCGTTCGCCAATTCGGACTTCAACTCGAACCAATACATCGCGCCGACGGACGATATCAATGGGGTGATCAATTTCACTTCGATCATCTCCCCGGTGATGTTCAACGAGTTCCGCGTGGGATACAACCGGCGCGCGACCTCCAATCCGCCGCGGCCGGACGCGGCCAAGTACGGCATCAGCATTCCGGGCATCGGGACGGAGTCGTTCCCGTATTTCAACATCGGGTACAGCATCGGCGGCATGACCATCAACCGCAATGTGGGGGAAGACCGGGTGCTGCAGGACAACCTGACGCGCCTGGTGGGCAAGCACAGCATCAAGGTGGGCTATGAGTTGATCTGGACGCTGTACAGCGACAAAGCTTCGTCGCTGCCCTCGGGCCAATACAACTTCGGCGGCGCAACGGCTCTTCCGTTTACGCCGAATACGGGGATCGATTTCGCCGGCTTCGAAATGGGGACGGTAACGAGCGCGACGTTTACGCAGCCGCAGGGTATCTTTTTACCGCGGCTGTGGGACCACGAACTGTACTTTCAGGATGACTGGAAGGTGCGGCCCAATCTGTCGTTGAACCTGGGGCTGCGCTGGACGTATTCTTCGCCGTTCAAGACCAAGTACGACCAGCAGTCGCAGTTCGATCCGGAGGCGACGGACCCGGTAACCGGACTGAAGGGCGCGATCACGCATCCGAAGGGAATCATCGGCAAGCGGGACCTGAACAACTTCCAGCCGCGAGTCGGCGTGTCCTGGAACTTTCTTCCGAAGTGGGTCTTCCGCGGATCGTTCGGAGTGATGACATCCGATAACAACGGCGCGGGCGGTTTCGAAGAGTACGGCGCGACGTACAACATCAATCAGCCGACCGGCGACCCGCGGTACCTGTTCCTGTTGAAGAACGGTCCGGGCCCGATTCAATACCGGGTCAATCCCGACGGCACGGTGCCGTACACGGGGGCGAGTTTTTCCAGCCGTAACGCCACGTGGCGAGATCCGAACCTGCGAAATCCGTACATCATGAACTGGTCGGCCGGCTTCCAGTTCCAGGTGGCTCCGACGTGGCTGGCGACCGCGACGTATCAGGGCACGGCCGGAGTGGGGCTGGTGCGGAGCTGGAACATCAACCAGATCCCGCTCTCGATCGCGCTGGGCAACGATCGCGCGCTGCAGGACAAGGTCTTTGCGGCGCAGCAGAACTATCTTCTATATCCTCAGTTCGGCAGCGTGAACCTGCTGTCGAACTTCAATCACAACACCTGGCACAGCGGGAACTTCTCGATGGAGAAGCGGTATGCCCGGGGGCTGGTGTTGAACGCCACGTTCAACTGGTCGAAGTCACTGAGCAACGACGATTCGCTGTCGTATTACACGCGGGCAGGGAAGGCGCGCACAGCCTACGACCAGGAGAAGTCGTTCGGCGGCTGGATCATCTATGAGCTGCCGGTGGGGAAGGGGAAGCGGTGGCTCAATCGCGGCGGGATTCTCAACGCCATGATCGGCGGATGGAAGGTGGACGTGAGCGAGAACATTCTCTCGGGGATACCGATTACGGTGGGCTACAGCGGCAGTCCCAACAAGTATCTGACGACAACGCGGGTCAACGCGCTCATCCCGACGGATCAGGCGAAGACGCCGGACTGGAGCATGGGGAATCGCTTCCCCACCGCGGCGCAGACGCCTTACTTCAACATGAACGCGTTCGGTTACGCCGACTCCTATACGATCGGTTCACTCGGCGCACGGACTTTGCAGGCGCCCGGACTTCTGTGGATGCAATGCTTCGCGACCAAGAGCTGGAGCATCAAGGAGCGTGCGAGAGTCAGCGTAAGGCTGGACGGTCACAATCTGCCGTGGAAGAGGCCGAACCTGGCGGCGCCGGGGACTACCTACAACCTGAATAATCCGGGGGCGTTCGGGCGGTTCACGGGGACGGTCGGCGATTTTTCGAATTTCGGGACGGCGCAGGCCAACGTGCAGGCGAACATTCGAGTGGAGTTTTGAAGCCATGGACCGCAGAGACTTGCTCAAAGGCATTTTGGCCGCGCCGGCAATGACGGCGGCATCCGCGCAGGATTTCAGCAGCCGCGTGAAGGGCCTGCCGCCGCTGACGATCAAAGACGTTAAGGTCATCACGACCAGCGGCGGACGGAACTACCGCTGGGTTTTTCTGAAGGTGATTACGAGCGAGCCGGGGCTGTACGGCATCGGTTCGGCGAATGACAACTACCAGACGCAGGCGGTGGTGAGCGCGCTCGAGAAACACCTGAAGCCGTGGCTGATCGGCAAAGACCCCGACCGCATCGAGGACCTCTGGCAGAGCGCCACGTTCAAGACGTATTGGCGGGGCGGACCGGTGAACAACAAAGTGGTGGGCGCGCTCGATGAGGCGCTTTGGGACATCAAGGGCAAGCGGGCCGGCATGCCGGTTTTCGAGATGCTCGGCGGCAAGGCTCACGATGCGGTGGCTTGCTACGACCATGTGTCCGCTCGTACGAAGGAGCAGGCGGCGGAAGTGGTGGCGAAGTCCATGGAGTCGGGCTACAGCCACATACGGCTTCAGTACGGGGAGGGCTACGGCGGCGGCGGATTCTATCGTGCGAATGAAGGCAGCCGTGCGGAAGGCGGCTACCAGGGGAACGCGTTCGACGAGGATCTGTATATCGACACGATACCCGGGGTCTTCGAGTATGTGCGCTCGAAGGTGGGATTCGCGCCGAAGCTGCTGCATGACGTTCACTCGAAGCTGACGGGATCCACCGCGTTGCTTTTTTCGAAGAGGATGGAGCCGTTCCACATGCTGTTCCTGGAAGACGTGCTGCCGCCGGAGCAGGTGGCGTGGTATCGCGAGATACGCAAGGTGTCGGCGACGCCGCAGGCCGTGGGCGAAGTCTTCACCAACACGGCGGAGTATTACCCGCTGATTACGGAGCGCGTGATCAACTATATCCGGTGCCGGGTGACCGCGATCGGCGGAATTACGGCGGCGAAGAAGCTGGCGACGTTGTGCGAGGTGTTCGGCGTGAAGACGGCGTTCCAGGAGGGCGGCGAGAACGACCCGGTGAATCAATTGGCCGCGTATCACGTGGATCTATCGAGTTCCGCTTTCGGGATTCAGGAAGAGAATCACTTTCCAGACTCCGCGAAGGAGATTTTGCCGGGGGTGGCGGAGATTCGGAAAGGCTACATGTACGGCACGCATCGGCCGGGGCTGGGGATCGATATTAATGAAGAGTTGGCGGCTAAGTATCCGATGACGGACGCTCGGGGCGGTGGGGCGTATGGGACGGACCGGTCGTTGGATGGGACGGTGATTATTCCGTGAGGGCGGGGAGTTCGTAGGGTGGAGGGGCTCACGCGCGCGGCTACACCAGAAAATCGGAGTAATAATAAAAACCCTCATGCCGAGAGAGCCCAGCCCCGTGTTCATCAGCTACGCTCATGTGGATGATCTGAAATATGCCGGCGAGGGCTGGGTAACGCAGTTTGCGACGACGCTCATCCAATTGCTGGCGCGGGAGGCCGACGGGGAGACGATCGGCGAGCTGCCGCTGTGGATCGACCAGCGGATGAATGCGGGGGACGGGATTGATCCCACGATCGAAACTGCCATTGCCGATGCGGCGGTGTTCGTTCCGATTGTGTCCACGGCATACCTGCGGTCGAAATACTGCATGCGGGAATTAGATGCCTTCTGCAGACAGAATTACAAGGGCAGGATCGTGCCCGTGCTGATCGGAACCAACGGTTTGAAGATCGAACTCGAGCCCTTAAAACAGGCGCTATGGGCGGAGTTCGCCACTTTCGACAAGCTCGAAGGGCGGGACAAGCTGCGTTTCAAGCCGAAACAATACGACGCCGACGATCCTTACTGGAAGGCCATCGAATCGGTCGCGCGGAACATCGGCCGGATTCTGAAGGAGCGCCGCGAGCAGGCGTCACGGCTGTCCGTCCCGCTCGCGCGGGTGGTAGAAGATTACTCCACGGCTTTTCCAGTGTACCTGGCCGAAGCCGCGGACGATCTTTTCGACCAAAGAGAGGCGCTGCGAGAGATGCTCGCATCGGCGGCGAAGAGCCGCGGCTCCGCGGTGGAGCCGCCATCTCCTCTATTCGGCGCTTCGGATGTGGTGGAGGCATGCAGGGCGGCGCTGGGAAGGTCGGCGTTATCGATTCACCTGATCGGCACGCTAAAGGGCCGCCCGGCCGGGAACAGCGAAAAGCCATTGGCTCACCGCGAACTGGACGAAGCCGTAGCGAGGCGTCCGAAGTTTCGTCCGATCGTCTGGATGCCGCCGGAGGCGGAACTGGACATTCAGAAGCTGCAGGACGCAACACAAAAAGCGGCCGCGCAGAGTGTGCTGGAGAGGGCGCGGGGCGGAGAAGTGGAACTGATTCGCACGGGCTTCCAGAAGTTTTACGAGGAGATGCAGCGGCGCCTATGCCCTCCAGTCACGCCGGCGTGGAAGAAGGAGCGGGTGCAATCCAATCTGCTGGTGTACGTAGCGCATTGCGGAAACCAGGCTGCGGCGTTGAAGGTTATTGCGGACCTGAAGGCGAGCGGCTGCCGGGGCGCAACCTATTTGAATCACTGTGGCAACGCGAAGGCGGAGGAACTCCACCGGGCGAACCTGGAGCTGTGCGATGGGTTTGTGATCGTATACGATCCGGCGACGCTGACGTGGGCGCTGCGAGTGGCTCAGCAGACGTGGAAGTCGTCCGGCAGCGGCGATGGTCCGCGGCTCATTGCCGCCCTGGAAAGCGAGGCAAGCGGCGGCGATTTCGGATTCCAGAGCGACAACCTCTACGCGGTTCCCCCGATGCAACTGACCGAGTTCGTCGAGAAGCTTCGGAATGTCAGCAATGGGTGATGTGAATCCATTCCCGGGGCTGAGGCCGTTCGAACCCGCGGATGCGCCGTTTTTCTTCGGCCGGAAAGCACAGGTGAAGGAACTGCTCGGGAAGCTGCGAAGCATGCACTTCCTGGCGGTACTCGGGCCGTCGGGCAGCGGCAAGTCCTCGCTGGTGAAAGCAGGCGTGCTGGCAGCGCTCGAGCGGGGTTTTCTTGCCGAGAGCGGGGGATGGGACATCGTGCAGTTGCAGCCCGGTTCCGACCCGCTGAACGCGTTAAAGACCGCTGTCGACGGTCGTGTCGAGGTGACCGATGCGGCGCGCAAATTGATGCCGCCGTCGTCGGGTCTGAAGCCGAGGGAAGGCAGGGGCTCGCTGCTGCTGTTCGTCGATCAATTCGAAGAACTGTTCGAGGCTGCCGAGCAGGGCAGAGGTGACGACGATACACGCGCGTTTGTTCGCTGGATGCTTTCCGCGGCGTCGAACTCGCCGGACGTTTACGTCATGATGACCATGCGGTCGGAGTACCTGGGTTATTGCGCGAGCTACCCCGGCCTGGCCGATGCGATTAACGAAGGACTGTACCTGGTAGCGCAGATGGACCGCACGCAACTACGGGAAGCGATCGTGGGGCCGATTGCGGCGAGCGATGGCGCCATCGCGGCAGCCCTGGTAGACCGGCTGTTGAACGACGCTGAAGCGGAGAAAGATGCGCTGGCCGTGCTTCAGTACGCGCTGCGAAAGATGTGGGCGGCGAGGAAAAAGGAGGAGCCACTCGACTTGCCTGTGTACACGGCAAAGGGGGAGCTGGCCCGATTTCTCGAGGAGGATGCGGATCAGATTTACAACAAACTTCAGCCGGAGCAGAAGAGAATCGCAGAGGTGATCTACAGGACGATCACGCGATTGACCGACGACCAGCGCCGGCTGCGCTCGAGGTCGCCCTTGAAAAAGATCGTGGCGCGCGCGGAGGTGGATCAGTCGAAGGTAGTGGAGGTAGTGGAGGCGTTCCGAAAAGAAGGCTTCTTGAGGACCTCGCCAGGCCCGTTGAACTCGGAGTCCGAAATCGACCTTCCCCACGAGGCTTTGGCCCGGCAATGGGGGACCCTGCGACAGTGGGTGCAGAGCGAGGGCCGGATCCGGCGAGCTATCGAGAAGGTCGAGCGCAGAGCACTCGAATGGAAGGAGAGAAACAAGAGCCGCACGTTCCTTTACCGCGGGGACGAACTGGTCGTTGAAGAACAGTATCTCAAGGCGCGGGAGAAGGAGTTATCGGCCGAAGCGGCAGAGTTTCTTAAGGTGTCGCGGCTATGGAGGACGCTACGGTTCGCGGGCACGGTTTACGGTCTGGGAGCGCTTGGGCTCTTGCTGATCTTTTCGGGAGTGGTTGTTTGGCTATGGCGCAGCGCCCGGTCGGAGGCGGACGCCGCCAATAGAGCGCGTGCGGAGGCGAGCCACAATCAGCAGCAAGCTATCGACAATCAGCGCGAAGCGCAGAAATACTACAACCAGGCGTATCACATCGAGGCGCCAGTGGCCACGCTACCTGAGGAGCCGACGTTGCTCCCGCGCGTCTATGTTCACATCCGGGACGAGAACCAGCGCGACTCGGCAAAGAAGGTGAGCGCCGCGTTAAAGGAAACCGGTGAGTTCCTGACGCCGGGTACCGAGCGAGTGACGGTGGGTCCGACGGTCGCGGAGGTCCGGTACTTCCGAAAGGTCGATGAGGAGATCGCGAAGAAAGTGTTGGCGATCGTGCAGCAGCAAGGGCTCGCGAACAGCCGGATACGGTACATTCCGGGATACGAGGAATCTACAGCGATGCGCAAAAAACACTTGGAAGTCTGGTACCCTCCCATAACCTGACGCGGGTCAGGAGCGGACGGGTTCAGCCTTTCCTTACTTCGGAGTCGATGCGATCGACGAAGCGGTAGAGGGCGAAGCAGGCTGCGAAGAGAATGACCGAGATTATCGCTCCGGGCACGACTGCTTCGCGGTGGCAGGCAAGGTAGGATTCCAGGGTCGCCGAGAGGAGCCAGATCTGGACGATCAGCAGGATGACGATCAGCGCCATGGCGCCGTCTATGGCGGTCAATCCACGGTTTTGCGGCGGCTCATTCATGCGGATTCGCCTTCCATACGGGTGGCTATCAGTTGGCCGCCCGACGATTCGATCGCGATTCTGGGTAGAGCGCGCTGGGGCGGTCCCTGCAGGACGGCGCCGTCGGCGATCGAAAAGAAGCCCTGATGACAGGGACATTCCAGCCGGTTCTGTTCTTTCTGGTAAATGACGGCGCAGGAAAGATGAGTGCATTTCTGGCTGTAAGCAACGTAGTTTTCGGCCGCGGTGCGGACGAGGATGCACGGGTCATCGGCGGTCGGGTAGTTGAACGTCTTAACGCCTCCGACGGGAATTTCGTCCAGGCCGGCAACGGCCATGCGGGGATAAGAGGGCGGACGGCGCAACGCGGATCTGGCGAGAATCCAGAGATTGCCCACCATCATGCCGAAGCTGGTCAGCGTCAGAAATTTGGTGAACTGCCGGCGGTTGACGTAGCGTTCATCCGCGGTGAAGACGGAGAACTCGTCGCGCCAGAGCGGCGTTTTAGAAGGCTTGCGGAGCCAGCTCATGATCTCCTTCCCAAATGTAGTCGGCCACGTCGATGGCGATTTCCGGGGTATCGGCGGGGGCCATCATGTAGACCTTGGTGGTGATTTTCTGGTTGCCGAACCAGAACGTATTGACCCTTTCCAGCACAGTGGGATCCGAAGCTTGGAATTCACGTGACTTGAAGTCGCGGC
>JADMIO011485896.1_pt1 | contig 25901 bp, 16 predicted proteins | sample 8958161 | NCBI WGS metagenome assembly JADMIO01 (sample SAMN16585339, study PRJNA669376) | soil metagenome | isolation source: Crop rotation soil | place: USA: Cullars Rotation, Alabama | collected 2011 | reverse complement strand
CTCACACACCACACTCACACTCACACTCACACTCGCACTCATTCCTTCCCTTTGGGTACTTCCAACTCTATCCGGGAAGGCAGTGTGAGTTTGGGTGTGGGTGTGAGAGAGGGTATGACTAATGCTTACCAGAATCTTGCTTCCTTAACGACATGGTGCTTAACCGCCGGGTCGATATACGCACGCTGATAATAGTCGTAAACTCGGCACCTCACTTCCCTCACTCACACACTCACTCTCACACTCGCACTCATTCCTTCCCTTTGGATACTTCCAATTCTATTCGGGAAGACAGTGTGAGTTTGGGTGCTGGTGTGAGATAGTATGGGTAATGCTTACCAGAATTTTGTTTCCTTAACGACATGATGCTTAACCACCTTATCATACCTGAGCAACAGCGGCCCCACAGCCGGATCGATATGCGCACGCTGATAATCTTCTCCGGCAAACTCTTTCACTGATTCAAGTGAATCGAAATACATAACGGTCGTAAACTCGACTTCAGTCTCCGAGTCAAGCCGGAAGAGATTTAATCCTTTTAAGCCATTAGGCTTGTTTGATTCAATGGATGGGATTGCCTCGTCGAGAAAAAGCCGTTCCAGCTTATCAGCGTTTTGCACTGATGTATAGCCCCGCCATATCCTCGCAATGGCACCGGCAGAAATCATTTCGTTGGTCATCTTAAACGATAATTACTTTATAAGGCAATGAAACGGAATTCGAGGGTGGGCGGTTTAGTCCCGGCAATTGAGTATTATTGGTAAGCCGTTGAGCAAATTTGATGAGTCAATTCCGCAATCAGGGTGTTCAATCGTGAACATTACCACAGGTTAAATATTATGATTCGGTGCTGATTCGGCTGTTGGCCCAATGTTCGCTGCAAAGCACAAAAAAAAGTTACCCCCATGCTCAAGAATTACCTCCGCATTGCCTTTCGCACCCTCTTGCGAAACAAAAGTTATGTTATCATCAACACGTTCGGGCTTGGTATCTCGCTGGCTTGTTGTATTACCTCATACATAATCGTCGCCTTTAACATTGAGTTTGACGATTTTCATTCAGCCGAGAAAGTCGAAAATATTTACAAGGTCCACGCGCACTTTGCTGAGCGCGACAACAACGCAACTTTTCAGCAAAACATGGCTCCCTATACGCTAGGGCCTGCCGCGGCTCATGATATCGCCGGAGTTGAAGATTTCTGCCGGTACATTTCATGGGGAGGATACATGCGCAGTAAAGACAACGGGTTCGGAGAATACATAACCTTTGCCGATAGTTCGTTCTTTTCAATGTTTGATTTTCCACTCTTATCAGGAAAACATAGTTCGTTTAAAGACAAGTACAGCGTTTTTATTTCGCCGGAAATGGCAAAGAAATATTTCGGTGACGAAGAAGCCGTTGGAAAAACACTCATACTCAATTTTCCAAACGACAAAGAGATCAACGTCGTGGTCGGCGGAGTCGTGGATAAAGTTCCGGTTAACAGCACTTTCTACTTCTCAGTTTTGATGCGAATCGAGCATTTCTTCGACATTAACGATCTTGATCCGAACGCCTGGAACGACTGGAGAAATCCAAGTACGTTTGTAAGACTTGCACCGTCTGTTAATCCTGAGACGGTGTCGAAACAGCTTGCTAAATATGTACCGGTACGAAATGAAGTTTATAGAGACGTTGCTGTAAAGGAATTTCGACTCGAGCACTTCATGGCTAAGTTCAGCGAAGATAATCTGCGTGGATCGTACGTTAACACCCGAACTGGTTTTGTTCCGGTTCTTGTTTTCGTTTCCATGGCAGGCATGATCCTATTGATCGCGTGCTTCAATCTTACCAATACGAGCATCGCTCTTACTTCAAAGAGATTAAAAGAAGTCGGTGTACGCAAAGCGATTGGTGCAGCGCGACGACAAATCGTAACACAATTCCTCCTCGAAACTGTAATTACCATAACGCTTTCTCTCGTGGTTGGAATGGTGTTCGCGCAATTTCTCGTTCCGGCATTTACCGAAATGTGGCATCTCCCTTATAGCATTAACGAGCTGAGTGGCGTCAACCTTTTTATAACGTTGGTGATGCTTATTTTCCTGGCTTCCTTGCTAGCAGGAATTTATCCGGCCTTATTCCAAAGCGGATTTAAGCCTGTTGCCCTTTTGAAGGGACGGGTGAAGATCGAAGGCACCAATACACTTACACGTTCGCTGGTCGGACTGCAATTTGCCATTAGTGTGATCGTACTTGTTGGAGGTGTGATGTTTATTCGCAACACCAGCTTCCAGGAAGGAGTCAAATTCGGATATGATAAAGACAATATTCTCATCATAAACATTCAGAATTCCAACGAATATGAAGCGATGCGCGATGTCCTGCTTCGGGATCCGAAAGTAGAGAACATCGCAGTGTCATCGCACCATGTCAGCTTCGACAATTATGAATCTCCCGTATTAATCGATACCACAAAATACCAATCGAGATTAATGGGAGTTGGTAAGAATTATTGTGAAGTGATGGGTTTCACATTCCTCCAGGGACGAAGCTTCAATATGGATGTTCAGTCCGATGTTGCCGAAGGTCTCGTAGTCAACCAGGCGTTCGTGGATAAGATGGGCCTGAAAGATCCCTTAGATAGAGAGGTGGTCGTTCATGGAAACAAGAAGAGGATCATTGGCGTGATCGATAACCATGTTGACAACCTTTACCGTTCAAAAGACCCTGAACCATTTGCTCTTTATGGATCGCTTCCACATCAATACAAGATTATCCTGGTAAAAGTGAATGACAAATCTGATTTAGGGGCTGTTCAAAAGGCAGCTGAAAAAAAATGGAAGGATCTATTCCCTGCCAAGCCTTTTATCAGTCAGTTTCAAGAGGAAGCATTGATGGGAAACATCAAGCAGCTAAATGGAAATCTGCAAAAGATATTTCTATTCCTCACAGTGCTCGGTGGCATCCTGTCTGCATCAGGCATCTATTCTCTGGCGTCGCTGAACATTGCGAGGCGTACTAAGGAGATCGGAATCCGGAAGGCGCTAGGCGCGTCCGTGAGCAACGTGCTGTTGTTGCTTAATAGAGAATTTGTGATCATACTCAGCATCGCCGCCGTTCTTGGTGGTGCAGCGGGGTACTTTCTAACAAGCTTGCTAATGGATGAAATATATGCTTACCACATTCCAATGACGATCATTCCAATTGTTTTGTGTGCGCTTGCCGTATTCCTGGTTGGAATTCTGACAACCTGCTCCACAATTTACAGAGCCGCGAGGTCGAATCCAGTAGACGCGTTACGGACAGAATAACTCATTACGTTAGAATGTAAATATCTAATAAGGCTCTACTTTGATTTGGGAAAGAGCGGCTCGAATCACGAGTCTTAATACCAAAAACCGCGGAGGCGCAACGACGCTGAGGACCGCGGATTACTGGCCGATATACGCAGTAAGGTATTCTCTGCGCTCCTTTGCGCCTTCGCGTCCCTGCGGTTCTTTGCATTTAGAAACATTGATCGCGGGTACCACCAACGCAGTCATGGCTCGTCGTCTGATCCGGAAAAAGCGACTCGAGCGTAATCCTCGCAGCAACGTGCTTCCTTTCGGAGAAGGATGGCACTTTAGATATCCCGGAACTCGTTTCCAAATCTTTCCTTCAATTCGCCGTTCTTCTTCCAGAATTTATCCTCAATGATTTTCATCGTTGCATCAAACTCGGGATGCTTTTTTAGATTATCAGCGAGTGGATCGGTGCGCAGTAACAACAGCCAATACAGAAAGTTATCCTGCGTTTGCGCAAAGTGTTTGAATAGCTGCATCGCCTTTTCATTATCCCCCGCATAGGAATAATACATGGTGAGAAAAAGTTCCTTATACATCGTCTTGTCCTTTTCCGCAAAAGCCTTGTACTCATTGACGTAATATCGAGCCTTCTCATTTTCTCCTACATGAGCGTAAGCTGAAGCAATTCTAAGATACTCATGCCGGTAAATATCCATTCCGAATCTGTTCATAATAGCAAGAGAGCTGTCATATTCAGCTTTAGCTCCGGAAAAATCACGCATCATGTATTTCACCTTTCCTATTTCCTGCTGGATATCAAAGCGCATTTTGTTTTTCTTCCACTCTTTAATTAACAGGTCCTTTGTGCGTTCGCAGCTTGTGTCGATAGCGTAATAGATGTAAGCCCGTACAAATCCTCCGAAGTAATTATTTGGATCGAGCTGCAGACATTTAGTGCTGTACCGAAGGGCATCGTCAACAAAGCCATTTTGCACCAATGCATTGCTTAAATGAAAATAGTTAAAGCTTGTCGTTGCTGAATCTTCCCCGTGACTCACTTTCACTTTCTGGATCGCGTATTCGAGATACTTCGGCGGATGAGGAACATGGATATTGTAAAATTCAGTGAGGAAATGTAGCACAAGTCCGTTGCGTGGATCCCGCTCCAGGGCGCGTTCGAAGTAAGGAATGGAAAGATCAAACTGTTGTTTCGCTGCAAATGACAATGCTTTCGCCGTAAGGCAAACGCTTGATTCCGGATCATAAAGTATGGCTTTATCGGCATAGCTTTCGATGTCCGCTGCGTGTTGCTTCTTAGAATTGAATATGTCGAGGTAGTAGAACACCATCGTGGCGGTGGCGTATGCTTCAGCAAATTCCGGATCTTTCTCAATCGCTTTCTTAAACCAGGGAATCGATGCTTCGAGATCGTTTCTTCCGCTCCTGTAGAAAAGATCTCTGCCCCTTAGAAAATCATAGTATGCCTCCAGGTTCTCTGTGGGCTTCTTTTCGATACGGCTACTTTCTTCCGGCGTTAGAGCCACATGGATCTCGCTTGCGATATTGCGCGCAACCTCCTCCTGCAGTTCAAAAATATCTTTTGCTTCACGGCGATATTGTCTTGCCCAAAGGTGTTTGTCTGTGGCTGCGTCGATGAGCTGAATATTCAATAAAATTTTGTCACCGATCTTCTGTCCACTGCCTTCGACGAAATATTTCACGTTCAATTCACGCGCCATTTCGGGAATAGATTTACTTGTATTCCGATATTTCTCAGCTGAAGTCCTGCTCACAACTCGCAGATCTTGCAGCTGCTGAAGATTGTTCAGTGTCGCTTCCATCAATCCATTTATGAGATACACGTTAGAAGAATCGCTGCTTTCGTTCTTGAACGGCAACACTGCAATTGATTTCTCGCCGTCCTGAAATGATGGCATATTTCTGTTTAGAAATGCAACCGTCACGATTACAATGATAACTGCGACGCCGACAATAAGGGCTGTGATCTTATATCCCCGTCGACTGGAAGGTGCGGGCGCATCGTCAGGAATTGTCCCGGTTGGTACAGGCGCTTCTTTTCGCTTCCCTACTTCGCCAGGCGGATGTCCGTAGTATTCGCGGAAACATTTAATGAAATAGGACGTGCTGTTGAATCCAACCTGATGTGAAACCTCCGAGACGTTCTGCGACGTTTTCCGTAACAATTCCATCGACCGATGCAGTCGCGCCTGGTTGATGAGCTGACTTACGGACAACTTCGTTTCCTTTTTGACCTTGCGCAAAAGGTTCGACCGGCTCATATTCATCTTATCCGCCAGTTCAGAGACCCCAAAGTGCTCGTTAGACATGTTTTCCCCGATCACGGCAGTCAGTTGTGCAAGGAAATCGGATTCTATTTGGGGTTCATCAGACATGCGATCGTTCAATTTTAGGCTAAATCATCTAAAACGGCCCGCCTCCAAGCATTTCAAAAGCGCAATTCTCGCTGCCGGAAAACAGCGGAAACAGGGTCAATTTACCTCATTTAAAAGGCAGTTGCATCAAAATTTATATCGATGCGTCAAAATTTATATCGATTACCGCAAACGTGATGGTTTTCGACCGAAAGGTGATTCCCCTTCAGTGGGGTCCGGGGCGTTCTTTGAACCATGATTTTTTTCGCAAAAACAAAATTCAAAAAACATGAAAACCTCGACTTCCCCCTTCCGCTCCATCATCGCATGTGTAGCCCTTCTAATCGTGCTTGCGGCTTGCAGCACAAAAACCGAAACAGGTAAAGACGGCGCACCAGCAGTCGAAGCGCCAGAAGTAGATATCCACACCGCTGTGCTGACTGGCAACCAGGAAGCTTTGAAACAACACATCGCTGCCGGAACAAACATCAATGAGAAGGATCCTTTCGGTGGCTCAAGCCCGCTGATCAGTGCCGCAGTGTTTGGCAAAACCGAAGAGGCAAAGATACTGATCGATGCTGGCGCGGATCTCAACTTCCAAAACAACGATGGGTCTACCCCACTTCATTCTGCTGCTTTCTTCTGCCGCCCTGAAATTGTTCAGATGCTGCTTGAAAAAGGAGCCGATAAGAATATCACGAACAAATTCGGCGCAACACCTTATCAATCCGTAGCCGGGCCTTTCGCTGACGTAAAGAATGTCTATGACATGATCGGAAAAGTACTTGAACCAATGGGATTGAAACTCGACTACGCTTACGTGGAAAAAACAAGACCGGTCATTGCTGAAATGCTGAAATAATAACGATTAAACATCCTCGCCATGACAACCATAAACAGACGATACGACATAGACTGGCTGCGCGTGATCGCGATCGCCCTCCTTCTGATCTACCACGTTGCGATCGGGTTCCAACCGTGGGGGATCATGATCGGATTTATCACCAACAAAGAGCCGTGGCTCTCGTTGTGGTTGCCCATGTCGATGCTGAATATCTGGCGCATTCCTTTCCTGTTCTTTGTTTCCGGGATGGGTGTATACTTCGCCATGCAGCAACGCAACTGGAAACAACTTTTGCAGGAACGCGCTACACGCATTTTACTTCCTTATGTATTCGGAATGTTCTGCATATTTCCAATCAGTGTGGCGATCTGGCAATGGTATAATGATTTCGACGTAACCTACAACTACAATCCTGGTCACCTTTGGTTCCTGGGGAACATCTTTGTCTACGTCGTGGCACTTTCGCCGCTGCTATATTATATGAAGAAGAACGCCGATGGAAAATTCATACGTGGACTTAAGTGCGTCATGAGTACGCCCATTGCAGTAGTTCCCGTAATTGCTTTGTTTATCGTCGAGTTATTGGTCATGAAGCCCGTGCCTTATGAGCTATACGCTATGACCTGGCATGGTTTCGTTCTCGGATTCCTCGCATTCTTCACAGGCTTTTGCCTTGTGCTCAGCGGAGAAGGTTTCTGGAAAATGTTAGTCACATATCGATTCATGTTTCTGGCAACTGCGATCCTCCTTTTTGCATTGCGAATTGGATCCGTGATCAAACCCGCGCCTGGATTTCTGCTCGTCGTGGAATCCGACTGCTGGATCTTTACCATGTTCGCGTTTGGATACAAATATTTGAATCGTCCCGGTAAGGCGCTTACTTACCTGAGCCAGGCCGCCTATCCGGTGTATATCCTACACATGATATTTCTATTCCTTGGCTCGGCCCTCATTTTTCCTTTGGCGATTCCGGTGCAAATTAAATTCATCCTGGTCCTCCTGTTTACTTTTGCGGGATGCTTTGGGACATTTGAAATCGTAAGGCGTGTGAATATTCTGCGCCTTCTCTTCGGATTGAAGATGAACAGAAAGGAAAATGGAGCAATTGAACGCGAAGCTGTGCTGAACTAGTTACCCCTGGTTACGTCTCTTTTTGATCGATTCTGAAATACAAAACCGCCGAGATACGCTGAGAAATTACGCAGAGGGCCGCAAAGACGCACGTTGCCGCCCTCTGCGCTATTCTTTGTGTTCTCTGCGGTTGGTATTTTACTCCGCTTTTAGCGAATCAATCGGATTTGACAACGCTGCTCTGAGAATACGAATTAAGATCGTAACGAAAGCAATCATAATAGCGAGCACACCTGCCAGCGTAAATACGCCTGCCGACATTGTGATGTGATACGCAAATTGCTGCAGCCATTCGTTCATGAAATAGTATGTTATAGGAATCGAGATGAGCGTGCCGATTATTACAAGCAACAGGAATTCCCGTGAGATGATCATTGTAATATTTTGAATCGAAGCTCCTAATATTTTCCTGATACCAATTTCTTTGCTCCGGCTCTCGACTGAAAATGATACCAGGGCAAAAAGTCCGAGGCACGCAATGAGAACAATTACACTTGAAAACGCCAGGAAAATAGTGCTTCGCTTTTCGTCACTCTCATAAAATTCCTTGAAACGCCCGTCAAGGAACGTGTACTCAAGTGGATTATCAGCATCGAACTTGTCGTTAACTCCTTTCAGTTTCGTGATGGTTTCATCCCAGTTCGTTGTGCTGATCCGCAAAGTATAGTAGTCGATGTTTTGTATCGGATTGATGTTGTTTCCAAATACCAGCGGCATCATCTTTTGTCGGAACGACTCGAAATAGAAATTCTCGCATACACCGATAACTTCAACTTTCATCGGAGTATCCATCGTTTCCACGTCACCGCCCCATCGAACTGCGGGTATTTCTATCGTTGCGCCAACAGGATGTTCAAGTTTGAGCTGTTCAACGGCAAACCTGGTAAGTATAACTTTAAGCGAATCGCCAGGAGTATTCGCAAAATTCCGCCCCTCGAGAAGGGGAATCTGATATGTCTTCAGGAAATCTTTATCAATCCCAACGAATATCATCTCATAATCTTTGTCCGCCTCGGCTTGTACCGACGCATAGGGAAAACTTTTCCATTCTCCAGGGACGCGTGAAGAGACCGTTACCGAATGAACTTCACTGAGCTTACCGAATTCGTCCTTAATAGCCTCAAAACTCCTTCGTAGGGTTCCGCTATTAATATCAACTACGACAAGGTCGTCGAGCGCGAATCCCAGGTCCTTGGTCTTCATGTATTGAAGTTGTTGATAGATAACGATCGTTGACGATATCATTATGACTGAAATACAAAACTGTGCAATTACAAGTAGTTTTCTTACGGGTACACTCGAGCGACCCAATCTGACCTCGCGTTTTAATGCCTCAGCAGGCGCAACTTTCGAAACAATGAATGCGGGGTATAGACTTGAAAGTAATGCTGCTGAGACAACCACCGCTCCCATCAAGACAAACCATTTCGCCGGCAGGTTCTCGAACACCATTTCTTTGTTCGTGAATTCGTTGACAGATGGTAACACCAGGGTTGTGATCGCGATTGCCAGCAGTAGCGATGCAAATGCAATTACCATCGTTTCGGCGATGAACTGTAGAATCAACTGACCTTTGCCCGCGCCGAGGGTCTTTCTTGTTCCGATCTCGCGGGTTCGGCGGAATGCAAGCGCGGTTGAAAGATTCATATAGTTGAGGCACGCAATGACGACAATCAGAAATGCCACTATTCCAAACATGTAAAGATAAAAAGGGCTTGGTGCACTGTCCTCAGGAGCATAACCCTGAATGTTCTGCGAATGAAGGTGAATATCGCGGAATGGTTGCAGGGAAAAATAGCTTTTGAATTCTTTCTCTTTGTCGTAGTTGTTCTTTACAAGGCTTGTTAACTTCTCTTCCACGTGCGTACGATTCGCGCCCTTCTTCAATTTAAGGTAAGTAATGAATGAATTGGATTCCCAGTCAGAGGCCTCAAACTGACTGTACCATGGAAAGTGGCTTTTCCATGTCGCCTCCGAATAGATAAGGTCAAGCTGCAAGTGAGAATTCTTTGGGTAATCTTTCATGACACCGGTAACCGTCATCTCACGCACATTGGTAAACAGTCGCTTTCCAAGTGCATTTTCTTTACCGAAATATTTCTGCGCGAGCTTCTCTGAGAGAACGACCCCATCTGGAATTGTAAGCGCAGTTAGGGGATCACCTTGTATTAATTGAAAATCAAAAAACCGGAAGAAATTTGAATCCGCAATGATGATGGTTTCATAGTCACGATTAGCAGGATCGTTTCCCATGGTGAGTCTGCCGAAACCCGACACGCGAATGGCATCTTCAACTTCAGGTAGTTGTCTGAGTGCTTCGGGCGCAAGTCTCGCAGCAACCGTTCCAATTTTGCGTGTCTCACCGTTGTCCTGCTGTTCTTGCTGGATAATGCGAACCATGCGATCTGAATCGTTGTGAAAAAGATCGAAATGAAGTTCGTCATGTATATAGAGAGTGATTAAGATGAAGCACGTAAATGCCGTGGTGAGTCCGAAGGTATTGATGACGAAGAAGCTCCGGTTCTTGGACAGGAAACGCAGGGCAATTTTCAGATGACTGAGAAGCATTTGGTTCAGGTTTTGGGGTTCTGAACTCTATAAGTGTGCCAGAGGGATAATCAGCGAGATTCGACTCATTTTGATGTATCTGGCCGTCGATGCGTTCTATATCGAACGAAATTGACCGGAATCGAATGGTCGCGTTGTGTCTACCAATCGACCCTTGTAAAGAAATGATTAGTGTGAATGCATGGGCTGATGCATCATTAGCTCCTCGATTGTCTTAGCAACGACTTCAGGAGAAAGCTTCGGGAAAAGGTAGAAATGACCTTTTGCAGAATCGTCCCATGTATTTCGTCCCGTAGAATCCAATTGAATTTTCCCTTCCTTCACCGAGTACCATGGCTCGTGTCCGCGGACTGCTACCAGCACTGCGGTCTGATCCCAGCTCCACCGCCCATCAACGTCTTCCTTTGCGGAGGCGATGCCAATACGAAACACATCCTTCACCGGGCTATTAATAATATCCGAATTGTTAATAAGCTTTAGTCCCGTCTTTATAGTGAACCCAATTTCAACACCACTGAATAAGATTGGGCGTGGAAAATTCTTGAAGGCGATTTCAGAAGCTGCCGCGTCTTCCTTTACGTTGAACTCGTGACCGGAAGGAAATCCACCCGCCATACTTACCAGCTTGCTCACTTTTTTTTCTACAAGCTTTATTCCGCTGAGCGGCGAATAGCCATCCGGTGGTGATTTAAGCAGGGCTGCGATGTTAGTGAGAAATCCGACCGTGATTATTGTCACGCTTTGATCGGGTTGAGTGGCGAGAATTCTTCTGTATAGAGTAATCGCATTTTCCGCTTCTTCGTATTTTTTTATTGAATGTGGATACCGTGCGATGAGCGTGTCGGTCCAGTGTTGAAAATCTTTAAGAAGGAGTGCATTTCCTTTTGGTACTCCTAAAGGAAGATCAGCCCGGCCGAAGTAAGTATTCAAAACGTCCAGGACGCTGGCCACGCCGTTGTACTTTGTGCTTGCCATCGTTGCAAGGATCTCTACCTCGCCCTTATCCGCGAACGCGTGCAGCAAGGCGATCGCGCCAACGTCGTCGTAGTCGGGACCCATGTCTGTATCGAAGATGACCTTCTTTGGTGTTTGAGAAGATGCACTGCCACAAATTGCTGTCGCCATGACGACAAGCAATAGAACCACAAGTTTGAAATTCCTTTCCATAGTTTTATTACCAGCTGACATTTAGTGATTTTCCGGAGTCTGGCTTCTTATCGGCAATAAACATCCAAAAAAGAACAGAGAGCAACAAAAATGTCATGAGAGAATAGATCCGAAAGCGTGTAAAAGAAGTTTCAGCTTCGTATTTATTCATTCCGGAATGACTCCAGGCAATAAATGCATCAGCAATCGGCAGTACCCCGAACAAGTAACTCTTTGTTTCCGATCCTTCAAATCCGAATGCTAAACCCTCGACCCCATTTCGAACTTTGATAGCAAGACCTTGTTCTCCATACTGCGATAAAGTCTGCATACCAACGATAGTTGCAGCGCCGCCAAATCCCAGTATCACCGGGCCAGAATCAATATCACCGAATCCAGTTTTATTCAGAGGGTACTCGCGTACTCCGGTAAGTCCAAGTTTCTGGTCAATGAAATTTGATCTAAAAAGTTTGAATTGCTCTCTGGCAAATGACTGATCAATTTCGGCAAGAAAAATCAACATCAACGCCATGGATGATCCTCTTGCTCCTTCACCCACAGTACCTTTAATGGGATGAACTGAATGTGGGATCATTCCAGAATCATCCAATTTATTTTTGACATCGTCTAACCAACTCCTGATAACGGCATCGTACTGCGGTTTGAATAGATTGTCGTGCATGGCCAGTGCAGAGACGCATACCACAACGTCCGCCGGCCATGCACCACCATAGTAGCTCATAGGGTATGTCCTCTCCTGGATCGAGGTAGAAATTGCCTTACACCGGCTCTTGAAAAGACTAACATCTTGTTGATCCCATTTTTTTGGATTTTGTACACGCAATTTTGACCCCAGGACATAGGTAGCCCACCCGTTGTAGAAGGCACCCAAAGGCAACGACAGTTCCTCATCAAATGGCTCTGATCCGGCAGAAGAGTTTATCTTTTCCGATGCTTTGGCTATTTCAAAAAATCCCTCCGCGAAGATTTTGTCATCATCGCTCTTACCAAGCAGATTACACCACGCCAGGGAATAAATTGAATTCAAAAAAACATAACCTTCTGGATAAACGCCTTGCATTTCGATATCCGCGTCCCTGTCTAACCTCTTTCTTATTGATCTTAATTCTTTAAGCAAACTTTTAACACCAGGACGATAGGTGACCTTTACGTTCAGGTAAACGATCAATACCATGATGAGGATCAATGGTGATGCAAAAGCAATGTTAAAAGCTCTGGAAATGTTCACGTATTAAGCAACGGGCAAGACCTCAAAAATTAACAATTAACAATTAACAATTAACAATTAACAATCAGTACCGTTTTAAACATAACTAAACCACCATCGATACTCTTTCTTCTTAAGGTTACTATACCACGCACAAACCGGGTACAGGATTATCACCACAACGAGCCACGCAGTATACACCGCGAGCAATGAATGACCAAGTTCCGGAGTGATCCCGCCGAATGACGCGTTGTTATGAAAATCAATTTCTGAAAAAGATTTACCGGTATGAATCATATAATAGATCAGACCACCTGTATGTAAGAGCAGAAAATGCAGAATGTAATATAGCATTGGTACGCGACCGTAGACTTCTAGCGGCTGAAGGAAAGATGTATTGACACGCTCCAGCACCGAGAGGAAAATCAGCAGAGGACCAATCGTCATCATGGTGAACATGAGTGAAGGCGGATATTTCTGACAATTCAGAAAGCTGAGAACAGTATACGTAAAATCCTTTTGAGTTGACCACGGCACTGCGTCACCATAGAAATTCGAATAGCGCACTACGATAAAGATCAGCACCATTGCAAGTCCGGCACAAAGAAGATACATGCTTCGCACTGCATTGTAATCACGGCTGAACCACTTGCCAAGCACATAACCAAGCATCATGATTCCAAGCCATGGTATCGCGGGATAAGGGACAACCATAGCGCTATCAGGACCGATGCCAATTCTCCCGACTTTAAGCAAAAGCACAGAAGGTATGTACCAAATGCTTTCCGGCGGAATGTTAACTGCATTTACAAGGTCGTGTCCAAAAATGATTACTAATGACAACGCTAGAATAACTCCTTCGCTGAACCAGATCACCAGGCTCATAAGTATCATCGCGGCTCCAATGGCATAGATCACCTGCAGTATGGTGAAATCGAAGTACATGTTGAACACAACCAAAAAACGTATCACCACAACCTCCAGGAAGATGAGCCACAGCCCGCGCGTAACTAAGAAGATTGACTGTGATTTCCTGGTTCTGTTCCGCATACTGAGACGAATCGCAGTCCCGGCAAGCAAAACGAAAGACGGCGCGCAGAAATGGGTTATCCACCGGGTGAAAAACAGAAATGGTGTTGTACGTGAAAGGTCCGTCGGCTCATAAACCAGCGAATCGCCATCGAAAAAATGTCGGCTGTGATCAATCGCCATGATGACCATAACCAAACCCCTTGCGATGTCGATGGAGGAGATTCGGCTTCTTTCGACAAGAATGCCTTGCTTGATCACTGCTTCCATGAGAAATAAAATTGAAAGATTAATTCAAGTTACATTCTTTACGATTGATTCAAAAGCGGGTTTGGAACCAGTGAGAAAAATACCGGAGCGGCCTTGAATAATGATGAGAGGTTGACCGAACCGACGGACTCTGCGCTCCTTTGCGCCATTGCGTCCCTGCGGTTCTTTGGATTTTGAATCATCGAATCGAGGATAGATCATCGTCGAGTGTCAGTACTTTAAATCCCAAAAACCGCGGAGGCGCAGGACGCTGTGGACCGCGGATTTGCTGGCACTGCGTGCTGAAATTTATTTAGAATGGAAATAAATTTTTGAAAAGATCAGACAACTGTTGTTTAAAATAATTTCTCTCACTTACCTTTGTATCATTATGCTAAAGCGAGAAAAACATTTTAGAAGTGAGCTGGGTTGTGATATTCAGCGCTCGCCCTGGTTTTTCAGTTGATCAAGTACTGATTCTATACTGAAAACCCGGGTTCGTCCGGGTTTTTTTATTTTCCACGGACCTCAATTAAAACAAAATAGCCGTAGAGCTAAGTGGAATTGCTATGTCTTGCCCATAGCGATTCCCGTAAATTGTATTGGCAAGACAAAACTGAGTTTATGAAACGTAAAATACTTAGCGGAAAGGATGTAATGAAGCTTGGCTATCCAGAAGGCCGCGCTACAGGCATCGCGATCAATACGATCCTGAAGCATTTTCGCAGAAGCGAGAAAGAGGAAATCTACGCAATGCTGAAAGCCGTGCTTTTGTCGCCGAAGGATTACGTCAGCGACGCAATCTGGAGTAAGGTCGCGCTTGAATTGATGCCTACAGAACGAAAATCCAACGTGCGGTCGCTGCAAAGCAAACGCATCGACTACGAGATTTTCGGTTCATCTGAAATTGACGAAGCAGCACGCAACCAAATGGAAGTAGCCATGAAACTTCCGGTGACCGTCGCAGGCGCTTTGCTGCCCGACGCTCATCTCGGTTACGGACTGCCAATCGGTGGAGTGCTCGCAACGTCCAATGCCATTATTCCCTACGCTGTAGGAGTGGATATTGGATGTCGGATGTGCTTATCGACTTTCGCGATCGATGAAAAGTATATGTCAAGACATCGGAGCAACCTCAGACAGGTTCTCATCGACAATACCCGTTTTGGTCGTGATACTTTCAAAAAGCCAAAAGATCACGAAGTACTCGAACGAAAACTATTCGATGAGCTGACCATTCTTAAACCGCTCCGTGGAAGGGCGGCGATGCAGATCGGATCCTCAGGAAGTGGCAACCACTTCGTGGAGTTTGGGTTGTTCGAAGCAGGTGAATTCAATGAGTGGAAAATTCCTCCAGGAAAATATCTGGCGGTACTATCCCACTCGGGTTCACGTGCGCTTGGCGCGGAGATCGCAAGGCACTACACCCGTGTAGCGAAGCAGTTGTGCATGCTCCCGTCTGAAGCAGCAGCGCTGGCGTGGCTTGATCTCGAATCATCTGCTGGTCAGGAATACTGGCAGGCAATGAATCTTGCCGGTGATTATGCTTCGGCGAATCACCACCAGATCCATGAGCGCATTGCCGAAGCGTTGGGTGAACGACCATCATTCATGGTGGAGAATCATCACAACTTCGCCTGGAAAGAGAAGCTGGCCGATGGACAGGATGTGATCGTCCATCGCAAAGGCGCGACTCCTGCTGGAGAAGGCGTGTTGGGAATTATCCCTGGATCAATGACGTCTCCGGGCTTTGTTGTGAAAGGCAAAGGATACGCCGGATCACTCAATTCTGCATCGCATGGCGCAGGAAGAATTCTATCGCGTAGCGCCGCTAAAAACAGCATCACGAACAAGATGCTAAAGCAGGAACTGGCGAAGCACGATGTGGATCTAACCGGCGGCGGTCTGGATGAAGCCCCTATGGCCTATAAAGACATCATGCGTGTGATGCACTACCAGGAAAATCTCGTTGAGGTGCTTGGGAAATTCACACCAAAGATTGTACGCATGTGCGGTGACGAAAGTCCCGCTGAAGATTAGTTCTGCATGACGTAGCGAGCCATGCAGAGAAGAACGCTTAACATTTAAGAAAAATGGAAACTATTGCATGGATCGAAAAATACCTTTCTCAGGCAGAGCAACTGATTTACGATGGTCAGCTTGATGAGGGTCTGAACATTTTGCACGAACTTCTCTTCGAAGAGCCTGGCTATGGAAGCCTGCACAACTTTTTGGGTTGGGCTTACATGTACCACGTGAAAGATGGCGCACGAGCAGAGCTTCACTTTAAAGTGGCGATTCGTTTCGCGCCAGATTATGCGCCGCCATTTCTGCACATAGGAAACCTGCTGAACAACAGCGGTCGTTATGCCGAGGCGATTGAATACTTTCGTCTGGGTCTCACCAAACCTGATGCATTGCGCAGCATCTTGTTTGAAGGGATCGCGCAGGCGTACGAATTGCAAGGCGATTTCCGTCAGGCGATCCGCGCCTACAAGGATGCAGCCAAAGCCTCTGTCGCGGAATTCGAAGTGGAACGTTTACTCAACGGCGTGAAAAGATGCCGCAAAAAAAGAGTTGTCCTGTTCTTTACCTTCTAGGAACTCCGAATCGGCTGCCTCTGCCACTCACAACCATAGCTCATATCGGGCTATGGTTTTTTATTTCCTTTCGGGCCTTGGTGATCGTCCACCCTGCCAATCTTTCAATTCTGTCAATCAACCTGTATCCAGAACCAATCCTATTTATCCCAGTAGACATTTGATATACCATAAGTAGCTTTTTAAATACCCTTGAAAAGGCGGGGAACTCCTTATTTGCCGATGATAAAATCGTCCTATATGTCCATTAAAGAATTGCAATACCTTCGCCGTTCCCTCATTTGTTCTCTCGTGCTGCTTGCCGCGTGTAGTAAGGATGAAGAAGCTCATTCATTATCGGTCACGCCACAGGCCGTTGAGATCAGCGCTGATGGCGGAACCGCCTCGATAACAGTGAATACAAATATTGAGTCGTGGAGTATCAATAATCAGGCTTCTGATTGGGTAAGCTTGTCTGCAAATTCAGGCCCGTCCAGCGAAAAAACGGTAGTACTAACTGTGGATACAAGAACCACCGAAGGGCGAGCCGGCAAGCTCATTGTCTCTGCCGGAGATGCCGCACCAGTAGAAGTAACTGTCACACAACCTTCGTCGCTTTTCCTCTACTCCATCAGTACCGATTTGCCCAGCCTGAGCTTCGACGCTGCAGCCGGAACAAAATCACTTAAGATAACAACCGACGCTCCCCACTGGACTGTCAGCTCAAATGTTGAATGGCTGGAGTTCAGCGAAACAGGAGGAGAAACAGGTTCTACCACGATTCAGGTTATTGTCGACGAAAACGTCCTGAACAACGCACGGGCTGGTGTGATTACAATTACTAGCGATAACGCTGCTTTAAAAGAAATTGCTGTTTCACAAAAAGCTCCACTCTATCCCAGTTACAATAGCTCGCCAATTCCAGCCGATGAAACTGGAATGAGTCATAGCGCGGAGGAAATTGCAGCACAAATCAAACTAGGATGGAACATTGGTAATACGCTGGAGGCAAGCGGAGGAGAAACTGCCTGGGGAAATCCTAAAGTCACGAAGGAACTCATCGATAAAGTGAAAGCTAGTGGATTTAACGCCATTCGCATACCGTGTTCATGGAACCAGCACATGGCCAACACTACAACGGCAGAACTAAAGGCAGAATGGCTTGATCGCGTGAAGGAAGTTGTAAAGTATTGCACAGATAACGACATGTATGTGTTACTTAACATTCACTGGGATGGTGGATGGCTTGAAAACAACTGCACTACGGATAAACAAGAGGCGAATAACGCCAAACAAAAAGCTTTCTGGGAACAGATTGCGACGCACCTGCGCTACTTCGATGAACATTTGCTATTCGCCAGCGCGAACGAGCCGAACGTAGAGAATGCCACGCAAATGAATGTACTTCTCTCCTATCACCAAACCTTCATCAACGCGGTAAGGTCTACCGGCGGAAGAAACAGTTATCGCGTTCTCGTGATCCAGGGTCCATCTACCGACATTGAGAAAACAAACAATCTGATGAATGCACTTCCAGCCGACGTGGTTGAAGATCGATTGATGGCGGAGGTACATTACTACACACCGTATCAATTCTGTCTCATGTCGGAAGACGCAGACTGGGGAAAGATGTTTTACTATTGGGGAGAAGGGTATCATTCAGCGACTGATCCTTCGCGCAACGCGACGTGGGGAGAAGAAGCAGATGTGGTCAATTATTTTCAATTGATGAAAACTAAGTTCGTTGACAAGGGAATCCCTGTGGTATTGGGTGAGTATGCGGTGAGCCGGCGTTCTAATCTTACCGGTGATGCTTTGACGCTTCATCTTGCTTCACGGGCATACTATTTAAAATATGTGACCAAGCAAGCCAGAGCGCACGGACTACTTCCATTTTATTGGGACATCGGGGCTGTGAATGGCAACACGTCATCAATTTTCAACCGGCAAACGTATGCTGTCTTTGATCAACAAGTGCTTGACGCTTTAGTTGAGGGAGCAAATGAATAAACAACCGAGTTAATAATTTCTCACGGAACACACGGAATGCACGGAAGAAAGCAGGGAGATCAATATCCCCTTCCGCGTGATCCGCGTGATCCGCGAGCAATAAAAACTACTCAGCCTTTAATGCATCAACCGGATTTCTTCGCGCTGCATTCCAGATCACAGTTGAAACCGTTGCAAACATGATCAGAGCAAGGATGAGGATCGGCACGGCGTAATGCCAGATCTGGATCTGAACCTTTTCCGAATATTTCTCGAGGTACTGCTGCGTGAGATAGTATCCCAGGGGAATTCCTATCGCGGTCGCGACGAGAAGCTGCCTCACGGATGTATTTAGCAGGATCTGCGCAATTTGATATAGCTCGGCGCCAAGTACCTTACGAATTCCGATCTCGCGCGTTTTATCTGTGACTTTATTTGAGATCATTCCCACCAATCCCAGGCAAGCAATTAAAATAGCAAGGCATGTAAATAGGATTACCTGATTGCGCGCAATTTTCTCCCGATTGTAAACTTCACCAATTCTCGCATCCGCGAATGACCAATCGAAAAGCGATTCAGCGAAAAGCTGATTGAAAGAAGATTCAATTTGCGTGAGAGCTGTACTGAATTGCTCCGGATCAATAGTCACCGACACAACCTCCGTGCTAAGGTGTTTCTTTGCTAATGAATTGCTTTGATTCAGAAAGACAATTCCTCTTCCATCATCATTGGATTCCGTGCTTGTCTCGCTCATGTTCAAAAAATTGTAGATGCGGTAGTCATCAATTACACCGACCACCTCCATATCTCGCCACTCATTAAAAACCGAAACATCTATTACAGCGCCCAGGGCATCCTCAGGAGAAGTGAACCCCAGCCTTTCCGTAGCGCGTCTGCTGATCACCACTACGTCACCCTCCTCGACTGGCTTAATTGAACGACCGCTTAAAATTTTCAATTCATAGAACGAAACAAAATCTTCATCAACGACATTAGCATCCATGCCAAAGCTTATATCCGCACCACGCCGCCTGGCGAGCAGAGCGCCACCGTTAGCTTGATTTACGTTGAACGCGCTGGTGGTGACACCTGTTACTCCCCTGATTTTTTGGATCTCTTTCTTAAGTGAACTTATTCGCACAGTATGGGTCTTTGCCTTGAACGCGGGGACGTCGATTAAAATGACTCTGTCCATCTTTAGCCCGAGATCCATATTGAGAATATGATTGATCTGATGCGTCATACCAAACGTAAGCAGAATGAAAACGATCGCCGCAGCAAACTGCGCAACCGTCAGCATATTCGGAATCAGCCGATTTTGAGATGCCATTGTGCTCTTCGCATAAAGTAGGCGAGGTTTATATGCACTCGAGATGATCGCAGGATAGAACCCAGAAATAAAAATACCGATCACCGCCAAAGCTCCAGGGATTGCGAGATCATTAAGGCTGGAAACGCGAATATCGAGATCAAGCGTCGTCTTGGCTGGTCCATACAGCGCTTGAATAATAGTGAGCGCCAGAATGATCGCAAGAACATGAACGCAGATAGATTCTGTTACAAATTGCCGGATCATATCTCCCGAAGTTGCGCCGGAGACTTTACGTGTTGCGATTTCTTTAAACCTGTTCGACATCCGGGTAATAGACAAGTTTATATAATTCACCCACGCCATTGCAAGAATAGAAAGGGCAATAAATCCCAGGAACATCAGGAAGCTTTTAGATTTCGGATAAAAATACTCCGCCAAAAAATTCTCGCTGTACGCGATATCTTTAAGGGGTTGCACAAACAGGGAAAGGGTCATGTGTGGGAGAGCGCGATGTTCATCAGCATAGTACTGACTTTCTTTTGCATTGAGTTTCGCTTCGAAGTCCTTGATGTCTGGAGAATGAAATTTGACATATGTCGGCACCCAGCCGAATTGGGCTTTCCTCCAGGCGTCAAGGTGATTTTTATTCGAAATAACCAGGTCGAATTTCAAGTGCGTAGCGCTGGGGAGATCCGCAAACACACCTGATACTTTCAGCGTCACGGTGTCATTGATGAGCAATATCTGTCCGCGCGGGTCCTCGTTACCGAAATATTTTTCAGCGATTGTTTTTGAAAGAACGACATCACCAGCTTCGTTTAAAACATCAGCAGGCTTACCATACACCAAAGGCAATGTAAAAAATGTGAACAGATTCGAATCAGCATATAAAGCTCCAGTTTCTTTAAATACTTTTCGTTGTCCAAATGGATCGCGAACGGATATCAGAATTTTGTCGTTATGCCCAACTACCTCGGCAAAAAATGAGGTTTGCGGAAGTATGCGGCAAGTGCTTTCAACTTCCGGGAAATCATTTTGAGTATTAGGGCCAACGCTGCCTTTGCAGAAACCAAACGTGAGATGGCCCCATGTTTTTCCGCCATCGTCAGTCCAGTTCCAGTTGGTAACGATACGTCCGATTCTTTCGAAGTCTTTGTGATATTGGTCGGCGCGCAGCTCGCGCGTAGCATGGCCCCACAAGGCAAAGAATGCCGCGAATCCAGTGCCGAGGCCAATGATGTTGATCATGGTGAAAAATGGATTTCGAGCCATGAGCCGGAAGGAAAGTCTGAGGTAGGTTAGTAGCATACCAGCGAGGGGTCATCAATCGGGCCAAGTCAATTTACGACGAATTCTGCTCTGTTGAAGCAGGTTAAGGAGGATGAATGTATCAAAGTGAAACACAACGTGCGTGTCAATTCAGAACAGTCGCTGCAAGAGCGGTAAATTCTGCTCCTTAGGAAATTTTGCCACGAATCGAAAATCGCGATGCAATCGACTAATGACTTCGACATTCAGTCTTAAACGATTCATATTTATTGTTTGCATTAGTACCCTGATTGGCTCGAACTTTTTCCCGTCAACTCCATTCAAGGTCAAATTGCCAGTTCCCTTCGACGAAGAATTCCGGGATGGAACCTCAAACTCTTAGCCGAAATGTGGAATAATTCACCACATTTCCCTCACACCCTTTGTTCGTAGACGATATATGCCATTCAAAGGCGATTTTGCAACGGCCGGGCTGAGGCATGATGTTGGATATTCGATTTCCCGTTAAATGATTCAAAACATATGAAAACCAACTTCAGATTCTTGTTTGTTATTATGTTACTAGGCGGCCTTGTAGCCGGATGTAAAGATGAAGGTGATGAAGAACCAGGGAAACAAGTGAGCGTCGAGACAGGTGGCGAGGTGAATGGTATTTATTTTCCCCCTGCAGGCGACGGTGACACAGAATGGGCTACTGTTTCTCCAACCGATTTGAAATGGGACACCGATGCTTTGAACGAAGCAATCGCTTATGCAAAAGATAACCGCAGCTATAACCTGTTGATCCTTCATAAAGGAAAAATCGTGGCAGAACACTATTGGTTAGGAACCAATGCGAATACATTACATCCTGTGAATTCCATCGAGAAAAGTATGATGGCATATACCCTCGGCGGACTTCTTGACGAAGGAAAAATTCATCTTGACGACAAAGTCTCCGATTATCTGGCTGCCGGATGGTCTATGTCTCCCGAGACTGAAGGCGATATCACATTACGACACCTGATGACTATGACTTCAGGACTGAACAAGGATCTCGAATATGCATCGCGACCTGGCGAGATGTGGAGATACAATCACTTTGCTTATAAGGTGCTTTACGAAGTAATCAAAGAGGTCGTTGGCGGATCTGCCCGTGACTACATTTCAAATAATCTCTTTAAGAAACTGGGAATGGTCAACTATTCATGGAGTGGCTATGATCTTTCTGTGTCAGGAAGGGAGCTTACGCGATTTGGTCTGATGGCGCTCGCAAAAGGATCATGGCTCGGTAACAATTTAGTGCAAGACCAGGGTTATATTAACGAAATGCTTTCGACATCTCAAGAATTCCAGCCTGCATACGGATATCTCTGGTGGCTTAACGGAACGGACTCGTGGTATAATATGGACACCGATTCAATGGTAGACGGATCGCTCGTTCCGACGATGCCCGATGCGTCTTTCATTGCAAAAGGATTTCATGATCAGCGCATATATTTTGTTCCAGAATATGATCTGGTCGTGATTCGTCAGGGCGAGCACACAGGTCTTCCTGAGGCTGGCGAAGGATCTTTTGACATCGAGTTCTGGGAGCGAATGATGCGCGCCATAAAAAACACATCTTCTACCGGAAACTAGAATTGCTAAGTATATATATTTGAGAGAGGAGCCTGCTATTAGCAGGCTCCTCTTATTTTCGGCTTTCCCTAATCCGAAGGGATTGCGCTGACGCAACCCAAAGTTGTATCTTGTCTTGAAATACTCTTCAATGGCAAAAACACCGCTAAAGGAATTTCGTTTCCGTCTATGGATTGACCTCGACGGTGAACGCTTCTTCGGTCCAGGTCGCGCTGAATTGCTGCAACTCATCCAAGAGACGGGATCTATTTCCAATGCCGCGAAATCGATGGGTATGTCGTATAAAAAGGCCTGGGCAATGGTAAATGAAATGAATGAAAAAGCCACGAAGCCTTACGTGGTTCTTCAGAAGGGTGGCCAAAAAGGCGGGGGTGCCGAAGTCACCGCAGCCGGAATGAAAATGGTTACTGCCTACAACAAAGCGCTCACCGCAATCGATTCAGTAGTTCAGAAAGAAAGAAGCATTCTGAAGCTGATCTGATCTCCCAGTCGCAGAAAAAGACCGTTCAGAACATTTTTGTCTCCATGTTGTTAACTGAACTCTGTTCAGAGTTCAATTCTTTTTCTATTTTTATCGATATATCCAACTGTACATATCGGACCTCATGCTTAGGATTACTATTTCTGCTTGCCTTTGTTCCGTCATCTCCCTGAATGCATTTTCGCAGCAACAGGAGGACAGCTTAAAAACTGTTATCTTCTCCGATGTGGTCGTATCAGCGTCAAGGCTTGAAGAAGACCTGAGCATTTCTCCAGTCACGATTGAAAAAATAAGTATCAATTCAATTCGGCAGTCAGCGTCGCCCTCTTTCTATGATGCGTTGGAAAATGTACGCGGCATTCAGATGTTAGTTCCAAGTCTTGGCTTTAAGGTCATCAATACTCGAGGCTTCGGAAATACTACTAATGTTCGCTTTGTGCAGATGGTTGACGGCATGGATATTCAGGCACCGCATCTCGGAACACCAATTGCCAATATGCTTGGACCGACGGACCTCGATATTCAGAATGTCGAGATCATTCCTGGAACTGCATCTGCGTTATATGGCATGAACGCTATTAACGGACTGGCAAACTTTACTACTAAGGATCCATTCAAAAGCGAAGGCATCAGTTTCCGACAGCTCGTCGGGGTGAATCGTGTCGACACGGATGGGAAGTTATTCTCCGAGTCAAATTTACGCTGGGCAAAAATGGTTGGCAATAAATTCGCATTCAAAATAAATGCGACATACATGACCGGAACTGACTGGATCGCGGATGACCAAACTGATCTGAACCCGAACGCGAATGCGTCGACAGGACTTACCGGCAGCGAAAATCCTGCTCTTGATCCGGTAAATTCTTATGGGAATGAATCACCAAACCGACGCACTCTCACACTGGGTGGAAAAAATTATGTCGTGGCGCGAACGGGTTACTATGAAAAAGATGTCGTCGATTACAATATTAATAACATCAAGGCCGATGTCGCTTTACATTATGCATTCACTCCTGCAACGCGATTGATTTATACCTATCGCATCGCCAACCTCGACAACATTTATCAACGCTCAAATCGCTTCCGGCTTGAAGACTACAGGGTACAACAACATGGACTAAGCTTTCGATCGAAGTCAATCAACGCTATGACTTACCTCAATCTCGAGAACACCGGCAATTCTTATAATGCAAGATCTATGGCGGAAAATATTGACCGGCACTTTAAGCCTGACGCACAGTGGTTTTCAGAGTACACCCAGGCGTACAATGCTGCTATTGCAGCGGGAGGAACTGCGACCGACGCGCACGACGCTGCACGCGCCGCCAGTGATCAGGGAAGACCTGTTCCAGGGAGCGCCGGTTTTAATAACTTGATTGATGAATTACGTACAATAAATAACTGGGATGTTGGCGCTGCCCTTCGCGTGAAAGCACGGATGCTTCACGCCGAGGCGCAGTTCAATCTAACCGCTGAATGGCTTGCGGGAATAAAGAATTCCACCGGGATCGATTTGCTCACTGGCTTCGATCATCGAACTTACAACGTCGTTCCCGATGGAAATTATTTCATCAACCCGGAACAGGAAGGCCACAATCTTACCTACAGCAAGACCGGCGGATTTATTCAGCTTTCAAAAAACTTCCGTGACAAATTGCGTACATCGTTCACGCTACGCGCAGATAAGAATGACTATTTCGACTTGAAATGGAATCCACGCATCACGGCCGTCTACTCAATTACAAAAACACATCACCTGAGGTTTTCCTATCAGGCCGGCTATCGTTTCCCAAGCTTGTTCGAAGGCTTCTCAAATGTCAACAGCGGTGGTGTGAAGCGAGTAGGCGGATTGCCCGTTATGTCATCCGGCATTTTCGAGAATGCATACCTTCGTGCATCGATCGACGCATTTCAACGCGCGGTCATCGCCGATGTCAACCAATCCGGCATGACAAAAGAAGAAGCGATCCTTGCAAATGAAGGCCTGCTTGTAAAGAACGACTATTCATACATCGAACCAGAACACATCCAATCCTTCGAGTTCGGCTATCGCGGCGGATTTCTCAATGAAGACCTGCAAGTCGATCTTGACTTCTATTACAACCGCTATGACGACTTCATCGCTCAGGTGGAGATGAACATTCCTAAAACGGCCATCGCAGATTCTATTCCGTTCTATCTGAACGATCGCAGTAAGCAAGACCGCTACCGCCTCTGGACAAATTCAAAAACGACCGCGTACAACTTCGGTGCAGGCTTCGGCATGCGTTATAATCTTCCGAAGAATTATCGGATCCAGGCAAACCTCACCTATTCGAAACTTCAACGTACGACGTCGAACGACGGGCTCGAAGATGGATTCAATACACCTGAGTGGATTGTCAACGCAGCTATTGCAAATCCAGATGTTATCAACAACTTCGGTTTTAATGTCACCTTTCGCTGGCAAAGTAGCTACTACTGGCAGTCATTCCTCGTGAACGGCGATGTGCCTGCGTATAGCACCATCGATGCGCAGGTTACGAAACAACTCAAGAAGGTGTCGCTTAGAGTTGGGGGCAGCAATGTTCTGAATGACTATTACAATTCCTACCTCGGTGGTCCGGGGGTGGGCGGTTTTTATTATTTAGCGATCACTTATGGAATGTGACGCTTCAACCGGTGGTCGGTGGTCAGGGGTCAGAATCATAATCAGCAATAAAAGATGGCCATTGAAGAATGCTTCCGTCTCTGCGCTCCTCCGCGCCTTCGCGTCCCTGCGGTTCTTTGGATTTAGACTCATTGATCGTGGATGGAT
>JADMIO010690365.1_pt1 | contig 25909 bp, 21 predicted proteins | sample 8958161 | NCBI WGS metagenome assembly JADMIO01 (sample SAMN16585339, study PRJNA669376) | soil metagenome | isolation source: Crop rotation soil | place: USA: Cullars Rotation, Alabama | collected 2011 | reverse complement strand
CCGCCGAGCCAGCGGCCCCGGCCGACCCCGCATCTTCGGGAACAGAAGCCGATGTGATCGTTCCGCCAGCGCTCACGGTGCCCACGGATGCCGACCCGCGCGATGGCAACATCAAGCCCGAGCGCATCCCCGAGGGCATGTTCCCGCTGACCAAGACCAAGGCCACCCTGCGGATCGCCATCCCCAACAACGCCAGCGTCGAAGACATCAACACAAATGCCTTCACCAAATGGTATGAAGAAAAGACCAATGTCCACGTCGAGTGGATCATTCTGCCATCTGGCGCAGAGGGCTTGCAGAAGCTCAACCTGATGCTTTCCAGCGGCGATCTGCCCGAGGTGATCATGGGCTTCGGCGTCACGGCGGCGCAACTGGAGGTATACGGCAAGCAGGGCATCTTCCTCCCGCTCAACGACCTGATCGATAAGTATGGCGTGAATGTCCAGAACGCCTTTGCCCAATACCCGCTCGCCAAGGAGGTGGCAACATCTCCCACCGGCGAAATCTATGCGCTGCCCGAGATCAACGATTGCTTCCACTGCGCGGTGGCGCAGAAGCTGTGGATCTACCAGCCCTGGCTGGATAAGCTGGGCCTGAAAATGCCCACGACTACCGACGAGTATGAGCAGGTGCTGAAGGCGTTCAAGGAAAAGGATCCAAACGGCAACGGCCAGGCCGATGAGATCCCGCTATCTTCGGATGTGGGCGGCTGGAACAGCGCCTACGATCTGTATTTCATGAACTCCTTCCTGTTCAACCCGAGCTCGCATCTGGTGCTGAACAACGGCAAGGTCGAGATCACCTACAACAAGCCCGAATGGCGCGAGGGTTTGCGCTACCTGAACAAGCTGTACAAAGAAGGGCTGATCGATCCCAGCAGCCTGACGCAGGACAATGCCGCGCTCCAGCGCACCGGCCAGGCCGACCCGGCCATCCTCGGCAGCGCGCCGTGGGGCTACCCCGGCGGCTGGGCGCCGATCGTGAACGAGAAGGGCGCGCGCTGGAGCGAGTATGTGGTGGTTCCACCGCTCACCGGCCCGGCCGGATTCCGCACCCAATCGGCCAACCCCTATAGCGCAGTTACCGTCGGGCGCTATATCATCACCAACGCCGCCAAGAACCCGGCGCTGGCGTTCCGCTGGGGCGATGCCTTTTATCAGCAAGAGGTTGAGATCGCCGCGTACCTCGGACCCGAAGGGCTGGGCTGGGAATGGGCCAAGGAAGGCCAAAAGGGCATCAACGGCCAGCAGGCGCTGTATGTGGCGCTCAAGACCTGGGGCAACGTCCAGAACGACCAGTGGGCGCAGAGCAACCCCAGCTTCCGTTCAAGCGACTTCCGGCTGGGCCAGATGAGCGACAACCCCTACGAGCTGGAAACGGTGCTGTACCGCGAATCGAACAAGCTGATGCCTTTTGCCGAAGATCCGAAGCTCGCAGTTCCGCCGCTATACTTCAGCACCGACGACGCGCAAGAGATCGCCGAGCTTGAGGCCGCGCTCAAGAAGTATGTCGACGAGATGACCGCGCGCTTCATCAACGGCGATGCCGACATCGACGCCGAGTGGGACACCTACGTCCAGACGCTCGATCAAACCGGACTGACGCGCTACATGGAGATCCAGCAGAAGACCTACGATGTGAAGTACAAGAAGTAGCTGGATTTCTTCCCTGCGTGCCAGGACGTACGCAAAGGTTTGTGGCGGAGGCTGCACCTGCGCCACAAACCTGGCTGCTCGTGGTGAGCGGCGAAGCTGCCCACCACGAGCAGCCAGGAGAGACTTGGCGGGCTGCGACCCGCCGGAGCAAAAGGAGAAGCCAATGCTGGCCCAGCCTCGTGCCGTCAAAGAAAGCCCAGGCGATCGGCTGTTCACAGTGGTCAATTACCTGATACTCACGATCATCTTGCTGCTTGTGCTGTACCCGCTGATCTACATCGTAAGCGCCTCATTCAGCGATGCGCGCGCCGTCACGTCGGGCCGGGTGTGGCTGTGGCCGGTCGAGCCATCGCTAGCAGGCTATGAGGCGATCTTCAAGAATAAGTTCCTGGTGAGCGGGTTCTCCAACTCGGTGTTTTACACCGTGGCCGGCACGCTGATCAATGTGGTGCTGACGGTGCTGGCGGCCTACCCGCTTTCGCGCGCCGACCTGCCCTACCGCCGCACGATCACGTTTATCTTCTACTTCACCACGCTGTTCAGCGGCGGGCTGATCCCGACCTACCTGGTGGTGCGGCAGCTGGGCATGCTCGATACACGCTGGGCCATGCTGCTGCCGGGCGCGCTTTCGATCTGGAATGTGCTGATCATGCGCACCTACTTCCAAACCACGATCCCGCAGGAGATCTTCGAGGCCGCCCAGCTCGACGGCTGCGACGATGTCACCTACCTGCTGCGGGTCGTCCTGCCGCTTTCCGGCCCGATTCTAGCGGTGATCGCGCTGTTCTATGCGATTGGGCATTGGAATTCGTACTTCAACGCCTTGATCTACCTGCAGCGCAAGGAACTCTGGCCGCTCCAGCTGGTGCTGCGCGAGATCCTGATCCAGAACCAGATCGACCCCTCGATGATGTCCGGCCTTGATCCGCAGCAGATGGCCATCCGCCAGGCGCTGCGCGAGCTGCTCAAGTATTCGCTGATCGTGGTTGCCACGGTGCCGCTGCTGCTGGTCTACCCCTTTGTCCAGCGCCATTTCGTCAAGGGCATCCTGCTCGGCTCGGTCAAGGGCTAAGCCCAGTTCAGCACAAAGGAGCGATGGCATGCAGCTACAACCTGCACAAACCACGCAGCGCAAGCAGACCAGCGTGGCCAAGCGCCGCAGGGTTGGGAAGCACTGGCAATTGTATGGGCTGCTGGTGCTGCCGGCGCTGTACCTGATCGTCTTTCAGTACTGGCCGATCTACGGCGTGCAGATCGCCTTCCGCAACTTCAACCCGGTGGCGGGGATCACCGGTAGCCCCTGGGTTGGGCTGCGCTTTTTCACCCGCTTTGTCGAATCGTACGACTTCTGGCGCACGCTGCAAAATACGCTGTATCTCAGCATTTATAGCCTGGTGGTCGGCTTTCCGTTCCCGATCATGCTGGCGCTAGGCCTGAACTATGTTGGGAAGCGCTGGTTCAAGGGCTTTGTGCAGCTGGTCACCTATGCGCCGTATTTCATATCCACGGTGGTGATGGTCGGCATCATCCTCCAGCTGCTGGCGCCGAATACCGGCCTGGTCAATATTATTCTCCAGCGGCTGGGATTCGCGCAGATCAATTTCATGGCCCGGCCCGAGCTGTTCGCGCATGTGTATGTTTGGTCGGGGCTGTGGCAAACGATCGGCTTTAACTGCGTGATCTACCTGGCGGCGCTCAGCAGTGTCGACCCGACGATCCACGAGGCGGCCACAATCGATGGCGCGTCGAAGCTGCAGCGGATCTGGCATATCGACCTACCCGAGCTGATGCCGCTGGCGATTCTGCTGCTTATTCTGAGCCTGGGCGGCATTTTGAGCAGCGGCTTTGAAAAGATCATCCTGATGCAGAACCCGCTCAACTTGCGCGCATCGGAGGTGATCGACACCTATGTGTACCGGATTGGACTGGCCTCGACGGTGCCAAACTACTCGTATGCGGCGGCGATCGGCCTGTTCAAATCGATCATCGGCCTGATCCTGGTGCTGGCAGTGGATCGCTTTGCCAAGCGCATGGGCCAAGCCGGCGCGCTGTAGCGAGCAATTACGCACCGCGCATCACGAATCACGTAACAAGCATAAGGATTCTTCGCAATGCTACAACCTGCAGCAACTCAAGGCGATACCAGCTGGTTCACCCACGATCGCTTCGGCATGTTCATCCACTGGGGGCTGTACGCCCTGCCGGCGCGGCACGAGTGGGTCAAGAGCAGGGAGCTGATCGACGACGAGCACTACCAGCCCTACTTCGATCACTTCAACCCCGATCTGTACGACCCGCAGGCGTGGGCGGCGGCGGCCAAGGCCGCCGGTATGAAATATGTCGTGCTCACCGCCAAGCACCACGAGGGCTTCTGCCTGTGGGATTCGCAGCAGACCGATTACAAGGCACCCAACACGCCCTATGGCAAAGATCTGCTGCGTCCGTTTGTCGATGCCTTTCGCGAAGCCGGTCTGCGCGTGGGCTTTTACTACTCGCTGATCGACTGGCACCACCCGGATTTCCCGATCGACATCTACCACCCGCTGCGCAACCACGAGGATGCCGCCGCGCGCAACCAATCGCGCGACATGAGCAACTATGCCGCGTATATGCGCGCGCAAGTGCGCGAGCTGCTGACCAACTACGGCCAGATCGACGTGATCTGGTACGATTTCTCGTACCCTGGGCGCGAGTACCGCGGGCTGCCCGGCAAGGGGCATGAGGATTGGCAGAGCGAGCAGCTTTACGCGCTGACGCGCGAGCTACAGCCGAAGATCATCATCAACAACCGGCTGGACCTGCCGGCCGATCACACCGACATCTACACGCCCGAGCAGGTGCAGCCGCGCGCCTGGCTCCACGTCGACGGCCAGCCGGTGGTGTGGGAAACCTGCCAGACCTTCAGCGGATCGTGGGGCTACCACCGCGACGAGACCAGCTGGAAAAGCCCCGAGCAGCTGGTGCAGATGCTGATCAACAGCGTGGCCTGTGGCGGCAACCTGCTGATGAACGTTGGCCCAACCGCGCGCGGAACCTTCGACGATCGCGCCATCAGCGCGCTCCAGGTGTATGGCAACTGGATCCGGCTGCACGCTCGCGCGATCTACGGCTGCACCCAAAGCGAGTTTGCCGCGCCGGCCGACTGCCGCTTCACCCAGAACGGCAACCGGCTGTATCTGCATGTCTTCAGCTGGCCGTTCCGCCACATTCACCTGGAGGGGCTGGCCGGCAAGGTGGACTACGCCCAGCTGCTCAACGACGCCAGCGAGATCAAGATTCTGGAACACCAGGCCGCTAACGATCATGTGGTGGCAGCGGTTCACGCCAACTCAATCGCGCTTGAAGTGCCGATCATCAAGCCGAATGTGGTCGTGCCGGTGATCGAGCTGTTCCTGAAGGATTAACCGGATTTCTTATTCTTTATGGAGGTTCCTTTCGCCCAGCTGGACGAAAGGAACCTCCATAAAAAGGAAAGACAATGACTGATCTCGCCTGGCTGCGCGACGCGCGCTTTGGCATGTTCATCCACTGGGGCAGCTACAGCGTGCGCGGAGTTGAGGCTTCGTGGCCGCTGGTGTGGGGCGATATTTCCTACGATGCCTATGAGGCTATGGCCGACAAGTTCAACCCGCAGCGCTACGACCCGGCCGCCTGGGCCGCGCTGGCGAAAGCGGCTGGCGCGCGCTACGCCGTGCTGACCACCAAACACCACGATGGCTACGCGCTGTATGACACGCAGTTCAACGATTACTCGGCGCCGCATCGCGCGGCCGGCCGCGACCTGCTGACCCCGTACGTCGAGGCGTTCCGCGCCGCCGGGATCAAGGTTGGCTTTTATTTCTCGCTGTGCGATTGGCACCACCCCGATTACCCGGTGGCGATCAGCGCACCGCGCCCCGAGCTAGGCCGCCCGCCGCATGGGGTTCCGCCCGGCGCGCCGGCCAGCATCGCCGCCGACCCAGCCCGCTGGCAGCGCTACCTGGATTTTATGCACGGGCAGGTGCGCGAGCTGTGTACCAAGTTTGGCAAGCTCGATCTGATCTGGTTCGACGGGCACTGGGAGCACACCGCCGAGGAATGGCAGGCCGCCAAGCTGGTGACTATGATCCGCGAGCTCCAGCCCGGCATTGTGATCAACGATCGGCTGGGCGACCCCAGCCTGGGCGATTACGGCACGCCCGAGCAGTTCGTGCCGGTGGGCGTGCCCGAGCGCGCCTGGGAAACCTGCATGACGATCAACGAAACCTGGGCCTACAACCCGCGCGACCGCGCCTATAAATCCAGCGGCGAGCTGATCGCCACGCTGGCCGAGGTGGTGGCCAAGGGCGGCACGTTCCTGCTGAACGTCGGCCCGACACCCGAGGGCGAGATTCCGCCCGAGTTCGCATCGCGGCTGCGCGTGATCGGCGGCTGGCTCCAGCGCAACGGCGAGTCGATCTATGGGGCCGGGCCAGGCGTGCCGACCGGCGCGTACTACGGGCCTTCCACCGGCACGGCCGACGCGCTGTATTTCCATGTCACCGGCTACCCGGCCGACGGGGTTCTGCGCGTGCGCGGGCTGGAGCGCGCGGCCAAGGCCGCGACCGTGCTCGCAACCGGGCAGCCGCTGGAGTTCGATCAAAACCGGCACCACCTCGCACAAGGTTTGATGCGGATCAGGCTGCCCGATGGCGGCGGGATGGATCCGCTGCTCACGGTGATCAAAGTCGAGCTAGGCGAGTAACATGCCAGAGCTAACTATCCGGCGCATCACCACGCGCGACGCGCGCTATCAGCTCCAGCCCGGCGATGGCGCCGACGCGATCCACAGCGCGCCGCAGTACGCCTACGCGGTGGCGCTGCTGCACGCCGAGCGACATACCGGCAGCGGCCTGGCGTTTACGCTGGGCGGCGGCAACGATCTGGTGTGCGCCGCGATCGAGCTGCTGGCGGCGCCATTGGTTGGGCGCGAGATCGAGGAGCTGATGGCCAATTTCGGCCAGGTCTTCAATCAGATCGCCAACCACCACCAGCTGCGCTGGCTCGGCCCGCACAAGGGCGTGGTGCACCTGGCGCTGGCGGCGATCAGCAACGCCTGCTTCGACCTGTGGGCCAAGGCGCGCGGCGTGCCGCTCTGGCGGCTGCTGCTGGATCTGACGCCGGCCCAGATTGTGGCGCTGCTGGATCTGAGCTACCTGGAGGAAGTGCTGACGCCGCAGCAGGCCACCGCCATGATCCAGGCCGAGCAATCTGGCCGCGGAGCGCGCCAGCACGTTCTGGCGCAGGGCTACCCTGGCTACGATACGTCGGTCGGCTGGTTCCAGTATAGCGACGAGCAGATCAGCGCCAACGCCCGCCGCGCGGTAGCGAACGGCTTTGGGGCGATCAAGCTCAAGGTCGGGTCGGCCGATACGGCCCGCGATGTGCGACGCGCCAAGCTTGTGCGCGCGGCGGTCGGCCAGGATGTCCAGATCATGCTCGACGCCAATCAGCAGTGGACACTGCCAACCGCGCTGGGCGTGTGCCGGGAGCTGGCCGAGATCGCGCCGTACTGGATCGAGGAGCCAACCCACCCCGACGACGTGCTGGCCCACCAAACCCTGGCGCGCGCGATCGCGCCGACCCGGCTGGCGGCCGGCGAACACCTGCCGCACGCAGTGCTGTTCAAGAACTTCATGCAGGCCGGCGCGGCGCACTTCATCCAGGCCGACTGCACACGCATCGGCGGCGTGAGCGAGTTTATCACCGTCAGCCTGCTGGCGCGCAGCTTTGGCCTGCCGGTGGTGCCGCACGTGGGCGACATGGGGCAGATTCACCAGCACCTGGTGCTGTTCAACCACGTGGCGCTTGGGCTGGATCGCGTTTTTCTTGAGTATATCCCACATCTGCGCGAGCATTTCGTCCACCCGGCCGAGGTGACGGGCGGGGTGTACCGCACGCCTGAACAGCCCGGCAGCAGCTCGGATCTTGTGCAGGAATGAACGACCTGGCTTGCGCAATCGGCGTTCTTCTGCCTGCAACAGCACCATGCTGCCGCAGGCTATCATCGCTATTCAAGTAGGGCTTACGCAGTTGGCGCCCTCAGCCTTCGGCAGCCCCTCGTCAAGCTCGGGAGCCGCGGTACTTCATGTTCAAGCGTGTGCGATTTTCCGCGAGCAGCGCGGAAAATCGCACACAATAAGGATGGCAAGTACCTTGCTGCCGCAGGCAGAAGTGCGGCATGGAGTTACAAAAAACGCAACTACGCAAGTCCGATCTATAATAGCGCTATAAAGGCACACCAATGCAACGATACGGTCAGATCATCGGGGTCAAGCCCGACCAGATTGAGGCCTACGAGCGCATCCATGCCGCCGTTTGGCCCGAGGTGCTAGCGATGATCGAGCGCTGCAACATCCGCAACTACAGCATCTTTCGGCATCAAACCCTGCTGTTCGCCTACTTCGAATATATTGGCGACGACTTCGCCGCCGACATGGCCGCCATGGCGGCCGACCCCAAAACCAAGGAGTGGTGGTCGCACACCGACCCGATGCAGGAGCCGGTGGCAGGCCACGCGCCGGGCGAGTGGTGGGCGCGCATGGCCGAGGTTTTCCACACCGACTGAGCCGCTGAGGAGCAACAAATGGAAACGACAGCATTCCGCGTAGGCATCATTGGCTGCGGCCGGCCGTGGAAGAGCGCCGGCGCATCGGGCTTTGGGATGGGCAACTATCACGCGCGCGGCTACACTCTATCGCCCGATGCCACGCTCGTGGCGCTGGCTGACCTGAGCGAGGAAAACGCCCGCGCGTTTCAGGCCGAGCACGGCGGCGAGCGAATTTACCAGGATTACCGCGAGATGCTGGCGAAGGAGCAGCTCGACATCGTCAGCATCTGCACGTGGCCGCACCTGCACGCCGACATGGTGATCGCCGCCGCCGAGGCCAGCGTCAAGGCGATCCACTGTGAAAAGCCGATGGCGCCCACATTTGGCGAAGCGCGACGCATGGCCGCCGCCTGCCAGCAGCACGGCGCGCAGCTGACCTTCAACCACCAGCGGCGCTTCGGCAAGGTCTTCCAAAAGGCCAGGGAGCTGCTGCGATCCGGCGCGATCGGCCAGCTGCAGCGCATGGAGGCCACCTGCCCGAACATGTTCGACTGGGGCACGCACTGGTTCGACATGCTATTCTTCTACAACGACGAAACGCCAGTCGAGTGGGTGATCGGGCAGATCGACCTGCGCGGCGTCCATAAGGTGTTTGGCGTATCGATCGAGGGCCAGGGACTGAGCCTGTTCCAGTATCGCAACGGCGTGCAGGGCATGCTGATCACCCAGGCGGATGCGCCCGGCCCATGGCGCGCGATCAACCGCCTGATCGGCAGCGACGGCACGATCGAGGTCTGCCTGGGCGATCAGGTGCCGCTACGCATGTGGGGCAAGGGCCAGAGCGAATGGCAGACGATCGAGGTTCCTGATATGGAAAGCTCCGACCTGAACGAGCCGATCCAGCTGGGCATCCGCGACCTGATCGACGCGCTGAAGACCGGCCGCGAGCCGGAGCTATCGAGCCGGCGCGCGCTCCAGGCCACCGAGCTGATCTTCGCCACCTACGAATCGAGCCGCCGGCGCGGGCGCGTGGATCTGCCGCTGGAGATCGACGATTCGCCGCTGATCGCGATGCTGGAGCAGGCCTAGCGCCTGCGAACCAGGCGCCAGGCCTGCTCCAGCATGGTATCTTCTTTCATTCGTCATTCATTGTTCGCTCTGCGAGCGAACAATGAATGACAACAGAAGGTAAAGTACCGCTCTGCCGAAGGCTAAAAACGCCAACTGCGTATGTCATTCATGCTCACTGTTGCGTTCGTTCGCAGAATGAACACAATGGTGATCAACTCAAAGCGATTGCGCTTCCAGCGCCTCGATCAGCGCCTCGGAGCGCGACACGGTGCCAAACACCCCGCCCTGCATCTTGACCATCTTGATCGCGCTCTGGTAGTTGCCGTAGTCGGTCGCGCCGGTGCAGTCTTCGAGCAGCAGGCACTCGAAGCCACGGTCGTTGGCATCGCGCATGGTGGTATGGACGCACACATCGGTGGTGATCCCGGTCAGCACCAAGTGGGTGATGCCGCGACGACGCAGAACCAGCTCCAGGTCGGTGGCGTAGAAGCTGCCCTTGCCAGGCTTGTCGATCACGATCTCGCCTGGCGCGGGTGCCAGCTCGGGGATGATCTGCCAGCCGGGCTCGCCGCGCACCAGAATGCGGCCCATCGGCCCTGGGTCGCCGATACCGGCGCCGATGCGCTGGCTGCGCCAAAGCTTGTTGGGTGGGCAGTCGCTCAGATCCGGGCGATGGCCCTCGCGCGTATGAATCACCAGCATGCCGGCCGCGCGCGCCGCCGCCAGCAGCCCCTGGATCGGCTCGATCGCGCAGGCCGTCAGCGAAAGATCGTAGCCCATGCGATCAACATAGCCGCCCTTGCCACAGAAATCGATCTGCATGTCGATCACGATCAGCGCCGTGCTGGCCAGGTCGAACGCGTATGGATATGGATCGCCGGTGATGACCAGGCTGCCGGGCATGGTCTCATTCATTACCAACTCCATGAATGTAAAGCGTACATTGCATGTTGCAAATTGAGCAGCCTCGTGTGCACTATGCAATACACAATCGTCTAGACAACATCCAGTAATCGCTCAGACGGGGCCACCCAGCCAAAGATCCCGCCCTGGGCCGCGATCATCTTGAGCGCGGCGGCCTGGAACTCGGGGAAGTAGCTGCCAACGCAGTCGCTCAGCACCAGGCATTCGAAGCCACGATCATTGGCCTCGCGCACGGTTGTGTGGACGCAAACCTCGGTGGTGACGCCGGTGACGATCAGGCTGTGGATCCCGCGGTGCGCCAGGATGCCGGACAGGTCGGTGGCGTAGAAGCTGCCCTTGCCGGGCTTGTCGATCACCGGCTCGTTTGGCAGCGGCCGTAGCTGATCTACAATATCGTGGCCCCACTCGCCGCGCACCAGTATGCGCCCCAGCGGCCCTTGGTCGCCAATGCCAATCTCCAGCTTGCCACGCGCCAGCTTGGCCGGCGGGCAATCCGAAAGGTCGGGGCGGTGGCCCTCGCGCGTGTGGATCACCAGCAGCCCGCGCGCGCGCCAGGCCGCCAGCACGCGCCCAATCGGCGCGATCAGCTCGCGCAGCGGCGCGACGTCGTTGCCCAGCAGCTCGCCGAACCCACCGCTATCTACGAAATCGCGCTGCATGTCGATGATCAGCAGCGCGGTCGCCGCCGGGTCAAAGGTAAACTCGTAGGGCTCGGCTGGGATGGTGTAGAGCATTCAGGTGCTCCTCTTGCAAGTCGTTTGTGAATGTTTGACGAAAGACCAAGGACGAAGGACGAATGATTGACCTGCGGCGTTCGATGGTCTTTCGTCCTTCGTCCTTGGTCGGTAATCTCAGGATCGCTCCCGCGCCGCGACATACTCGCGCCAGCCGCCGTACGAAGTTATGTCTACCTGGCGCCCTTCGGCCAGCTCGCGCGGGTACAGGATGCCCCAGACTTCGCTGCCATCCTCCAGCAGCACGCGGCCGCGATACAATCCGGGCGGCTCGCTGGCCTCCAGCGCGGGCCAGAGCGCTTCCGAAACGCGGTAGAGCTCGCCCGGCACGGCAATGCCGCCGGGCTCGCCATCGGCCAGCCGGTACATGCCGGGGTGGATATCGCCGATCGAGTGGATGCGGTAGCGCGCTTCGGTGCGTGTCACGCCCAGGTACGGCGCATGCTGCAGGTTTTCGTGCAGCTTCAGGCCGCGCATCAGCGTGCCGTTCACAAACAGGTCGAACGCCAGCACCGCCGGGTCTTTGTCGATCCGCGCGCCGGATGAGCGAAACGGGTAGTCGGCCCAGCCGCCAAATTCGGAGATATCAACGCCGTTCTTGGCCACAAACGGCGCCTGGCCGAGCATCCCTTCCAGCATACGCCCATCGGCCAGCTCGACCGGGCCGCGGTACAGGCCGGGCGGCTCGATATTGTCGATGTATGGCCAAACCTCATCCGGCACATAGTACAGCTCGGCCGCCACCGAAACGCCGCGCGCATCCTCGCGCAGCATGGCCGGGTAGCGATCGCCAATCGAGTACAGCCGGTAGCGCGGCGCGGTGTAGACAGCTTCGATATACGTGGCCGCCTGTAGCTTCCAGTGCGCCGACTGCCCACGCATCAGCCCGCCGTTGAATACCACCAGATTGCCCATCACTACTCCCATTGCACATTGCATGTTGTAAATTGCAAATCGAGAGCGCGGCAATTTACAACATGCAATGTGCAATATGCAATTACTTCGGAATCGTGCCGATCACGCCCTCGACCAGGTAGTCCATCTTCTCCAGCGTGATCGTATCTGGCTGCGCGCCCTCGATCACCACCTTGCCATCCTGGTTCTTGATCGGCCCCTGGAACGGCTTGACTTTGCCGGAGATGATGTCCTGCTTCACCTGCGTGACCAGATCCTGAACATCCTTGGGCACATTGGCGCCAAACGGCGCGAGATCCACCACGCCATCCTTCACGCCAAAGCGTAGCAGCTCGGGCTTGAACTTGCCATCGATCGCCTGCTCGGCCAGCTTGGTGTAGATCGGCCCCCAGTTCCACACCGCCCCAGTGATCCAGCCCGTCTTCGCCACTGGGCTGGCGTCGGCGTGATAGCCGACCGACATAACCCCGCGCTTCTCGGCTGTCTCGATCACCGGCTTGGGACAATCCTGGTGCTGCGTCAGCACATCGACGCCCTGGTCGATCAGGCTGTTGGCGGCCGCGCTGTTCTTGGCCGGGTCGCACCAGCTGGCGGTAAACACCACGGTTGTGGTCGCATTCGGGTTGACCGACTTCGCGCCCAGCTCAAAGGCGTTGACATTTTCGAGCACCTGCGGGATCGGGAAGGCCACGATGTAGCCTAGCTTGCCGGTTTTGCTCATCTTGCCGGCCGCCACGCCCGATGCGTAGACCATCTGCCAGATCTCGCCAAAGAAGCTGCCGACGTTGGCATCCGGTGCCAGGCCGCCCTGGTGCCAGAAATCGATGTTGGTATGCTTCTTGGATTCGTTCACCGCCGGCTTGAAATGACCGTAGCTGGTCGGGAAGATAATCGTCGCGCCATTGTTGATCATCTGCTCCATCACGCGCTCGGCGTTGGCATCCTCGGGAACATTCTCGGCGCTGACGGTTTCGACTTTGTCGCCCAGGGTCTTCTGAAGGTACAGCCGCCCTTGGTCGGCCGCGTAGTTGTAGCCATAATCGTCGGTCGGCCCGACATACAGGAAGCCGATCTTGACCTTGCCGCCGGCAGCCGGCGCAGTTGTGGCCGGGGCGCCGCCGCAGGCCGCCAGCGCGATCGATGTCAGCAGCGCAAGCGTCAGCAAGCGCGCCATCCGAACAACATGCCTGGTTCTCATGGGTGTGCTCCTTGATTGAACGACGATGGACGATAAACGGTGGACAAGAATTGAAAACCGAAGAACCGAAGAACCAATGAACCACCGACAACGAACAGCGGATAACCGACAAATCTGGAATCATATTAGATATCTATGCGGCTGCGCGCACACTGATACATGAGAACAACACACTTGCGGTTCTCAGGTTCTCTGGTTCTCCGGTTCTACTTTCACATTAGCCGGTTCGCTGAAACACTGCCGCCAGGCCGGCCGGCGCGGCGTAGCGGTTTTTCTGCCCAAAGATCAGCAGGATCGCCAGCGTCAGCAGGTAGGGCAGCATCAGCAGGAAGTAGGGCGGGATCTGCACGCCCATGCTTTGCAGCTGGAACTGCAACGCCACCGCGCCGCCGAAGATAAACGCGCCCAGCATGGCCCGCAGCGGCTGCCACATCGCGAAGATCACCAGCGCCACGCCGATAAAGCCGTAGCCCGAGGTCATGCCCTCGACCCATGTCTGCGTCAGCGCCAGCGAGAGCTGCGCGCCGCCCAGGCCGGCCATCATGCCGCCGAAGAACACTGCGGCGTACTGGATGCGCGCCGGGCTGCGACCGGTCGAAAAGGCCACCGCCGTGCTTTCGCCAACCGCCCGCAGCGATAGCCCCCAGCGCGTGCGATACAGAAACAGCCAGATCAGCGGCCCGAGCAGGTAGCCCAAATAGGTCAGCAGATCGTGATTGAAAACGATTGGGCCAATCAACGGCAGGCTGGCGAGCAGCGGGATCGGCACGGCGTTCAGCCCTTCGATGTTCTGGCTGACATACGGCCGGCCAATCAGCGCCGTCAGGCCCAGCCCGAAGAAGCCCAGCGCCAGGCCGCTGGCCAGCTGATTCGCGCCGCGATTGATCACCAGGTAGGCGTGGATCAGGCTCAGCGCCCCGCCGGCCAGCGCCGCCGCCAGCACCGCCAGCCACAGGTTGCCGGTATCGGCCGCGATTTTGAACCCGAAGCATGCGCCCATGATCATGCAGCCCTCGGCGCCCAGGTTGGTTACGCCCGACCGTTCGGTCACGGTTTCGCCCAGCGCCACATACAGCACCGACGTGCCCGATCGCACTGCGCCAGTGAGCACGAACTGGAGGAAGAGTAGGAATTCCATCGTGTGTTCCTTATGGGCTAAGGGTTAAGGGTTAAGGTCACTGTGTTGAACGATTTCATTGATCCTAACCCTTAACCTCTAACCCCTTCCGCTGATTACCAAGCACAAAGAACAGGATCAGCGCCATCAGGATGTTCGTGGTCGACGAGGGCAGGCCGGCCAGCTGGATCGCGTCGCCGCCGACCGACAGGATCGCCAGCAGCGCCGCCATCACGATGATCCCGATCGGCCCCTGGCCGGCCAGCCAGGCCACCAGAAAGCCGATGTAGCCGTAGCCGCCGCCGATCCCGCCGCGCAACCGGCCCTGGATCGCGGTTATCTCGATCATCCCATATAGCCCTGCCATCGCCCCGCCCAGCATCATCGCGATCACAATGTAGCGGTTGGGCAGCAGCCCGCTGCGGCGCGCCGCCTCGGGGTTGCCGCCAACCACGCGCAGGTTGTAGCCCCAGCGCGTGTAGTTCATCAGCCAGTAGTACAGGCCCACCGCCGCCAGCGCCAGAAAGATGCCGATGCTGATCCGGGTGCTACCAAACGTCGCCAGGCGCGCGTTCTCCGAAAACTCGGCGGTGTAGGGCCAGTTCGCGCCCGATGTATCCTTCCAAGGGCCGTGGACGAAGTAATCGATAATCAGCGCCGCGACATAGTTGAGCAGCAGCGAGGCGATCGTTTCGTTCAGGCTGAAGCGCGCGCGCATCCAGCCAACCAGCCCGCCCCACAGCGCGCCGCCCAGGCAGCCAGCCACAATCAGCAGCGGGATCAGCAGCGGCCCGGGGATATCGCCAAAATTCAGCGCCACCCAGGTGGCCAGCCAGGCGCCCATGTAGATTTGGCCCTCGCCGCCGACATTGACCAGCCCAACCTTGGCCGGGATAGCCGTGGCCAGCGCGCACAGGATAAACGGGATGATCTTGACCACGATCTCGCCCCAGCCGTAGCTATCGCCCAACGTGCCGTTGTAGATCGCGACATAGATCGCGATCGGATCTTTGCCCAGCAGCAGCAAAAGCCCCGCAAACGCCACCAGCGCCAGCCCAAGCGCGATCAAGAATGCGCGCAGATCGCGCGAACCCAGCCAGCCGCCGAGCGTGCCAAGCACCGACTGACGTTCGGCGCCGCCATCAACCGTAAGCTCCGCCTGTGTCGCCATATCGCCTCCAGGACTGAGGACTGAGGGCTGAGGACTGAGTAACCTTCCCACACTCAGTCCTCAGTCCTCAGTCCTCGGCACTCTTCTCACGCGGCCTTGCGCTTGCCGTCGGTCATCAGAAAGCCTATCTCGTGAATATCGGCGTCTTCGGGCGCGCACTCGCCAACGTTCTGCCCGTGGAACATCACGACGATCCGGTCGCTGATGCCCACCAGCTCATCCAGATCCTCCGAAACCACCAGAATCGCCGCACCCTCGTCGCGCGCCGAGAGCAGCGCGGTGCGAATGATCTCGGCGGCGTTGATATCCATGCCGCGCGTTGGGTAGTAGGCCAGCAGCAGCTTCGGCCGCATCGACATCTCGCGCGCGCAGACGATCCGCTGGACATTGCCGCCCGAAAGCTTCTCGATCAGCACGTGTAGGCGCGGCATCTTGAGCTGGAAGCGATCGGTCAGCCAGGCCGCTTTGGCGCGCGCGGCCGGCCAGTTCATCGGCCGCCAGCCGTGGTTTGTGCCGCCGCTATCGCCCAGCGCCAGGTTTTCTTCAACTGTCATGCTGCGCACCGCGCCCATCAGCAGCGGATCCTCGGGGATGCACGCCACGCCGGCCGCACGCCGCCGCGCCACCGACTGCTGGCTGGACTCGGTGCCGTCGATCAGCAGGCTGCCGCCGCTCATTGGGCGCACGCCCTGGATGACCTCGCCAAGCTCCTTCTGGCCGTTGCCCGATACGCCCGCCACGCCGACGATCTCGCCGGCCTGAATCTGCAGATTCACACCATGCAGCGCCTGCCGCCCGCGGTCGTCGAACGCCTCCACGCCGCGCAATTCGACCGCCGTATGCGCATCGGGCGCGACTGGCTTGCGCGCGTAGGCCCGGCTGTCGAAGGCCTTGCTGCCGACGATCAGCGACACCAGCTTCTGCTCGGTGGCCTCCGAGCGCGGCAGGCTGCCGACCACGCGGCCCTGCCGCAGCACGGTGATCGCATCGCAGCAGGCCAATACTTCGTTGAGCTTATGCGAAATAAAGATGATCGTGTAGCCGCTCTGGCGCAGGCTGTCGAAGATCTTGAACAGCCCCTCGGCCTCGTGCGGCGCCAGCACGCTGGTTGGCTCGTCGAAGATCAGCAGCTTGGCGCCGGCCAGCACCAGCTTGATGATCTCAACTTTTTGCTGCGCGCCAAGCGGCAGCTGCCAAATCTTGGCCTGCGGATCGATCCCGAAGTCGTAGCGATCCGAGATCTGCTTGATCCGCGCCTCGATCGTGCGGGTGTCCAGCACGATCCCCAGATCGTTCAGGCTGAGCGCAACGTTTTCGATCACGCTGAAGGCCGGGATGAGCATAAACGACTGGAACACCATGCCAATCCCGGCCTCGCGCGCATCGGCAGGCGAATCGATCCGCGCCAGCTTGCCATCGATGGTGATGCTGCCCGCGTCGGGCCGGTATACGCCATACAGGATCTTCATCAGCGTGCTCTTGCCGGCGCCGTTTTCGCCCAGCAGCGCATGCACATGCCCGCGCTGCACCCGCAGGCCGATGCCATCGTTTGCCACAAAGCCGTTGAAGGCTTTGGTGATCCCATCGACCACCAGAAAATCGTTATCGCCCATGTCGCCCCCTCTCGCGCCGCAGCCGGCCGATGCCGTACGCCCAGGCACAACAAAGCCAGGCCAGATCGTGTGATCGACACCCGCGCCACTTGGCGCATCAACAACAAAGCCAGCGAGATCATCAATCGATCTGGCTGGCTCTGCTTCCTCGCAATTCAGTTGTATGTGCTGGGATAGGTGTTGGGAAATATACTACAGGTTAAATCACAAATACGCTACAGATAGTTACAATAATCTCTGTTATAAACATTTTGTGCATTATATACAAATAGGCTATTTCCACGCTATATATCTTGCTTACATACAAACAAAACCATATACAACCCTAAAATTAACTTCTAGAGTTGCGTATGGTTTTGTTTAGCCGCTTCGTCAATTTTATACAAATAGACGTATTATGCGCGAACAGCCAGCGTTATTATTCAACTGAACCCAAGTACGCCCGCGCCAGCGCCTCCTTGATCGCATTCTTAACCTGGCGGCGCGCGCCTTCGATATTTAGCCGCATGGCATCTTTGGCGGCGAGCGCATCACCGGCCCCTATTGCATCGACGATCCGCAAATGCTGCGAGCAGGTATCCCACAAACGCTCGACGGTTGTGATATCGAACATACGCATGAAGTGCAGCCGCTCGTTGATTGTGTGCAGCAGATCGAACAGCGTGCGGTTGCCGGTGGCCCGCGCCAGCGCCTCGTGGAACGCCCGATCTTCGTTGGCCAGGTCGAGCGCCTCGACCTGGGCAAACGAACTGACGCGCGCCAGCTCGTTCCAAGTTCGCGCCAGGCTTGCAAGCAGCTCGGGCGGCTGCTGTGCCATCGCCAGCAGCTCGACCACAGCCGACTCAAGGATGGCGCGCACATCGTACAGCTCGTTGATCGCCTGAACATCGGGCTGCTTGACGGTACAGCCGCGATATGGCACTTTTTCGACCAGGCCGTGCTCTTCGAGCATCCGCAGCGTTTCGCGCACCGGGCTGCGGCTGACGCCAAACTCCTTGCAGATCTCTTCCTCGGTGAAGCGATAGCCGGGCGGGTATTCCCAGCGAATGATCCGGCTCTTGAGCGCTATGAATATCTCGGAACCACGAACGGCCTTGGCAGTCTCGATCACATCGAACTCGCGCTATTGGCTTCTAGCAGAAGTGTATACGATATTGTAATACGAGATTGTATACAATGTCAAGCTTTTTCTTAATCCATTGACATTTCAGCCATGATCATCCATCATTGGGTGTACACGATAGCCTAAATGTGATCGTTCGCAGCGGTACTCGTCTACTTTTTGTAATTCGTTTTTTCGCTCTGCGAGCGAAAAAACGAATTACAGATAAAAAGGCAGGTACCATGCTGCCGCAGGCTAAACGGCGGTTGCATGCGACTCCGCGCAAGTTATGTCATTTTGCACCGTCAAATAAATTGAAAGAGGAATAGATCAATGACGACTGATGCCGCAAAGCCAACCAGTATTCGCGTAGATGCCGGCGTATGGCAGGGTGAGCTGGCTCATAACTGGAACTACATTGGCTACGATGAGATCAACTACACCTATGCGCCCGAAGGCCAGGCGCTGCTGGCGAAGTTCGACCAGCTGCAGGAAAAGCCCTACTACGTTCGGGCGCATCACCTGTTCTGTACCGGCAACTGCCATGGAACCTATAAGTGGGGCTCGACCAACGCCTATCTCGAAGACGACGCCGGCAACCCGATCTATGATTGGACGTTTGTCGATCTGGTGTTCGACACGCTGCTAAGCCACCACTGCAAGCCCTTCGTCGAGCTTGGCTTTATGCCGCAGGATCTGGTGGATACCGCGCGCTACGACGCAGCCAAAGACGATTGGATTCAGCGCAACTACCGCACCTACGGCTGGGCCTGCCCACCCAAGGATTACCAGAAGTGGTACGATCTGGTTTTTGCCCTGGTGCGCCACTGCATGGATCGGTATGGTGTGGCCGAGATCGACAGCTGGTACTGGGAGCTGTGGAACGAGCCGGATCTGGATTACTATTGGAAAGGCTCGGTCGAGGAGTTCAACAAACTCTACGATTACACGGTCGCGGCGGTGAAGGCGGCCTACCCGCAGGCGCGCGTCGGCGGGCCGGCCACCACCAACCCGCGCGCCGGCAGCAAATCGGGCCAGTTCCTCGATGCGTTTCTCGATCACTGCGCGAACGGCGTAAACCATTACACCGGCCAGCCTGGCACTACGATCGACTTCACCAGCTTTCATGTCAAGGGCGGCGGGTACCGCGCCGACCCCAGGCATCGCAAGCAGCCACCGCCGGCTGTCAAGCAGATTTTGGCCGATGTTCAGTACGGGCGCGCGATCATCAGCAAGTATCCAGCGTTCAAAGATCTGGAATGCATTCTGTCGGAGATCGACCCGGATGGCTGGGCCGCCGGCGGCGCGTGGGACAACGCCAACCTGAACTTTCGCAACACCGAATACTATGCCAGCTATGTCGCAACCGCGTTCGACAAAGTCAGTGCGTTCGCCAGGCGCGAACACTGGGATCTGCGGCTGCTGAGCTGGGCGTTTATGTTTGTGGGCGAGCGCTGCTTCGAGGGCACGCGCGTCTTTTCCACCCAGGGGATCGACAAGCCGATCCTGAATCTTTTCCGCATGTATGCGCGCATGGGCACGCAGGCGGTGCTGTTAGAAAGCGCGGGCGCGCAAGATACGTTGGCCTACGCCGACCTATGGGGCATGGGCCAGGCGCCCGACATCGGCGGCTTCGCCACCTTGAGCGGCAGCAAAAGCCTGCAGGTGCTGATCTACAACCATCACGACGACTGGGATCTGCGCGGGGAGTTTGCGATTGAGCTGCAGATCGCTCATTTGCCGTTCGCTGGCGACGAGGTGTGTGTGACGCACTACCGGATCGATCAAGCCCACAGCAACGCCTATACCGAATGGCTGCGGCAGGGCCGGCCCATGTACCCCGCGCCCGGGCAACGCGCGGCGATCGCAGCCCGCGATGGCCTGGAATTGCTGGAACCAGCCCAGCAGCGCCGACTTGATGCCGGCATGCTCAAGCTGGATTTTACGCTGCCGGTGCATGGCGTATCGCTAGTGTGCATCGCGCCTACAACACGCTGACACTACCCCGATGGTGAGGTGGCAAGGTGACAAGGAGGCAGATCGGTTATTCACCTTGTCACCTTGTCACCTTGTCCCCCTGTCTCCTTCTCCCTGCCTCATTTTGATCTGCGAAACTGCTATCATACATCCTTAAGCTGCACCCTCCCCCTTCGACAAAATCCAGATCACCATCACTCACCCCTCGAACCACAAAAGGCCCACGACCTATCATTCCATCGCGCGCCCAGCTGCTCTAACATAAACCCATCCACAACCGCATCGCCCAATTGGGAAGAACGCCCGCGATCAGGGAAGCAGCACATGCGCCCATAACTACTCTGTAAAGGAAGTTCTACCGTGTTTTGCCAGCTGATTTGTCATTCTAAGCGAAGCGAACAATCTCTCATTCAAGGCCGAGAGAGACCCTTCGCTGCGGCTCAGGGTGACAGGCGCTTCGGCGGTAGCCGAAAAAAAGAAAGCTTCTTTTACGGCGTAATAACTATGCTCGGCCGTAAGCATTTCGCCACCAAACGCCTGATCGCACACGTTCAATTAGTGACATCTGAGGGGGAGACGTTATGTATAGCATTCACACACTTGCAGATCGGCTGAGCCGGTCGGCAACCATCCCCTTGGGCCGGCGTCGGTATGAAGAGCAGGCCGACGCCGCGTTCCAGGCCTTTCGGCGCGCGTACCCGGCGTACGACACAACCACCGATCTGGATCGAATGCGCGCGGCCGAGTATGCGCGGCTGGATCAGCAGGGGCATGTATACCTGGATTACACCGGCGGCGGCCTATATGCCGAATCCCAGCTGCGCGAGCACCTGGCGCTGCTGAACAACCAGGTTTTTGGCAACCCGCACTCCAAAAACCTGACGTCGATGGCTACCACCGAGCTGGTCGAGCATGCGCGCGCGTATGTGCTGCAGTTCTTCAATGCCTCGCCCGATGAATATATGGTGATCTTTACCCCCAACGCCACCGGCGCGCTCAAGCTGGTGGGTGAATCATACCCGTTTGCGCCCGGCGGCAACTTTCTGCTGACTTCCGATAATCACAATTCCGTGAATGGCATCCGCGAGTTCGCCCGTTCCAAAGGTGCGAACGTGACCTACGTCCCGCTCACGCCGCCCGACCTGCGCGCCGATGCGGGAGCGCTGGCGCGTGGACTGGAGCTGGCCCGCCCCGGCGCGCATAACCTGTTTGCGTACCCGGCGCAGTCCAATTTCAGCGGCGTGCAGCACCCGCTGCCGTGGATCGCCTATGCGCAGGCGCGCGGCTGGGATGTGCTGCTGGATGCGGCGGCCTTCGCGCCAACCAACCGGCTGGATCTGAGCGTCTGGCACCCCGACTTTGTCGATATCTCGTTCTACAAAATCTTTGGCTACCCAACCGGCACGGGCTGCCTGCTGGCGCGCAGGAGCGCGGTGCAGAAGCTGCAGCGGCCCTGGTACGCGGGCGGCACAATCACTTTTTCCTCGGTGCTGGGCGATGGGCACTACCTCACGCCCGGCCCGGCCGGCTTCGAGGATGGCACCGTCAACTACCTGAGCCTGCCGGCGGTCGAGCTGGGCCTCAAACAGATCGAATCGGTTGGCATCGACACAATCCGCACCCGCGTGCGCTGCCTGACTGGCTGGCTGATCGAGCAGCTGACCGCGCTACATCACAGCAATGGCCAGCCGGTGGTGCAGCTGTATGGGCCGGCCAGCACGCACCGGCGCGGCGGCACCGTGCAGGTCAACTTCTTCGATCCCGCCGGCCGCATGATCGATTGTGCTGCGGTGGAGCAGCTGGCGAACGACCAGCGGATCTCCTTGCGCGCCGGCTGCCATTGCAACCCCGGCGCGCGCGAGATCGCACTGGGATTCACGCGCGCCGAGCTGGCCGGCTGCTTCAGCGCGGACAACGGCCAAACATTTGAGCAGTTCCTGGGCGAGATCGCCGGCAAAACCACCGGCGCGCTGCGGGCATCGATCGGCCTGGCCAGCAACTTCGCCGACGTTTACGCCTATGTGCAGTTTGCCAAAACATTTATTGACCGGCCAGCGGGCGCTGGAGACTGTGCGAGTGAATGTAATAACCACCGCCAGACAAACAATGGTCAGCTATCAAATCACCAACGGACGATGCCTATCATCGAATGTTGCAGCTCTTCGCAGTATGCTGATGCCAGCTTCCAATCAACGCCCAAATGCAGCACTACGGAGACGACCAACATGCTCGATCCGCAGCCGGCAACCAACCGTCCGCTCGTGTGGCTCCGGCGCTATCTACCAGCCGAGCTGCTATGTACTCTAACGGCGCTGCTTGGCGCGTGGGTCGCAGCAGCGCTCACCGGCAGCCCGGCCGCGGTCGCGATAGCGGGCACCTGGGGCGAAAATGTGGGCTTCTATGGAATGATGCTGAGCCGCGAGATCGCCCAGCGTGGCCTGCGCGCCCTGCCAGCGATCATTCGCGATCTGGTGCTGGAGTTCGGCCTGGCCGAGGCGCTCGACAGCCTGCTGCTGCGGCCCGCCCTGATGTACACCGGCCAAATGCTGGCCCCGAACACCGCGCTGGGCGTCGTCGCCGGCAAGGTCGCCGCCGATATCATCTTCTATGTCCCTACGATCATCAGCTACGAACTACTGCGCCGGCGTGCAAGGCACACCCTCGTCCATAAAACGCTGATTGTCACAAAAGGAGGTTGAGATGACCACCCGCTTCATTCACCCGATCATCCGCCGCTCGAACCGCAACCAACTGCTGTTCTGTGCCATCATCGCGCTGCTGATGATCGGCCTAGCGGCGTTCAATGCGCGCTACCTGTACAATTTCTTCGCCGGACCGCTGCGCATCGATCGCCAAACCCTGCTGGATACTACTGACCCGGCGGCGCTGCAGCGCTACTGGGTCACGGTCGAAGGCGACGACGTGGCCGACACCGGCTTTACTCAGGTGCGCCGCAATAGCGACACCGGCAGCGAGACGACTACCGCCACGTACATGGGGCTGCTGATCGACCAGCGCGTTCTGCTGGTGAAGGACTATAACAGCAGCAGCGCCACCACGTTCACCGGCTACATCGAGCCGCTGCCCGCCGACGCGCGCAGCGAGATCATCGCCGACATCGAGCAAGATGCACCCGAGCTGCGCGGCGCGTTCCTGCCCTACATGCTGAATACCTCTAGCTTCCGCGGCGGCGGCTATCTGGGGCTGGGGCTGGGCATTCTGCTGTTCGGCATAAGTATATTCGGCATTGTGCGCGCGATCATGCGCAGCCGCAACCCGCTGAAGCACCCGATCATGCGCGCGCTCGGCCGCTTCGGCACGCCCACCACGATCGCCGAGCAGATCGATGCTGAGCTGCTGGCCGATCATGCCAAGGTCGATCAGCTGCACCTGACGCCCAACTGGCTGGTGCAGGCAACTTCGTCCAGCCTGACGGCCACTCGGATCGACGACATTGTGTGGGCCTACAAGCAGGTTACACAGCGGCGTGTCAACGGCGTGCCAGCCGGCAAAAGCTACGCGGCACAGATCTGGGATCGTCATGGCGTGTGCATCACCATCGCCGGCAGCGAAGCGTTTGTGAACCAGGCGATCGAGTCGGCCGCGCGCCGCGCGCCGTGGATGCTGGCCGGCTACAACACCGAGCTGGAAAAGGCTTGGAAATCCAACCGCGCCGCCGTGCTGGAGAGCGTCGATCAGCGCCGCGCGCAGGTGTTGGCACAGGCATCCTAATTTGTACGATTGATTGTACGGGGCAGTACCTGTTGTGCACGTTGGTTCCATGGTGTAATTGGCGCGTGATCACATTCGTGTGGCCGATCCGCACGGACGCGCCAATACCATGGAGGTTGCCATGCACAAGGCTCTACAAGCCCTGGTGGATACATTTTTGCTGATCGCCGGCAGCGTTGAGCTTGGCGGCACAGGCCATTCGCCAATCCATAGCTCGCGGGTGATGCCTGCTCGCACCGCCGCGAAACCATGGCCCGACCGCGAGCTGCTAGCCAATCAAGTCAGCCGCTCCGATCTGCAACCGCCTGTGAGCAAACCCTCGCTCCGAACCAACGCAGACAAGAGCCGGCCGTAATACCAGTAGCCCATCGCTGGAACTAGCCTGGACAGTGATTCGGACCACTTCAGAAGCACTGGCACAGGCCCTGGAATATCGTACCCTTTGCAGGCCATTTTTCGCCCAGCCGGGTGAAGAATGGCCTGTAATCATAGCAAGAACCAGGCAAGAAACCTGGCTCGCGGCACGATCGTGATACGCTCGATCATGGAAACCCAGCTTCTTGCATGCTGGCCGCTGCTCAGCTGCGCCGAACCGCAGCTGAGCAGCAGAAAACAATCTTTTGATGGAACATCGCCATGGCCGACACCCCGAATCATCAGGCTCTAGCCTGCGGTATAGTACATACACTAGTGCCAAGTGGCGCACTAGGATACTATACTGAAAGGCCCTGTATGCCTTCCTCCCCGCATATCTTGATTGCCGAAGATCACGCCGCCGTGCGTAATCTATTAACCACTATTGTTGCCCGAACGTACCCTTCCTGCACAATCACGCAGGTTGTCGACGGGCGCGAAGCCCTAGCAGTGTTCCAGGCACGTGGCGCAGATCTTGTGATTACTGATTACGCAATGCCGGTTATGAACGGGTTGCAGCTCATTCAAACACTCCGGGCGCAGCAGGCGACCGTACCAATCATTGTTCTCTCCATGGACACGGCGATCGCCGAGGTCGTGCTGCAGGCCGGCGCAACCAGCTTTCTGCCCAAACCATTTACAATCAATGGGCTGCAGCAGGTATTAACCGATCTGCTGGCGCCATAGGAGCCAAATAGCCAGGCCTCTAGAAAGCGCTGGGCAGTGCCATTGCCTGGCGATGTTGAGCATTACAGCGCTGATGGCTGTACGCGCCGGCCGAGTGTTCTCAGGTGGGCCGAAAACGCGCGGCGGCAGACGATGCATCGTCTGCCGCCGCGCGTTGGTTATCATCCAAGCGGCCGAACCCGGCGCCGCAGCAGCCACCCACCGGCGATCAGCCCGATCGTGCCGAGGAGCACGACCCAGCCGCTCAGGGTGCCAGAGTCGGCCTCGCCGGTCTTCGGCAGCGCCGCCGGCGTCATCGGCCCGGCGTGCGGGGTCGATAACGGAGCGCCTTGCGGAAGTAGGTAACTGGCCATCACGCGTGCAAGGGCCGTACCGGCATTACGCGCCTGACCGACCTGGTTAGGCAGCTCGACAAAGCTCTCGCCCGCCTTATAGACCTTATCGACACCTTCCAGATTAAAGGTGATCTCGCCATTCACCACTGTCACCATCACGATGCCGGGGTGGGTATGGAATGGCGTTGCCGCGCCCGGCGCAAAGTCCAAGATCGCCTGCACCACGTCGAACGGCGCGGTCATCGGCTCGATATCAGTTTTGAACTGGTAGCTGGTATATGGGCGCGGCAATGGCGTGGTGTCGCGCGGCTCGGGCCGCGAGAGTGGTGCCTCCCAAGGCTGGAGATAGGTCGCCAGCACACTCATGCGCGATGTGCCGGCATTGCGCGCTTGGACAATCTCACCCGGCACCTCGGTAAAGCTATCGCCAACCTTGTAGACCAGTTGTGCGCCATTCCTGATGAAGGTGTTTTCACCTTCCAGCATGGTGACAAGCACCTGCCCAGGGTGCTGGTGAAACGGCGTGGCCGCACCAGGGTCGAAGTGCAGCAGGCTATGAACCAGCTGGAAACGTGTGGGCTGCGGCGTGCCGGCGGTGCGAAACTGGTGCGTGAAGACCGGGCCGGGCGGCTGCGCCTGGCCCTTTCCAGCACAGTGGGATCCGAAGCTTGGAATTCACGTGACTTGAAGTCGCGG
>JADMIO010983889.1_pt1 | contig 25915 bp, 24 predicted proteins | sample 8958161 | NCBI WGS metagenome assembly JADMIO01 (sample SAMN16585339, study PRJNA669376) | soil metagenome | isolation source: Crop rotation soil | place: USA: Cullars Rotation, Alabama | collected 2011 | reverse complement strand
GCGGACACGCCGCTGTGCGCGCGCGCGCGGCAGCTGGCGGAGCACCTGTCGCCGGAGGCGGTGCGGGCGGATGTCGTCGCGAGGGCCGCCGAGCTGCCGAGCCTGGCGGCGAAGGTGCTGGAGGAATGAGACAGAAACAGGAGACAGGCAACAGGCAACAGGCAACAGGCAATGATCGGACTGCGTCGTCTCTGATCATTGCCTGTTGCCTGTTGCCTGTTGCCTGTCTCCTGTTCTCTGGGAGCCGTTCGTGACCGCCGATCCCGTGAAGTGGATCCTCCGCCGCCACCTCGGCGGCGTCCTCGTCGCCGTGGCGATCGGCCTCGCCTCTCCCTGGCTCGGCGCGCTGCCGGTCCGCGCGATCCCCGCGGTCGTGGCGATGGCCGCCGGTGCGCCGGCCGCGCAGACGCCGCCGGTGCCGGGCGAGCTCGGCGCGATCCTCGGCGGATCGCCGTCGCTGGAAGCGGTGCTGGGCGCGCTGGTCGCCGCCGGCGCGCTGAGCTTCGCGCTCGCGCTGCTCGCGACGCGCCAGGCCGCGGGCCTCGGGTCGCGCGCGCTCGTCGATCTGCGCGGCGAGGTGCTGGCCCGCGCGCTGTCGCGGCCGCCGGACTGGCTGCGCGAGCAGGGGCGGGCGGCGTCGGCGAAGAACGCGCTGATCGCGCAGTGCCGCGTCGTCACCGCGTACGCGACCGGCACGGTGCCGGCCGCGGTCGGCGTGGTCAGCGCGATCGTGATCTGGTCGCAGGCGATGGGCGCGGCGATCTCCGCCGGCGCCGCGAAGAACGGCGGCCAGGCGGCGGCGATCGTGGTCGGCTCGGTGGTCGGCGTGCTGGTCGTCGTCAACCTCCTGACCGTGTGGCTGACCGCGAAGAAGAGCGAGCGCGCGCAGAAGGCGGTGCTCGCCGAGACCAGCGCGTACGTCGTCGCGGTCAACGAGTCGATCGATCACCTCGCCACCTTGCAGCTCGCCGGCGCGCGCGACGCGCAGCGCCGCCGCGCCGACGCGATCGCGCGCAAGATGGCCACCGCGGAGGTGCGGGTCGCGACGTGGAGCGGCCTGTCGGGCGCGGCCACCGGCGGCCTCGCGGTGCTCGCGATCCCGCTGCTCGTCGTCGCGTGGAAGGCGATCGGCCTGTCGGGCGCGAGCCTCGCGGTGATGATCCCGTCGCTGTTGATGCTGCAGCGCTCGATCAGCGGGCTCGGCTCGCTGTGGACCAGCTACAAGGTCTCGCGCCCGTCGATCGATCTGGTCGGCCAGGTGCTCGCGGCCGAGCCGGACGTGAAGGGCGGCGACGCGAAGCCGGCCGTCGACGGCTCGGTCGCGTTCCGCGGCGTCACCTGGAAGCTCGGCGACCGTCAGGTCCTGCGCGGCGTCGACCTCGAGATCGGCAAGGGCGAGACGGTGGCGATCGTCGGCGCCGGCGGCTCGGGCAAGAGCACGCTGCTGCGCATGGTGTCGCGGCTGATCGCGCCCACCGGCGGATCGATCACGCTCGACGGTACGAAGGTCGAGTCGCTCGACGTCGATCACCTGCGCCGCCGCGTCGCGATGCTCGAGCAGCAGCCCGCGCTGTTCGATCGCACGCTGCGCGAGAACCTCGTCCTCGACGATCGTGCGATCGAGCCCGCGCGGCTCGACGCGGTGGTCAAGGCGACGCAGCTCGACGAGGTGGTCGCGCGCGTGCCGGGCGGGCTCGATCACAAGCTCGCAGGCGGCGGCGCGCTCAGCGGCTCCGAGCGCCGCCGCGTCGCGCTCGCCCGCGTCCTGCTCGCCGAGCCCGACGTGATCCTGATCGACGAGCTCGAGGCCGGCCTGCCGCAGGCGCAGGCCGAGGCGCTGATGGCCTCGGTCCGCAAGGCGACCGCCGGCAAGACCTGCCTGATGGTCACGCACCGCCCCGACCTGCTCGACGCCGACCGCGTCGCGTTCCTGCTCGACGGCACGATCGCCGCCCAGGGCCGCCACGACGAGCTCGTCGCCGCGCACGACGCGTATCGTTCACTGCTTTCGCGACAAGATCGAGAAGGGAGCACGCCATGAGCAACACGATCGTCTTCGAAGGACCCGACGGCCGCCTCTACGAAGTCCCCGCCGAGGTGCTGGGGCAGTACGCCGTGCCCGGCGACAAGGTCGCCGCCCTGCGTGCGGCCAAGCTGGGCGCCGGCCCGGCGCAGCCGCAGCACTTCCGTCCCGGCGAGGAGCCGCCCGGCATCCCGCCCGCGCCGGCGAGCCTCGCCGAGCTGAGCGGCGGCGCCAGCGGCGGAGCCTCTACCTCCACCACGGTGAAGACCCCGAACGGCGGCGCGATCGTGCTGAACTTCTTCTTCGGCCCCGGTGGCCCGGGCATGCCCGGCGGCGGCGGCGCGCACGCCACGGCGCAGCCCACCCAGGTCGAGGGCTACCACATGACCTTCGACAGCCACGGGATTCCCTCCAACCACCACGAGATGCTCTGGGGTGACTACATCGACAAGCAGGGCCATCCCGCCGTAGGCTGGCACTCGCACGATCCGGTCAGCGGCAACGCGCAGTGACATGGCACACGACCTCGACGATCTCCTGAACGAGCTGGGCGAAGCCGCCGACGGCAAGCGCCACCTCCCCGTCGTCGACGCGGACGGCGCCGCCGCGGTGGTCGGGCTGTTCCACTCGCAGGTCGATCGCGGGACCCAGGCCCGCGCGAAGGCCGCCGCCAGCCGCGGCCACCCCGAGGCGTGCGCCGATCGCTGCAACGCGTGCTGCAACAGCATCCCGGTCGTGTTCGCCGGCGAGTCGGTGACGATCGCGCACTGGCTGCGGTCGCACCCCGAGGAGCGCGCGCACTTCGAGGCGCACTACCCGCGCTGGCAGGCGTCGCTCGCCGACGTGCTGGTCGACTACAAGACCGCGGCGAAGAACGACGATCCGGAGGCCGCGCAGCGGGCGCTCCGCGGCGCGTGGCAGCGCAGCGTGATGTGCGCGTTCAACCGCGACGGCAGCTGCTCGATCTACGAGGTCCGCCCGACGATCTGCCGCGAGGTCCACGCGCTCGACACCAACGAGCACTGCCAGCGCAACACGATGCGCGGCATGCAGACGATGGCGTACCCGCCGCTCGACGAGTACGTCGTGACGATCCGGCCGATCACGCTCGCGCTCCACGCCGCGCTCCGCCCCGACGAGGGCGCGAAGCCGCTGTGCGTCGCCGTGCATGACGAGCTGGCGCGCGAACCCGGCTCGTCCTGACAGGATGACGCACGCGCGGGTGCGATCGCCGCGCAACTGCGCGACGACGCGTGAGGCACGCCGGCTGCACTGCGGCCTCGCATGTCCAAGCTCCTCCTCGCGCTCACGATCCTCCTCCTGCCAGCTTCTGCCGCCGCCGACGATCACGACGGCCTCGGCGTCGGTCCGCGCCGCGAAGGCTACGCGTCCGGCGTCGGCGTCGATCTCCGTCGAGGCGACACCACGTTCGGCATCTTCCTCGGCGGTGCGGTCGCCGGCTCGGACTACTGGACCGCCGGATCGCTCGCCGCGTCGTTCGGCGTCCAGCAGGTGATCGCCTCGCACGGCCGCGCCGAGCTGTCGGTCGGCGCGCGCGTCGAGCTGCAGCGGTTCCGCCAGGAGCAAGGCGAAGCGTTCGTGACGACCCAGCAGCTCGCGCTCCAGGTACCGGTGCGGCTGACGATCTGGGTGACCGACCACGTCTCGGTGTTCTCCGAAATCGGCGCCGAGGTCCGGCGCTCGAGCTCGTCGAGCGACTACGAGGGTGCGGGCGTGGTCTCCGAGGACGCGTCGCGCAGCGCCCAGCTGTTCGGCGATCCGCTGATGAACTTCGGGCTCAGCTACCAGTTCTGATCGATGTTCCCGAACGATCCCGGCGGCTTGCAAATTGATCGCGGATGGCGTCGATCCTTCTCCTGGGCCTTCGTCGCGGGTATGAACCCACGAACCCGGAGCAAACCGATGCGACTCATGATGATGCACAAGAACGATCCCCACACCGAGGCCGGCGAGAAGCCGTCGCCCGCGCTGATGGCCGCCATGGGCGCGTTCATCGGTGAGCACGCGCAGCGCGGCACGTTCCTCGGCGGCGAGGGCCTCGGCGCGAGCCACACCCGCACGCGCCTCACGTTCCGCGGCGGCGAGTGCAAGATCAAGCACGGTCCGTACAAGGGCGAGCACGAGCTGCCCGCCGCCGCGCTGATGCTGACCGTGCGCACGCGCGAGGAGGCGATCGGCTGGGCCGAGCGCTACGGCAAGATCCTCGTCGACGGCGAGATCGAGCTCGGCCCGGTCAACGAGATGTGGGACCTCGGGTTCGGCGAGAAGCCCGACGGCGCGCCGCTGCGCGTGCTGCTGCTCGAGAAGGCCGACGCGGCGAGCGAGGCCGGCACGCGGACGACGAAGCAAAAGGCGGATCTGTCACGGCTCAAGACCGAGATGAAGAAGGCCGGCGTGCTGGCCTCGGTCGAGGAGCTCGCGCCCAGCGCGAAGGGCAAGCGCCTCACGTTCACCAACCACGCGCTCCACGTCGTCGACGGGCCGTTCTCCGAGTCGAAGGAGCTGATCGGCGGCTTCTCGATCATGGAGCTGCCGTCGCTCGACGTCGCGATCGCCGAGTGCAAGCGCTACGCGGAGATCCTCGGCGGCACGCTCGAGATCGATCTCCGCCCGATCGACGCCTGACTACTCGGTGCACGCGTCGCCGGCGCCGAGCCGCGCGAGGTTCAGCGTCGTCGCGCCGGGCGCGTCGAACCACGCCCACGTGACGTCGCCGTTGGGGCGCGAGCGGAACGGATCGTCGCGCTCGCCCCACTTCGCGGTGATCGTCAGCGGACCCTCGAGGATCGCGCCCGCGGCGGACACGCGCGCGAGCTGGTAGGTGCCCGCCGACGACCAGCCGACGACGTACTGGTCGTCGATCCACTTCGCGATCGTCGCGTTGGCCTCGTTGCCGGTGGTGGTGGTCAGCCACACCACCGCGCCGGGCGTCTTGTCGGCGCCGATCGACGCGAACCCGACGTCCTGGTTCATCGTCGACGCGCTGTACGAGCCCTGGCCGTGCGCCGCGGCGGCCTGGTGCGAGGTCCACACCAGCTTCCACCCGGCGCCGCTCGGCGCCGCGCCGCCGAGCTCGCCGGCGACGCTGCCGTTGCAGCCGCCGTCGACGTCGAGCACCTTGCGCGAATTCTCGAGGTACACGCCGCCGATCGAGTCGGTTCCGAAGTTGGAGCCGCTGGTGCCGGGGAAGCAGTCGGTGACGCACGCGGCGAGGACGGCGTTCGCGCCGGCGTCGTAGCGCAGCAGCTCGCTCATGCTGTGCGAGCAGCCCCACGACCAGCCGTTCGACATCGCGCCGCTGCCGGCGTCGAGCCACTTCAGCTGATCGCCCTCGTGACCGTCGGCGAACCCGCTGATGCCGTGGACGTGGAAGTACGCGCCGTACTGGCCGTTGCCGTACTCGAGACGGCTCTCGCCGATCCCGAAGTCGGTCGGCGCGGCCAGCGCGTCGATCAGATCCGTCGACCAGCCGGGCGCGCCCGCGCTGTCGAACCGCTGGACGTGCAGCTCGGCCGGATCCTGCGTCGCGTCCCACAGCAGCGCCGCGAAGTGGCCGTCGGGCTCGACGGCGAGGCCGCGCAGCTCGAACGCGCCGAGGTCGTAGGTGGTGACGAGCGCACCGGCGGCGTCGATCCGCGCGACCCGCGCGTGCGGGTTGCCGGTCGTGTAGCCGACCAGCGTCTCGCAGCCGTCGGGCACCGTGTACACCGGCGCGATCCGCAGATCGCCCTGGCCCCAGATCCGCCACGCGAACCGGCCCGCCATCACGCCCTCGGGCGTCGTCGTCGTCGTGACGCCGAGGCGCTGATCGAGCGGCGTGCCCGCCGGTGGCCCGTCGGTGAGGTTCGCGTCCGCCGAGACGGCGTCGTCTCCGGAGCTGCCGTCGCCGCCGCACGACACGAGCACCAGGCACAGGAAGGCTCCGGACCTCATGGCCCGATGATACCTGGGCTAGGATTCCCGTCATGGACGAACGCAAGGCGGCGGCCCTCCTCAAGAAGCGGTTCGAGGCCGCGGGCTGCAAGATCGAGGAGAACCGACAGCTCGACGAGGCCGGCGTGCGGTTCGAGATCGACGGCTACGACCCCGCCACCAAGGTCGGGTACGAGTACGTCACCGAGGAGGCCGGCGATTCGTGGGACGTCGACGGCGAGGTGATCGCGAAGCTCGACGCCGCGCGCGACGACGGCGCGCTCTACATCTTCGTGATCGACGAGGGCGACGCGCCCGACGACGCGTCGCTGGGCAAGGCGGCGGACGCGTTCCTCGCCGAGCTGAAGGAGGCGGGCGTGCTCGGCGGCGAGAAGAAGCCGGCCGCCGCCAAGGCGAAGCCGCCGGCGTCGCCCAAGCCCAAGGCGAAGGCCGAGAAGAAGGGCAAGAAGCGTTGATCCGCACCACCTTCGTCGTTGCGGCGCTGTGCGCCGCCAGTCCGGCGATCGCCGGCGGGTTCGGGATCCCGGAGATCGGCGTGCGTCGGACGGGGATGGCGGCGACGGTGGGCAGGCCCGACGAGCCGAGCGCGGTGTTCCACAACCCGGCCGGCCTGACGATGCAGCACGGCATGCGGCTCTACGCGAGCTTCGGGCTGTCGTTCGTGTCGACGGAGTTCCGGCTCCAGCCGTGGGAGAAGAGCGACGAGTACCTCGGCGACGAGTTCGACGTCGACGGCGACGGCTACTACCCGGCGACCAAGCCCGACAAGGCGATCGGCGCCATCCCGATGCTGGTGTTCACCAAGCAGTGGTCGCCGAAGATCTTCTCGGCGGCGTCGCTGTACGTCGCCAACGGCACCGGCGCGTTCTTCGACAAGGACGCGGTCACCCGCTACCACCTGCGCGAGGGCTACATCATCTCGCCGCTCGCCCAGCTCAGCGGCGCGTACAAGCTCAACGATCAGGTCTCGGTCGGCGCCGGCGTCGGCGTGCTGAACATCCGCATCCACGGCGTCCGCGACTTCTATCCCGAGTACCAGGGCTTCAGCCTGCGCAACATGCTCGGCTCGCGACCGGAGCTGACCCTCGACGGCAGCGACTGGCAGCCGAGCTGGAACCTCGGCGTGCTGTACACGCCGATCCCCAAGCTCAGCCTCGGCGCGACCGTGATCGGCAAGGTCCACCCGACGCTCGACGGCCCGGTGTCGCTGAAGGAGGACGAGGACTCGATGGACTCGCCGGGCTACGTGTTCAAGGGCACGGCCCACACCGAGCTCGTGCTGCCGTGGACGTTCCTCGCCGGCGCCAACTACGACGTCACGCCGCAGCTCGAGGTCGGCACCGAGCTTCGCTACTACCTCTACCGGCAGTACAAGAACCAGCACACCGCGATCGACGACATCTTCCTCACCGATCACCTCGACTCGCCGAAGAACTACAAGGACTCGTGGCAGACCGCCGGCGGCGTCCGCGTCCACGACGTCAAGCAGGTGCCGGGTGGCGAGTTGATGCTCGGCTTCCACTACGACCGCACGCCCGCGCCGCCCGAGACCGTCACGCTCGATCAGCCGACGTTCTCGCACTGGGGCCTGCACACCGGCGCGCGCTACGCGGTCGGTCGCTACCGGTTCGGCGCGAGCTGGGTGCACTACTGGTACGACATCCCGACGATCACCGGCTCGATCACGTTCCCGCCGTCGAACATCAAGGGCGACGGCACGAACAACATCGTGTCGGTCAGCGTCGAGGCGGCGCTTTGAAGATCCCGGCGAAGGGCCGCGACGTCGACGAGCTCCTGACCGAGCTCGGCTCGATGAAGCAGGCGGACGCGGACTGGAAGGCGGGCCGCGTGTTCTCGCTCGTCTATCACGCGGGCGACGACCACACCCGCCTGCTCGAGCGCGCGCACGCGATGTACGCGAGCGGCAATTTGCTCAATCCGATGGCGTTCCAGAGCCTCCGTCGCATGGAGATGGAGATCACGCAGATGGCGGCGGCGCTGTTCCACGGCCCGCCCGAGACCGTCGGCGCGGTGACCTCGGGCGGCACCGAGTCGATCCTCGTCGCGGTGGCGGCGTACCGCGATCGCGCGCGCCGCAAGAAGCCGTGGGTGCGCCGGCCCGAGCTGGTGGTGCCGCGCACCGTGCACCCGGCGTTCGACAAGGCCGCGCACTACTTCGGCGTCAAGCTGCGCAAGGTCGACGTCGACGAGAACCAGCGCGTCGACGTCGACGGCGTCGAGCGCGCGATCGGCCCGCGGACGATCGCCGTCGTCGCGAGCGCGCCGCAGTACCCCCACGGGGTGATCGACCCGATCGAGGCGGTCGGCGCGGTCGCCGCGAAGCACGGCCTGCCGCTCCACGTCGACGCGTGCATCGGCGGGTTCGCGCTGCCGTGGGTCGAGCGGCTCGGGCGGCCCGTGCCGCCGTGGGACTTCCGCGTCCCCGCGGTCACGTCGATCTCGGCGGACCTCCACAAGTACGGCTACGGCGGCAAGGGCGCGTCGCTCCTGCTGTGGCGATCGATGGCCGAGATGAAGCACCAGTTCTTCGTCGCCACCGACTTCCCCGGCGGGATCTATGCGTCGCCGACGATGCTGGGCACGCGCCCGGGCGGGCCGATCGCCGCGGCGTGGGCGGCGCTGCAAGGGCAGGGCGAGGAGGGCTTCCTCGCGCTGACGCGGCGCACGCTCGAGGCGGCGGACACGGTGCGCGCCGGGATCGAGGCCACGCCCGGGTTGCGCCTCGTCGGTGACGCGTTCGGGACGATCGTCGCCTACGGCGCCGCGCCCGGCGGGCCGGACATCTACGCGATCGCCGATCGCCTCGAGGCGCGCGGCTGGTCGGTCGATCGCACGCAGCACCCGGCGGCGATCCACCTCACGTGCACCGCCAACCACGCCGCGATCGCCACCGAGTACGTGCGCGACGTCCAGGTGGCGGCGGCCGAGGTCACCGCGAACCCGGCGCTCGGCCGCAGCGGCACCGCGCCGATGTACGGGATGATCGCGAAGGTGCCGGTGCGCGCGATGGTCAAGCGCAGCGTCACCAAGGTGCTCGAGACGATGTACGCGCCGGGCACGATCGTCCCCGACGTCGCGGCCACGGCAGGCGACGATCCGGTGAGCAAGCTGCTCGACAAGTACGGGCCGCAGGTCGACGCCGTGCTCGACCGCGTCAACGCGCTGCGCGACCGGCTGCGGAGGCGCAAATGAAGCGGCTCGCGTTCGCGCGGATCATGCAGGAGACCAACGCGCTGTCGCCGGTGCGGACCACGCTCGCCGACTTCGAGGGCTCGCACTACGTGGAAGGCGACGCGCTCCTCGCGCAGGTCAGCCCCGGCGGCCACGAGGTCGCCGGGTTCTTCAAGCGCGCCGAGCTCGCCGGGTTCGTCACCGAGGCGCGCGAGCGCGGCGCGACGCCGCTGCCGGTGCTGTCGGCGTGGGCGTCGTCGGGCGGGCCGCTGACCAGGGACTGCTTCGACGCGCTGGCGAGCCGTCTCGCCGACGGGATCCGCAAGCTCGGCAAGGTCGACGGCGTCTACCTCGCGCTGCACGGCGCGATGGGCGTCGACGGCGTGCGCGATCCGGAGACGCAGCTCCTGAAGATCGCGAAGGACGCGGCGGGCGGCGCGCCGATCACCACGACGCACGATCTGCACGGCAACCTGACGCGCGAGCGCGTGGCCACCGCCGACGCGATCATCGCCTACCAGACCAACCCGCACCGCGATCACGCCCGCTGCGGCAAGAAGGCGGCGGAGCTGCTGATCGCGCGGCTCGATGGCGTGCCGTTCACCACCGCGTGGCGCACCCTGCCGATCCTCCTCGGCGGCGGCCGCACCGTCGACTTCCTGTCGCCGATGCGCGCGGTGTTCCGCCGGATGCGCGCCGCCGAGAAGAAGGGCGAGATCCTGAGCGCGTCGACGTTCATGGTGCACCCGTGGAACGACGACCCCGCGCTCGGCTGGTCGACGCTGGCGATCGGCGATCCGGTCGCGGCGGATCGCCTCGCCGACGAGCTCGCCGAGATGTGCTGGGAGCGCCGGCTCGAGCAGCCGCCCGCGTTCTCGTCGCCCAAGGACGCGATCGCCGCCGCGCGCAAGGCGAGGCTGCGCCGCAAGGTCGGCGTGGTCACGATGTCCGACGCGTCCGACGTCGTCACCGCCGGCGCGCCCGGCGACTCGACGCACCTGCTCCGCGCGTTCGTCGAGGACGGCGGCGGCCTGCTCACCTACGCCGCGGTCCGCGATCCGGCGGCGATCGACCGCCTGTGGGCCGAGGCGCCCGGCGCCGAGGTCGCGCTGTCGGTCGGCGGCGGCCTCGATCCGGTGTCCGGCCCGCCGCTGCCGGTGCGCGGCACGCTGGTGTCGAAGCACACGCTGGTCGGCTACCTGCGCACCGCCGTGCTCGCCGTCGATCACGTGCGGATCGTCGTCACCGAGGGCCCGTCGATGGTGATGAAGCCGGCGTTCTACAAGGACGTCGGCCTCGATCTCTGGAAGGCCGACGTGGTGATGGTGAAGAACTTCTTCCCGTTCCTGCTGTTCTTCCTGCCGTACAGCCGCAAGACGATCTTCGTCCGCACCAAGGGCTCCACCGACTTCGACGCCGCGTTCAAGCTCGAGTTCGATGGCCCGATGCACCCGCGCGACGAGGTCTCGACCTGGCGCGATCGCGATCGCGCCCGCCGCGGCGTCTGAGCTACGGCGCCGGCTCGTACGCGTAGGTCTCGGTGCCGCGCATCGTGCCCGCGAACGGGACGCCGCCGGGCGCGGTCGCGTCGATCTGGCTCTCGGTGACGATCTCGATCGGGCGCGCCGGCGACACCTGGAGCGTCGCCGTGATGCGCGCCTCCAGCGTGCCCTGGACCTCGTCGCTGTCGAGGGTGACCTTGGACCGCACGTCGAACACCGCGTTGCCGTCCTCCACGCGCGTCAGCGTCACGGTCGTGGCCGTGTAGCGGCCGTCCTCCTTGCGGTCGGACATCTCCTCGAGCTCGTCGGGGTCGAGCATGTACGCCTTGCCGACGGTCCAGGTGCGGCTGGTGAGGATGCGCGCGACGCCCGGGACCTGACCGATCTCGTGGGCGAACCGATCGCTCAGCTTGTCGAGCTCGTCGGCGTCGACCGTCGGATCGTCACCGGTCTCGATCGCGTGGAACCGACCGTCCTCCTTCCACAGCTCGTAGGTCCGCCCCTCGACCGGCGACGGCTCGACCCGGTCGTCACCCTGCAGGTGGGTGGTCTTGCGCGCCCGCTCGTAGGTGACGAGCAGCTTCTGCGGCACGTCGGTGACCTCCTCGTACGCGACCCGCTCGACCGACGTCTCGTCGACCTGCATCGGCATCTTCCGGCCTTGCACGGTCATCTGGAGGTCGGTGCGGAAGGTGCGGTGCCGGGTCTCGACGCTGCCCACCACCGGCGGGACGAGCGTCAGCTTCACGGTCACGGCGGCCGGCGTGGGCGTCGTGGCGACCGCGGGGGTGACGACAGGCTTCTTGGTGCAGCTCCCGGCGAGGAGCGCGAGCGCGAGCGCGGCGACAACTTTCATCCGCGCATCGTAGCCCGCGGCTCGTAGTACAGGCTGCGCGCGGCCTGGCAGACTCCGCACCGCAGCTTGATCACGCGCAGCACGCGCCCGTCGTAGCGGATCTCGTCCTCGCCCTCGACGGCCATCGCCGCCTTGCAGCAGCGCTGGCGCTCGGCGACGCGCGCCATCTTCTCGGCGTCGCTGCGCAGCGCGGTCGAGGGCGCGAGGCCGGCCTCGTGATCGTGGCCCATCGGCTTGGGCCGGCCGGCCTCGTGCAGCTCCTCGACCCGCGGCAGGATCGACACGCGCCGGTCGATCCACAGCCCGACCACGACGAACACGCCGACGATGGCGAGCGTTCCGAGGATCGCGACGAGCACGCCCTAGCGTAGCAGCAGCTAGTACGTGTACGTATCGGTGCCGTTCATCGTGCCGACGAACGGGATGCCGCCCGCGGTCGCGTCGATCTTGGTCTCCGACACGACCGACAGCGGCCGCGCCGGCGACAGCTGGACGGTCACCGTGAGGTGGGTGTCGAGCTTGCCGACCAGCTGGGCGTTGTTCATCTCGGTCTTCATGTCCGAGAGGAAGATCGCGTTGCCGCCGCTCTCGCTCTCGAGCGTCAGCGTCGCCGAGAGGATCTTGCCGCCCTCCTTGCCGTCCTCCATCAGCGTGAGCTCGTCGGGCGTCAGCGTGTAGACCTCGCCCGCCTTCCACGCGTGGGCGGCGAGGACCTTCGCGATGCCCGGCACCTGGCCGATCTCGTCCTGCCACGAGTCGAGCTCCTCGAGCTCCTCGGGCGTGACGGCGGAGCCGTCGTTGTTGCTCGCCGCGATCTTCTCGCCGTCCTTCCACACCGTGTAGGTCTTGTTCTTGACCGGCGAGTCCTCGGACTTCTCCTTGCCCTGCATCGTCGTGGTCTTGTGGTTGTCCTCGTAGTTGACCTCGACCTTCGTCGGGAACTCCCCGACCTCGAGGTACTTCGCGTGGACGACCTCCACCTCCTCGACGTGCATCGGCATCTGGCCCTTGCCCTTGATGGTCAGCATCGCGTCGGTGACCTTGAGCCCGTTCTTGTTCACGGTCTCGCCGACCGCGGGGGTCGCGAGCACGAGCTTCACGCCGTCGCCGGTCGCCTCGACATCGACCGCGGATCCCGTGCCCGATCCCGTGCCCGTGCCCGAGCCCGAGCCCGAGCCCGTCTCCGTCCCGCTCGCCATGCCCGAGCCCGAGCCGGTGTCCGTGCCGCTGGCCATGGCCGAGCCCGTCCCGCTCGCCTCGCCGCTGCCACCCGCCGGATCCTTCTTCACCTCACCGGAGCCGGCAGCGCCGCCGCCGCCGTCGTCCTTCTTCTCCTTCTTGCAGCCACCGACAGCCAGACCGAGCGCGATCACGAGCATGGGGAACGTCTTCATGCGCGCATCCTCGGCGATCAGGGCCCCCCGGTCAACGCGTCCACGTCGTCGAGACACTCGGGGCCGAACAGCACCGAGTCGCCGCTGAGGACCTTGTCACGCGCGAACTGGGCGGCGTCGCTCGCGCCCTCGTTGAGCCAGTACATGACGCAGTCCTGGTTCGAGCAGTGCGCGCCGTGGTCCGCGTCCTTGTGCGCGGTCACCATCGCGACGCCGTTGTCGACCAGGCCGATCGCGTGGCCGAGCTCGTGGGTCAGCGTCGACTGCTCGACGAACTTCTCGACGTTGGGGATGCCCGCGGTCCCGGCGATCACGTCCTTGAACATCGCGACCACGCCGGTGTGGCCGATCGACACGCCGAGCACGCCGCTCTGCACCCCGCCGGCGTCCGCGAAGTTCCCGCTGACGAACACGACGTAGTAGGTCTTGCGGTCCGCCGAGTCGGCGAGGCCGCGGTGTGCGTCGGCGAGCGCGAGGAGGTCCTCGACGGTGAGCTCCTCGTCGTCGACCGCGCCGATGTCCTCCATGTCGGCGGTCACGGTCGGCACGTCGAGCAGCTTCTGGCCGCTGAACAGCCGGTCGAGGTTGGTGACCAGCACGTCGAACGTGTCGCCGAACGCGAGGATGTTGCCGGTGTACGGCGCGTTCCCGGTCTCGTAGTCGATCTCCACCGACACCTGCGTCACCGCCGGATCGAACACCTCGACCGCATCGTCGCCGGTGACGTCGTCGCCGCCGCCCGGCGTGCCGCCGCACGCGCCGACCAGCGCGAGCACGCACAGCCACCTCATTCGCCGTCTCCGAGTCGCACCATCTTCACGTCGACCTCCAGCGTCTCGGGTCCACCGCCGACGTAGATCGTGCCCGCGGTCGGCGTCGCGTCGAGGTAGTTGCGGCCCACCGCGATCCGCACGTGCTCGGTCTGCGTGAGGATCCCGTTGGTCGGATCGAAGCCCTTCCAGCCGACCTCGGGCAGGTACAGCTGCACCCACGCGTGCGACGCCTCGCTCTGCACCTGGTTGGGGTTCTTCGGGCCGGTGTAGATGTAGCCGCACACGTAGCGCGCCGGCACGCCGAGCAGGCGCGCGAGGCAGATGAACAGGTTGGTGAAGTCCTGGCAGACGCCGCGGCGCTGCGCGTAGACCTCGAACGGCGTCGTGAACACCGTCGTCGAGCCCTGGCGGTACGCGTACTCGTTGAAGATCGTCTGGTTGATGTCGAGCAGCGTGTCGAGCAGGTCGTAGTCGTTGCGCTTGACGAAGCTCATCGCGTACTCGGTGAGCTCCTCCAGCTGCGTCTCCGGCAGCTCGGGCGGCAGCAGGTACGGGGCCATGACCTGGCGCTGCCACGGCATCCACACCAGCGGGATCGTCGACCGCGCCTTGAGCGTGCGGAAGTCGAGCGGGCTGGTGTCCGACACCCGGACGGTGCTGGTCGCCTCGATCACCATCTCGGTCCACGGCGTGTCGAGGAGCAGGCGCTTGACCCGGTTGCCGAACACGTCCTCGAAGTCCGAGTACTGGCCCGGCACCGACACGGTGATCTGGTGCGCCTCGACGTGCTGCAGCCGATCCTCGCGCGGCGTCAGGCGCAGCGTGTGGGTCGACCGCTCGACCTGGCGCGCGTACTTGTAGACGGTGCGGTGGCGGATCTCGTAGGTGCGCACCGGCGCGTCGACGATCCGCGCCTGCGCGGTGCGGCTCACCACCGCCGGCGACACCAGCTGCGCCGACGGGCCGGGCCCGGGCGGGCCGACCTGCGCGATCACCGCGCCCTGGCGGACGACGATCAGATTGCCGGGCGGGAGCTGCGTCCACACGATCGTCGGCAGCTTCTCCGCGGGATCGTCGCCCGGCACCAGCTGCAGCGGCACCGACGAGACGATCACGCCCTTGCGCGCCTTGGTGCCGCGCGCGCCCAGATCGACGACGAGGTCGTCGTCGCCGAGCACGACGCGATCGTACGGCGGCAGCAGCGGCCCGACGTGGACCGTGCCCTCGTCGTCGCGGTCGGCGTAGATCAGCAGGTCGCGGCCGTCGGTCAGCGCGATCGTCAGGCCGCCGTCGTCGTCGAGCACGTCGAGCCAGTCGCGCAGCGCCGGCAGGTCGATGTCCTGGACGCTCTTCCAGCCCTTCTCGGCGAACCGCGACAGCAGCGAGCAGAACACCTGCTCGGTGTCGGTCGAGCCCACCGGCTCGAACAGGCCGCGGTCGTCGGGCGGCCGCTTGGCGAGGCTGCCCGAGTGGCCGATCATCCAGTCGCGCTTGCCCCAGCTGCGCACGAACGGCTGGGTGTTCGCGTCGGTCGGCGCGCCCCACTTCGCGTTGCGGATGTGGAGCACGAACAGCGACGACTCGAGGTGCTCCCATGCCCGCGCGAGCTGGCTGCGGATCGAGCCCTGCGGCGGCGCGGGCTCCTTGAGCACGGTCGCCGAGGGCTCACCCCCAGGGTAGTAACCGAGGCCCCAGCCGTCCGGGAGCTTGCGGCCCTCGCGCAGGCAGACGAGGTCGAACGATGGAGCCAGCTCGCCCTCGAACGACATGGCGAGGAGGTTGGGCATTCCGGGACGGTACCAAACCTACGGGAGGTCGTACGCGGTCAGCGTCTCCGTCTGACCGGCGCTGACCTCCTGGACCTTGCCGACGCCGCGCGCGAACCAGTAGGCCTTGTCGGAGCCGTCGAGGCCACCGGCCGTGCTGGTCCGGCGCAGGTGGAGGGTGCAGAACTCGCCGGCGGGCACGGTGATCACCTCGTCGACGCCCATCACCGTCCACGTCTCGGTCTTGGACGTGGTGGTCGGCGCGCCGCCGTTCTCGCTGATGTACTCGGTGTAGTCGTCGGTCCAGGTCGCGCCCTCGCCGGCGAGCGCTTCTGTCTCATTGACCCGCCAGCGCTCGGGCACGTAGTCCTCGCGGCTGGTGTTGACGCCCTGCTCGTCGGCCTCCGCGAAGCGGATCACGCCGTCATCCGTGAGCGCCTGCCAGCTCAGGGTCTGCCCGCCGCCCGGCTTGGCGGTGGTCAGCTTGAACGCCATCTCGCCGGCGTGCATGCCGCCGATGTCCTCCTCGGCGCCGACCGTCTGCGTCTTCTCGCCGGTGGTGTCGGTGACCACGCGGTACGTCCAGCTCGCGCCCTCGGCGAGGGGCATGTACCGGCCCGTCGTCGGACAATCACTGGTGTCGGCGTCGGGCTGCGCGCCGTCGTCACCGCCACCACCTCCACACGCGGCGAGGCTCAACATTCCGATCAGGTATGCATGCTGCAGTCGGCTCATGGCTTCTCCAGTTAAAGGCTAGGATGCCCTCGATGTCACTCAAACGTCACGTGGTCGCGATGCTGATCACGTTTTGCGCTGGTCCAGGACACGCGTTCGCTCAGAGCGACGAGCCGAAGCAAGACGGGGACCAGGCGGAGCCGTCGGAAAACCAGACGGACGAGACCGCGAACGAGCCCGCGGACGAGCCGTCGGACGAGCCCGCGAAGAAGAAGCACAAGCACAAGGACAAGGACGAGGGCGAGAAGAAGGACGAGGGCGAGAAGGGCGAGAAGCAGAAGGACGAGGACAAGAAGGACAAGAAGAAGAAGTCCGACAAGTACCTGCCGGTCGTCAGCGGCTACCTCCAGGTCACCTTCCAGAAGGCGTTCGACACCGACGACAGCGGGGGCGCGAAGCCCGCCGAGCTCCGCGCCCGCCGCGCCCGCGTGAAGGTCGGCGGCAAGCTCGCGAAGCACACCAGCTACAACATCGAGATCGATCCGCTCGCGTCGGACTTCACCGAGCTGCTGCGCGACGCGTACGTCGAATTCAAGCACGTCCCGTATCACGCGATCATGGTCGGGCAGCAGAAGCCGCAGTTCGGCTACGAGAACCTCGAGTCGTCCGGCAAGCTCTACGTCGTCAACCGCTCGGAGATGTCGAACGACCTCGCGCGGGGCCAGACCGCGCGCGACATCGGGGTCGGCGTCGCGGGCGAGATCCCGATCGGCTACGGCTACTCGATCGAGGACGGGCTGAGCGTGGTGAACGGCGCGGGCCAGAACACACGCGAGAACAACGACGCGAAGAACTACTTCGGTCGCCTCGGCGTGCGGTTCCAGTGCCCGGACATCGACATCGACGTCCGCGCCGGCGGCTCGGCGGGGAAGGGCGACCTGATCGATCCGGTCACGGACGACCCGCTCGACGACGTCCGCTACGCGTTCACCCGGTTCGGCGGCGACCTCGAGATCGACTACAAGTACGCGTTCGTCGCGGCCGAGGTCGTGACCGGCACCGACAAGAACCTCGCGAACGACGTCAAGACCAAGCGCACCGGCTGGTACGTCCTCGCCGCCGGCAAGACCCCGTGGCACGCCGGGCCGGTGGTCCGCTACGACACCTCCGAGGGAGACGACCGCTGGACCTTCGGCGGCTACTGGGGAAAGCCCAAGGCTCGCCTCCGGGTGATGGCCGAGTACGAGCACCGCCTCGACAAGGACGACCGGGTCATCGTGTGGACGCAGGGAAGGTTCTGACCTACACGCAGCCGCCCTCGAACTGCGGCGGACACGCCACGTAGATCCTGTATCCTGGGCACGTGCATCGTGCGGCGTGTGTCCTCCTCCTCGTTGCGGCGTGTGGAACCCCTGAGGAAGCGGAGCCCGACGCGACCACCTGCGAGGTGAACGCGGCGCCGCTGGCGCCGTTCATCATGTCGCCGACGCCCGGACGGATCGACGTCGTCGAGGACGAGCTCGCGATCGATCTCGCGCCGTTCTTCGATCGCGACGAGGCCGACGTCCACGGCGCCACCGAGGTCGAGATCTACTCGGTGACCAACGGCGTGCCGGTGTCGCGGATCTGGCACGCGACGCTCGAGGCCGCCGACGGCGCCGACCTCGATCACGTGGTGCTCGCCGACGGCAGCTTCGACATCGGCATGACGGAGTGGACCGACTACGTGGTCCGCGCGCGCGAGCGCGACGATCGCGGCGACTGCAGCGAGTGGAGCCCGTGGAGCGACGACGTCCCGTTCAAGACCGACGACGGCTCGACCACGTGGTTCGACCCGAACATCATGCGCGACGTCTACCTCGACATCCCGCCGGCGACGTGGGCCGCGATCGACGCGCAGGCGACGCCGCCCGGCTGCGTCCCGTACGCGCGCGACTACTACGGCGCGACGCTCACCGTCGAGGGCGAGGTGTTCGACAACGTCGGCATCCACGTCAAGGGCGGCTGCGGCTCGGCGCGGCACATGAACGGCAAGCCGAGCTTCAAGATCAAGCTCGACTGGGACGACCCGGCGATCGCGGGCTGCCCGGCGTCGCGCCGGCTGCACGGCCAGAAGCACCTCACGCTCGACAACAACGTCCAGGACCGGACGATGGAGCACGAGCGCCTGGTCTACGAGCTCGAGCGCTCCCTCGGCGTGCCGACGCCGCGCGCGAACTCGGTGCGGCTGCACATCAACGGCGCGTACGCCGGCGTGTACACCAACGTCGAGCCGATCGATCGCCGGTTCATCGAGCGCTGGTTCGCGCACGCGGGCGGCATGCTCTACGAGGGCACGTACTGGTGCGACCTGATCCCGGGCAACGTCCCGGCGCTCGCCGATCCGGACACCAACGACAGCGGCTGCCTGACCCGCGAGTTCAGCGAGGACGTGTGCAGCTCGATGCCGTCGGGCGACGACGATCCCGAGACCTACGCGCCGCTCCGCGAGTTCACCGCGGCGCTCGCCGCGATCCCGGCGGGCCAGTTCTACCCGGCGGTCACGCAGTACGTGGAGTTCGACCGGTTCCTGTCGCAGTGGGCGATCGAGGCCGTGGTCTCGCACTGGGACGCGTACGAGTTCTCGATCATGAACAACTACCGCGTCTATCACGACCCCTCGACCGACAAGTGGTCGGTGATCCCGACCGGCGTCGACCAGACGTTCCTCGGCGATCAGGATCCGTGGGGCGTGTCCGGCACGCTCGCCGCGCGCTGCAAGGCGGAGCCGGACTGCGAGGCGCTGTTCGCCGCGCGCCTCGACGAGGTCAACCAGATGTTCACCACCGCGAACATGGCGGCGCGCGCGCAGACGATCCACGACCAGATCTCGCCCGACGCCCTCCTCGATCCCAAGAAGGAGTACGACAACACCGCGTTCGCGCAGGCGTACTCGGATCTGCTGACGTACATCGCGAACCGCCCCGCGCGCGTCGACGCGATCCTCGCCGCGCACGGCTTCTGATACCGTTCGCGGCGCGTGACCTGCCGCCTCGCCGAGCTGCTGACGCCGCTGAGCGTGCTCGCCGATCTCGGCGCCGGGTTGCCGGCGGAGACCGGGCTCCGCGTGGCGGTGCTCGGCGTCGGCCTCGCGGCCAAGCTCGGGCTCGGCGAGATCGATCGCGCGGCGGTGTACTACGCAGGCCTGCTCCGCCACCTGGGGTGTTCGACGACGGCGCACGAGGAGACCGCGCTGATGGGCGACGAGCAGGAGCTGCGGCGCTCGCTCAATCCGGTCGACACGGCGAAGCCGGCGGAGATCCTGCGGGCGGCGAGCAAGGGTTTCGGGCGCAAGGTCGGGCGGCTGCGGCGCGCCGGTCGGGTCGCGAAGTTCATGGCGAGGATGCCGGGCGACGCGCCGAAGATCTTCGCCGCGCGGTGCGAGGTCGCGGTGCGGCTCGCCGAGCGGCTCGGCCTCGATCCGGCGACCCGCGCCGCGCTCGACGACGCGTTCGAGCGCTACGACGGCAAGGGCGTGCCACGGCGGCGCAAGGGCGCGGCGGTCGCGGCGCCGGCGCGGATCCTCGCGGTCGCCGAGCTCGCGGCGATGTTCGCGGTGATGCCGGGCGGCGCGCAGCTCGCGTGCGACGTGGTCGTCGCGCGCGCGGGCGGGCAGGTCGATCCTGACGTCGCGGCGGCGTTCCTCGGCGCGCGCGACGAGCTGCTCGCCGCGATCCGCGCGCCCGCGATGCTGGTGCCGGCGCTCGCCGCCGAGCCGGGGCGGCATCGGCTCGTCGGCGGCGAGGTCGAGGACGCGGTCGCGCTGGTGCTGGCCGACTTCGTCGATCTCAAGAGCACGTTCACGCTCGGCCACTCGCGCGCGGTCGCGAGCCTGGCGCGCGCCGCGGCGAAGGAGCTCGGCCTGCCCGCGGCGGAGCAGGTCGCGGTCCACCGCGCCGGCCTGCTCCACGACCTCGGGCGGATCGGCGTGTCGAACGCGATCTGGGACAAGCCCGGCGCGCTCGACGCCGGCGAGCGCGCGCTGGTGCGCGAGCACGTCCGGCACACCGAGCGCGTGCTCGTGCTGGCGCCGCCGTGGCGCGACCTCGCCGTGCTCGCGGCCAGCGATCACGAGCGCCCCGACGGCACGGGCTACCCGCGCGGCGCGCCCGCCGCCAACGCCGGCGTCGCGGCGCGCGTCCTCGCCGCCGCCGACGTCTACGTCGCGCTGACCGAGCCGCGCCCGCACCGCGCCGCGCACGCGCCGGCGCGGGCCGCCGAGCTCGTCGGCGAGCTCGCCACCGCGGGGCAGCTCGATCGCGCGTGCGCCAACGCCGTGCTCGCCGCCGCCGGCCAGCTCCGCGCCGCGACCCGCGCCGCGTGGCCCAACGGCCTCACCGATCGCGAGGTCGAGATCCTGCGCGAGCTCGCGCGCGGCCAGGTCGACAAGGAGATCGCCGAGACGCTCGGCATCTCGCACCGCACCGTGCACGCGCACAACGCGAGCATCTACGGCAAGCTCGGCGTGACCACGCGCGGCGCCGCGGCGCTGTTCGCGATCGAGCACGACCTGCTGTGACGGCTCAGTTCCCGCCGAACCACTTGGCGCGCAGATCGGTGATCACGCCTTGTTCGTTCAGCTCGAGCAGGATCGTGTTGATCTGCTTCCGCAGCGGGCTGTTCTCCTGCAGGCCGATGCCGTAGTTCTGGCGCTCGAACAGGCCGACCACCTGCTGGCCCGCCGTGCCCGCGACCTTCACGTGGTAGGCGAGGATCGGCTCGTCGTAGACGACCGCCTGCACCTGGCCGTGGTTCATCGCGTCGAACGCGGCGTCGATGCCGTCGAACGGCGTGACCTTCGCGCCGTGCTCCTTGAGGTAGCGCTCGGCGGTCGAGCCCTGCACCGTCGCCACCTTCTTGCCGGGGAGATCGCCGGGGCCGCTGATGTCCGAGGTCAGCTGGTTGACCGTCATCACCGTCGTGATCGCGGCGGTGAAGTACGTGAGCACGACGATGCAGACCAGCATCCACACCGCGCCGAAGATCCGGCCGATCACGTGGTTCGGGCCCTTCGCGTCGCAGCCGCCGCTGAGGATCGTCGAGATCGCCCACCACGACGACTCCCAGATCCCCTTCGCGTACGGCTGCGGGAACTGCTCGGCGTTGTTGCGGCGCTCGAAGAACCACACGAGGTGCGCGCAGATCAGCAGGATGACGACGAGCACGAGCGCGGCCTTGCCCATCGTCGCGTTCCAGAACGTCTCCTTCATGATCGACAGCACGCCCTTGCCCTGCGCGCGCGCGAGGATCGCCAGGCCGGACTCGTAGTACGGCGTCGTGAAGTCGATCGCCTTCTCGCGATCCGAGGTGATGCTGATCGCCGCGATGCCGACGTCGGCCTGCTTGGTCTTGAGCGCGTCGACCAGCTCCGCGACCGACTTCACCCAGTGCACCTCGTACGGCATGTTCAGCTCGCGCGCGATCCGATCCCACAGCTCGAGGCTGAACCCGACGTCGCGGCCGTCCTTCTGGAACGAGAACGGCTCGATCGGCTTGGTGTAGACCTGCAGCTTCGCGGCCGGCGCGTTCGTCGTCGGCGGCGGCGCGGGTGGATCGGCGACGCCGGCGTCCTGCGCGAACGCCGCGGCGGTCCACGACAGGATCGAGAACAAAACGAGGGCTCCCAAGGATCGTTTCATCCTTCGAACGTAGCCTAGGTAATCGTACCGATGCGGACGCATCGCTCGGATCGCTAGGGTCGTTGCATGCCCAACAACACCAACGTGGACCAAGTGGACCAAGTGGACCAGGTGGTCCACCTCTCGCTCATCACCCGCGCGTACGAAGCGTTCGCCCGCGGCGACATCCCCGCCGTGCTCGCGATGTTCGCCGACGAGCTCGAGCACTTCGGCGTCGTCAGCGACGGCGCGGCCAAGGCGCCGTGGCACCGTCCGGCGCGCACGCGCGACGACGTCGCCGCGTACTTCGAGGCGCTGGTCGGCGCGCTCGAGCCGCTCAAGTTCGAGTTCGGCGAGCTCGCCGCCGGCGGCGACTTCGTCTACGCGACCACGCAGCAGCAGTACCGCGTGCGCCGCACCGGCAAGATCCTGCTGCTCCGCGACTCGGTGCACCGGTTCAAGATCGTCCGTGGCCGGATCGTCGGCTGGTTCGCCACCGAGGACACCGCGGTCACCGCGGGCGCGTTCGATCCGGCGAAGGAGCACGCGGCGATCGTCGACCGCGCGTACCAGGCGTTCACCCGCGGCGACGTGCCGGCGATCCTCGAGATGTGCGCCGAGAAGATGGAGCAGTGGGAGGTCGTGAGCGATGGCCCCGACCAGGCGCCGTGGCACCAGCCCGCGCGCACCCGCGCCGAGATCGCCGGCTTCTTCCAGGCGCTGGTCGGCGCGTTCGAGCCGGTGAAGTTCGAGTGGCAGCACGTCGCGGCCAGCGGGCCGTACGTCTACGTCACCACGCAGCAGGAGTACCGCGTGCGCAAGACCGGCGCGAAGCTGGTCATGCGCGACACGATGCACCGGTTCAAGATCGTCGACGGCCGCGTGGTCGGCTGGGTCGCGAACGAGGACAGCGCGCAGACCCGCGCCGCGCTTCAGGGCTGAGCGAGGACGTCGCGCAGCCGCGCGACCAGCGCGTCGTGATCGCCCTCCGCGACGCCGCCGAGCACGCGGCGGAGCTCGCCCCAGTCGAACCACACGCCGTGCTCCGGGCACTCGTCGAGGTAGAGCTCGCCGGCGAGCATCAGGCGCAGCTGCGCCTTGCACTCGGGGCACGGCCCGGCCGACGGCCGCCACCACATCCAGTCGCGCCGCGGGATCGCCGCCGCGGCGAGCTTCGTCACGACGCGCGCGCCCAGCCACAGGCCGCCGCACCGCGCGCAGGTGTGGAGCGCGAGCTGCTGGCTCTCGAGCACGAGGCCGTCGCCGCACCGCGGGCACACCATCAGCGCGTTGTCGCGGTACAGGCTCACGCCGCGTATCCGAACAGCTCGCGGCCGAGGCCGTCGCAGATCGCGTGCGCCTCGTCGACGACCTCGGTGAGCAGCTCGTGGACGTCGCCGCCGTCGCGCAGCTCGTTGCGCTCGGTGCGGACCAGCTCGTCGAGGATCCGCAGGCGCTCGAGGGTCTGGCCGCCGGGCAGCTCGGTGGCCGCCGGCGGGCGGATCGCGCACAGCCGGTCGTAGGCGCTGCGCACGCAATACGCGATCGACCGCGGGAACTTGTCCTCGCCGATCAGGAACCGCGCGACCGCGTCGGGCGTGACCCGGCCCTGGTGGCGCTTCATGAACGGCTCCATCCCGCTGAGCGAGCGCAGCAGCGACAGCCACAGCGAGGTCGCGACGACCTCGTGGCGCTGCGCCTGGAGGAACGCGTGATGATGGACGTCGAGGATGCGCGCGGTCTGCGACACGCGCTCGAGCAGGACGCCGAGCCAGATGAAGTCGAGCGGCTCGTCGTGGAGCATCGTCGAGCGGAGCAGGCCGAGGCACAGCTGCGTGCTCTGGCGGACGCGGCGGTAGAAGTCGTAGCGGTGCTGATCGAACTGCGCGCGCGCGTCGGTCGACCCGATCCACAGGTGCATCTCGTTGATCGTCTCCCACGCCTCGAGCGACACGACCTCGCGGATCGACCGCGCGTTCCACCGCGCCGCGGTGATCGACTTCTTGATCGAGACGCCGGACTCCTCCTCCCAGGTGAGGAACTGCTCGACCTGCTCGCCGTCGCTCCACGACAGGTTGCGGTCCTTGAACCGCTCCTCCTCGCCGGCGACGACGACCACCGGCCCCCAACACGCGCTGGGCTCGAGCTCGGCGTCGAGCGCGAGGTTGTGCGTGGTGGCGAGCAGCCGCGCGGTGGACTCGGCGCGCTCGAGGTAGCGGCCGAACCAGAACCCGTGATCGGCGACGCGCGAGATCATGGCGATCCTTTCAGCACCCAGGTGTCCTTCGATCCGCCGCCCTGCGACGAGTTCACGACGTAGCTGCCCTCGACGAGCGCGACCCGGGTCAGGCCGCCCGGCAGGACCCACGGGCCCTCGCGGCTGGTCAGGATGTACGGGCGCAGATCGACGCGCCGCGGCTCGACGCACTTCTTGTCGCCGATCCACGTCGGGCAGGTCGACAGCTCGATCCGGTGCTGCGCGATGTACTTGCGCGGCTCGGCCTCGATCCGGCGGCGGAACTCGTCCCGCTCGGCGGCGGTCGACTGCGGGCCCATCAGCATGCCGTAGCCGCCGGCCTCGTCGACCGCCTTGACGACGAGCTGGTCGAGCCGCTCGAGCACGTACTGCTTGTCGTCGTCCTCGGCGCACACGTACGTGCGCACCTGCTCGAGCAGCGGCTCCTCGCCCAGGTAGAAGTCGATCATGTCGGGGACGTACGGGTAGACCGCCTTGTCGTCGGCGACGCCGTTGCCGGGCGCGTTGGCGAGCGCGACGTTCCCCGCGGCGTAGGCGCGCATCAGGCCCTTCACGCCGAGCACGCTGTCGGGGCGGAACATCTCGGGATCGAGGAACGCCTCGTCGGTGCGGCGGTAGATCACGTCGACGCGGCGCGGGCCGCGCGTGGTGCGGACGAACACCTTGTCCTGATCGACGAACAGGTCGGGCGCCTGGACGAGCTCGAGGCCCATCGTGCGCGCGAGGAAGCTGTGCTCGAAGTACGCGCTGTTGTACGGGCCGGGCGTCAGCACGACCGCGGTGGTGTCGTCGGGCGCGACCGGCGACACCGAGCGCAGCATCTCGGCGAGGCGCGTCGGGTAGTGGTCGACGCGGTGGACCTTCGCGAGATCGAGGACGCGCGGGAACACGCGCTTGGACACGCCGCGGTTCTCGACGACGTACGACACGCCGCTCGGCGTCCGGACGTTGTCCTCGAGCACCTGCCAGGTGCCGTCGGGATCGCGGATCAGATCGATGCCGGAGATGTGGATGCGCACGCCGCCCGGCGGCTTGACGCCGCGCAGCTGCGGGCGGTACCCGGCGGCGCCGAGCACGAGCTCGGGCGGGATGATGCCCTCGGCGAGGATCCGCTGATCGCCGTAGACGTCGTCGAGGAACAGCGCGAGCGCGCGCAGCCGCTGGGTCAGGCCCTTCTCGAGCCGCGCGAAGTCGGCGGCGCTGACCAGCCGCGGGATCAGGCAGAACGGGAAGATCTTCTCGGTGCCGCGGCTGTCGGCGTAGACCGAGAACGTCACGCCCTGGTTCATCAGCGCGAGCTCGGACAGCGACTGCATGCGCGCGAGCTCGTCGGGCGACATCTTGCCGAGCGCGTCGAGGACGCGCGCGAACTCGGGGCGCGGCAGGCCGTCGGCGCCGTACAGCTCGTCGAACGTGCCGGCGATCGGCGCGAACCCGGTGAACAGGCCGCTGGGCGAGCCCTGCGACTGCGATTGCGATTGCATCACGGCTCCTCCGGCAGAAGCTCGGCGTGGCGGAGATCGACGGTCCAGGTGTCGGGATGGAGACAGGGGTGCGGCGGGCGCTGCTGCGACTTCGCCGTGCCGAGCACGACGCGCTCGGCGCGGCGCGCGGCCGCGTCCTCGGCGGTCGCGGGCAGGCCGTCGTACGCGCCGCCGCCGGGGCGCCAGCCGTACAGGCGGAGCGCGACCTCGTCGGCGTGATCGCGCAGGTGGATCACCAGCGGATCGGTCGCGGGCACCTGCGGGTGCAGGCCGGGCGACGGCACGTAGACGCGGCGGCGCACGGCGACGACCCAGGTCGTGCATTCGCCCTCGGCGCGCGCGCACTGCGGCGCGATCGTGTGGCCGCCGATGAGGATGATCG
>JADMIO010928635.1_pt1 | contig 25920 bp, 6 predicted proteins | sample 8958161 | NCBI WGS metagenome assembly JADMIO01 (sample SAMN16585339, study PRJNA669376) | soil metagenome | isolation source: Crop rotation soil | place: USA: Cullars Rotation, Alabama | collected 2011 | reverse complement strand
GCTCCCGTACCGATGACAAATCCTGTGTCGAGAGTGCCGTCACTGTTGAGTCCTGCCACTCGGGCGCGAGCTGTGCCGTCATAGGATGAAAAGTTTCCGCCGATGACGATTTTTCCATTGGATTTAAGTTGGACCGCGGTGACGTCGGAACTCGCACCCGTACCTGGAGTGAATCCGGTGTCGATCGTTCCATTGCTGTTAGCGCGAGCAATTCGATTTCTCGCAGTGCCGTCATACTGGGTAAAATTACCACCGACTAAAATTTTGCCGTTGGATTGAATGGCGATGGCAAAAACGGAGCCGACCACTGTTCCAGAGCTAAAGGTCCCATCGAGTGTTCCATCGGTGTTGAGGCGAGCGATACCGATGGCTCCTGTCCCATTGTACTGAGACATCGCTCCACCAATTAAGATTTGGCCGTCCCCTTGGATGGCGATAGCTGAAATGTCGCCGTTAGCGCCCGTGCCGGGATCAAAGGACGTATCTAAGGTTCCATTGGTGTTGATGCGTGCGATCCGACTCCGACTGGTGCCGTCGTACGTGGTGAACGCGCCGCCAATGAGAATTTTTCCATCGGACTGTACGGCGACTGCGGAAACAGTGGCGAGTGTCCCGGCGCCAGGATCAAACGACGTATCTAAAGAACCGTCTGCGTTGAGACGAGCAACTCGAGCTCTTGCAGTTCCGTCGTAAGTTGTAAAGGCGCCACCGACGACGATTTTTCCGTTGGATTGAACCGCGATGGCGTGAATTGTACTGGGCGAGATCCCTGCTCCGGGATTAAACGAACTGTCGATGCTGCCGTCGGTATTAATGCGTACGAGGCCGGCTCTCGCGACTCCATTATAAAAAGTGAAATTGCCGCCTGCGATAATTTTAGAATCGCTTTGAATCGTTATGGCTGTTACCGTGCCCCCAGTGAAACCAGATCCTGAGTTGAATGTGCTGTCAGCGGCGCCAGACGTGGTGATTCGTACTATCGCTCGCGCACTTTCAGAATTTTGGGCATAAAAGGCAAAATTGCCGCCAACCACAAGCTTGCGATTCGCGTCGACAGCCGCTGCAGCAGAACCGGTGTCGAAGGAGAAACGAGTGGACGAATTATTCACCCTTTTCCCATTGGGCGCCTGGCGCGCGATCATTTGAAAAGCGTCGGAACTCACACCGACGAGAACTGAGAGGAGGACTATATAAATAGAGTTGAATCGCATGAGCTAGCCTCAGTTAAAGTCAGTCACCCATGATACATAACATTTGCCGTTGAGTTTTGTGATTGTGTAGATCGAGCGATTGTCTGTCGGTCCGTTTGCAGGTGAGTAGTAAGCCGTTGGACACGACGTCGCATCGATCGTGTAGGTGCGAGAGTTCGCGGCGTCTTCAATCGCGATTGTGTACTGGCCGCCTTCGACGATGTTTTGCAGAGTAATGCTCGAGGTCCCTGGAAGAACAAGAACGTGACTGTTTGAGAGCGAAAGATCGATTGTTGCACCCGTTGCGATGATGTTTGGAGTTGATACAATGGCGCCGTTGACTGTGAGCTTCGATGTGGGAGAGGCAGTGCCGACGCCCACGTTCCCACTCGATGTGATTGAGAGTCCTGTGGCGGAGCCATTTTGAAAGAGTCCCAAATAATTTGTCGTGCCGGTACCGACTTGCGACTCTGTCACTTTGACATGCAAGGCCGCATACGAACCAGTCGACGCCGATGAGATATTGATGGTCGGCTCAAGCGAAAGAGCGGTTAAGGGAGATGTTGCATTGTATTGAAACGTGTTAGCTGAAGGTGAGATTTTCACGGCGTTGAATTTTCCCGCTCCACTGAATTGAGCTCCAGCGCCTCCTCCTATGGTTGGATGAAAGGTGTATCCTGCTATTTCTCCAGTCACATTGGGGACCGCTCCCGCCAAAGCAAAGGGCGCATCGAAATCCATAACCTTTGCCGGCGAGCCGCCGCCGTAGAGGCCAATTCCTCCCCCTGTGTTTCCGACTTGAAAAAGAACTCCGCAAGCACCATCCCATGCATCATAGCTGAGGCCAGTCGATCCTGAGTAGCGACCGGTATTACAAAGTGTATCGGTAAGAGCGCCGTTGCCCGAGATTGCTCCGGTGCTACTTACTCTGAATTTACTGACGCCGTTGACCTGCATGTTGATGAGGTCGCCTGTGTACCCCGCAGTTGTGTTCGCGGCGATGACAGTGCCGTTTGCACTCGAAGAGCCGCTTGTTCCGAAGTACCCCAGCGTGCTGCCGTCGAACGCGCCGCTGCCGAGCGAAACGAGCCCAGCATTTGGTGTTGCTGTCGGAGTAGCTCCGACATGCAACAAGGACTTCGGTGTGGTCGTTCCGATACCGACGTTTGCTCCAGAGCCTAATACGAGTGAATTGCTCGTGGAGACCAGTGCGTTAGCACCTATGGCGGTGGCATTCGTGAGATTCGAGGAACCTGCATTCGCACCGAAACCAACAAAAGTATTATTATTTCCGGAGACAATCGCGGTGCCCGCGAGGTGACCCACAGCCGTGTTTTCATATCCGTCAATCGTACTATTGAGAGCATTGTTGCCGACACCTACGTTTTGGTATCCTGAGGTATTAGCTGCCAATGCGTCTACACCGGTGGCAACGTTGTTTCCGCCGGTGGTGTTGGCCTTTAATGCTTCAAGCCCAGTTCCAGTATTGTAGTTGCCCGAAGTGTTGACCTTGAGTGCATCCATACCGGTTGCGGTGTTCCCGGAACCAGAAGTGAGGGCGGATAAAGCGTTTTTTCCAAGACCCACGTTGCTATTTCCGGTCAAGGTGAGATTTGCGGCCGAAACACCCAGGAAAGTATTTGAGGTTCCATATGTGTGGAGGAGGGTGTTAGCCCCTGAACGTATAATTCCAGTGGTCGCGGTGCTTGCTGGCAGTCTCAAATTGCCGGTCAACTCGAGTTGCTCATTTGGCGCCGCAGTCCCGATGCCGACGTTTCCTTGAAAGTAGTTAGGACTCGTGCCCGCGGAATAAATTCCCCATCCAGTAGCGCTACTATTGACGGTATACAGCGCATTCCCGCCGTTTGTGGCCCCAGTGTTTTTGAACGTGCCGCCGCTACCCAAATTGTTGGCTGCAGTCACGGCTCCATAAACTCCATTACCCGCATTGCTAACCGTGCCTGAATTGATAAATCGACCCGCATCCCCACTGTTGTTGGAGCCTGTCATAGCAGCGTAAACGCCATAGCCTCCGCCAGTATTATTGGCTGCATTGGTGAAATAGCCACCATAGCCGCTGTTTCCCACCGCCGTATTTTCTCCGTATACTCCGTAGCCATTGTTTCCCGCCCCAGAAACGACTCCCTTGATAGCTGTACCGCCTGTGGAATTGAGGGCATTGACCGTACCGTTCACGTCTAAAGGAAAAGACGGTCCCGCGGTTCCGATTCCGAGTCGTTTGTTGGTACTGTCCCAATGAAAATTTGTATCGTCCGTAACAATTGTCGTCCCACTCGTGGCGTACGTAACTCCGCCTGCCGTGAGTCCCGAAAGAGTTCCGCTGATTCCTGAAAGTCCCGAACCGTCGCCATAGACTTTGCCCGTGTTATCAACTTTAAATTTGGTCGCACCGTTGACTTGCATGTTGATCAAATCCCCTGCATACCCACTGGCTGTGTTAGCAGCGAGAATAGTTCCGCTTGCGTGAGACGAGCCCCCTGTGCCGAAGTACCCGAGCGTGCTTCCGTCGAATGCACCGCCGCCGAGAGAGACCAGACCCATATTTGGAGACGCCGTTGGCGCTGCCCCCACATGCAAGAGGGATTTGGGTGCGTTGGTTCCAATACCGACATTGCCCGAAGCTGCAATTCGCATTCGCTCGCCAACTGACGCTGTTAAGAATGTGATATTTCCCGAAGCATGGTTGGTTTCTATGCTCAGTCCGCCGCTGCCAGACCCAGATAAGGTTGAAGTCGAACCGCCCGAGGATCCACTACTTGAGGAACTCAGTACAGCCGTAGCTGTATCGGAAGACACTCCAATACGAGCAGAATTGAAGGCGGCAGAGGAAGGATTTGTCACTTGAATAGAGGAATAACTATAAGGGCCCGCGGTCACGATCGATCGAACGTCGAGGCTATCCGCTGGCGAAGCCGTTCCCAGACCGAGGTATCCATTGCTATCCAAAGTCATTTTTGCGGCAGATCCGATATTAAACTTAATATTACTTCCCGCGTTCATCCAAAGTGAGCCCGTATCCATACCGAGCGCCTGATCATTGACCCCCATGACGTCGTTGGTTCCGCTGAAATTGATTTTAAGGCCATTGCTGTTGTTACCAGGAGCTGCGGCGTTTCCATTAAATCCGATGACGTTTTTAGTGGCGTGATTGAGTAAGATATATCCGCCTTCAAAGCGAGCCGATGCCGTTGTATCCAGTAGCGAACTCGACAACGTCGTGTTCAAAACAGAATTTGTATAAAATTTGAAACCGGCGTTGGTGTTCAACCACATGTTACTACCTTGAACGCCGAGTGCGTAGTCGTTCGTGCCGACTGTGCCGGGTGTTCCGTAAAGTTGAATTTTCTGGCCAACGCTTCCTGCGCCGGGCGCTGCCACGCCATTGGTGCCGAAAAAGATCGTGTTGGAAGTGCCGTTGCTGAGATTCACATTGCCGTTGACGTCCAGTTTTTGCGCTGGGCTGCTTGTTCCGATTCCGAGCCGAGCGTTGGTTGCGTCCCAATGGAAATTAGCATCGTCGGTCGCCACGTTTGTTCCACTTGTCGCGTAGGGAACCCCACCTGCAGTTAAGCCAGAAATGCTTCCTGAGATTCCCGTAAGACCCGACCCATCACCGGTGAGAAGGCCTGCACTACTGACTTTAAATTTCGTAATACCGTTCACTTGCATATTGATGAGGTCACCCGTGTAGCCGCTCGCAGTATTTACAGCAAGAATAGTTCCACTCGCATGAGACGAGCTGCCTGTGCCGAAATATCCAAGCGTGCTGCCGTCAAAGGCGCCTGCGCCCAGAGACACTAAACCCATATTCGGAGAGGCCGTTGGGGCGAGACCCACATGCAGAGCTGATTTCGGTGCGGTCGTTCCGATGCCGACGTTGCCGGCTCCTGCTAAAATCGTTATTTTTGCTGAGTTGCCCGTACCTAGCTGGAGAGGGTAGTTGTTCCACGTTCCGATCACCCCAGCGTGAGGCAACGTATTCCCTAATATGACTCCGCCGGCGGCTCCTTCTTGACCAACAACCGTTGAACCAACCGTATTTTTGTACACTCCGTAAGCAAAGCCGGTTCCCGTATCTTGCACGTAGGATTTTGTATTCGTGCCAGAGATGTCAAGGTTCACCGTGGGTGACGTTGTTCCTATACCGACGTTGCCGGTCGCGACGATCAGTCCATTGTGTTTGACGCCGGTAAAGCCGTTATCGATAAAGTTAGGATTGATCGTGACGGCGTTTAATACATCGTTGTTCGCCGTGGCATCGAAAGCCGATGAGAAATAGGCCCCTGTGGCAAGGCCCGCGTTCGCCGTGCGAATTCCGCGTGCATCTATTCCCGCGATAGCATTGCTCGAATGCCCGATGCTCAGACCATAAGGAGTAGCCCAGATATAGTCGCTTGCTCCGTTGTGGTAATAGAAAGCAGTTCCGTTAACGTCTAAAGTGGCAATTGGATTTGTGGCGCCGATACCCACACTCCCGCTTGCCAAAACGGTCATTTTTGGAGTGTTGACACCGGCATCCGTAAATTTACTAAACTGAAGATTATCCGAACCATCGAGTGCTATCGACCAATTTTTATTTGCACCAGAGTTATCGATTAGGAACAGAGCCGGATTGCTACTGTGCTCTGAAATTAGCCCACCAGGCCAGCCGCTCGGTAATCCTTTTGCGGTTCCACCAACGACGGAACGAATACCACCGGTTGCATCCAATTTGAAAGCCGGAGCAGCGTTGCCGACTCCTAATCTATGATTCGTGGAATCCCAGAAAAAATTTGCTGCATCATTTGTGATCGCGCCACCGCCACTGATTTGAACGGCGCCTGCCGCTCCACTGGAAGAAGCTGAAATGCCAGAAAGACCAGAGCCATTCCCGGTGATAACCCCTGCGGAACTCACTTTGAATTTTGTCGCACCATTCACTTGCATGTTGACGAGATCACCTGCGTATCCGCTCGCGGTGTTGACGGCAAGCACGGTCCCGCTCGCGTGAGAGGATCCGCCTGTTCCAAAATAGCCGAGTGTTGCGCCGTCGAAGGCGCCAGCGCCGAGTGAAACGAGACCCTGATTGGGAGTCGCTGTTGGAGCGGTTGCGATGTGAAGGGGGGATTTGGGTGAGGCTGTTCCGATACCAACGTTCCCTGCGGCAAGTGTTCCTGCGAATTCCCCTTGCGCACCAGATCCAATTCCAATGACTCCGGCAGAAACGCGTGAGAGGCCACTGTCGTATGTGCCGTTGAGGATTGCGTTGGAATTCCATTTGATTAAGCCGCCGTTCGCCATTGTCGGTCCGATTGGATTGTAACGAGCCGTAGCGAGAGCCCCGATGCCGCTGCCACCTGCAAAGAGAGCGTTACCTTGTAAATAAACGTCGCCAGCGACGTCGAGAGAGGCACCAGGACTCGTAGTTCCGATACCAACGCGCTTGTTTGTGTTGTCCCAATATAAATTTGAGTCTGCGGCGAGTGTGTTGGAGCCGCTGTTGAATTGAATTTGTCCAGTGGCGCCAGCAACGGATGCTGCAGCACCGGTGGCTCCGGTTGCGCCAGTTGCTCCGGTCGAACCGGCTGCGCCTGTTGAACCAGTTGCTCCGTTGCTTCCGTTTGTTCCAGTTGCTCCGGTTGGACCAGTTGCGCCCGCTGCACCGTTGGCACCGGCAGCACCAGTTGCACCTGTGGTTCCATCGGTACCATTTGTTCCATTGCTTCCAGTCGCGCCGGTTGCTCCTGTGGCGCCGGTTGCTCCTGTGGCGCCCGTTGCTCCGTTGCTTCCGTTGGAACCGTTCGCTCCCGTTGGACCTGTTGCTCCAGTAGCACCCGTAACTCCATCCGTTCCGTTCGTTCCATTGCTTCCTGTCGCACCGGTTGCTCCGGTAGCGCCTGTGGCTCCATTACTTCCATTCGTTCCGTTGGCTCCTGTTGGACCTGTTGCTCCCGTTGCGCCAGTGACTCCATCGACCCCGTTAGTTCCTGTGGCTCCGGTTGCACCCATCGCTCCAGTAGCACCCGTTGCTCCGTTGCTTCCGCTCGCTCCAGTTGGACCCGTAGCTCCTGTCGCTCCGTTGGCACCGGCAGCACCAGTCGCTCCATCCGCGCCGTCGGCGCCATCAATTCCATCTGCGCCGGTCGGTCCCGTCGCGCCCGTAGCTCCGGTGGATCCCGCAGCTCCAGTCGTCCCCGCCGCTCCGGTAGCGCCCGCGGCACCAGTGGCTCCAGTAGCTCCGGTTACTCCATCCGCTCCAGAAATTCCGGTCGCTCCCGCTGCGCCCGTTGCGCCGACAGCTCCAGTAGGGCCCGTCGCACCCACTCCGCCAGCTTGATTCACCCAATTGGTGCCGTTGAAGACAAGCGCATCGCCGGGAGTCAACGAAGTGAGCGAAATATTTGATCCTGCAAATTTTGAATCGGCATACGTTTTGTTGATCGCATCGCCGCCGGCGCCTGGTGCTGCCACGTTGGTGAGTTTAAATCCACCCATCGACTGATCGCCGGTGAAAGCGACCGTTCCATTTTTCAAAATAAAATTTCCACCAGAAGCCGTGATGGCGCTGTCGACATAGGCCGTCGTCGCCGCTTGATTTGTTCCCGCTGTCGGAACACTTGGCTGATATAAAAATCCAAGCGGATTGACGTATGATAAGGCCGTACCGCTGGAGTCTTGCCATTCTTGTAAATTATTTGCGCCTTGAGCGGAGCCGGCTCGTACACCCAACGAAGTGACGTTCGCGGCCACAGACGTATTCAGTCCACTCGCTTGACCAGCGACTCCTGCCGCCGACGTTCGAAGAAGAACCCCGGATGTTGCACCACCCGCGGTGAGATTCGCTTTGCCACCGACTTTGGAATCGAACGTGGAGAAGTCTGTGGAGTTCAATGCTCCACGCGCCGTCGCCGACGCATCTGGAAGATTAAACGTGTGCGATGTTCCGCTGCTGACGATTGCGAAGTCGGAACCGCTGGTTCCCACGCCAAGAGTTTGGGTTGCGCCCGTAAGAGAATTCAGAGTCGTGATTCCACCTGAAGACGATCCTGCGGAGTAATCCGCCCAACCCGTTCCATTCCAAGTTTCTAAGTAGCCAGTTGTCGCATTATAACCAGTGGCGCCGGCATCACCTGCCGTTAAAACTGGGCGAGTCCCTGTCGTCCAAGATTTCATAGCGAGCGGGGAGGCGAGAACTCCACCGCTGTCGAGTTGCACGAAACTCGATGGCGCTAAGCCTTGTAAAGTTTCAGCTACTAGTGCTGAAGGTGTCGAACTAATCGCAAGATCTGGACTCAGCGTTTCTGTTGTACCAGCCGTGACCGAAGTAATCACAACGCGAAGTCTTCGCACTTCGCCTGCGACCGGCGAATAAGTTCCCGCAGGACACATGGTCGCAACGAGCGGAGCAGGCACAGTGAGTGTTCCGTTATTTTTAAATATCTGCGCCATTTGAAAGCCGGGATCATTCGCTGTGCGACGAGCGGCTCCCGTTGCCGATCCCACTTTCAAAACAAAAAGGCCCGCACTTGCGCTAAGATTGATGCCCGATTGTGTTTCTTCATACAGCACGCAATCGTTTGCAGCGAGTCCTGATGTGTTTTGATTTAAGATTTGAAATTTAAAATTAACCGTGTCGCTGGAAGGACTCGTTCCGTCGGCAGAGTAGAGTCGGCCCTCGTACGTAAAGTACTGCGTCTGATCTTCAAGAGACCACGCCGGATTTAGGAATCCAACGCACATCAATGCGAATAGAAATCCTAGCTTCATAGGAATAAATCACCCGTTACGTACACGTTAAGTATTTATCGGTAAAAATGACGGTCGAGCTCGCCTCAATTTGAGAAAGACTTCGAATTTGTTAAGAAAAAGGTAATTGGTTGGGAACAGAACTCTCTTGTGTCTTCAATTGAGAAATTGAATGTTCACAGAAAGAAAAAATTCTAAGAGCTCATTATAACAAGTTTCAAGTTGGATATATGAGTTCTGTCGTTCGAACGAAATGTTCAGTTGAAATTTGGAGTTCGACGGTCGAGTTTTTACCAGGTGAACTTAATTTGACCGGCGGCTCCGCCACCACCCGCTGCATGAGCCGGTCCCGCATTTCCTTTTGCTCCACCACCACCGGGAGCCGTGCCCGGATTTCCTGGGTTACCGGGTGCGGCGACTGTTCCTCCGGCTCCACCTCCGGGAGTACCTCCGGCGCCTCCAACTCCGGGAGCTGTTCCAGCAGAGCCACTCGTATTTGTCGATCCTCCCGTCGCAGTTCCTCCAGCTCCAGGTGCTCCGTCTGTTCCTCCGCCGGGTGCACCGGCTCCGCCGCCACCAGCGGTCATTCCATCGCACGTCGTATTTGTTCCTGCAGTTCCCCCGACACCGACGGCTCCTCCGGAAACGGCTGTTGCAACCGTAAATGCAACCGTATTTCCGACACTCACTGATTTTACTTTCATTGCGTAGGCTCCGCCGCCGCCGGCTCCGCCACTCTTGCCTGGCATCCCCGCGACTCCGCCTCCACCGCCTCCGCCACCACCCCAAATTTCAATCGTGAGATTCACGACTCCCGCAGGAACCGTAAACGGACTCGAAGCGGTGAGTGTGTAGGTTTGAGTGCCGTGACTCGTGTTTTGGGCTGCCGGAATCATCAGAAATCTTTGTGCGGCTGTCATTCCTGCGTCGATGCGAAGGGGAGACAGCAAAAGACAAATCAACCAAAACCATTCTTTACGTTTCATTTTTTATCTCACGTCGACTAAGCCGCTACATTGCAAAGATGTTCCATCAAATGTGGCGCATGAGAAAACATCGTACTTCGTGGCTGAAGTGCTCCAACTTGGAGCCGCTCCACCTGGCCACTTAAATGCCGTACCAAAAGTCGGTGCAACCGTACTCGACTGAGTCATCTTCACTGTGAAACTCTGCCCAGCCACTAAAGTTGGATTATTAAATGCGCAAGCTCCGTTTAATGTCACCGTGATCATCGTACCAATCGTCGGATCAATTGTATAGCTGGTCGAGCAAGTCCCTGCGGCTGTGACAGTTTCTGTGACAGCTTTTGAACTCAGCGACGCAACAGTCGCTTTACCGTTCGCGTCGACTTTGAATTTGCTGACACCGTTGACTTGCATATTGATGAGGTCTCCTGTGTAACCACTCGCGGTGTTTGCAGCGAATACTGTACCGTTGGCGTTCGATGAGCTGCCTGTACCAAAATATCCAAGTGTGCTGCCATCAAAAGCGCCGGATCCAAGAGAGACGAGACCCATATTGGGAGAGGCTGTTGGCGCAGCTCCCACGTGAAAAACGGACTTCGGCGCAGCCGTTCCAATACCGACTTCGCCGTTCATATAGATCGTGTATGGATTCTTGGCTGTTCTAATTTCCATTGCAGCGTTACCACCTCGTGGGCCCATCGAAATACCTTCGTTGGCACCGGCATTATAAAACGAGCCGACGATGTCCAGTGAATTGCCTGTGTTCAATGCGTTGGTAAGATGAGTTGTGTTTCGACCCATGACCCAGTTTCGAGCGGCGCCGACATAGTCGCCCTCAAAATCTATTCGGTAACTGCTGCCAATGCCGATATTTCCGGCTGAGACATCCAGTAACACTGACGGGTTGGGTGTGGCTATTCCGATACCGACGCCGCCTCCACTTGGGTTGAGACTGAGTGTTGGAACTGTTCCATTGGTGGTCATTCGAATCGTTTCTCTTGCGGCCGTATCGTAAATGTTAAACGACGCTGTCGCCTTACGTGAGGCGTCTGTGCTCGTTGTCCATCCGCCGATAATGTCAAACTGAGGTCGATAGGTTGCAACGGAGCTGTAGTTCGATAAGAACAACGAATTCGGTGTTGAACTGTTTTGGGCATAGGCTCCGACGCTGCCATACGACGCGAAACTTGCACTCGTTTGAAATTCAGGTGTGTTTTTGACTGTGAACCCGCCTCTGTTTTCGTATCTCAAGTTGCTTTGTGCCGAAGGCGTTTTGAAACCAAAATCCACGAGTTCGAGAGCTGCGTTTTCGAAAAGAGCGCCATTCATTCCCGTGCGATTTTGTAAGTGAAGACTTGTTGCACCGTACGTGTCCCCTGTTTGCTCGAGCACAAGTTCGGTGGCGCTCGTCGAAAAGGAACTGAGGGCGCCAGAGAGAGCTCCTGCAGCGGTGACTCTAAATTTGCTGACGCCATTGACTTGCATATTAATGAGGTCGCCTCCGTAATTGCTCGCTGTATTGGCGGCGAGAACTGTCCCGTTCGCAGAGCCAACGAATTTGCCAGTCGTGCTACCGTCGAAGGCGCCGCTTCCGAGAGAGAGAAGACCGATATTGGGTGAGGCCGTCGGAGCGGTACCTACGTGCAAGGCTGATTTCGGGGCTGTCGTTCCGATGCCGACTTCACCGGTCGTGGAGATTCGCATTTTTTCGCCGCCATTTGTATAGAAGAGGGCGGGTTTGTTGATCATAGAGATATCACCGAAATAGAATCCAGCGTTGTCAAAGTAAATAGCTTTGCTTCCGTCGAACGCGAAACCGCCGGTTGTCGCGGCAATACTGACGTCGCCGAGAACATGCAGTTTTGAAGTCGGAGACGCCGTTCCGATACCCACATTGCCAGCACTGGTGACAACCATCTTGTCGGTGCCGCCGGTTTGCAAACGCGCTAAGTAGTTCGTGATTCCTGCGCCCACTGAGGTTTCGGTGGCGTTGATGAGAAGGCCTGTATAATTCCCTGTTGAAGACGTGTTGATATTAATAGTTGGACGAATCGCAAACCCAACCATTGGATTGCTCGAAGTATATGTGAGACTGCTGCCGGAACCAAAAACAGGAGCGAGATTGATACCCTCGAGATTGCCCGTGCCGCTGATGGTGGCTGTTGTCTGTGCTTGATACGTCGGAGCAAATTGCCAGAGTCGCTTTGTACCTGAGGAATAGCTATCGAAGGACCACGTGTGGCTGGTCGCCCAGTTGTTGCCAGTGGCGTTGTCATAAAAGGCGTTACCGCCCACTTGAAAGAGATTGAAGGCGCCGAAATTAATATACCCGTTTGAGACAACCGTATTTCCTAGAGTCAGAGTACCGCTGCTGGTGATCACGCCATCATTGGCGACTCTGAATTTACTGATACCATTCACTTGCATATTGACCAGATCACCCGTGTATCCGTTGGCGGTGTTGGCCGCTAGCACCGTGCCGTTGGCGCTTGATGAGCCGCCTGTTCCGAAGTAGCCAAGGGTGCTGCCATCAAATGCTCCGGCTCCCAGCGAAACCAGGCCCGCATTCGGTGTGGCCGTTGGTGCCGCTGCGATGTGAAATGAGGATTTAGGTGTTGATGTTCCGATACCGACATTTCCAGTGGAATTCCAAGAGAGAACAGGAGTTGCAAGCGTCGTCGGCGAGCTGCCGTAGCCGAGAGACCAAACCCCAGTGCTTTGATTAGAAATAAAACCGTAGTTGGCTCCTTGGGAATTCAACACGATGTTATTGTTATTCTGTATGTCGGATTCCAAATAGGAAGTCGAAACGAAACGCCCGCTCAGTGAGGCATTTCCAGACGTGTCGATCGTCATTCTATTTGCGTTGTTGGTGAAGAAAACGAGATTATGATTGGATCGCGTTCCAAATTGACCACCACTAGGTCCAATATAAGTTCCAACTTCTGTTGTGCCGTTGGTATGCATAAGGCCATAGCCCTGAGCGGTGTTGTAGACGGTCAACATTTCACCGGGACTGCCGGTGCCGATACCGAGTCGTTTGTTGGTACTGTCCCAATGAAAATTAGAATCGTCGGTGACAAGTGTTGTTCCGTTGCTCGCGTAGGGAACTCCGCCCGCAGTTAAGCCTGAGATCATTCCGCTTAATCCAGAGAGACCCGAGCCATTTCCCGTCAGAACACCGGTCGCGCTCACTTTAAATTTGGTCGCGCCGTTGACTTGCATGTTGATCAAATCGCCCGCATACCCACTTGCTGTGTTGGCCGCGAGAACCGTTCCACTCGCGTGGGATGAACTACCTGTTCCGAAGTAGCCGAGCGTGCTGCCGTCGAACGCACCGGAGCCTAAAGAAACGAGACCCGAATTAGCTGAAGCTGTGGGATCGACCCCAACATGAAGGGTCGACTTAGGACTTGTAGTTCCTATACCAACGTTTCCGGATGAAACCACTGTGTTGCCTGCCGGAGTTAGGAAAATATCTTTGGAATTAGAAGTAAACAATTGGAGCGATCGGTTTGTATCTCCGGCGTTGCTGATTCGAGTCGTATTGGCTGCTTTTGGGTCCGTCGTCCACTCGAGAGCGAGACCCTGATGAAGATAAAGAGGCCCGTTGTTGGTTTCGATACTCGCCGTCGTATTGTTGGCGAAAATATTAATTTGATTTGAGGTGCCATCGGGTGAAACCACGCTGACTTGTGCGCCGGTACCTTTAATAGCCATTGCGCCTGTCGTAGAGTTGAAAGTCAAATTAGATGAGTCGGCTATACTCGTGGGACTTGTCGTTAAAGCAATTCGGCCTGAGTTCAATCCTGAAATGGCGCCTGAAATGTTGGAAAGAGTCGAACCATCGCCGGTGATCTTGCCATCTTTATCGACTTTAAATTTGCTCACACCGTTGACTTGCATGTTGACCAAATCGCCCGCATATCCAGCAGCTGTGTTGGCTGCGAGGACGGTTCCGCTTGCATGAGACGAACTGCTTGTTCCAAAGTAGCCCAATGTGCTTCCGTCGAACGCGCCGGCTCCCAAAGAAACAAGGCCTGCGTTACGCGTTGCTGTTGGATCGGCGTTCACGTGGAGCGTGGATTTAGGGGTTGTAGTTCCGATACCGACGAGGCCGCCGAGTGGATTGAGCAAAACAAATCCCTTTGCTCCGTTCGACGTTGAATCGATGGTAACGTTGCCGTTTGCTAAATATCCGCCTTGAAATTTCGTAGCTGTGACGTCTGAGGTTGTTGCAATGTGACTACTGGCGGTGACCGTACCGTAGGCGTCAACGGTGAAGACCGATGAACCATTGGTTTGGAGTTTTATAACATCGCCTGAAAATCCGCTCGGAGCATTGACACCGAGCCCTGTGCCATTGACGGACCAGCTCGTAGATGTCGCTCCCGGATATTCGACAAGAAGGTGTGGTTTTGTCGTCGTGCTTGTGCCGCCCGATGTGTACCAAGCGCCATCAAGCAAAAGGCCGGAGACAGAAGCTGCGCTCGCCTTGCTGACTTGAAGTCCTGCGGCAGTTGGAGTTGCGTTTCCGATCCCGACATTTCCCGCTGATGTGATTTTGACGAGCGATGTGCCGCCACTGTCTTGGGCTTGAAAGAGATCGCCGGTGGCTGAGTTTCTTTGTTTTGTCACGAGGGTCGCTGCAGTGTTAGTCGTTCCCCAAGATTGAAAGAGTCCCGAAATGCCGCTGCCGGCCTCACCTAAAATCCCTGCGCCGGCGTCGGCTGAGCCTCGAACGCCGACTCCACCCGAAGTGGAATCACTCTCGCCAGTGAGTGCAATCGCGCCTGTTACGGCCACGTTTCTAATATACGCGACGCTATCGTTGGTGATGTTTCCATTCGCGTTGAGTGTCCAAGCAGGACTCGAGACGCCGATCCCGAGTCGTTTGTTTGTATTGTCCCATACGAATTTCGTCGCGTCGGTCGCAATCGTTGTAGCATTCGTCGCAAATGGAACTCCCGTTGCGCCGAGTCCCGATATCGAGCCACTCACATTTGAAAGGCCAGAACCATCACCGGTTACAAGACCTGTCGCGCTGACTTTAAACTTGCTCGCGCCATTGACTTGCATGTTGATGAGATCGCCCGTGTAACCACTCGCCGTGTTCGCAGCGAGGACTGTTCCACTCGCGTGAGACGAGCCGCCAGTTCCGAAATAACCGAGCGTGGTGCCGTCGAAAGCGCCCGCTCCAAGTGAAACGAGGCCCATATTGGGGGACGCGGTGGGAGCGACAGCCACATGCAGTGTTGATTTGGGAGTCGCCGTTCCGATACCGACGTTGCCAGCAGCGGTGAGTGAAAGTTTGCTCGACCCACCGACTTGAAAATCGGCGATGTAGTTTGTAATTCCAGAACCCACAGATGTTTGCGTCGGGTTGACGAGGAGGGCGGTGTATTTGCCCGTCGACGTTGTTCCTATATTGTAAGTCGGAGTTACTTTGAGGCCGATCAGGGGTGAAGCGCCGGTGTAGACTTCATCCCCTGACCCGAACGTTCCGCTCACGTTCGCTGAAATCCACTGTCCTGAAACGGTAGGAGCAGCGCTGTTGGGATTGAAATTTGGGTTCACATCAAAAATGGTAAGATTGGTTTGTACAGAAGCGGCTGTTGGCGCGTAGATAGGAGCAATTTGCAGAAATCCTTGATTGTAATTCCCGGCATCGCTCCAGACGCCCTCCCAGTTTGTGAAAGCAAACCATTGTTTCGCGGCTCCTTCGGCCATAGCACTTTGATAAACAAAGTTGCCTTGATTTGTGATTTCGATTCCCGTTGTATTCGGAGGGCCTAGAAAGAGGGCGGTCTTCGAAGATTTTAGATAAGAGACTCCACCGATTTGAAAGTTGAGAAAATCACCTGTATATGTGGCCGGGTTAGCGCCGATAAAAGTTCCGTTGGTGTTGCCGCTGACGAGGGCGGTGTTACTCAAGTTTACGAGGGCGCGAGTATTACTTGCGACAGGCGCTGTACCAATCGAGAGAGTGTCAACTGGGGATGTAGCTCCGATTCCGACGTTCGCGGCGGCGTATACACCGCCAGAGTTTGTAACTTGAAATTTTGCTACACTGTTTGTCTGCAGATTAATGAAATTGCCACTATTAAATGATCCGGCTCCAGCTGCGATATTGCTGTAAATAACATCTCCGACAAAAGCGCCGGTGTTCTGCTCAATATCGATTGCTTTTCCATTCGCGCCGACGGTGTAGATCATCATGCCGCGAGCAGCGGCGTCCGAAGCTCCCCAAGTGAGATTCTCGCCGCTGTAAGACGCGTTCGTACCGGCCGTGATCTGATAGCTACCAGTGCCCTTAACCTCTAGAGGAGAAACAGGGGTTGCGGTGCCGATGCCAAGACGTTTGTTCGTGCTATCCCAATGAAAATTCGTGTCGTCGGTGACAATCGTGGTTCCGTTGCTTGCGTAAGTGACACCGCCGCCGGTGAGGCCAGTGATAGCTCCACTGATGTTGGATAATCCTGAGCCATCGCCTGTGACGAGTCCGGCTGAACTAACTTTAAATTTACTTGTGCCGTTGACTTGCATATCGATAAGATTTTTTGCGCCTGATCCTGTCGAATTTTCAGTAACGTTCAACTTGATGCCTGTATACCCAGCAGTTCCGCTCTCGTCGATTGTGTCGGCGACATCGATTCCCGTATAGGTGCCGCTGCTAATCGAACCAGATCCGGTATTGACAACTAAGTTACGTCCGTTGCCGAGATTCATTGTGAGAGGCGTTCCTGATGGCGTGGTAGAGATGCCGCCCGTGTACAACACTCCGGCCATGGTGATGGCGCCATTTTTATCGAGGTTGAACTTGCTGACACCGTTCACCTGCATGTTAACCAAGTCGCCGGCATAATTGCTGGCCGTATTCACTGCGAGAATAGTTCCGCTGGCATGAGAGGAGCCGCCCGTTCCGAAGTAACCAAGCGTGCTGCCGTCGAAGGCGCCACTGCCAAGTGAGACAAGGCCTACGTTTGGAGACGCGGTTGGAGCTGTTCCAACATGTAGAGGAGATTTAGGAGTTGTAAGCCCGATGCCGACGTTACCGCCGCCGGGCTGTAACATTAGCGTGCCCGGATTTCCCTGCGTGGCTTTAATTGCTGTAGTCCCATTTTCAATATCGTACAGTGAGAAAGAATCGTCAGACGCCTTTGTGATGGTCCACTTGTTCGTTCCATTTCGTTCGAAATAAACAGTACTTGCATTTCCTGTCGACGAATCTAATACCATTGCTGCATTGCCACCGCTCGTTCCGATCGTTGCCGTCGTGTTTGCGGTGCCGTGAATCTCCAATGCGGTAGTTGGAGACGCAGTTCCGATACCAACTCGTTTGTTCGTGTTATCCCAAAATAAATTGGAGTCGGCTGCGAGTATGCCAGAACCGTTATTGAATTGAAGTTGTCCGGTTGCCCCCGCGACTGTTGCGGCTGCGCCAGTGGCGCCGGTAGCACCCGTCGCTCCCGTGGTGCCCGTTGCTCCAGTTGAACCTGTGACTCCGTCAGTACCGTTTGTTCCGTTATTTCCAGTGGCTCCTGCAGCACCGGTTGCACCAGTGGCTCCGGTGTTCCCAGTAACGCCTTGTGCTCCCGTCGACCCCGTTGCGCCAGTCGCGCCGTTCGTTCCGTTATTTCCAGTCGCGCCTGTTGCTCCAGTGACTCCATCAGTCCCGTTCGTGCCGTTACTTCCAGTGGCACCGGTTGCTCCAGTGGCACCGGTCGCTCCGTTGGTTCCGTTTGAACCGGAAGCTCCTGTGGGACCTGTGGCTCCGGTTACACCGTCGACTCCGTTGGTACCGGCAGCACCAGTTGCTCCTGTAGCGCCAGTCGCTCCATTAGTTCCGTTGGAACCATTCGCTCCTGTTGGACCAGTCGCTCCCGTCGGGCCTGTGGCTCCGTCGGTTCCGTTTGTGCCGTTATTTCCAGCGGCACCGGTTGCTCCTGTAGCACCAGTCGCTCCGTTGGTTCCGTTGGAACCGTTCGCTCCCGTTGGACCAGTTGCTCCGGTAGCGCCAGTGACTCCATCAGTTCCATTCGTGCCGTTACTTCCAGTTGCTCCTGTAGCGCCAGTCGCTCCGTTAGTTCCATTGGAACCGTTCGCTCCCGTTGGACCAGTTGCTCCCGTCGCTCCGTCAGTTCCATTTGTTCCGTTGCTTCCAGTTGCGCCGGTGGCTCCTGTCGCGCCAGTCGCTCCGTTAGTTCCATTGGAACCGTTCGCTCCCGTTGGACCAGTTGCTCCCGTCGCTCCGTCAGTTCCATTTGTTCCGTTGCTTCCAGTTGCGCCGGTGGCTCCTGTCGCGCCAGTCGCTCCGTTAGTTCCATTGGAACCGTTCGCTCCCGTTGGACCAGTCGCGCCCGTCGCTCCGTCAGTTCCGTTTGTGCCATTACTTCCAGTAGCCCCGGTGGCTCCTGTAGCACCAGGCGCTCCGTTAGTTCCGTTGGAACCGTTCGCTCCCGTTGGACCAGTCGCTCCGGTAGCGCCGGTGACTCCATCAGTTCCATTCGTGCCATTACTTCCAGTTGCACCGGTGGCTCCGGTAGCGCCAGTTGCTCCGTTAGTTCCGTTGGAACCATTCGCTCCAGTTGGACCGGTTGCTCCAGTGACTCCGTCAGTTCCGTTTGTGCCGTTAGCTCCGGTCGCGCCCGTAGCTCCGGCAGCACCAGTGGATCCCGTTGCTCCGTTGGTACCGGCAGCACCGGTAGCTCCCGTCGTTCCATCAGCTCCGTCGGCTCCATCGATTCCATCGACTCCGTCAGCGCCACTCGGCCCAGTAGCCCCGGTCGCACCGGCAGCTCCAGTGGAACCTGTGGCACCAGTTGCGCCTACAGCTCCAGTTGCTCCAGTCGAACCCGTCGCTCCGGTTGAACCTGTCGCTCCAGTTAAACCCGTGGCTCCATCTGCTCCAGAAATTCCCGTTGCTCCCGCAGCCCCCGTTGCACCGACGGCTCCAGTAGGACCCGTCGCGCCGACTCCGCCAGCTTGATTCACCCAATTGGTGCCGTTGAAGAAGAGCGCATCGCCGGCCGTCAGTGAAGTGAGTGAAATATTTGATCCAGCAAATTTTGAATCGGCATACGTTTTGTTGATCGCGTCGCCACCGGCGCCTGGCGCCCCAACATTGGTGAGTTTAAATCCACCCATCGACTGATCGCCGGTAAATGCAACTGTTCCATTTTTCAAAATAAAATTGCCGCCGGAAGCTGTGACGGCGCTGTCAACGTAGGCCGTTGTCGCCGCTTGATTTGTTCCCGCTGTCGGTACACTTGGCTGATATAAAAATCCAAGCGGATTGACATACGACAACGCCACGCCACTGGAATCTTGCCATTCTTGTAAATTATTTGCACCTTGGGCAGAACCAGCGCGAACACCCAACGAAGTGACGTTCGCGGCCACAGACGTATTCAGTCCAGTCGCTTGACCAGCGACTCCGGCCGCCGACGTTCGAAGAAGAACTCCAGAGGTTGCACCACCTGCTGTGAGATTCGCTTTACCACCGACTTTGGAATCGAATGTTGAGAAGTCTGTGGAGTTCAACGCTCCACGTGCTGTGGCCGACGCGTCTGGGAGATTAAACGTGTGAGAAGTTCCGCTGCTGACGATCGCGAAATCAGACCCGCTCGTGCCAACTCCCAAAGTCTGTGTGGCACCTGTTAATGAATTCAGAGTCGTGATTCCACCCGAAGAAGATCCTGCTGAATAGTCAGCCCAACCAGTTCCATTCCAAGTTTCTAAGTAACCGGTCGTCGCGTTGTAACCGGTGGCACCGGCATCACCTGCCGCTAAAACTGGGCGCGTCACTGTCGTCCAAGATTTCATGGCTAGCGGGGAGGCGAGAACTCCACCCGCATCGAGTTGCACAAAACTGGAAGGTGCTAAACCTTGCAAAGTTTCTGCTACTAGTGCTGAAGGTGTCGAACTAATCGCAAGATCAGGACTTAGAGTTTCCGTAGTACCAGCCGTGACCGAAGTAATCACAACGCGAAGTCTTCGCACTTCGCCTGCGACCGGCGAATAAGTTCCCGCAGGACACATGGTCGCAACGAGCGGAGCAGGCACAGTGAGTGTTCCGTTATTTTTAAATATCTGCGCCATTTGAAAGCCGGGATCATTCGCTGTGCGACGAGCGGCTCCCGTTGCCGATCCCACTTTCAAAACAAAAAGGCCCGCACTTGCGCTAAGATTGATGCCCGATTGTGTTTCTTCATACAGCACGCAATCGTTTGCAGCGAGTCCTGATGTGTTTTGATTTAAGATTTGAAATTTAAAATTAACCGTGTCGCTGGAAGGACTCGTTCCGTCGGCAGAGTAGAGTCGGCCCTCGTACGTAAAGTACTGCGTCTGATCTTCAAGAGACCACGCGCGATTTAGAAATCCAACGCATACCAATGCGAATAGAAATCCTAGTCTTATAGGAATACCTCACCTGCTACGTACGTTAGTTATTTATCGGTAAAATAAGGTCGAGAATGGCGACTCAATTTGAGAAAGACGTGGAATTTGTTAAGAAAAAACGCGGTCGGATGGTAGGGCAAGAAATTAAGATATGGAAGCGAGAAGCTGAGCAACTAAACAAAAATAGACTATAACCATGTCTGCTAAAATCGAATTGGCCTGAAGCCCCCGAAAAAGGTACCGGGTACCAAAATTGGTTTTTCTCATTTTGAAACTTTTGGAAAAAATCACTACCGCCGTGGTAGTAAAAGCCCCGAAAAAGGTACCGGGTACCGAAAGTGACGCGGGTTGTACCGAAAAAGGTACCGGGTACCGGGATTATAGGCAGCAGTGAATCACTCGCGCGGTCGAGCATGAGCTTGAGACAAAGCGTCCTGCGGAATCGGCGGCAGACGCCCAACAGTTAATGCCGCCGTTGGTGAAATTAGTGTCCAGGCTCTCCCATGTTGTCTGGGTCGCGTAGCCGGTAACGCCTCGACATTGTAACCAATTGGATACACCATCGAACTCGTAGGAGACCGAATCACACGCGATCCAGCCAGTGGCAACAAACGATGTTACGCCAGACACGCGCAACTCTCCTTCGGTGCACATATGCGAATTCGGAAAATTCACTTGGCATTTTGTATTGGCACCGTTGGTGCCGCCCAAATTAGAAGTGAACGTCAAAGTGGTACGCCCCATGTACTGCACGCGCCGAGGGACATAGGTGGCATGAGCGAGAGACATGAACACAAAAATCGATATTGTTAATATCCAAAACTGTGATTTCATATCTCTCCTTTCTTTATAAACAGCAATGAATCGGTAGAGCCGTGGAGCAGATCCCGGCGCCGAAGACACCCGTCGAAGAAACTGTTCCGCCGTAAAAGCTGCCGTTGTTGGACGTCCAGCCGCCGCACGTCACATATCCGACGCCGGAAAATCCTCCGCTAAAATTGCCCGTCACCCCCATGCATTGAGTATCGGTGACATTTTCGCAAAGCACCCAGGCCGTGGCCCCATAGGAGGTCGCACCTGATGCAAACATTTCGCTTTGAGTGCAGATGTGCGAGTTTGGAAAATTCACTTGGCACTTTGTATTTGCGGCACCGGGGCTTCCCATATTGCCATCAGTTGTAGCTGTCGTGCGTCCCATGTACTGAACACGTCGAGGCACGTACGTCGCTTTCGCAAGCGACGCGAGTAGCACTGTGCTAAGAAGCGCAATTGTCAAAACTACGAGACGTGTACGCAACGTTCCTCCCATTATAAAATCCACCAGTTTGTGCCATCACTTTGGAGAGTGAGAGACATATACTGTGTCGTCACGACGTGGCTTGTTTGTCCGTCAATTGTGTCAGAGCCTGAGCGAGAAATCGTCACAGCATTTCCTGAGCTATCTGTTTTCTTAATTACAACGATGCGGCCGACGTTGGATGAGGCTGCAGGGAGTGTGATTGTGCGGCCTGCACCAGAAGCATCAACTAAGATCGTGTAATCGCCAGCGGCCACCGTGTAGTTGGCACTTTTTGAAACAATCGCGGCCATCATGCCTTTTTGCGTGACGTCGCCGTTGGCGTCGACTTTAAATTTAGTAACGCCGTTGATTTGCATATTCATGAGGTCGCCCGCATAGCCGCTCGCTGTGTTGACGGCGACGACTGTACCGCTCGAACTCGAAGAGCTGCTCGTTCCGAAGTAACCAGTCGTGGAGCCGTCAAACGCGCCACTGCCAAGGGAGAGAAGACCCATGTTCGGCGAAGCTGTTGGAGCGACACCAACGTGGAGGCGTGATTTCGGAGTCGTAGTTCCGATACCAACTAGGCCATCTTCGTTGATTCTCATTTGCTCGATAGCCGTATACGTTGGGTTCTTGACTGTCATGAATGTGAGGCCGCCCGAGAAATCGTTATTTGTGGAATTGGATTTTACACCCCGAACGGTTCCGAAGCAGGCTTTGCCTCCCGTACCATTGTAACTTCCCGAGTAACATGTTCCTCCACCAACTCCAGCCGCTTGAGCCGTTGTGTCTTCGATTTCGACAACAAAAGGTTGGGCTCCGCTGAATGGTGTACCGGCGACGTGAAGTGGGCTGTCCGGATTTCCGAGTCCGATACCGACTTTCCCACTTGCTAATATGCTGAAAGGCTGTCTCCACGTAGTTCCGTCATACGCCCAGTAACTGAAGGCTCCAGTTGCGCCAACAAAGTCGAAGGAACCACGTGTCGATGTATTGACGTCAAACCCAAGACTAGCAATATCGGCATTGTCAGGGCGCGCGCCTAAATACAAAGTTCTAGAAGTGCCCGGGCTTCCAACGGGATATCCCATGGTAACGGTACCGGAACTGTGGATTCGCATTCTTTCATTAGCAGGAACAGCCCCACCCGTATAGAATCTCATGTCGCCAGTCGATTTAGTTGAAATCAAATCGAGACCGCCGGAATTAGTACCATCTGTATCGATGATCGTGCGACCCGCAAGGTGTGTCCAACCTACGCCGACTCCATACCCTGGAGCCGTGGCCCAAATAGCACCCATGTGGCCGGCGCTATTGTTTAAATTATAACCAGCTGAAGCCCAGATCCCATCTGTGCTGTTCCTAACTCCGACAAATGAGTTTAAATTCTGGTCTTTGCGTACTTCCAAGATATCTCCTGGCGTTGTAGTTCCGATACCCAATCGGTGATTGCCTGAATCCCAGAAAAAGTTGGAAGCATCATTTGTAATCGTCGCGCCGCCGCTGATTTGGACGGCTCCAGCAGCGCCGCTGCCAGCCGCGACAGCAGATACGTTTGTGAGGCCCGAGCCGTCGCCTGTAATTGTGCCAGAAGCGGTAAGATGTCGCACTTTAAGATCCCGGAAAGTTCCAGCTGTGCCATTGTTGATTTCAAGAATGCCAGCCGCATTTCGCATTAAAGAGAGATCTGTGCCGCCCGTATAAAATGCGGTTGGACTCCATGATACTTGACCACCTGAGCCGGTTCTGACTCCCGCTCTTCCGATTCCTGATGAAGCACTCGCGTCGATCACTGTGAGTCCCCAAGAATTGCCATCTCCAAGAGTGTACGTGATATCACGCGAGACAAACGTGTGGGCACCAGTGCTGACTTGGTGATTCGCGGTGATTTGACCAGAACCATCGACTTTGATTTTACTAACGCCGTTGACCTGCATGTTGATGAGATCGCCCGTGTAAGAGCTCGCTGTGTTTGCCGCGAGAACAGTTCCACTTGCATGCCCGACGTAGTAGCCGAGCGTGCTGCCGTCAAAAGCGCCGCTGCCGAGAGAGACGAGGCCCATGTTGGGTGAGGCGGTTGGAGCAACGCCAACGTGTAAGCGTGATTTGGGAGTCGTAGTTCCTATACCAACTTCACTGTTCGTGATTCGCATGCGCTCAGTACCCGCGGTGCTGAAAATAAGTGTCCCGCCAGGAGCTCCGGAAAGGGTCTCACCGGCTCCTCCACCGACCGCAATTGAATTCGCAGCCAATCCGTTTCCGCTGAAGTTCCAAGTTCCGTTGTAATTGATATACTCTTGACCGTCGCTGCCTCCAGAATCTCCCAATCCGAGTCTTAGGCTGTCCCCCGTGCGAGACAAGCTAAACTGCGTGCCTTCGCCCGGAAGAGTCACAGCAAAAATGTCGGAGCTCCCAGCCGCTGCAGGATTCAATTTCAAACTTGAGATGTCGGCTGTCGTCGTCACTTCAAGTGTGCCTGTCGGATTTGTCGCTCCAACTCCAAGGCGTTTGTTGGTGTTGTCCCAAAAGAACTTAGAATTGTCTTGGCTCAGGGTTGTAGCTCCGGTGGCAAACGGAACGCTCCCTACGGTCATTCCAGAAATAGCTCCCGTAATTCCAGTCAGACCCGAACCGTCACCGGTGACAACTCCTGCGCTGCTGACTTTAAACTTGCTGACTCCGTTGACTTGCATATCGATGAGATTGCCGGTGTAAGTGCTCGCGGTATTAGCAGCGAGAACTGTTCCGCTCGCATGCCCGACGTAGTAGCCGAGCGTGCTGCCGTCAAAAGCGCCGCTGCCGAGAGAGACGAGGCCCATGTTCGGTGAGGCGGTTGCCGCCGCGCCCACGTGAAGAAGGGATTTTGGTGAATTCGTTCCGATACCGACGTTGCCTCCCGGCATCAGTGAGATATTTCCAGCAGCGCCGGTCGTCAGTTTCATGTGATTTCCAGTGGCCCAGAGCTGGACTTCGTTAGCCGTATTTTGCGTCGAAACAAGACCGTTTGCATCGAGACTCGTGACGGCAAGATTTAGATTCCCAGCAACTAGACCACCTGGGGATACTGAATATTGACCAGTCAAAACCCGAAAATCAGAGGCCAACTGGTTTGAACCTACGTTAAAAAGGACATCTCCCGCGGTCGCACTGGCTTTATAAACGCTCAGGTTGGCAGAAGGCGATGGCGTTCCGATACCGACGTTGCCGGTGCTTGTAATTCTCATTAACTCTGTCGCATCGTTATTGAACGTAATGGGATGTGTAAGACCACTCACGACATTGGTTCTAAATTTCAAATCTGTATAACTGATGAACTCAAGTCCGTTCGAACCACTTGTCATCAAGATCTCGTTGGGAGCGTTTCCAATAATAGAGCCCCAATTTGAAAGCTTCAGACTTCCGTTCACTTGAAGCGGGTAGGTCGGAGCAATGCCGATACCAAGGCGCTTATTTGTGTTATCCCAAACGAGATTTGAATCTGCGGCCAGTGTACTCGAACCACTGTTAAATTGAAGTTGGCCGCTCGCTCCTGCAGGCGACGCTGTTACGCCTGACAAACCAGAGCCGTTTCCTGTTACGACGCCGGTTGAGCTCACTTTGAATTTGCTCGTGCCGTTGACTTGCATATTGATGAGGTCACCTGTGTATGTACTTGCTGTATTCGCAGCTAGAATGGTTCCGCTTGCGTGGGACGAGCCACCTGTTCCGAAGTAGCCAAGAGTGGTGCCATCGAATGCGCCGCTGCCAAGTGAAACTAAGCCCATGTTTGGAGATGCTGTAGCCGCAGCTCCGACGTGGAGAGAGGATTTTGCAGTTGTAGTTCCGATACCGACGTTACTTGCAAAATAACTGTCTCTTGCCACTGCGAGGCCTTTAGTGCTGCCTGTCCCGCTCAGTTTTAGGTCATAAGTGGTGCCAGGATCAATATCGGAGAAACCACCTGAGCCCATATTTAGTCCGCTCGTATAGAGCATAGTCATTTGGTTCGAAGAAGATCGTGAAACGTTCCAGTAAACGGCTCCTGTTCCATCGCCGACTTCAAGGGCAGGTACTGTGTCGCTGTATCCGACGACGCGCATGAGAGGAGCTGTGAAGGCCACATTTGTGCCGACTTCAAGTTTTGCAGAAGGTGACGTCGCTCCGATACCAATTCGGCCTGTGGATAGATTTCCGTAAATCACATCGCCGATGTCGAGTTGGTTGTCTGCTGTCGCCGAAACCGCGTTATTGCCAGAACCAATAATAATATTGTAAGACCCGGTCGTGATATTACCGCCCGCGCCCAATCCAACAGCCGTATTGTTTGCACCCGTCGAGAGTGTGCCCAAAGCTCCTT
>JADMIO011575630.1_pt1 | contig 25924 bp, 20 predicted proteins | sample 8958161 | NCBI WGS metagenome assembly JADMIO01 (sample SAMN16585339, study PRJNA669376) | soil metagenome | isolation source: Crop rotation soil | place: USA: Cullars Rotation, Alabama | collected 2011 | reverse complement strand
GCGACTTCAAGTCACGTGAATTCCAAGCTTCGGATCCCACTGTGCTGGAAAGATGAATGCCATCGACGGGGGAGGTGCCGTCCTGGTCCCCGTCAAGAAAGAGCACCGAGCGTGGCGCGATGAGCGCGACGATTGCTTCGGTATCGAAGTAATTCAAAAAATTCGGAACGTAGTAGTAAATTCCATGTGCTTTGAGCAATTCATGTTGAATGATGTTCTGATAACGAGTCAGACAACAAATCGGGACTCCGGTCTTGAGGCGTTCGTCCAACGCCATTAACCACCATGCTCGAGTAGCTCCCATGCTCATTCCCATGACGCCGACCCGCGACACGTCTACCTCAGGTCGGGAAAGCAGATAATCCAAAGCCATCAGGTCGTCTCTCACAATCATGCCCCAAAGCGTACGCCCGACCCACAACTGGAATTTGCTGGCGGTCAGTTCTCCCGCGTTTCCTTTTTCCGCTGGACCGCCGGGACCTTGTCCGTTGCGCTCGCCAAAACAATAGGCATCAATGCCAAGCACCACATAGCCCCGCTTGGCCAGAACCGGTCCTGGAGCTTCGGGGGTATGTTTTGACTGAAATAGTTCCTCTTTGCCGATTTCATATTCTCCTCCGTGCCAATGGCAATAAAGAATGGCTGGCCGTTTTCCATTCGAGTTCTGTGGAAGCAGGAGGTATCCAGGGACTTTCGCTCCGGCCCCATTATCGAACTGGAACTTTTCTACCGTGTACCCATCACGGCTTTCGCGTGAAAGAGTTTCAACGAGGGGAAGTTTTGGTCGTGGAGGCAGTTTCCCGAGCAGTTCCCACGCACGCGCACGGAGTTCCTTCCGTTGCTTCTCCCATACTTTTTGGGATTTAGGGGCTTTGAATGCCGGAGCAAGATCCGCTTTTGCCAACCATCTATCGGCCATTGTTTCATTGGGTTGCGCCATACAAAACGAGTGTAGAAGGGCAAAGCTTGCAGCTAAACACGTTTTAAGGAAGGGCATTCGCCTACCTTTATCACTCGCGACGTCCAGTCTCAAGTCCGGGAGTGAAGCGCAGGCAGCGGTGAGTTTGACATGCATCTGCATGAGTACACGTTGTAGCCAGAAGGAAAGTATGGAAACGCGAACTCGCAAAGATTTTGACGAACCCAGTCTCACGCTGGTGTCGGATGATTCACATGCAGATAATTCTCATGCTGAGGAATTCGTCGATTCGGCCCGGGACCACACTTTACTGGATGAATACTCGAAATCCGTGGTCCAGGCGGCAAACGCAGTTGGACCTTCCGTGATTAACATTGAGATCCACGACCGCAAGGGCCGGCGTAAAGGGAGCGGCTCCGGGTTTATCTTTACCCCCGACGGTTTTGCATTGACCAATAGTCACGTGGTTCATGGAGCGGAACGAATTGAAGTGACCCTGGCAGACGGGCGGCATCCAGATGCAGCATTAATCGGAGATGATCCCGATAGCGATTTAGCAGTGATCCGTGTTTATGCGCCACAACTGCACCCTGTTCAATTAGGAGAGTCCAATCGTATACGGGTGGGCCAACTCGCTATCGCAATTGGGAATCCCTACGGTTTTCAATGCACAGTCACCGCGGGCGTCGTGAGCGCGCTTGGCCGCTCTTTCCGTGCCAATACCGGCAGGCTCATTGACAATGTCATTCAAACAGACGCGGCTCTGAATCCTGGTAATTCGGGTGGACCGCTGGTTAACTCCCGTGGCGAAGTCATCGGTGTTAACACGGCTGTTATTCTCCCAGCACAGGGCATTTGCTTTGCCATAGGCGTGGATACAGCCAAATATGTCGCTGGCTGGTTAATGAAAGACGGTAAAATCCGTCGGAGCTTCATTGGTGTGGGTGGCCAAAATGTGCCACTGCACCGCCGATTGGTTCGGCACTACGATCTACAGACTTCCAGTGGAGTTCTGGTTATTGCGGTTTCCCCCGACGGCCCAGCCGCACGGGCTGGTCTGCAGGAAGGCGATGTGATGGTTGAATTTGATGGGCAGCCTATTACCTCGATCGACGCGCTACATCGGCTGCTGAATGGGGAACGAATTGGTTCGCCCAGCAGGCTTGGATTCATTCGCCGCACGGAAAAGCTGAACGTGGAAATAACGCCGGTGGAATCGGTGAGGGAGCCTTAACGGGCTGCTCAGTCCTGCAAAATGACGCTAGTGCCCCTTTAGACCGAGGACGAGTATGACGAGGTCGATTATGAACAATAGGACGATCGTAATCTCCAGTATTAACATCCACCGATTGGTCTGATCATGGTTGAGTAGTTGGTAAAGATTATCAAGGGTCTGCAGTTTATCATCAATGGTTTTGTGCCAGTCGCTCAGGTGGAACCGGGCGGAAACGTTTTCGTAAATCCTCGCCAAGTGCCAATCTCCAAAGAACTTGGTGATGTTCGATAATTCATCACTGAACCGTGCCAGGTCGATGCGAATTTCCCGCAGCTCCCGCATGGTAGTTTTTCGTCCACGGATGGGACGAGTTCCCAGATCGCGATAAGCTCGTTCGAGGGAATCATCCAGTAGCCGGTCGTATGCCTCAAGTTCCGCCAGTTGGAGATTGGCTAACTCCATCACATACAAAGTTTCGTCAAAATTGTGCGCCTCATCGATGAGCAGTGCCGCATCCCAGTCCACAACGACCAGGTCATGCTCGTAATAGCTGAGGAAGCGGCCGGTGGATTCATCGGCTTCCTGTTTGGATAAATGATCGATATCCGGTTCCTGGGTAAGTAAGGAAGCGACGGCGCGTCGGTGCGATTTGAGCCAAACCTCCGCACTAATTTGTGAACCGTCCTCCGCGAGCAAGGGGGATTGGATACAGAAGACGGTGTACGCTTCTTCCTCCGCCAGTTGCTGCACCGGCCGAATGAAATAATCGGCCAACTCGCGCCGAATTTCTTCCGCTAATTGCCGCACCTCATGGTGCAACGAGCCATTGCTAAACTGTAAATCATGGTAGCCGACCAGATCCTCGACATGCTCGACTTCGAATGGCACTCGGATGGTAATGCTCAAAGCGCCGACGGGTAATAACTTTACGACGCGATCCACTCGAACCGGACCAAAAGGACCGATGCGTTCAAGCGGTGGCAAGCGAACCATTTGGGGCCGATAGAAGAATAGGTGACGCGGACTTCGTTTGCTGGAATCAACGACGAACTGGGCTACTGGTTGACCGAGGAGTTCCCGAACGGGCTGGCGGGTCATCTCGTAGGCGACGTCAAAAGCGTAGATATAAACAACCTCTCCCGTATAGCGTCTTACCTTGGCTGAGTTGGCCCGTCTCTCGGCAGTCTTGGGCTGTTCCACGGGCGCAATCATACTTTCTTTAACCTACCGCGCAAAGAAGGCAAAGTCTAACCTGCCGAGTATAACGTAAGCTCCTTATAAACAGTGTGATAGGCCGTCAAGACTGCTGTGAGGCAATCAAAATGCCTCGTGCGCTTAGTCTTTTCGTCGAGGCCACCAATGCCGCAGGGAAGCGAAGCCTAAAAGGCTAAGCGCGGAGAACATCCCCCATTCCTTTGGTTCGGGCACGGCATTAACCAGGCCGTAAGTATCAAAGTTAGTGAAGGTAATAGTATGATTGAATCCGCCCTGACCGGTGGTGCCTTCGAAACTTTCCAGCGATCTGGAACCAGTGCTTGTCACATATGTCGTTTCAAAAGTGAAGCCGGAGCCGCCGGTTAAACCGATATCACTCCACCGGAATCGGAACGTATAATCAGGTTCATTCAGTTGGTTGTTCGGGCTAAGGTTCACGGACCCAAGGTCAATGAGGCTACCATCAGCAGCCAGTTCGAACAGCTCGCCGCCGGTCGGATTATTCACTCCTAACGCAATGGCATAATCTGCGCCAAAGCCGCTGGCGAAAATACCCGTTGAGCGACTCGTTCCGTTGAAACCAGATATGGCACTTGGAAAACCGAACGTACTATCAGTAAAGGAAGTTGTATTCGCAAAACCACCTGAGCGGGAATCAATGAAGATGACAATATTATCCTGAAAGCTTCCGTTTCCTCGATGAAACGTGCCGGAGATCGTTGTGCCGTTGTCCGTGAATGAGAGTGTACCTCCCGCAACCGTTCCCCCGCTTCCTGGGGACTCGGGATCGTACGCATTCCCGTAGTAAACAGCCGCGTTGGTCAGAGACACCGTGCCGAGCAGGAGGCAGGTGACCATCGCACCAAAACACCATGACTTAAGGCTGCTTAAATGCACAACATCTCAGCCGATACACATGTTCCGTGATTTACCCCTTTTTACCCTTCGGCTTAACGTAGCGCTTTATGGCGCCTCTTAAAAATCTTGTAAAGCAAAAAAATACTGGTGCCCCACCGCTCCGTTTAGGTGCTGTACTTGCCCTGTTTCCGGTGGTTTCATTTGACAATTCATTACGAAGACTGTCGGATGGCTTCTTCGCACAAATTTACGATTCCATGAAGAAATATAAGGTCGGGATAATTGGTTATGGTTGGGTCGCGAGCGCCCACATTTCGGCCATCAATGCGACGCCACAGGCCCAGGTAGCGGCCGTATGCTCGGCACGCACTCTCGACCCGGCGGAACTAAGCGCTCGGCATGGCGGCAAGATCCGGACCTATACAAAACTTTCCGAAATGCTGGAGGATCCGGAACTCAACGTAATTTCGGTGTGCAGTTATCCTCAGGAGCACGCACGACAGGTCGTCGCCATCGCGGAGGCGGGGAAGGATATAATTATCGAAAAGCCGTTATGCCTTTCCCTGAAAGACCTGAAGCGAGTTCAACAAACAGTCCAGAAAGCCGGAGCTAAGACGTGCGTCTGTTTTGAGGTGAGGTATTCCAGCCAATTTCAAGCTACAAAATCCCTTATCGATTCAGGGCTGCTCGGGAAAATCCATTATGGCGAAGTAGATTATTATCATGGAATCGGCCCGTGGTATGGCCAGTTTCGCTGGAATGTGCGCAAAGAAAGCGGCGGCAGCAGCCTTTTATCGGCCGGGTGCCACGCACTTGATGCGCTACTGCTCTGTATGGGCGGTGAGGTTGAAAGTGTAAGTGGGTACTCGACGAACTCGAAAAATCGCGATTTTCAAAAGTATCAATACCCCACGACCAGTGTAACCATCCTCAAATTCAAGGATGGTCGGGTTGGGAAGGTAGCCTCAAGCATTGATTGTCTGCAGCCGTATTACTTTCATACGCATCTGGTTGGCAGTGAGGGGAGCCTGCTGGACAACAAATTTCATTCCGCGAAACTGACGGGAGTAAATAAGAACAAATGGAGTGAATTGGCAGTTAAGTTGGTCGATTCCGGAGACGTTTCCGACCACCCCTACGAAAGTCAATTTCGGGCATTCTTTGCGGCGCTGGATGCCGGCAAACAAATGCCGCTAACCAGCCTGGCAGACGCTGTTCGGACCCATGAAGTTATTTTTGCTGCGGACCAGTCGGCGGCAAGCGGCAAACCTGTGAAAGTATCAGAAAATTAGGGAACATTCGGAGGTTTAGTCGCACCTCAGCAAGCCTCCGTTTAAACGACATATTCCTGGTTTTGTGCGGTTCGAAACATTTGCCTTTCTCCGCCATTAATTCTTATTAAAATAGTCACTGCTTAAAAATGAGAACCTTTCTAATTCTCCTGCTTCAACTCACTTTTGTCGCTGCGCATGCGTCTACGCAGCCAACAACTAATAATAACATAGCAGGGGCGGGAGTGGATGCCCGGATGCTGCGATATCCGGATGTTTCCGCAGCTCAAATTGCCTTCGTTTACGCCGGTGATATTTGGGTTGCCCCGAAAGCCGGCGGCGAAGCTCTTAGACTCAGCTCGCCAAAAGGCGAGGAATCATTCCCGCGTTTTAACCCGGATGGAAGTCAAATTGCCTTTAGTGGAAACTATGATGGCAACATGGATATTTACGTGATTCCGGTGACGGGTGGATTACCCAAGCGCCTAACCTATCATGGTGCCCCGGACCGTATGCTCGGTTGGTACCCCGATGGCAAGTCTCTCCTCTTTGCTACCTCGCGAACGAGTGAAAAAGATCGTTTCAATCAACTTTACAAAATTTCCATTACCGGCGGAATGCCGGAAAAGTTGCCGGTGCCCTATGGTGAGTTTGGCTCCATTTCACCGGATGGCAAAAGCCTGGCTTACATTCCCATTTCGGTCGATTTTCGCACCTGGAAGCGCTATCGCGGCGGGATGAACCCAGCGATTTGGTTGTTTAACCTGGAAACAATGGCGTCGAAAAACCTTACCGGCAATGATGCCGCAAACTCGCAGCCTATGTGGCATGGCACTACCCTGTACTTCCTTTCTGATCGAGATAAAAACAAACGAGCCAACATTTGGGCATACGATACCGGCAAGGAAAAATTTCGCCAAATTACCACGTTCGACCAGTTCGACGTACATTTTCCGAGTATCGGTCCCGAGGACATAGTATTCGAAAACGGAGGGCGATTATTTCTTTTAAGCCTGGAGAATGAAAAATATCATGAGGTAAATATCCGAGTTGTTACCGATCGGGCGACGTTGAAGCCTCGATTGGAAGATGTGGCTCGTTCAGCTCGTGAGCCTGATATCTCCCCCTCAGGAAAACGCGCCGTTTTTGAAGCGCGTGGTGAAATCTTCACAGTTCCAGCCGAACATGGAGTGGTGCGGAATCTTACGCGCAGTTCGGGGATTGCAGAGCGGTATCCAACCTGGTCCCCCGATGGAAAAAGGATTGCCTACTTTAGTGACCGTTCCGGCGAGTATCAGTTGACCCTGCGACAAGCGGAGGGCGTTGGTGAAGAAGAAGTATTGACCAAATTTGGTCCAGGGTATCGTTATCGGCCATACTGGTCGCCTGATAGCAAAAAGCTGATATTTATCGACCAGGCAATGCACATTCAGTTGTACGACCTGGAGAAAAAGGAGACAAAGCAAGTAGACCGTGAACTGTGGATGTATCACGACAGTCTGAGCCGACTGAAGTTTAACTGGTCCAAAGATAGCCGTTGGGTGACCTTTCCTCACGACCTGGAAAATGAGCATACGGCGATAGCCATTTACGACAGTAAGGAGGATAAGCTGCAAGTCGTGACCAGCGGCTATTACGATGATGATGAACCGGTTTTCGACCCGGAAGGGAAGTACCTGTATTACCGCTCGGGCCGAGAGTTTTCACCCATCTACAGCGATATGGACAATACTTGGGTCTATCCCAATAGCTATCAGTTGGCGGCGGTTCCCTTGCGCAATGACGTTCCCTCGCCGTTATCTCCGCGGAACGACGACGAAGGCGAAAAGGAAAAAAAAGATAAAGATAAGAAAAAGGCCAAGGAATCTCCGAAAGAAGATAAAGATAAAAAGGAAAAGAAACCGGAAGATCCGGATCGGAAGAAAAAAGATGATCCCAAAGTGGCTGACGAGAAGAGCGATAAAGCCGAGGGCAAAGACAAAACCGAAGAAAAAGACAAGAGCTCAGAGGAAAAAGACGAAAAGAAAGATGACAAAGCCATAAAACCAGTTGAGATCGACTTTGCTGATTTTGAACGACGCGCCGTCCTTTTGCCGCCAAAGCCGGGTTACTTTGGAGACCTTCTGGCGGTGAACGGCAAACTCATCTTCCGGCGTTTGCCTCGTGCAGGTTCCGGAGAAGAGCGAAGCTCTCTCGTTTATTACGATTTCGAAAAACGTGATGAGAAAACGATTCTCGACGACGTGGACGATGCGATCCTTGCTGCCAAAGGTGAAAAGATGATGGTCCGGCGCAAGGGCGAGTATGCGATTATCGAGCCGAAGGAAGGTCAGAAGTTCGAGAAACGACTGAGCCTCTCCTCATTTGAAATGATGATTGACCCGGTTGCTGAATGGGAGCAGCTCTTCACCGAAGCATGGCGCCTGGAGCGCGACTACTTCTATGATCCGAATATGCACGGCGTGGATTGGCGAGCCATGCGGGACCGGTATGGAAATCTACTGAAGGATGCCGTTACCCGATGGGACGTCAATTATGTTATTGGGGAGCTGATTTCTGAGCTCAATTCGTCGCATACGTATCGCAGTGGAGGTGACACAGAGCACGATTTGCAGCGCGGAGTCGGGTACCTGGGCGTGGATTACTCGCTGGAGAACGGCGCTTACCGCATAAAGAAAATTCTGGATGGCGCCGAGTGGGATGCTGAATCGCGTTCGCCCTTGAAACGGTCAGCGGTTGAAGTCAAAGAAGGCGATTATCTCCTAGCAGTGAACGGGCTTCCGGTGGACACGGAATTGGAACCTGCTGCGGCATTTCAAGGGCTGGCAGACAAACCGGTTTTTCTTACCGTCAATGATACCCCAAACCTGGAAGGTTCTCACGAGGTGCTCGTCCAAACCCTTTCCAGCGAAGCTCGATTGCGTCACCTCGCCTGGATCGAGAAAAATCGCAAGCATGTGGATGAGGTGAGCGGGGGCAAAATCGGCTATGTATATGTCCCTGATACGGGGCGGAACGGCCAAAATGAACTAGTTCGTCAATTCCGGGCACAGTTCGACAAAGCGGGATTAATTGTCGACGAACGATTCAACAGTGGTGGGCAGATTCCCGATCGATTTGTGGAAATGCTTAACCGGAAAACTCTGAATTATTGGGGAGTCCGCGATGGCCACGATTGGTCGTGGCCGAGAATTGCGAATGATGGTCCCAAAGCCATGCTCGTGAACGGTTGGAGTGGCTCCGGTGGTGATTGTTTCCCGTTTTATTTCCAGAAAGCCGGTCTTGGACCCCTCATAGGAACACGCACGTGGGGCGGGCTGATTGGAATCACCGGAACGCCCTCGTTGATTGACGATGGTGGAGTTACTGTGCCCACTTTTGGAATCTACAACACCAAAGGAGAGTGGATTATTGAAGGCCACGGCGTGGATCCCGATATCCAGGTAGTGGATGATCCATCCCTTATGGCGAAGGGTGCGGATCCTCAGCTGGACAGAGCGATTACAGAAGTAATGAAATCCCTGAAGAAATCGCCGCCTTTGGAAGTAAAAAAGCCGAAATATCCGTTACGAGCAGGACGCTGATTAAATTTTGTTCGCTCAAGGTTCGTCTAGTTGAATAGACTGCGGTTTGCATTGTTTTCATGAGCGATGAGCTGATGATCGAAGTAACGGACCTGACCAAGCGGTATGGAAGCCATACCGCCATTGCCGGTCTCACGTTTTCGGTCAAACGAGGTGAAATCGTTGGACTGCTCGGTCCGAATGGCGCCGGTAAGAGCACCACCATGCGAATCCTCTCCTGTTACATGCCCGCGACCTCAGGAACTGTTCGCATAGCGGGACTCGATATTTTTCAACATTCCGTTGAGGTTCGCCGCCGGATTGGCTACATGCCGGAAAATAACCCGTTGCATGCTGAGATGCGGGTCAGGGAGTATCTGAAATTCCGTGCGCGGCTCAAGGGGCTCGGTTGGAAACGCGCGCGCAAACGAGTGGATCGCGTCATGGAGCTGTGCTCCCTCACCGATGTCGGCAAGCGAATTATCGGGCAGCTTTCGAAAGGGTTTCGTCAGCGGGTTGGCCTGGCTGATTCCCTTGTTCATGAGCCGGAATTAATTATTCTTGATGAACCCACAATCGGTTTGGACCCCAACCAAATCCGCGCCGTTCGGCAACTCATAAAAAACCTTGCGAATGAGCATACCGTCCTGATTTCAACTCACATTTTGCCCGAAGCGGAAATGACCTGCAATCGCATGATGATCATGTACGAAGGGAAAGTATTGGCCTCGGATACCCCCGAAAATCTGCAACGACTCATGACCGGCAATAGTCAGGTGATAGCAGAGATTTCAGCGCCGCTGCCCGACTTGCAGGAATGCTGGGCGCAAATGCCGGAGATCAAGATTGCCGATGTAACACCTGGCCAGGGAGAATATTTCCGATGCGCGCTTACTCCGGAAAATGGCCTTGACCTGCGGCCCTTGATTTTTGATTTAGTGCGTCAGCGAGGATGGAACCTTCGGGAGCTCACACGTAATCGTTACTCCCTCGAGGACATTTATGTGCAGGTTACTCATCCGGTCGAGGAGGAGAACTGATGCAAGCCTATTTGACTCTCACCAGACGTGAGCTTGGCGGGTATTTTCTTTCAGTTACTGGATACATTGTCCTGGCTGCTGCGCTCTTCCTGATGGGCCAAAGCTTCGTGGTATTGCTGCTGAAGTTACGGCTCGAGTCCACCCCGATGACGGTCACTGAGGTTTTTTTTGTAACGCCATTTTTCTGGTTAATTTTCCTGCTCGCGGTGCCGGTCATCACCATGCGTCTTTTCGCTTTGGAAAAGTTTTCGGGCACGTTCGAAACGCTGATGACTGCTCCTGTGAGCGATCTGCAAGTAGTTCTGGCGAAGTTTACGGCTGCGATGGTCTTCTTTTTTGTAATGTGGCTTCCGTTGTTGGGGTGCATCCTCATCGTCCGATACTTTACCAGCGATCCATCGGCCTTTGACTCCGGGGCTCTGGCTTCGACCTTCATTGGAATTATGTTGTTGGGGGCATTATTTATTTCCGCCGGGTGCTGCGCCTCTGCGCTCACGCGCAGCCAGGGAACTGCTGCAATGATTAGTCTTCTTTTTGGAGGAAGTCTGTTCCTCCTTGGGTTTGCTTCAGACCAAATTCAGGCTGGTGCCGCCTGGCAGGCACAATTGCTTTCGTTCTTTTCATTGTTCGAACAGATGCACGATTTTTCTCGCGGAGTCATTGATACCCGGCCGGTCGTTTTTTTCATAAGTCTTACCCTCTTTTTCCTCTTTTTGACCTTGCGGATAATTGAAAGCCGGCGCTGGAGATAAATATGGCTGACGAACGCAAACCCAGTTTCACGCCCGGGCTGAAATGGAGCATTGGTCTGAATGTCTTGCTTATCGTAATCGTAGTCCTCTCCGTGGTTGCCATGGTTAACTATCTCGGACGTGATTACTTTCTGCGAGTTCACATTAATAGCCACGGGCAGCACGAACTTTCCTCGCTAACCACGCGCTTCGTAAAATCAATTACCAACCGGGTTAACGTCACCATTTTCTACGACAAGGAGGAGCCTTTTTACAGCAGCGTGGCCGATCTCCTCCGCCAATACGCACTCATCAATCCTAAAATCTCAGTGAAGACGGTCGATTACTTGCGTGATCCTGCGGCTGCACAAAGAATAAAGGCTACCTACGATATCACCGCTCAGAATGCGACTAACTGGGTGATTTTCGAATGCGAGGGCCGTAAACGCCCAGTCGACGGCAATGCGTTAACCCAATGGACTCTTGAACAGGTCCCGACTGCCAAAGATCCGGAATATCGGCGCAGACCTGTTGCCTTTATGGGGGAACAAATGTTTACCGCGGCATTGCTCTACGTGACAAATCCAAAGCCGCTATTCGCTTTTTACCTCATGGGCCATGGTGAGCAGAATCCAACGACAGATTACAAAAGTTTCATCGAGGTCGTCGCTAATCAAGGCATCAGTGTAGCCCCGCTTACATTGCTTGGGACAAATACCGTGCCTACCAATTGCAATGTTCTGATTATTGCAGGTGCAACCGCACCGTTATTTACAAATGAAATTCAAAAAATTGAACAATACCTTTCTCAGGGCGGTCGCCTGTTAACCCTGTTCAACTTCAAATCTTTCGATGTTCAAAATGCTACAGAACGCACAGGTCTGGATAAGATGCTTGCGGGCTGGGGGGTTCAGGTGGGAGCAGATTTTGTGCAGGATGCCCAACGCGCGGTAACCAGCGACTCGCTCATGATTTTAGACTTCAACCAGAAACACCCCGTAGTAAATCCACTATTAAATGGGGGGCTTTACATGGCTCTTCCGAGACCCATCTTCAAAATAAATTTGAGTAGCCAAAGCGGCGACGTGCCCAAAGTCGAGGAACTTGCCTTCACCGGACCGCAAGGCATTTTATTGGGAGCAAAAAAACAGGGTAAGATTCCGGTAATGGCGGCTGTTGAAAAGGGAGCCATACGCAACGTGGTAACCGAGCGAGGCGTGACGCGCATTCTTGTCATTGGCGATACAGGTCTCTTTAGTGAGCAGGGAATCAAGTCAGCAATGAACCGCGCGTTTATTGGCTACGCTATTAATTGGCTGCTCGATCGGCCGCAGTTCATGGAAGGAATTGGTCCTCGTAAAATCTCCGAATACCGACTTGTGATGACGGGTTCACAATTGCAATCCGCTCAATGGATTCTTTTGGGCGGGTTACCAGGTTTCGTGCTCCTCATCGGCGGATTGGTCTGGTTGCGGAGAAGGCGATGAGTTCCCGCGCGATTTGGTTTTGGGTGCTTCTCGCAGCTGGATTGCTTGCAACCATTCTCCTGCTGGAGAGGCATAAACGTCAGCAAACGCTCCCTCCCGTTGCAATTTTACCAAACCTTAAGGCGCGCTCGATTGAGGTGGTTCAGGTAACAATCCCCGGGCAGCGAAAGATTCGGGCGGAACGATCTAACGGAGGCTGGCAACTTCTGGAGCCAGTCGCTTACCCGGCCGATGCCGCGGCGATCGAGCGCCTGCTCAAGGCCCTGGAAGAGCTAACTCCTGCCGCCTTCGTGACCGCGCACGATTTGGCAGGTCGTGCCCATGTCGAGGAAGAGTTCGGGGTCACGTCGACGTTGGCTACAACCATCGTTCTTGGCCATAATGAGTATACGTTGCTTCTCGGCGCCAAAACGCTCTCCAATGACCAAATGTACTTACAGGTGGTCGGTACCGAGGGCTTTTTTGTCATAGGTATCGACCTCCTCAAATTTGTTCCTAAAACAGAAAATGATTGGCGTGACCGCACCCTCATTAGCTTGAATGGGCTGGCGTTTGATCGGCTTTTGGTGACCAGGGGTAATTCTTTCGAACTTCAACGCGATCCGGCTTCCAAATCCTCCTGGCGAATCGCTCCGATGCAAGCCAGGGCAGATGACGAACACATTCAAGAGCTACTGCAGGAACTCGAATCTTTGCGTGTCCGTAGCTTTGTAACGGATGACCCGAAAGCAGATGTTGATACATTCGGTTTACAGACGCCGGAATTGCAGATTACATTTTCGCAGGGCACTAACAATGCCACCGTGCTTCAATTTGGAAAATCCCTCACCAACGATCCCCAACAGGTTTATGCCCGCCGAGCCGGTAAGAGCAATATCTTTAGCGTGTCTACGAACTTGCTTGGTCCCTGGAAGGCACCTGTCAATGATTTCCGAGATCATCGCCTCGTCTCCACTCGTGCCGAAATTGACGCCATTGAAATCAAAGCGGACGAACAGTTTTCTGTATATCAAACCAATGGTGTTTGGCGGCTAACGCCTGCTAACTTCGCGCCAGATACTTTTTTGGTCAAAGAATTGCTTTCCAACCTCATGGAGATGCAAATTTCCGAGTTTACCAAAGATGTGGTGACTGAAGCAGATCTGCCGCACTATGGGCTGGCCAGCGCAGCTCACGAATACATCCTCAAATCTGAGCCAGCCAAAGTTGCCGCAGGGTCGTCGAACGCCACAGTGGCACATCTGAAGTTTGGTACTACCAATCAGGGGAAAGTGTACGTCCGTAGAACGGATGAAATTCCGGTCTATGCGGTTGAGCTCGGGGCTTTGCAGCGCCTTCCCTCTGCCGCTTTCCAACTCCGTGATCGTCAGGTCTGGCAGTTTACCGAAGATGACGTAGCCACTGCCACTGTCCGGAATGGTGCAAAAGCCAGGCAATTCATAAGTAGAGGTGACCACCAGTGGACTATGGCCGCCGGAAGTCAGGGGATTTATAACTCACTTGCTGTTGATCAAACCATACGCGGGCTGGGCCAAACGCTTGTCTCTGGATGGGTAGCGCGCGGGGCGCAGAACCGCGCCAGGTTTGGATTTGTTGAAAACGGCAATAGCGTAACGCTTGAGCTTAAAAAGGGGGAAAAACTGGTATTGGAATATGCTGGCCAATCTTCCACTGGTTTCCCTTACGGGGGTATTAATCTGGATGGCGAATTTTGGATTTTTGAAATGCCTCCTTTAATGGCGAGGGACGTGGTTAACTATCTCTCCATTCCTGCGGACGCTCCCTGATTTATGGCTCAGCGCCAAAAAAGTCGTTTCTGGCGCCTGTGCCGAATATACTTTCGCCGCTTCCGTATCCTCATTTGGTCCATTGTTCTCCTGGTGCTTGCCGCCCTCATCTATGTAAACCAGGTCGGCTTGCCGGGTTTCATAAAAAAGCCCTTATTGGAAAAATTGCACGCTCGGGGGATCGATTTACAATTTTCACGGCTGCGCTGGCGTTGGTACCAGGGGATCGTCGCTGAAAATGTTCAATTTGGAAAGGCGGACGAGGCTTCCAGTCCGCAACTCCGTTTGCGAGAAGTTCAGGTGCAATTAAACCATAAGGCCCTGCGTCGTTTTCAGCTACAGGTTGATTCTTTGATCCTAAGGCAGGGGCATTTAATGTGGCCATTTCTCGGCACTAATAACGAACCTCGGCAGCTGGAAGTTCAAAATATTCAAACCGACTTACATTTGTTGCCTGAAGATAAATGGGAGTTGGATGATTTCACAGCCGGCTTTGCCGGGGCAAAAATTCGCTTGTCCGGAGCGGTGACGAATGCCTCGAAAGTACGCGAATGGCCTTTCCCACAAGGAAAACAGGGCGCAGGTGGTCCCCACCCGGGACTCTGGCGGGATCGTCTGCGTGCGCTAGCCGATACCCTCGAACGCGTCCATTTTTCAGAACCGCCCGAGCTGGATCTCCATATTCGCGGAGATGCGCTAAACCTCCAAAGCTTTCAAGTGCGTTTGATGATCAGTACTCCTGGCGCCCAAACTCCCTGGGGCGAATTTACTCAAGGCCGATTTATTGGCCGTATCTTGCCGCCATCCAGCAACGGCACCTCACGTGCAGAAATCTCGGTTGAGGCGGCTGATGCGCGAACCCGCTGGGGCAATTGCAGCGGTCTGGCGGTCTCGATGCGCGCGACTCCGGTCGAGGGTGAAACGAATCTTTTGAAAGGCAATCTTAAGCTCCTTGCCTCTCACATCGAAACCAGGTGGGCTACGGTTGAAGATGCCTCTTTCAATGCCGAGTGGCTCCACGCTCTAACCAATGCCATTCCCATTGAAGGCAAAGGCGAACTCATTTCTGCGACAGTCATGAGTAAGTGGGGAAATCTTAAGGACCTGCGTCTCATCGGCAACTTGCGCACCCCGCCGAGTGAATTGCTCCCTCCCAAGGAGAACTCGTGGGCGGGATGGAACCAAATCCAACCCTACTTTCTTGATGTGCAGGCTTCCGTTGGTGAGTTGGATTGCACTGGCTTGAAGGCGGAGAAAGTCGTTTTCAGCGGAAACTGGCAAGCTCCCCAACTAACCGTCACGAACCTACATGCCACTCTGTATCAGGGCGAATTATCGGCCGATGCAAACCTGGATGTAGCCACTCGGCAACTGAAGGCCTCTCTGACGTCCGATGTAGACCCGCATAAGGTGGAAGCAGCCTTAACCCAGGGGGCTCGAGATTGGCTTCAACAGTTTAGTTGGAATTCAGCGCCGAAGCTTCAAGGACAAATTGCGGTAATCCTGCCTCCCTGGCAGGAGCAGGAACCAAACTGGCGTTCAGAGGTTCAACCTACACTCTTTATTGATGGCCGTTTTCAATTGGCGGATGGAGGCGCATACCGTGGAGTGCCGGTCAGTGCCGCCGAATCCCATCTAAATTACTCCAACATGGTTTGGTCCTTGCCAGACCTGAAAGCGACCCGGCCCGATGGAATTCTCGAGGCGGCGCATCTGTCCGATGATAAATCAAAAAACTTCTTTTGGCGCATTCATAGCACAATGCCGCCAGACATCATCCGGCCTTTGCTGAATACGAATGAAGCCCATGCCCTCGACTTCATGACGTTCTCGCAGCCACCGAATATTAACGTGGAAATTCGTGGCCGCTGGCACAAGCCCGAGGAGCTTGGCGCCAAAGGCTCGCTCGCGCTCACAAACTTTGCTTTTCGCGGCCAAAGAGCCGATTACATCACCGCTGCATTTGAGTATACCAATCTTACAGTAAAGGTGATAAACCCTCGCGCTGAAGTGGGTACACAGCAGGTTAGTGCCGCCAGCCTCCTCGTTGATATCCCCGCTCGAAAAATTTATTTATCCAACGGTTTCGGCTTCATCGATCCGCAATTGATTACACGAGCAATTGGGCCGCACGTCCACCAGATCATCGAACCGTACCAATTCCTCAAACCTCCCATCGCTCATGTTAACGGTGTGATTCCCATGAAAGATGAAACCGACGCCGATTTATTCTTCGAGCTCGATGGCGGCCCTTTTCATTGGTGGAAATTCAATCTAAACCATGTCGTCGGTACACTTCACTGGGCCGGTGAGCGCTTAAGTTTGAATAACATCCGTGTTCAGGCGTATGGCGGCAACGCCGTCGGGTCTGCCTTGTTCAGGTTTAAACCACACGCGGGCGCTGTCTTTCAGTTTGATGTCTCTACCACGAACATGCTCCTGCAGGCGCTAATGGCAGATCTGGCGACTCGCACGAATCGACTGGAAGGGACCTTGGATTCACTTCTTGTGGTTACGCGCGGAAATACTGAAAACTGGCAAAACCTCGATGGATACGGAGACATAAACCTGCATGACGGCCTGATTTGGGATATTCCTATGTTCGGAGTTTTCTCAAAAGTCCTTAATGAAATCGCCCCAGGCCTTGGCAACAGCCGGGCCAATGCCGGTGTGGGAGATTTCGCTATTACTAACGGAGTCATTCGAACCGATAATCTCGAGATCCGCTCTCACGCCGTGCGCCTGCAATATCGCGGCACGGTCGATCTCAATGAAAGAGTGAATGCGCGAGTTGAAGCCGAACTCCTGCGAGACGTCTGGGCCGTTGGTCCGCTAATTAGCACCGTTCTTTGGCCGGTCACGAAGATGTTCGAATACCGTGTTACGGGGACCCTCGGCCAGCCCAAGACCGATCCAGTCTACCTCATTCCGAAAATTATGCTGATGCCTTTTCACCCCATTCGAACACTTAAGGATTTGGTTCCTCAGGATCCCAATGCTTCCTTCGGTACAAATTCACCTCCGAAGGCAGTGAAGTAGTCTATTTCATTGAATTTAGCGGCTGCGCAGGTTAACCATCTCTCATGTGTCGCGCTGCTGTTTACGTTATATTTCTTTGGCTGATTCTCCTCCAGCCGGCTCACGCCGCCAGCGGTCGCATTGTTAAGGTTTTGCCTCAGTTCCTTGACAACAAAGGACGGTACAGCGATGAGCCAAGTCTTTACCAAAGGGATGCTTACCAGGCCTACCTCAGAGAACACCCGGAAAAGCGCTCAGCGATGCGGTTCGCCATTCAATGGAAACTGAAGGGTGCCTATTACGAACCCCTGAAAGTGCGGCTTGAACTCAAGGGCGCCCCTGACCAAAACGCTTCCAAAGTTCAAATCCTCGAATCCCCCGTTCAGCCGAATGGATTTTTTAGCAATTGGTCCGACCTGCGTCTTGAAGGTGCCGCTTATCGCGACTTCGGAGCCGTTACGGCATGGCGAGCCACACTTTGGGAGGGGAGTCAACTTCTTGCGGAACAAAAATCTTTTCTTTGGTAGGCCCAATCAGACTTTAGCTGCTGCCCGGCCTTCCTGCGTCCGTAGCGCTTCCTCATAGCACTCAAGCGCCTCTCCGAATCGTTCCAAACGATTCAAAAGCCCCCCTTTATACAAATGGGCAATGGTCATGGAGCTATCCGCCTGGATGGCACGGTCGTAACACTGGATGGCTTCGGGATACTTCCGCAGCTTTTCCAGCGCCGTCCCGCGTTTGACCAGCGTCTCCGCATTATTAGGATCCAAAGCAATCGCTTCGTCAAAGGCCGCCAGGGCTTCCTGTGCCCGGTCAGCATTCAATAACGTTTGTCCCTCGTGGAGTAAACTCATCAGCCGCTCGCTCACGCCACTGCCTGCGATTGCCTCACTCGTTGTCGATGCGGTGGATGTCATCGGAGCTTCCGATTGGTGCAAAGAGGGTGCGTACTCCTTGCCGTTGCCATTGGAAATTGGCTGAGTCGCGTGGGCCAGATCCAACAATCGTTTTTCCAGGCGCTCCAAAGAGTTCAGCAATTTTTGATTCGATTGCTCGACCGAATTCGGCACAACAACCGGGTTTTCGCCGGAAGTCAAAGCAGGCAGAGGCCGTGGAGATGGCAGCATGAGTTGCGCCGGCGGTAGTGCCGCCGAAAGTTCAGCCAGTCGGCTCACCGTCCGCCATTGAAAATATGCCATCAGGAGCATTGCAATAAATCCAATGCTGGCGAAGGAGCCGGAAATGATCAGTAACATGCGATTTGAACTCTGCATCGTTTCCAACTCACGGGCTCTTTGTGCGGCCAACGCTTTTTCGATCGTTTCCAGCCGGACTTTCAGGAGTTCACCCGTCTCGGCCGCATTGTCTTTCGATTCCGTGCGCGTGCGCTCAATGGCCAGTTGGGTTTCGTGTAGTTGCTCCTGCAATTGCAGATAGCTTCTGAGGACTTCTTGCGAATTGGTTTCCGCAACCCGGTTTGTCGCCGTTATTTCAGCCGGAATTTCCTCCGCGCTCCCGGGTGCGGGCAACATTGCAACTGAAATCACTATCCATCCTGCTAAGAAAATTATGCGCTTCATGGTAATCGAGTCCGCGCCAGAACCGTGCCTCAAAGTATGCCGATATGTCTCTCCCGCGCCGGAGCGTGGCATTACGAACTGTGTAACCTGAGGTTGGCCTGTCTAAATTCTGATGTCAAGGAGCCGCTCCTTTTCCGTGTTCATTTTCATACCGGCTCCTTCCTCAGTGAAGCTTAAGCAGCAAATCATTTACCTTTTCGGCCACATAGGCATGCCCCTCGGCCGTCCAGTGCTTTCCAAACTCCGGATAAACGTGCGTAGCATTGGTCGTCTCCAAATCAACTGTTGGAATCTTGTAATCCTCTAAAAATTTGCGGAGTTCTGCATGTGAATGCTGCAGTCCCACTGCAAAATGCGCCCCATGCTCAGTCACGTATTTTCGCATCTCCAGCAGCAACACACCCGTCGGTGGCTCAGCCTGCTTTTGGGGCTTCGGTTCCGTGAGTTTGCACCAAACTTGTGCGAACAAGCGCAGCACATAAGACTTGGCCAAATAATTGTGCTCGATAGCAAAAACCTTTTCCGACTTCGGCACCGGCACCCCATTTAGCTTAAGTCTTCCATTCTCCAACGAGAACCAGGGCTTGTAATATCCGCCGCGATAATTCCACGAATTATCCTCATTATCGTTGTCTCCACAAACCATCAGGAAAACCACTCGGGGCTGGTAACGCTCGAAATATCTTTGCAGGAGCAAGTATTCCTGGTCCGTTCCATAGCCACTCACACCAAAATTGTACACTGCCCACTCCGGGTGCTTTCGTTGGATTTGTTCGGTAAATCTCTCCTCCACTTCCGCATCAAATCCCCAGACGAGGGAATCGCCTAAAAATATCAGCGATGGCTTGCTGCTCCGGGAATATTCCGGTCCCCGCAGACCATCGCTGTTATGGGTCACATGAATCGTTCTCGAGGCGGTGAAAATATTGCTGCTGGAGGGTCTCGGGAACCAGCCAAGCTCCGGATCATACCGATAAGCGAGGCTTCGTTCATCTCGGGGGTCAATTGCCGGCTGCGGTGCAAAAATCCTCAAAGCGGTTTCCGCAATCAAGAGGGCTATGAGCAGCGAAGTGCCAGTTAAAACAATTTTGAGCAGCAGGGAAGTCCGCCCATCAGCGGCTTTCGGCGCCGGTCGTGCAGCTTGTCGCACAGTGCCGCCATGCGACTTTGTTCGGGTTTGGCTATTCACACCCAACGGTTTGACTCGGCTCGTTCGCCATGCATATTCGACACATGAAAACGGTTGCGATCATAGGGGCATCGACTGATTCCGGCAAGTTTGGGAACAAAGCAGTACGCGCCTTCTCCGGGCGCGGGTACACGGTGTTTCCCGTAAATCCCAAAGAATCCACTATTGAAGGTCTGCCGGCCTACCCAACGATTCTCGATGTCCCTGTCCGGCCAAACCTGGTTAGCGTTTATTTACCTCCGTCAATCCTCTTGAAGGTTTTGCCGCAGATTGCGGAGAAAGGTTGTGATGAACTTTGGCTGAATCCTGGAACCGAATCTGAGGAAGTGCTGGCCGAAGCTGAAAGACTCGGACTGAACGTAATTCAAGCCTGCAGCATCGTCGGCATCGGAGTGTCTCCTTCCCGCCTATGATTCCTTTCAAATGATCATCCCCTCTCCCCGCGGGAGAGGGATCAAAGGGTGAGGGGAAGGCAGCTTGGATTTTTGGTCGGACGAAAAATAAGAGGGTAAAATGATCAGCCCCTCTCCCCACGGGAGAGGGATCAAAGGGTGAGGGGAACTCTCTTTCCGTCAGGGCAGCTTGGATTTTTGCTCGAACAAAAATAAGGGGCTAAAATGATCAGCCCCTCTCCCAACGGGCTTCTCATTAACCACAACTTTGGGGCTTCACGTTTCAAGAGAAGCATAGTCAACCTGAAGAGTTGCCAGAAATTAGCCGGGGGTCGACTGATTTAGACCCCGATGAACGCGGGTAAAATTGCGCACCCCGGAGCCTACCCCGGAGCCTACCCCGAAGCCTCAACCTGAAGCCTCAACCTGAAGGGTTGCCAGATATTAGCCGGGTGGTCGACTCACGGAGACCCCCGGGATCGATTTCCAATAGGCCAGCACCCTGGAGGGGTGCCAGAATCAACCGAAACTAAATACTTGGACGCATAATCATGGGCTCAACCGATCTAAGTCTTCCTTACCACATTGTTTTCAGCACAAAACTGTGAGGGGAACTCTCTTTCCCGCCAGGGCTGCTCTGCAATAGCGTGTTCGCTTCTTAACAATTAATCGGTCACCCCGACTTACTTGCGCCTGCGCCATATCGGCTTACTTTGATTTCAGGAGACGCATGAAAAAGAGAATTGAAACGCCACATTCAAAAGAAAAAAGCCTGGACCAGCCTAAACCCTTCACCCCAGGCATCAGCAAAGGAATGGTTCGCCAACACGCCTACGAAATTTATCGCGACAAACTGCCAGATAATCCATTGACGATTGAGGACTGGGTGCTGGCCGAAAAGGACCTGGTCGCGTCCCTCGACGCCGACAACTTGCCCAGGTAAGACGGCGACGCTGCTGCTTATGCCGCGGACGGCTGGGCTCGCGTCAGCCCCAGATTTTGCAAAATCCGAATCGTCGAGCTCGATTTGTTTAACGTGTAAAAGTGTACCCCGGGCGCTCCGGCGCGGAGCAATTCCTCGCATTGCCGCGTTGCGTACTCAATTCCAAACTCCACCGTTCCTGCTTCGTCGTCCTGTAGTTCATCAAGCTTCGACGCCAGCGCTCCCGGAACGCGTGCTCCACACATTGCTGTAAAACGTTTGATCTGTGCTGCGCTTGAGATGGGAATAATGCCAGGCACCAGCGGCACTTTGATCCCATGTTGCTTCGTCAGGTGCTCTCGAAATTCAAAATAATCGGCATTGTCAAAAAACAACTGTGTAATTACGAAATCGGCTCCCGCATTGATTTTGTTCTTGAGCCGCTCCCAATCCACGTACTTTCCTTCTTTGCAGGCAATATGGCCTTCCGGGAAACCGGCCACTCCAATGGAAAAACCGTCCTGTTGCCGGATGAACTCGACCAATTGATTGGAAAACTCGAAACCTCCGGGCGTTACCACAAACGCGCCGCCTCCCGGTGGATCTCCTCGCAAGGCGAGCACGTTTTTGACTCCCAGCGCCCGGATTTGCGCCAACAGACTTTTGATTTCCTCTTTCGTAGCCGCTACGCACGTCAAATGCGCTACCGCCGTCAATTTATGCTCCCGCTGAATCCGGTCCACAATCATCAGCGTCTTGTCTCGAGTGCTGCCGCCGGCTCCATACGTCACCGAGCAATAGTCCGGACCGGCTTGCATTAAAGCTGGAATGGTTTTTTCCAAAAGCGCCCGGTCCCCCTCTTCCGTCCTGGGCGGGAAAAACTCGAAAGAAATGACCGGCTGCCCTGCCGCTCCTTTCTTCGCATAGATGTCTCGGACAAACTGCATAAACCTTCAGACTTACACAGCGGGTTGCAAAAACCAAGCCCAGACCGAAGCCTCAACCCGAAGACTTGATAGACATTAGCCCGCTCGTCGACTCACGGAGCTCCCGGCTCGCTACCCAGATCTCCTTCGGCTTTCCGTCTGCCCCAACCCGAAGGGTTGATAGACATTAGCCGGGCGGTCGACTCACGGAGACCCCCGGACATCGATTTCCAATAGACCAGCACCCAGGAAGGGTGCCAGAATTCAACTCATCCCGGACTCCATTCTTATTTCGAGGCGCATCTCACTGTTTGAACAGGGATATTGCTTTGGGAGTTCGTGAACTAAAGCCCACGGTTTCAACCCGGCTCCCTCCCCAGATCCCGTTCGGCTTTCGGCCCGCCTTAACCCGAAGGCTTGATAGACATTAGCCCGCTGGTCGACTCACGGATACCCTCGGCTCACTCCCCAGATCTCCTTCGCCTTTCAGTCTGCCCCAACCCGAAGGGTTGATAGACATTAGCCGGGCGGTCGACTCATGGAGACCCCCGGACATCGATTTCCCATAAATCAGCACCCTGGAGGGGTGCCAGAATGATGCGAAACCGCGGGCTTCACGAACCATTCTTTAATTCCGCCAGCAACTCATACGAACGGAGCCTTGCCGCGTGCTCATATACCGCGGACGCCACAATCAATTCCTGCACGCCGGTACGCGTGACAAATTCATTCAACTCATCCCGGACCTGTTCGCCCGTGCCCACGAAAGAGCAGGCGAGCATTGCCGATGCCTGCGCCTTTTCTATGGCGGACCAATAATCCTCGATGTTCTCAATGGGGGGCTGCAGCTTCCCCCGTTTGCCTCGAAACAAATTCGTGAACTGCTGTTGCGCCGATGTGAAAAGCCGTCGCGCTTCTTTATCTGTTCCTCCCACCACCACGTTTACCCCCGCCGCGGCGTACGGTTCCTTCAATTGTTTGGATGCTTTGAATCCCCTTCGATACGCATTTAACGCCGGCATCAGTTCCGCCGGTGCAAAATGTGACGCAAAGGCGTAAGGCAAACCCAGTGCCGCCGCCAGTTGCGCCCCAAATAAACTCGAGCCCAGAATCCAAATCGGCACCTTCAGTCCCGCCCCTGGCACTGCTTGCACCGCTTGATTCTCCCCGGCTTCTTCAAAATACGCCTGCAGCTCCAGCACGTCCTGCGGAAAATTATCTGCGCTCGTGAGATTCCGCCGTAATGCCAATACCGTCCGCTGGTCCGTTCCCGGAGCGCGCCCCAGGCCCAGGTCGATGCGGCCTGAATATAACGATTCCAGCGTTCCGAACTGCTCGGCAATAACCAACGGTGAATGATTGGGCAGCATAATGCCGCCTGCTCCCACGCGGATCGTTCGTGTGCCCGAGGCCACGTAACTAATCACCACGGACGTCGCTGCGCTGGCAATTCCCACCATATTATGATGCTCCGCCAGCCAAAAACGATGATACCCCCACTTTTCCGCGTGCTGCGCCAGGTCCAGGGTCCGCTTTAAAGCATCTGCCGGCGTTGCGCCTTGAGGAACAAAAGCCAGATCCAGAATTGAAAGAACCGCCTTGATACCTTGGTCCTTCATTGACTGAATATGTGTCTCCCTCCGGTTATTGCAAGAAAGCGACCTTGGTAACCCTCAACCGCCTAAGGAGTGATCCCCTCGCCCCGCGGGAGAGGGATCAAAGGGTGAGGGGAACTCTCAAAATAAGTAGGTAAAATGATCAGCCCCTCTCCCTGTGGGACGGCGAGTCAAATTGAAAACCCCAGCGGGGTGACAGAAATTAGCCCAGGGTCAGGACGTCCGCTTGCTGCATGATTCCGGACGTCCGCCACCCTGGGTACCACCCCCAAAAAACAATTTTCCTTCTCCCCGGGGGAGAAGGATCAAGGATGAGGGGAGCTTTCCCGGGATCAAAGGGTGAGGGGCTCGGCCTTGTCGTCTCATTCTACATTATGCCTTCTGCAATTTGCATTTAAATCCGGAGCCCTCATTTTCTCCCTGAAAACCTGTGGACACGCTGTTTGGCAGGAAATATTGTCGGGTTATGACGTCTTACATTGCGTCAAATATGAGGCCCATTACTAGTTAGCCCATTGCGCGCTATGAGACACTTAGTCACATTTCTGATTTCGGCGATGCTACTCGTGGGTTGCCGGACACACACCCAGGACACGAATGCTGTGCAGCCTTTCGTGAAGGACAAAAGACTGGCTGAGATTTACGAGGACTTGAAGACCGTCCCGATTCCAACTCCCAAGACCACGCCGTTCGACGGCGACTTGCGCCGACGTGATACCTACTTGGCTGGTTTTCGTGAGGGTTGGGATTTTGCGATTAGTGGACGCATGCTCTATGGGACGATGATTGGTCCGGCAGGCATGGAGTCAGATTTATTTTCAGTCTGGCAGGACGGCGCACGCGAGGGTTCACGCCTGGGCAGTGAACAGTTGATGGCGAGATTGGATCTGAAGAGATGAAGACTTGGGCTAACAACGCGCCTGCACCTAACCGCCCCCCGCGCTTTCCGCTCGAGTATGAAATGCAATTTCGGATAAATCTTATGAAGCGTCTTTTCAACGTTGGTCTCTTTTTCCTCGTGCTCAGTCAACTCCTCCTGGGCTGTGGTTCGCTCGATGTGCAATCCCGGAAAGCGGCCGATGCTGATTTATCCAAATACCGTACCTTCAGTTTCGCCCAGGCCATGCCCGCCTCGGATGCTCGATTTCTTACTCCCACCAATGAAACGCGCGTGAAGGCCGCTATTCGGAGCGAGTTGGAAAATCGTGGCCTTCACTTCGCCGAGCCGGCTGATCTGCAATTCTGTGTTTACCTGAAAACCCAGGCAAAGCAGTTGGATAAACAGAGTCCTTCTGTCGAATCAGGCTCCGCCTCCTCGAATTTGGGGACCTATTACGGTTTGCTTTACGATAATAGCTGGGGCACCCAAAATGTCGTCAATTACCATGAAGGCACCCTGGTCGTCCAGGCCGTGGACGTGCGCCAAAATCGCAAAGTCTGGGAAGGGGTTGCCACCGGCGTGGTACACCGAAACAACCCGGATGACCGCGTAATCGCTCGCATCCGCGAGGCGGTTACCGGCATGTTCAAAAATTTCCCGTAGCCACTGATTAGATGCTCAACCCTCAACCGCCCAAGGAAGTGTTCCCCTCTCCCCACGGGAGAGGGATCAAAGGGTGAGGGGAACTCTCAAAATAAGTAGGTAAAATGATTAGCCCTCTCCCCACGGGACCGCGAGTCAAATTGAAAACCCCAGCGGGGTGACAGACATTAGCCCAGGGTCAGGACGTCCGCTTGCTGCATCATTTTACGGACGTCCGCCACCCTGGGGTACCACACCCCAAAAAACATTCCCTCTCCCCACGGGAGAGGGATCAAAGGGTGAGGGGTTTGTCAATTACCATTGCGCTCCTGGGCATAAATCAACTTTCGTGAAATGCCGGCATCAGAACACCAACGGTATTCCGTCACTCACCGAAGTGTTGGCCGCGGTCATTCGACATTTTGCATTCTGCAATCTGCATTTAAAAGGTCCGCCACCCTGGGGTACCACACCCCAAAAAAACATCCCCTCTCCCCGCGGGAGAGGGATCAAAGGGTGAGGGGCCGCCTTAGACCTTGTGTGACAACCCACATTAGTCAACGATCTTGCACATCCTTTTAAACCAGTTTTCCGCCAGCAAATAGATGAAATTCGCCCTCAACTCTCAACCCTCAACTCTCAACCCTCAACTCTCAACCCTCAACTCTCAAC
>JADMIO011472249.1_pt1 | contig 25926 bp, 24 predicted proteins | sample 8958161 | NCBI WGS metagenome assembly JADMIO01 (sample SAMN16585339, study PRJNA669376) | soil metagenome | isolation source: Crop rotation soil | place: USA: Cullars Rotation, Alabama | collected 2011 | reverse complement strand
CTGCTGCATCGCCCCGCCGAACTGCGTCGTCTCGATCTCCTTGAACTGCGCGAAACGCACGAGCGGCCCGGCGAGGCCGATCCAGCCGCCGTTCATCCCCGGCACGATGCGGTTCAACTCGCTGAACGCGTCGTCCGCGTTCTCCGTTTCCCACAGCGCGCCGCTCACCGGGTCGAAGGCCATGCCGAAGCCGTTGCGGTGTCCGTAGGAATAAATCTTCTGGATGTTCGCGCCGACTTCGCCGCCCATCCCGGCGCCGACGCCGAAGAATGGATTATCCGGCGGCGCCGTGCCGTCGGTGTTGAGCCGCAGGATCACGCCGGTGAAGTGAGCGTTGTCCGGACTCGGGCCGCCAAAGGTGTCATCCGTGAACGGTGCCGTCAGGAACGGACCGTTCGGCAAATTCTGCAACCAACCGCGCCGGCCCTGGTCGCCCATGAAGATGTAGAGCTTCCCATCGGGCCCGAACCGGATGACGCCGCCGTTGTGGTTGCCGTTTTCGTTCCCGTTGTTTGTCCCGGGATGACCCGTGACCGCCGTGTTGTCCATCTGCCGCGACCGCATCGCGATCACCGGCCCCGCGAGCGTCAGCGTCGAGCCGTTCCAGGTGAAACGGTCCACGCGATTCCCCAGCAGCGGCACATCAGCCACCACCCCCGAATCCGCCCCCGTGCTGCTCTCCGTCCAGCGAATGAACACGTCCGGCGTCGTCGGGAAATTCGGATGCAGCACCAAACTGAGCAGCCCGCGCTCCGAGTTCGAGTTCACCGCGAGATCGAGCACCGGCGTCGGTTGCAACACGCCGTTGATCACGCGTTTCACCTGCCCGGACGCTTTCTCCAGCACGAGCATGTCGATGACCCCATCCGTGCGCGGTAGGAACACCACGCCGATCGGTTGAGCGATTCCCGAATTGATCACCGTTGTGACCTGGAGATTCGGGTCGAGGATCGTCAGCGGCGTCGTATCCGCGCGACAAAGCGACGCCGGTGCGAAAGCCGCCGCGACGAGCGCGGCCGCTCTCAAAAGAAAGGATGATGTCGCCGCCCGGAAGCAGCGTTGCGCAGGCAGAAGTGCTTTCATGATTTGGCCATCCTGGTTGATTGCTGAAGAACACGCGGACCCCGATCCGCGTCGCGCGTCGCTCAGAGACGCGACGCCCCGAGCCTATTGATTCGAGAGACGCTGCGGCAAGCTTCCGGGGCTTGAACGGCGAATCGGAAAGGTAACGGAGCTGTTACTTCTTCGCGGCCCGTAAGATCAGGATCGCTATTCTCCGCCGCCGAATGGCGTCCACCCGCGCAAGTTCGTCGATCCAAGGCTCGGGACGACGTGCCAACGCGCAGGATCGCCAATCCAAGGCTCGGGACGACGTGCCGACGCGCAGGATCGTCAAATCAAGGCTTGGGACGAGGTCCGCGAGCTCGGAATCGCCGTCGCGCCCAATGGAGCACCGCGCGCGGTGATCTGCTCGATCGCCCACGCCGCATGCTCGGCGATGAGCGGCTCGGGGTCGGCCGCCGCACGGCGGAGCGCGGGCAAATCTTCCGAGGTCCCGATGTTCCCGAGGGCGACGCAGACGTTTCGCAGGAGCCCGCGGCGCTTCAGGCGTTTGATGGGGGAGCGGCGGAAGAGAGTGCGGAATTGCTCCTCGCCTAACGAGAGGTAGTCGCGGAGCGCCATCCCGCTGGTGACGGGCCGTGCGGCGAAGGCCGTCTCGCGCGAGGCGGCGGCGAAGCGGTTCCATGGGCATGCGTCGAGGCACGCGTCGCAACCGTAGATGCGATTGCCGATCAAGGGCCGCAGCTCGAGCGGGATTGATCCTTTGAGCTCAATGGTGAGATAGGAAATACAACGCCGGGCATCGAGGCGATGCGGAGCGGTGATCGCGGCGGTCGGGCAGGCGGTAATGCAGCGAGTGCAGCTACCGCAACGGGCGGGCTGCGGCGCGTCAGCCGGCAGGTCTAACGAAGTGAGAATCTCGCCGAGGAAAAACCAGGTCCCGAGTTCGCGGTCGAGGAGCATGGTGCTCTTGCCGTGCCAGCCGATGCCGGCTTCGGCGGCGAAATCGCGCTCCAGCACCGGGCCGGTGTCGACGTAGATTTTCTGTTCGCCGCCGTGCTGGCGCAGGAAGGCGTCAAGCTCGCGCAGCTTCGCCAGCATCAGGTCGTGGTAATCGTCGCCCCATGCGTAACGCGCGATGCGGCCGCTGCCGGCGACGGGCGGCGGCTCCGCGCCTTGCCAATAATTCAGCGCGAGGACAATCACGGAGCGGACACCCGGCAGGACCGCGGAAGGATCGCAGCGTTTCCCCTCGCCGCGCTCGAGCCAGGCCATCTCGCCGGCGGCACCGTCGCGGAGCCAGGCGCGGAATTGCGGAGCCGAGCGCGGAGGCGCAGCGCGGGCGATGCGGCAGCGATCAAACCCAAGTGCCTCCGCGCGCCTAACGAGTTCCGCTTTGAGGGCTGGCGCGTCGATCACGACGGGCTCGAGAAGATCAGCCGACATGGCGTTGGGTCTCGGCGACTTCCTGCAGGACGCGATCGGCCACTTCACTATGCCGCAGCGCCGAAGTGTCGATGGTCAGATCGGCCGCGGCTTCATAGAGCGGCTGTCTGATCCGGAATAATTCAGAAAGCGTGGCCTGCGGATTCGCGGTTTGAAGAAGCGGCCGCGCTTTGCGTCTCGTTGCGCGCTCAAACAGCGTCTCCTCGTCGGCCGTCAGGTTAACGAGCAGTCCGAACTCCCGCAGCGCACGCACGTTTTCCTCCCGCAACACAATGCCGCCACCCGTCACGAGGATCAGCTGCCGCCGCGGCACTTGCCCGAGCGCGTCCGTTTCCGCCGCGCGGAATGCCGCTTCGCCGTGTTGCGCGAAGATCTCGGCGATCGGCAGACCGTAGCGCGCGGAGATCATCTCGTCGGTGTCGTACCGCGGCAGACCAGTGCGCACGGCCAGCTCGCGGCCGACCGACGATTTCCCGCTGCCCATGAAGCCGATCAAGACAATGGCTGCCCCGCGGTCCGACATCCGGAAAAGTAGCGCACGGCGGAGCCAAAAACTACTTTACAAGATCGCGGCAGCCGCGAACTCATCCCTCGCACCATGAGTGGCCCGACATCATCCACCGCGCTGGTTGCCGTCGTGATGGGGAGCGCCTCGGATTGGGAGACAATGCAGCACGCGGTGGAGCTGCTGAATCAGCTGGGCGTGCCTAACGAGCACCGGATCGTCTCGGCGCATCGCACGCCGGAGTTGATGGCGGAGTTCGCGCGCGCAGCAGCCGGGCGCGGGCTGCGGGTCATCATCGCCGGGGCAGGGGGCGCAGCCCATTTGCCGGGAATGCTCGCGGCGCAGACGTGGCTGCCGGTGCTCGGTGTCCCGGTTGAATCGAAGGCGCTGAAGGGGATCGACTCGCTGCTTTCCATTGCGCAGATGCCGGCGGGTGTAGCGGTCGGGACGCTGGCGATCGGTGTTTCGGGAGCGAAGAACGCGGCGCTGCTCGCGGCCAGCATTCTCGGCCTGACGGACGAACGGATTCGAAGCGCGGTGGAAGCTTTTCGCAAAAAGCAGACCGACGCGGTGCTCGCGCAACGTCTCGCATGAGCCAGACGTATTTGCCCGGAGCGACCATCGGGGTGATGGGCGGCGGCCAGCTCGGCCGCATGTTTGCCATGGCCGCGCGGCCGATGGGCTACAAGGTGCACATCTTCACGCCGGAGGAGGAAAGTCCGGCGGGGCAGTTCGCCGATCTGACGCGCATCGCTGATTACACGAACGAAGCGGCGGTGCGGCGTTTCGCGGAAGGCGTGGATGTGGTCACGTTCGAGTTCGAGAATATCCCGGTCGAGACCGCGGAATGGTGCGCGCGCGAACGTGACGTGCGGCCCGCTGGCTCCGTCCTGCACATCGCGCAGAATCGTCTACGCGAGAAAAATTTCCTCGCCGCGGCGGGTATTCCGGTGGCGCCGTTTCGCGCGGTCCGCAGCGCGCATGAACTGTCTTCCGCGATCGAGCAAATCGGCCGCCCAGCGATCCTGAAAACAGCGGCCTTCGGCTACGACGGCAAAGGGCAGCAGACGATCAATTCGCGCGACGACTTCGAGGAAATCTGGAGCGCGAGTTCCGAAGACGAATTGATTCTCGAAGGGCTGGTTGATTTCGAGAAGGAAATCTCGGTGATCGTCGCGCGCGGAATTGATGGAGCGATGGCGACCTTTCCGGCGTGCGAGAATCTGCACCGCAATCACATTCTCGACATCACGGTGGTCCCCGCGCGGGTGCACGAGGGGGTCGAACGCGACGCCGCGGAGCTGGCTTGCGCGATTGCCCAGAAGCTGGAGTTGGTCGGGCTGCTGGCGGTGGAGATGTTCCTGAAAGAAGACGGCGCTTTGGTGGTGAACGAGCTGGCGCCGCGGCCGCACAATTCGGGGCATTGGACGATCGAAGGCTGCGTGACCAGCCAATTCGAGCAACAGGTGCGCGCGGTCTGCGGATTGCCGCTCGGCTTGACGGATATCGTGCGACCCGCGGCCATGGCAAATTTGCTCGGGGAAGTCTGGATGAGCGGCGAGCCCGAATGGCGCAAAGCCCTAACGAGTGAAGGCGTGCATCTGCATCTCTACGGAAAGACCGAGCCGCGGCCGCGCCGCAAAATGGGACACCTGACCGCGCTTGCCCCGACGGCCGACGAAGCGATTGCTCGCGTCACGCAAGCCCGCACCGATCTTCGCCCCGACGCGAAGTGAAGACAGAGATCCTCGGCACGGCGACCGACGCGGAGTGCCGCGTTGCCGTAGCGGCGGCGGTCGAACTGCTGCGCGCAGGTGAGCCCGTGGCCTTGCCGACCGAGACCGTCTATGGTCTGGGAGCGGATGCGCTGAAGGTCCACGCCGCGCTGAAGATTTTCGAAGCAAAGGAGCGGCCGAAGTTCGATCCCCTTATCGTTCATTTGCCGGAACGCGGGTGGCTTTCGCGCCTAACGACTAGTTACGACGAGATCGTCGAGAAGCTGATGGATGCGTTCTGGCCGGGCCCGCTGACTTTCGTTCTTCCACGGCAGGCAATTGTTCCCGATTTGGTCACGGCGGGATTGGATACTGTTGCCGTGCGCATGAGCGCGCATCCGATCCTGACGGAGGTCCTGCGCGACTTTGGCTCGCCGCTCGCCGCGCCGAGCGCGAATCGCTTCGGCCGCATCAGCCCCACCGCAGCCGCGCATGTTTTCGATGAACTCGACGGCCGCATCCCATTGATCGTCGACGGCGGTCCGACGATGCACGGCCTGGAATCCACCATCGTCGCGGTGCGCGGCGGCGTGATCGAGATTTTGCGCGAAGGACCGATCACGAGCGAAGCATTGAGCGCGTTCGCGCCGGTGCGAAAAATCGCGCCAGGTGGGAAGGTGCAGGCGCCTGGACAACTCCCGTCGCATTACGCGCCGCGGACGCCGCTCATCGTCACGAACGACGTCTGCCAGCACCTGGCGGAAGGCAGGCGCGTCGGCCTGCTGACTTTCCAGCACTTGAGCGAGACGCGCGATCTGCGCGAGGCTGCGGCAAATCTGTTCCGCTGCCTGCGCGAGTTCGACGCGAGCGGCTACGACCTCATTATCGCCGAAGCCATTCCCGAGGATGGTCTCGGCGCGGCGATCATGGATCGACTGCGCCGCGCGGCGGCCCGGAAATAGGAAAGCGCTGCGCGCGGTCAAGCTTGTTTCTCCGATCAGATCCTGTTACGAACGGTTCTCCGGAGGAACAATATGAAAACGCGTTTCGCGTGGTGTGCGGTGTGGGGAGCAATCCAGCTTCTCCTCTTTCCTCCAGTTATCCGAGGGGCGGTGTTCGATATCCCGAATGGTGATGTGGCGGCATTGAAAGCCGCCATCGTTACCGCCAACACCAATGGCGAAGACGACGTCATCGCGCTGGCGACCGGCGGGTTCTATCTCCTCACCACGACTGCCAGTGGCGCGAATGGTTTGCCCATCATCGGTCCCGATGGAGGCCGAACGCTCATCCTCAAAGGCGGCGGCGCGACTATCCAAAGAAGCAACGCGGCCGGCACTCCCAACTTTCGGATCTTTTACATCGGGAGTGGAGCGCAGGCGGACATCGCCTCTCTAACGATTCGCAATGGCAACCTCGTGGCGCATGGTGGCGGCATCTACGTCGATGGCGAGGATGCGCCCACCAGCCTGGTCCTCGCGGGTTGCGCGCTCATCGGAAACACCGGCGACTACGGCGGCGCCATTTACAATGATGGCTACGCTGACGGCGCCACCTTTGGCGCAAATCTCACGGTCATCAATTGCACGTTCCTGAGTAACCGCGGGATTCAATATGGCGGCGCCATCTGGAACGATGGCTCCTTCGGGAGCGCCACCCTCACCGTCGTGGGCTGCGCCTTCATCGCCAACACCTGCCTGCTCGATACCGGTGCGATTCAACACGACGGCTTTGGCGGCATGGCGACCGGCACCATCAGCAATTCGACTTTCAGCCAGAATGTCGCCGGGCGGAACGGCGGGTGTATTTATGTCGACGGCGAGGAGGGGAGCGCGACGCTAAGCGTCAGTAACTGCACGCTCAGCGGCAACTCCGCTGGCACGGATGGCGGCGCGCTCTATATCAACAACGGTGGCGGCGGCACCGCGACGGTGCAGGTCGGCAACACGATCTTCCAAACGGGCAGCAGCGGCGCGAACATCGTCATGGGCGCCGGCACGATCGTTTCCCAGGGCTACAACCTGAGCAACGATGCCGCGGGTGGCGATCCCACCACCACTCCCGGCGGATTCTTGAATCACGTCGGCGACAAGCGTAACACTGATCCGCTCACCGACCTGGCCGGCGTAAAGGACAACGGCGGCCCGACCGTCACCTTAGCGCTCCGCGCGGGCAGCCCCGCGATCGATCAGGGGAAGCGGACGACGCTTGGGCCGAGCGCGAACGATCAACGCGGCGAGCCGTGCCCGTTCGATGATCCCGGGTTGCCGAATGCCAGTGACGGCAGCGATATCGGGGCTTACGAAGCAGACGTACGCGTGACCGCGGAAGAGCGGTTAGGCAATGATCTGCGCGTCACCTTCTTCAGCATCCTCGAACATAGCTACGAGATAGAGAGTGGGCCTACTCCAACCGGCCCGTGGACATCCCCGAGCGGCCCGATCGTCGGAACCGGCGGCATCGTCCAGCTCACTTACGTCAACGCCTTCGGGCCGATGGCGAGGTTCTTCCGGGTGCGCCAAGTTTCCTGAGACGGGCGCTTGCGCCTTGCCCTCAGCACGAATGGGCGCAACTGTTAGAAGGTATCAAGGTTAGCAATTCTTTCCCGCGCCCCACGTAACAAGAAATTGGCCTACAAGTTTAAGTCGGATCGAGTAAATCGTTGCGGCGAAAGCGGACGAGTCCGTCCGCGACGCAACTGATCGGCCGGGACGAGGTCTCAGCCTTGGTGGGCGAGGCAAGCCTGCACGAAGCCCTTGAACAGCGGATGCGGCTTGTTCGGCTTGCTCTGAAATTCCGGGTGATACTGGCAGGCAAGAAAGTAAGGGTGATCGCGCAGCTCGATCAGCTCCGCCAGCGAGCCGTCGGGTGAAGTGCCGGAAATGGTGAAGCCCTTCTCGGTCATCTGGTCCCGATACTTCATGTTGAATTCGTAGCGGTGGCGATGGCGCTCGAGGACCTCGCGGTGCCCGTAAACTTTCTCCGCGAGGGTGCCGCTGGTGATTTTCGTCGGCCAAGTGCCGAGGCGCATGCTGGCGCCTTTGTTGCGGACGTCGCGCTGTTCGTCGAGGAGGCTGATTACGGGATCGGCGGTGTTCTGGTCGAACTCGGTGCTGTTGGCGTCTTCGATGCCGCAAACGTTGCGCGCAAACTCGATCGTCGCCACCTGCATGCCGAGACAAAGGCCGAGGAACGGCAGCTTGTTCTCGCGGGCGAAGCGCGTCGCTTTGATTTTGCCTTCGACGCCGCGCTCGCCGAAGCCGCCCGGGATGAGAACGCCGGCGACGTCTTTGAGTTGTCCATCGACGCCGTCTTGCAACGTCTCAGCATCGATCAATTTCAAATCGATCCCGCAATCCTGGCTGGCGGCGGCATGCGTGAGCGATTCGTAGATGCTCTTGTAAGCGTCCTGCAGGTCGATGTATTTGCCCACAACGGCAATCTTGACCTGCTTCTTCGGACTGACGATACGCTCGACGAATTTTCTCCAGTTCGTTAGGTCGGGCTCGGGCGTCTCGAGGTGGAGATACTTGCAGATGAGCCCGTCCATGCCTTCCTCGTGCAGCATAAGCGGGACTTCGTAGATGGTGTGCTGCACGTCGCGCGCTTCGATGACAGCCTGCGGCGTCACGTTGCAAAACATGGAAAGCTTTTGCCGCGTCTCGGCGTCGAGCGGCAATTCCGTGCGGCACATTAGCACCTGCGGCTGCAAACCAATCTCGCGCAGCTTTGCGATGCTTTGCTGAGTCGGCTTGGTCTTCAATTCGCCTGCGGCCTTGATGTAGGGCACGAGCGTGACGTGAATATTGAGGACGTTCTCGGTGCCGACCTCGAGGATGAATTGCCGGATTGCTTCCAGAAACGGCAGGCCCTCGATGTCGCCCGTGGTGCCGCCAATTTCGGTGATGAGCAGGTCCGCCTTGCTGTCGTCGGCCACTTCGCGGATGCGGTTCTTGATCTCGTCGGTCACGTGCGGAATCACCTGCACGGTCTTGCCGAGATAATCGCCGCGGCGCTCCTTCTGGATGACCATCTCGTAAACCTGCCCGCTGGTCAGGTTGTTGTGACGCGAGAGAATGCAGTTGGTGAAACGCTCGTAATGGCCGAGGTCGAGGTCGGTCTCGGCGCCGTCGTTCAAGACATAGACTTCGCCGTGTTGAAACGGGTTCATCGTTCCCGGATCGACGTTGAGATACGGATCGAATTTTTGGAAGACGACGCGCAGGCCGCGCAATTCGAGGAGGGTGCCGAGAGCCGCCGCGGCCAGGCCTTTGCCTAACGAGCTCACCACTCCGCCAGTAATAAAAATGTATTTCATGATTTGCGCCCCGTCGCGCGAGGAGACCGAGCGGGGTAAGCGAGCTGCCGGGCGACCGTTGCCACGTCTTCCGGCGTGTCCACACCGGGCCAGCCGCTGCCCGTCACGACCACGCGAATTCTTACTCCATTCTCCAACGCACGCAATTGCTCGAGTGATTCCGCGCGCTCGAGTGATGACGGTTTCCAGCGCACGAATCGGAGCAGGAGTTCGCGGGTGTAACCATAGATTCCCTGATGGCGCAGCGGAGGGGCCACAGGATCGGGACCGCGCGGGAAGGGAATGCGACTTCGCGAGAAGTAGAGGGCGTTCTTTTTCGCGTCGAGGACCACTTTGACCTGATGCGGTGAATCCGCGTCGACTTCATTGGAGAAGGGATGCGCGGCGGTGATCATTTCGACCGTGCGGTCGCGATGCACCTCGCGCACGAGTCGGTCGATTAGTTTCGGATCTACCAACGGTTCGTCGCCTTGGATGTTGATGACGTGCGTGCACTGGGGCGCGCGCTTCGCCACTTCGGCGGCGCGATCGGTGCCGCTTTGATGTTTCGACGAAGTGAGGGCGACCTCTGCACCCCAGGCGAACGCAGCTTCCGCGATCCGCATGTCGTCCGTCGCGACAATCAGCGCATCCAAACTTTCCGCGCGGCCACAACGTTCCCACACATGCTGAAGCAGCGGCTTGCCCGCGATCACGTGCAATGGCTTGCCGGGAAAACGCGTGGAGCCCCAGCGGGCGGGAATAATGCCGACCGTCTTATGCGCCATGTTCGCGAAGGATAATGTCGGCGGCCTCGCCGAGATCGCGCGCAGTCCAGTCGGCCGCGCTCCTTTCGTTAGACTCCTGGCCTGTCTGCACGAGGATTGTGCGCGTGCCGGCGCGTCGCCCGCATTCCACATCGATGGCTTTGTCGCCGATGAAGAATGACCGAGCGAGGTCGATCTGATGATCGCGTTGCGCCTCGAAGACCATTTCGGGCTCCGGCTTGCGTCGGTTTGAGCCGCTGTCCGGAACGTCCGGGCAATAGTAGGTCGCATCGATCAACTCCGCGCCGATCTGACGGGCAACCTCGGTTTCGACAGCTCGATAATCCGCTTCGCTGAAGTAGCCGCGCCCGATCCCGCTTTGGTTCGTGATGACGATGATCTTGAATCCTGCCGTCTTCAGCCGTTGCAACGCTTCTCGCACCCCGGGGAAAATCTCCACCAACGCCGGATCACCGCAGTAGTTCACGTCCCGCATGATCGTGCCATCGCGGTCCAAGAAGACGGCGGCCGACAACTCGTTAGGCGATTGCGCCGTCATCGAAGCTGGCGGTCAATTCTTCCCGAGTGACCGTGGCCGTTCCCAATTTTCCGACGACGACCGCGCTCGCATGATTCGCGATCTCGGCCGCTTCCTGTGCCGTCGCTTCGCAGCAGAGCGCGAGTGTGAAGAGCGCGATCGCCGTATCGCCCGCGCCCGAGACGTCGAAGACCTGCCGCGCGCGAGTCGGCGTGTGATGCCACTTGCCCTCGCGGTCGAATAAAATCATGCCCTGCTCACCGAGTGTGATCAGGAGATACTTCGTGTCCCAGCGCTCGAGGAGAATCTGGCCCACGCGGTGCAACGCCTCGTCGTCATCGACCGGTTCGACTGCATCGGTCCATGGCACTCCTGCCGCGAGAAAAGCTTCGCTTCGATTCGGCTTCACTACCGTCGCGTCTTTCCACGGGAGCGCGTGACGCGGATTGGGATCGGCGGTCACGATTTTGCCCGCGGCACGCGCGAGTTCCGCGACCTGACTGACGAGCTCCGCGGAGAGGAAGCCTTTGCCGTAGTCCTCGAAGATGACCGCATCTATCTCGGGCAGCTTCGCGCGAAGCGCGTCGACGACTTGTGCAACCTGGTCGCGGTTCGGGGTGCGCAATTCTTCCCGATCCACCCGCACCACCTGCTGCTGCCGCGCGATGATGCGCGTCTTGACGATTGTCGGAAATGCCACGTCTTCGATCAGCACGTCGGTGTTGATTTTCCCTTCGTCGAGCAGCTCGCGCAGCTTGCGGCCGCCGCGATCGTTCCCGATCAGACCGACCACGGATGTTTGCCGCACAAATTCCACGAGATTCCGGGCGACGTTGGCCGCGCCGCCCGGGTAGCAGGTCTCGCTGGTCACCTCGACCACCGGCACGGGTGCTTCGGGCGAGATGCGGCCCACTTTTCCCCAGACAAATTCGTCCAGCATCAGATCGCCGATGACGAGGATCCGTTTGCCGGCGGCGCGATTGAGAATTTCGGCGAGACGAGCCGGAGTCATGCAGCGGGCAAAATTGCCGGAAAGAGAAATGACTTCCCATGCCTCCAGCGGGCAAAGTTGATGCGAATCAGGATAGACAAAATCTTAGGTCGACGACATTTGTGCGCTTCGCAGTTATGTTTAGACTAATCCACTAATCCTGAATAGAAGTCGAAAACAACAGTCGAAGCCCGGATGATATCTTTCGTTTCCTTTCGCAAATTGACCGTCGTCGCCACGGCCGCGATAGCCCTTTCCACGCAGGCAGCCGAAGCGCCCAAGCAGATCGACGTGAGGCCTTTTAAGCGGGTTGACGACGTGGTCGTGCCGCTGCCGAACGAGGTTTTTGGAGCCCTGAACAAACTCGGCGGCGTAAACTGGAAGGAATACGTCCGGAACGGGAAGGGGAGCAATTTCACTGAGCGGCCGCGGATCGCGCTGCTATTGGGCACTGTCATTGCGGACGGCTTTATCGCTGTGCAGGCGGAGGATGCTCCAACGGTGAAGGACATCGGGCAGCGCGTGCTCGGTCTGGCCAAGGGGATCGGCGTTGGGAATTCGATCACACCGCACGCGAAGGCGATCACGGAAGCGGCCGACAAGCGTAACTGGGTCGGCGTGCGCCAGGAACTCGATCGCACCCAAAACAGCGTGCAGACCGCGATGAACGAAGTGCACGACGAGAAGTTGTCCCATCTGGTGAGCCTTGGGGGCTGGCTCCGCGGCACTGAGGTGCTGACCGCGGTCGTGAACAAGCGCTTCTCGCCGGACGGCGCGGAGCTGCTCCATCAGCCGGATTTGTTGGGCTACTTCGAAGACCGCCTGAAAGCGATGCCCGAGTTCAACCTCAAGCTCCTCCAGGATATCCAGACTGCGCTAGGCGAAGTACGCCCGCTGATTGATGTGGGCGATAAAGGAATCTCCGCGGAGTCGGTGAAGCGTATCAACGAGATCACCGCCCGCCTCGACGAAGCCATCGTGACCAAGAGCCAATAGCCGCGAGTATGCCTTTTCTTCTTCGACAAAGTTTTCGGGCTGCCGTTTGTGTCGCGCTGCTGCTGACGCTCGCACCCGCCGCGCGGGCTTCGGTGGACGATGCGCAGTCGTTCGCGCTCCAAGCCGCGGAGCCCTACGTGAAGGAAGGTTTCCAAGTCCGCGAGGATTACTGGGGCGGCGACCTTGGCTCGGGCGAAAAGAAGGCCGTCCGTCAGCAGTTGTTCAAGGGCAACGAATACTGGTTCTGGCTCGGCACGGAAGTCGAGAAAGCCAGCGTTTCCGTTCACATCTACGATTCCGATGGCAAGCTCGTGGAGCAGGCCGATAGCTGGCAGAAGGGGCACTTCGCCGCGGCCCATGTGGTGCCGCAGACCACCGGTAGCTACTTCATCATTGTTGCCATCGAGCAATCGCCCGACGAACGCACCCACTGGGCGCTCGTTTACGGTTTCCGTTAAGATGCGCTCGAACGCGAGCTGCCGCGTCTAGCGGCGGTCTATGAGCGAATCCCGCACCCTCCAGTTCGAGAGCGCTCGTTCGCTCCAATCGCTTTACGCGAACGACCTGAAGCTGCTCAAGACGCTGGAGGACTCGTTAGGCGTGCGCGTCACCACGCGCGAAGGTTGGGTGAAACTGGAGGGTGAACCGGAGCAGCTCGACCGCGCGCAACGCGTCTTCGAACAGCTCGAACAGACGCGGCAAAAAGGCGTCGATATTCACAAGCACGAGTTCAACTATGCGCTGAACTCCGTGACTGAATCGCGTCCGGAAAGCTTGAGCGACGTCGTCGACGTGAAGATTGTGACGTCGTCGCGCAAGCCGCCGATCGTCACGCGCACGATTGGCCAGCGCAATTACGTCGATGCGATCCAGAAGCACGACATCGTCTTCGGCATTGGACCAGCTGGAACCGGCAAGACCTACCTCGCGGTTGCGATGGCGGTGGCTGCGTTGAAGAAGGAGCAGGTCAGCCGCATCGTCTTGACGCGTCCGGCGGTCGAAGCGGGCGAGGCACTCGGCTTCCTCCCAGGCGATTTGCAGGAAAAGATCACGCCCTACCTCCGGCCGCTCTACGACGCGTTGCGCGACATGCTTGATCCGGAAGAAACGGAGCGCTGGATCGCGCGACAAACGATCGAAGTAGCGCCGCTGGCCTACATGCGGGGGCGCACCTTAAGCAACGCCTTCGTGATTCTGGATGAAGCGCAGAACACGACGACCGAACAGATGTTCATGCTCCTGACGCGCCTCGGTCAGAACTCGAAGCTCGTCGTCACCGGCGATGTCACCCAGATCGATCTCCCATCGAACAAACGCTCCGGCCTGGTCGAGGCGTTACAGGCGCTGAAAAACGTGCCGGGAATCGCGATGCATTATTTCAACGAACGCGATGTGGTCCGGCACGAGCTTGTCCGCGCGATCATCAACGCCTATCAACAGCACCGCTCGCCCGCGACGGGCGGCTCACGCAAATAGCGTCATGTTCGACTTCCTGAAGCGGAACAAACTGGTCAAGCGCGGCCTGGCCTCGAGCAAGACGCGTCGCCGCCGCGGCCAGAACGAGCTCGTCGAGACGCTCGAGTTTTCGCCCTACATCAAGATAGCGATCTTCGCCGGCTTTGTGGCGGGCCTGGCTTTGCTCATCTTCGCGGGACAGCTGCCCGAGCCGACCAAGAATTTTGTCGTCGCACTCTTGTTCTTCGCGGCGGCGGTCGTCCAGCTTTGGATCAATCAACCGAAGACCTTCCTGCGCAGCTCGCGGCTGCTGCTCGTCTTTGGCCTGATCCTGGTCCAGCTCGCGGCGACCAAGCTTCTGATCCTGCTGTGCGCCAGCGGCACGTTCGCCATTTTGAAACCGGAAACGGCTGCGCTGATTGCGCCTTATGCCTTTGCGCCGCTGGTGCTCAGCGTTTTGCTCGGCCGGAATCACGGCCTATACGCCACCATCTTCGTTAGTCTGTGGACGCGGATGCTCTTCGCGAATTTTGACGCGCCAATGCTGGCGGCTTCGATCATCAGCGGGTTCACGGCCGTTTACCTGACGCTTCAGGTGCGGCGGCGCAGCCGGCTGATTCGGGCCGGATTTGGCGTCGGTCTCGCAATCTGGTTGTCGTCGCTCGCGTTCGGGGTCATCGGACCCATCGATCTCTTCACGCCCGGCGCGAACAATTGGCCCATGCTGGGGCTGCAAAGCGCACTGGCGATCGGCAATGGCATCCTCACAGCCACGATCGTGGGCGGTGTTCTGCCCATTCTGGAGCATCTCTTCCGGATCACGACCGACATCTCGTGGCTCGAAGCATCCGATTTGAATCATCCGCTGCTGCGCCGGATGACGATCGAAGCGCCGGGCACGTATCACCATTCGTTAGTCGTGGCCAACCTGGCCGAAGCCGCCGCGGAAGGAATTGGCGCGAACGCAACGCTCTGCCGCGTTTGTTCCTATTTCCACGACGTGGGCAAATTGGTGAAGCCGGAATACTTCACCGAGAACATGAACTTCGAGCGCAACCCGCACGATGACCTCGCGCCGACGATGAGCGCGTTGATCATCATGGCGCATGTGAAGGAGGGCGTAGACCTGGCGCTGAAGCACGACCTGAATCGACAGATCGTCGACGTTATCCAGGAGCATCACGGCACGTCGCTCGTTTACTACTTCTACAAGCGCGCGCTGCAGCAGCAGGAAGACGCGAAAGCCGGCGGCAAGATTATGAACATCCGCGAAGGCGATGTGCCGGAGGTGAGCCAGGAAAACTTCCGTTACGGCGGACCGAAGCCGCAAACGAAAGAGAGCGCCATCATCAGCCTTGCGGACATGGTCGAAAGCGCGTCGCGCAGTCTCGAGAAGCCGACGCCGCAAAAGATCGAGCAGCTAGTGACGGATTTGATCGCGCAACGAATTGCTGATCGCCAGCTCGACGAATGCGACCTCACGCTGGCGGAGTTGCGCGTCATTGCGGAGCGGTTCCGCTTCACCTTGATGACCATGATGCACACGCGCATCGCCTACCCGAAGCACGACACGAAGACGTCCTCGTTGCGGGAAGACGAGCTGCGTCCCGACGTCATGGCAGCGACCAAGAAGCCGGCCTCGGCGCCGCCCATGACAGCGGCCTGATCTTGTGAGCGACGCCTCCCGCCGCCAGTTGCAGGAGTGGGGCGCTGAGACAGCAGTCGTTCTTGGTTCGGGGCTGAACTCGTTAGTCGAGGGCATCGCGGACGAGCAGCGCATCGCCTATTCGGAATTCGCGGAGCTGCCGCGGCCGAGCGTCGCGGGGCATCTCGGGCAGTTTGTCCTCGGCACCGTCGGTCCAACGCGCGTCGTTTTCGCCCAAGGTCGCGTCCATTTGTATGAAGGGCACGCTGCGAGCGCCGTGACGGCCGGGATAAGGTTGCTCGCTTCCTGCGGGATCCGCCGTGTCATTTTGACCAACGCCGCGGGCACCGCGAACTCGCAGTTCGCGCCGGGCACCTGGATGATGATTTCCGATCACCTCAATCTGCAGGGAACAACGCCGTTGCTCGGTGCGCCGGAGTTCATCGACCTGACCGATCTCTACTCGCAAACGTGGCGAGCCAGCTTCGCCCGCGTCGCGAAAGCGCAGGGATTGCTGCTGCATGAAGGCGTCTATGCGGGTGTGCTCGGGCCGCAGTATGAGACCCCGGCGGAAGTACGCATGCTGCGGGCCCTGGGCGCTGATGCGATCGGCATGTCTACTGTGCTCGAAGCAATTCAGGCGCGAGCTCTTGGCTTGGACGTTGCCGGGTTTTCCTGCCTAACGAATTGGGCCGCCGGCAGCAGCAAGGAGGAACTCAATCACGCGGAAGTGCTCGCGACCGGCAAGAACGCCGCCGCCGATTTCGCGCGACTGCTCGCGGCCGCGCTTTAGCGTGGCGGCAGCGTTGGTAGTCGGCCGAACCGCCATCTACTGAGCTTGCCCGGTGTTTCATCTCGACAAATCCCGTTCTTCCCGCAACATCTTTGGCAATCTCGCGACACGGTATTCGTCACCGTGAAACCTACTGTGCCTCCGAGGTGCCTTCGTTCGACGAGATTTGCTTATGACTAAAGAAAAAGTGTGTAGGTGGATTGTTGTTTTGGTCGGTCTCTGCGGCGGTGTTCTCCAAGGCGCACAACTACCCGTCGATTATGAATCCGTGCGGGACCAAGCGGTCTTCACTCCGCTCCCGGAAGTTTACCGCGCTCTAATAGACAACGCCTATTACACCTTCCTTCTAACGGTAGACCCTAAGACAGGCTCGGTAACAAACGCTCAGGTAAAAGAGAGCTCCGACAACGGGTACTACAGGTTCAAGATTCTGGAGTCGCTCCGTAGATGGAGGTTTAAGCCAGGTGCCCCCGCCCTTATTCAGGTGTCGTTTGGAATGGAGCGAGTCTGGACGGGTGACCCAGATCACCAGCGTCGAACAAAGGCGGTCAACGATCTCCTCGAGCCGTTCTTGGGAAAACGTGCGGTGGTGAGCGCCGCATTACCTGATTATCCGACGAAACCGCCTTGGCCGAATAGGCGGGGAACCGCGGTATTTGAACTGCATGTCGCGAAAAGTGGAGCCGTCACGAAGGTCAACCTGAAGCGCGCTTCGGGTGATGATGCGTTCGACCAGAATGCCGCTTCTGTGTTGGCACGCTGGTATTTCCGCAAAGGTCCGGTGGTTCTCGAACTGCCACTCAGCTTCGTTCTTACCCCAGAGAAGTTCTCGCTTTACGTGCCGAAGAATACTTAGGCCTGCGTTTTTCGGCGCAGTGACGGTGCGACGGCCCTAAAGGTAAACCATTATGTTTCGCCGGGCGGACGGCGCGCGCGCGGCTCGCGGTCTTTCGTGGTCGCGGTGCTGGGTCGCGTGACGAACGGGCCGCCTTCGAGCGGGGCCGACGCGCTGAAGGCGACATCAGGCATGTCGCTAGGCAGACCTTCGAGCGGGAATTCCTTGCGCAGCGGAAAGTAGGGGAACCCGTCCCACATCAGGATGCGGCGCAGGTCGGGATGATTGTTAAAGCGGAGTCCCATCATGTCGAAGATCTCGCGCTCGTGCCAATCCGCGGTCGGCCAAATATCGGAAACGGTATCGACGGTCGGATCGTCTTCGGAAACCGTCAGTTTGAGCCGCAAATGGACGGCCAGCGTCATCGAGTAGAGCTCGTAGACGACCGTGAAACGCGGTTCTTCGCCGAAGTTGTCCACGCTGGTGATGTCGAGCAGGTAATCGAACGACAGCTCGTCGCGCGAAAACTTCGCGATCTCACGCAAACTTTCGCGAGCGATCAGGAACGTCGTTTCGCCGCGAAACTCCGTCTTCGCGAGGATTTTCTCCCCGAAGAGTTTCCCCAGCGAAGCAAGCAGCTCGGAGCCGGTCATGCCGGGAGTTCTTCGCGCTCGCGAAAGAGCTCGCGCTTTTGCTCGAGGAAAGAGCTTTCGCCGGTGATCTTCTCCTGAAGCTTCATCAACCCTTCGAGCAACGCTTCGGGACGCGGCGGACAACCGGAGACATACACGTCCACGGGCAGCAATTGATCGATGCCCTGGAGCACCGCATACGACCGATACATGCCGCCGGTCGACGCACACGCGCCCATCGCGATGACCCATTTCGGCTCCGGCATCTGGTCGTAAATGCGTTTAACGGCCAGAGCCATTTTGTAAGTGACGGTGCCGGCGACAATCATCACATCACATTGCCGCGGCGAGAAACGCATCACTTCCGCGCCGAACCGTGAGATGTCGAAACGCGAGGCGGCGGTCGCCATTAACTCAATCGCGCAACAAGCCAGGCCCATCGGCATCGGCCAGAGCGAATGCTTCCGCATCCAGTTCATCGCCGCGTCGACGCGCGTGATGATGACGTTGCCCTCGATTTTCGAATCGTAGGCCGCAGGACGAACTTCCGTCATGCCCGAACACTAAAAGGAGGCCCGTGAGCGGCAAGGGGAATGTGGCGCGGGCTTGTGCTACGGTCGCGGCCTGATGATCGTGAGGTCCGACGCATGAGCCAGCCTGTCCGCACGCATCTCGACCAACTCGAGAGCCAGAGCATTTACATCCTGCGCGAGGCGTATCGCTCGTTCAAAAACATCGCGATGCCCTGGTCGATGGGGAAAGACTCCAACGTTCTGATCTGGCTCTCGCTCAAGTCATTCTTCGGCAAGATCCCGTATCCCGTCCTGCATATCGACACGACCTACGAGTTCCCGGAGATGCTCGAGTTTAGGACGTGGGCGACCGCGCACTACAAGCTGAACCTGATCGTAAAGATCAATGAAGAGGCGCGCGCGCGTGGTGTTGGCTACGAGACACACGATCCCGTCACTGTGACACACGAGCTGAAGACAGTGGCGCTTCAGCAGGTGCTCGCGGAACACAAGTTCGACGCCCTGATCACCGGAATCCGTCGCGACGAAGATCCGACCCGCGCCAAGGAGCGCTACTTTTCGCCGCGTAACGCGCAATATGAGTGGTCGTATAAGGATCAGCCTCCGGAATTTTGGGGACAGTTCGCAAGCAGCACGGGGGAAGGGGGACACGTGCGCGTGCAGCCGCTGCTAGACTGGACTGAAGCGGACATCTGGCGCTACATCGAACGCGAGAAGATTCCGATTCCGCAGATGTATTTCGCGCGGAATGGTCAGCGCTATCGCTCGTTAGGCTGCTGGCCGATTACCAAACCGGTCGAGAGCAACGCCGCCACGATCGAGGAAATTATTACCGAGCTCGACGCCACGAAAACGAGCGAGCGGGCGGGCCGCGCGCAAGATCATCACGAGCGTAACGCCATGCAGAAACTCCGCGCGAAGGGCTTCATGTGAGCGACGAGTCGCCGCGGCTCAAGGTTGTTTTCGTAGGCCATGTCGATCACGGAAAGTCGACGCTGATCGGACGCATTTTGCACGACACCGACTCGCTGCCGGAGGGAAAGGTTGCAGCGATACAGGCGGCTTGCGCGGCTGAGAAGATGGAGTTCGAATACGCGTTCCTGCTCGACGCCTTGCTGGAGGAGCAGGCCCAGAACATCACGATTGATACGACGCAGATTCCTTTTCGCACGGACAGGCGGCGTTACGTGATCATCGACGCGCCAGGGCACAAGGAATTCCTGAAGAACATGATCACGGGAGCGGCTAGCGCTGATGCTGCGGTGCTGGTCGTCGCGGCCAACGAAGGCGTGCGCGAACAGAGTCGCAGGCACGCGTATCTTTTGAGCCTGCTCGGGATTCAGCAGGTCATAGTGGTCGTGAATAAGATGGACCTGGTCGGATTTTCGGAAGAGGCGTTCCGCGAAATCGAGCGCGAGTATCGCGCGTTTCTTTCCGGCGAAACTGGAGGGCAGGGATCGCTCGGGATCGTGCCGCAATGCTTCATCCCTGCCTCGGCTCGGAGCGGTGACAATGTTGCGGGGCGCAGGGACGCGGCCGCCCCTTGGTATGACGGGCCGACGCTGCTGCAAGCCCTCGATCGAGTCGAAGCTGTCACCACGCCAATGGGGCAACCGCTCCGCCTTTGCGTGCAGGACGTTTATCGTTTCGATGAGCGCCGCATTATTGCGGGTCGCATCGAAAGCGGCTCATTGCGTGTCGGCGACCAGCTTGTCTTTTCGCCGGCTAACAAAACTTCGCTGGTCGCCTCGATCGAAGCGTGGAGCGCCACGCCGCGTGAGGAAGCGATTGCGGGAGACTCCGTCGGCATCACGCTGCGCGAACAAATCTTCGTGGAACGCGGATACGTTGCTTCGCATCGGGACAGCACGCCGATCGAGGCGAACCGTTTCCGTGCGGACATTTTCTGGCTGGCCGAAGCGCCGTTGCGCAAAGACGTGCAATACACGGTGCGTCTCGCGACGCAGGAAGTGAAGGCGCAGGTCGTCGCTATCGAGCAGGTGATGGATTCGTCGAGTCTCGCGGTCAGCGCAGGGGAGATTGAGCAGGTCGCGCGCAATGAAGTTGGCCGTGTCACGCTGCAAACGCGCGCGCCGCTGGTGATGGACAATCATGACCGCGTGCCGAGTCTCGGCCGCTTCGTGGTCGTGGAGGAAGGCCGGATTTGCGGCGGCGGCATCGTCTTCGGCGGCATCTACACGGCGCGCCAGGAGACGAAGAGCAAAAACATTTTCTGGAGCGAAGGCGGGATCACCGCCGACATGCGAGCGGCGCAGAATGGTCATCGCGGCGCGGTTGTGTGGCTCACTGGTCTGTCTGGCGCCGGGAAGTCCACCATCGCGCGCGCGCTCGAGGCGGAACTGTTCCGGCGGGGGATGCATACCTATGTGCTCGACGGTGACAACATTCGTCATGGGCTAAACTCGAACCTGGGCTTCTCGCCGGATGACCGCGTGGAGAACATTCGCCGCGTTGGCGAAGTCGCGCGCTTGCTGGCCGATTCCGGCACGGTTGCGATCACCGCGTTTATTTCACCCTATCGAGTGGATCGCCGGCGCGCCCGCGAGATCGCACTCGAAGGCCGCACGGAGTTCATCGAGGTCTTCGTCGATGCGCCGCTGGCTGTTTGCGAACAGCGCGACCCGAAGCAGCTCTACAAAAAAGCGCGCGCTGGCGAGATTCGGGACTTCACCGGCATCGATGCGCCTTATGAGGCGCCGGAAGACGCGGAGATCAACGTCCACACGGACCAACAGACGGTCGAGGAATCGGTCAGTGCGATTCTGGAGCAGCTCCTGCCGCGACTCCGAAGGGGCGAACGCTCGTCCGGCTAAAAGGATTCGTTAGGCTACGCGAGTCGCGAGCCGGCCGCCGTCGAAATCGTCCGTGCCGAGATTGACGTGGCTGGCCTGGATGACCTCGTAGACAGTCTTGCCGAGTTCGGCCGCTTCGTAGGGTTTCGCGATCACGCCGCGGAATCCGAAATCCTGGTAACGCGCCATCGTTGAATCCATCGCGTAACCGCTGGAGACGATCGCGTTCACGGTCGGATCGATCTCGATCAGCCGCTTGAGCGCTTCTTTTCCGCCCATGCCGCCGGGCAGCGTGAGGTCAAGAATGACGAGATCGAAACGCTCGCCCGCTTCCATTTTCTCGCGATACAGCTTCACGCCATCGAGAGCGGTCTCGGCGCCATGCACCTCGTAGCCGAGACGTTCGAGCGTGAATTCGACCAGCGCGCGGATCGCTTCTTCGTCGTCCACAATCAGAATGCGACCACTGCCGGTCACGACAGGATTGACCGTGCGAGCCGGTTCCTGCGGGACCTGTTGGTGACGCGAAGCCGGCAGATAAAGCGTGAAGGTGGAACCGAAGTGCACCTGCGACTCGACCGTGATGAGGCCGTTGTGGTTCTTGATGATGGAGTAGGTCGTGGCGAGGCCGAGGCCGTTGCCCTTTGCCTTGGTGGTGAAGTACGGATCGAAGATGCGCTTGAGATAGTCTTCCGGAATGCCGACGCCTTCATCCCGGATGCTGATACGAATGTAATCGCCCGGGAGCAGATCGGGCACTTGCGGCGAGGTGTCGGGGCCGTAAACGAAGTTGTCGCAGTGGACGCGCAACGTCCCACCGTTCGGCATGGCCTGATCGGCGTTAACGACAAGATTTGCGACCACCTGGCTGATTTGACCGGGATCGATTTCCGCCGGCCACAAGTCGGGACCGAAGACAAATTCGCTGCGGCTGTGCGTGCCGCGAAGCGAGAAGCTGACCGTATCCTGGATGAGTTTCCCAATCGACGCGGTCTTCTTAATCGGAGCGCCGCCGCGCGCGAAGGTGAGGAGCTGTTGCGCGAGATCGCGGGCGCGGAGCGAAGCGTTCTTGGCGTCGTTCAAGCGCGTTCCCATCTCGTCGTTAGGCGGAAGGAGGAGAGAGGCGAGCGAAATATTGCCGATGATAGCGGTGAGGAGATTGTTGAAGTCGTGCGCAATACCGCCGGCGAGCAGGCCCAGCTGCTCAAGGGTTTCTGCTTTGCGGCGTTCGGCTTCGTTGCGCTGTCGTTCGGTGATATCGCGGAAGACAAGCACGACGCCGACGACTTCGTTCTTGATGTCTCGAATCGGAGAAGCCAGCTGCTCCACGATGTGCTCAGTGCCGGTGCGCGAAACGAGCGTCGCGTTTTCGGGCAGGCTCAGGAGGAGTGATTGCGCTTCGTTACGATAGCCGCTCTTCTGTGCGCGCGCTTGCGCGGCGAGGTCGATCTCAACGTTGAAGACGGTCTTGAGCGGCTGGCCGATCGCATCCTTTGATTCCCAGCCGGTCAACATCTCCCCGGCTTTGTTGATCATGATGATCTTGCCCTGGACGTCGGTCGTAATAACCCCGTCGCCGATTGAGCGAAGCGTAACCGCAAGATTCTCCTTCTCCGTATCGATCTCCTGCTCAAAGCGCTTCCGCTCCGTCACGTCACGGATCATAGCGACGAAGAGCTGTTGGTGATCGACGATCATTTCGCTCAGCGAAATCTCGATCGGGAAGGTGACATTACGACGGGTGCGACCAACGGCGAAGGTGGTGCGGCCGGTCTGCTTGGCCAGGTCATCCCAGGCGCAAGCCACCGGAGCTTCGCCTTCTTCGCGATAAGACTTGGGGACAAGCTTGATGAACTTGTGCCCGATCATTTCTTTATCGATGCAGCCAAACATCTTCTCGGCCGCAGGATTCATCGAGCAGATCACGCCCTGCGCGTCGACCGTGATCATCCCGTCGAGGATGTTGTCGATGATGGAATTGATGCGCGTTTCGACGCCGTCGAGCTTGGAAAGCTGGCGGCGCACGAGCACACAGCTGTAGCTGTTTGAGATGATGAGCAATGAGACCGCCAGGAAACAAAGAATGCCGAGCGCGGCTGTCTTGATCACGCGGTCGCGGCTCGCGGCCGTGGAACGCATCTCGTAGACGGCGAGTTCATTTTTCTCGAAGGTCGTGACCTTCTCCCTGATCTCGGACATCAAGGCTTCGCCTTTGTCCGACTGTAAGCTTTGGATCTCGCGACCAGCTTTTCGCGCTTCCATCTCGGGTAGCGCAAAACTGCTCATCCAGCGATCAAGGTCAGAGCGTAATTGCGTGAGCAGCGCTAACTGGCTTGGCCGGCTCGCGACCAGAATCATCAGGTAACCGTGATAGCTGCTGAACGCGGTCGCCGCCCGTTGGTAGGCATCCAGGAAGCTGTTATCCGCGGTCAGAAGATAACCGCGCTTTTCCTTTTCCATCTCCACAACCGAGCGCTCGAGGCGCGGGAGGAGATCGAGGATCTGGGTCGATTGCGTGGCCCATTCCTGATCGCGCATCCGCTGATTCAGGAGGATTTGCTCTTCGTTCTGGAGCGATTGCAGAAGTTCGCGGGCTTGATCGAGCAAGGAGTTGCCGAGCCCCGCCACGGCCATGGGGCCGGTGCCCGGGGCTTTGCTCTGCCGCGCGTTGATTTCGGGAAGAGCGATCGTGGCCAGCCAGTTCTGCACGATCTCCTGCACTTTCATGACGCGCTTGCGTTGCGGCGAGCTGCTCAGGATCAGCGCCGTCAGGTTATCGATGCGATCTTTGATGAGGTCACGCCGACGCTCAAACGGCGCCAGATAGTTCTTGTTGCCAGTCAGGAGGAAAGCGCGGTGATCCGTTTCAAGCGCCGCAATGTCGTTCTCGATTACGCTGCTCAGGCGCATGACGTCGATCGTGTGGGTGCGGAGCGCTTCCTGCAGATGATTGCGGTAGGTAACTAACAGAAAAAGGCCGGCCAGAAAGATGATGACGATAACGCCGGCCGCCGTCCCGGAGAGGAGTTTAACGTGGAAGTGCTTCTGGCTAAACAACCATGCTGCTGTCCGACCGATGAAGGCGAAGGGTCCTCTTCGGCGGGTCGAAGCAGGGGATGGCACTTCCGGCTGTGTCATTGACTAACTCCCACAAGCAGGTCTCCTGCCAGCGACGCAGGGACACTTGGAGTGCTTGCTCAGTATCGAACGCGAACCAGATAAAGCCCATCGGCGGGCGCCACGAATCGGCTACGAGCGTGGAATTTTTCTGGAGCGGCGAGCCGCTCCGCGATTTCGCCGGCAGGCGCTCGTCCGCGGCCGTGTCGCACGAGCGCGCCGACCATCAGTCGCACCATTTTGTAGAGAAAGCCGTTGCCGGAAAATTCCATGGTGATGCATTCGCCGCGGCGGCCGGTTTTCACCCGGTCGATCGTGCGCACAGTATCCGTTTCCGGGCGGCCGCGATTGGCTGCAAATCCCGCGAAGTCGTGCGTGCCAACGAAGAGCTGCGCCTGCTCGCGCATGGCGTCGAAATCGAGTGGAGCGTGCTGATGCCAGGCACGTCCCACTTCAAAAGGCGGCAGGACTGGCGCGTTCCAGATGCGGTAGCGATAGAGCTTTCCCCTGGCGGAAAACCGCGCGTGAAAGTTGTCGGAAACGTATCGACAACTGCTGACCCGGATTGTCGGAGGCAGGGCGGTGTTTACTGCTTCGGGCCACTTCGCGGCCGAGATCGAAGTGGATGGGATATCGACGTGAGCAACCTGGCCCAGCGCATGAACTCCCGCATCGGTTCGCCCCGCGCCGTGCACGCGCGCAGGACTGCGCGTGATGCTAGCAAACGCCGCTTCGAGTCGATCCTGAATCGTGTTGCCGTTGAGCTGACTTTGCCAGCCGGCGAACGTCGCCCCGTCGTAGGCGACGGTGAATCGCAGCCGATGCGGCATCTATTCCGGCGGCAACAGGTCGGCTTCTCCCGGTCTGACGGACGAACTCTGCACGCGATCGAGATAACCTTGCAGAATCATCTGCGCGGCAACCTGGTCGACGACGCCGCGCGTGTTCCGAGTCTTTTGTCCGGCGTCGCGCAACGCTCGATGCGCAGCAGTAGTCGTTAGGCGTTCGTCCCACAGGACAACTTCGCACGCGAGTGCAGGCCGGAGCTTGTCCGCGAAAGCCTGCACGTCCGCGGCGGCGGCGCCCATTTCGCCGTTCATGTGGCGCGGCAAGCCGACAATCACACGCTCCACGTTTTTCTCGCGCGCGATTTCGGCGATGCGCTTAATGGCCACGTCCACTTTGGCCGCGGCGACTGTTTCCAGCGGATGCGCAAGCATCCCAAGCTCATCCGAGACAGCGACGCCGATCCGCGCTTTCCCGTAATCGATTCCAAGCACACGCCTAACGAGTGCAAGGCCGCTCATTGGAGCTCCGCTGGCAATGTTCCGACGAGATGCTTGATCTTTTCCGCCTGATGCCGATGGCAGATGAGCAGGGCATCGCCCGTCCGAACGACGATCAGGTTATGCACCCCGAGCAGCGCGATCTTCGTGCCGTTTTCATCGAAGACGATGTTGTTGGTGGACTCGATTGCGCTCAGCTCACAGTTGGCCGCGTTTTCTTCGCCGTCGCGCTTGAAATACTTCGCCACCGCCTGCCAGCCGCCGACGTCGTCCCAATCGAAGGCCGCTTCGACCACGAGCACGCGCTGGGCTTTTTCCATGATGGCGTAGTCAAACGAGATCTTGGCCAACTTAGCGAACCGATCGCGCAAGGCATTCGCGAAGCCATCGCGCACCGACAACTGCGAAATGAAATGCGCCAGATCCGGCGCGTGGCGATTGTATTCTTTCCAGCACATTGGGATCCTAAGCTTAGAATTCCACGTGGACAAGTTGTCGCG
>JADMIO011070318.1_pt1 | contig 25930 bp, 25 predicted proteins | sample 8958161 | NCBI WGS metagenome assembly JADMIO01 (sample SAMN16585339, study PRJNA669376) | soil metagenome | isolation source: Crop rotation soil | place: USA: Cullars Rotation, Alabama | collected 2011 | reverse complement strand
CGCGACAACTTGTCCACGTGGAATTCTAAGCTTAGGATCCCAATGTGCTGGAAAGCGCCGTGGTCGGGGATGCCCCAGTCGACGATCGCGTCGTACTGCGCGTCGCGGGCGGCGTCGCTTGTTGGTCTGTCGCGCGTATCTCTACGCTGGAGGAAACGCGCGAGGAACTCCCGTCCACGCGCCTGGCTCGTCTCACTGTGGGCGAACATGATGTAGAGGAGGTTTTCCGGCTTGCTCTCACCGCACGCCGCGGTGGCGATGTCATCGCGCCAGCCGTGCATCGCCGGCGCACCCTTCGGCCCGGTCGCTGCCAGGACGAGGCGCCGAACAAGGGTCGGTCGGACGAGCGCAAGTTCCTGCGCGACGAACCCGCCGATCGAGAATCCGAGCAGGTCGATCCGCTCGAGTTCGAGCCCGCCGACGAACCGGATCATCTGGCGCGCGGTCTTGGCGATCGTGTCGTCGGGGTCGCCGGTCGAGGAGCCTACGCCGGGGTAGTCGACCAGGATGATCTCGCGCTGGACGGCGAGCGCATTGGTGAACGCGGGGTCCCAGTTATCAAGGTTGCCGCGGAAGTGCTGCAAGAGCACGAGCGGAAGTCCCGAGGAACGACCGAAGCGGCGATAGGCGAAGTCGACACCGCCGGCCCGCACAAATCGCGTCTCGGCGGTGCTGTGGTTGGTCTCTGCGGTCGTGGCCATGGCAGACGTTCAGCGAACGCGGATGAGGAATCGACGGGACTCCAGCGCCTTGGCCGACGTGTCGCCTCGCGTCAGCGCGACCGAGAGCGTCGTGCGTCCAGCGGCTTTGGCCTCGAACACGAGCACGACGGACCTGCCGACGTTTGCTTCCGAGACCTGGCGAAGCACGTTTGCATCGAAGGGACGGGCCAGGCGCCATACGCGCCCGGCTGTGCGCTGTGGCAGCGCGAGCGCCACGAGCTCGCCGCGCTGGGTGTTGATCGTCGCGCGTGGTCCCGAGGGACGCGGCCCGATCGGCGCGGAGTCGGCGAACGCGGCGGCGGCGGCACCGGCGAGGGCGGCGATTGTGAGCAGAATCGTGAGCGCTCGTTTCATGTCGGGCGTCCTTTCACTTCAGCGAGTCGAGGATGGTTGAGGCGTACTCCGCCGGCGCCTCTTCCCAGACGAAGTGGCCGGCGTCGATGATCCGGAGGCGGCTGTTGGGCAGCCGCTGGTGGAGGAACTCGGCGTTTGCGACAGGTACGACGAGGTCGTGGCGACCGTTGATGATCGTGACGGGCGTGGTGATCCGCGGAAGCAGCTCCGCGAGCGCCGGCAGCTCCTGGGGGTACCTACGGACGTAGCGCATCGACTCGACGAAGCGGTCACCCTCGTAGCAAGCGAGGTAATCCGCGCGAACTTCGTCGGCCACGCCGCCGGCGATTGTTCCCATCGCTGTTTCGACGATGAGGTCCGGGTCGATGCGACGGTACTTATCGAGGTCGGGATCGAGCACCCATGACCGGAGCGGCTCGCCCAGCTCGAGCGGAACCGCGGCTCCGCCGGTGCCGACGGTCAGGCTTGCGAATTGGGCCGGGTATGCGGCAGCCGCGAAGAGCGCGGCAGACGTGCCAACGTCGGGCGCGACGACGTGCGGTTGACCCAGGTGGAGCTCGGCGGTGAGACGGGCCAGGAAGCCGCCCATTCCCCGGGGGGAGAGGAGATCGTCTCGTCGTTCCGACGCCCCGAATCCGGGAAGGTCGATTGCGAACACGCGGGCGTGGTCGGCGAGCGTGGCCCACATCAGCGCGAAGGCGTACAGGCTCTCGGGCCACGGACTCGTCAGCAGCAGCGTCGAGTCGTGCGTTCCGCCGCTGTCGGCGCAGCGGATCTCGAGGCCGTCGATCCGCTCGTAATGCGGCTTGATCAAGCTGGTCATTGATGTGCTTGTCATGTCGGCAGCTCGCTTCCGGTCTGCTCGGCGACGATGTAGGCGGCGTACCATTCCGGCCAATTCACGTCGTACTCGCCGCCCATCCGCTTTTCGTGTTCGCCGTGGGCAACTGAGGCGCGACGCATGGCGTTGGCGAGATCTGCTGTCGACGCGTAGGTCGTGGCCGCTGTGGCGATACGACCCACAAGCCGCGTGGTCACCTCCTGCAACAGCCACTCGTTGCCGTCGGGGTCCTTGAAGGTTGCGAAGGAGCCGTAGCTCTCGTGCTCTGGTGCGGGACCTGCCACCCGAGCGGTTGCGTCGCGCGCGAACTGCGCGCCGGGCGCGCCGGGATGGAAGATCTCGCTGATCTCGGCGCCGAGGGTGGCGAGCTCCTCGCGTGCCGCGTGAATGTCCGACACGATGAGGTAGAGACCGCGGGCGCTCCCGGGCGCAGCATCGGTGATCATCGATCCGAACTGGATCGAGGTGCCGGATCCCGGCGGGGTGAACTGGACGACGCGGAAGCCGTTGTCGAATGCGAAGTCTGCGTCGGGTCTCCACCCGAGTGCTTCGTAGAACGCTCTTGATCGGTCGGGATCCGCTACGGGGATCACCACGACCTCGAGCTTCAAGTCGGCCTTCGCGACCTGAACCTCGTTGGCGGCGGTCTTGGTGCTGTCGGTGGTGGTGGTCATTGCGACCTCCTGTAGTGAGTCGGAGTAAGAAGGGACAACGCGGCTGCGGTGGCCGTCCCGAAAACGAGGTGGGCGCTCAGGTCCTGTTCGAGCGTCGCGAAGTCGTACTTCCAGATCGGCTCGTAGACATCGAGCCGCGGCAGGACGACGTAGCCGCTCGCCCAGACCGCGGCACCGAAGGCCGGCCCGTAGCGCAGCTTCGGTTTCCGTGAACCGACGAGCAGCCCGTATCCCGCCCCTGTTGCGAGGCCGAAGCCCCAGTGCGTGAGGTTGTTCAGCACTCGCGCGTAACGCGCCGGGACCTCGCGGCCAGCGATGCGCTCGAGCAGGTCCTTGGCGACCAGCGCGGGTGCCGGTGCCGCTTCCCAACCTTCGACGCCTTCGGAGGACTCCCAGGCGATGAAGGCCGCCCGTCCGCCGCGGCCGCGGTACCTGCGGTAGAGAAGAGTGTCCATTGCGAGGGTGCCGATCGCGCTTGCCTCGCCACCGCGGATGATGGAACGGAGCACGCTCATGACCGTCTTGCGCGGCGAGGCTACGCCGCCAGCCGGCGGTCCTCGTAGTCGCGGCTGAAGTCCCGGTACACGTAGGGGTGATAGAAGACGTCGAGGGCGAGGTACGGCTCAGGCTCGATCTCGAAGTAAGCGCCCTCCCGCCGGTCGCAGACGCACACGCGTAGCCTGTGGGCATCGCCGTGGTGCACCCAGATGAGCGTTACGTCGATGCCGTCGTTGCAGCGGTGTGCGAGCTCGGTCTGGGTATCGGTCGCGCAGGTAGTCATCGGTCCGGTCCTCCGTTGTGGCTGGCCTCGATCGCCTTGACGCTGTTCACGAACGACTTCCGGAGGACGCCTCTGCCGACGCTGCCGAGCACGAGCGCCAGCAGGCGACCTTTCGCGTTCTTGCCTTGCCGGACGATGACGACGTCCACGTCGGTCGCGCCGTCGGGCGACCGTCCGAAGGTGTACGTGTAGCCCGACCGGCCTCCCCACAAATTCGAGTCGGTGGTGGTGAGGACGACGCGGTCGGGGTTCGACCAGTCGTAGTGCAGGCGCTCCCAGACACCGCCGGAGCCTTCGGTAACGTCGGCCTCGGTCGCGGTGACGTCGTGCACCTTGAGGTAGTCGTCAGCGCTGTTGCTGAAGACTTTCGAGCGGCCGGGCCCGAAGTTGGTGAGGCCCGCGATGTACTGCTCGGGTGTCAGCTTCGTCTTCTGATCGAAGTGAATGGTTGCCATGTCTCCTCCTTGTCGTCGCTCGCGGGCGTCAACCGGCGGCCCAGAACGAGCAGTGGTGTGCAGTGGCGAAGCTCGTTTCGACCTGCGACTGCCGCGACGCGAGCGACAGGACGTTCGCGCCACTGTTGAACGACGGCCAGGGAAGCGCCGACGACGACGGGGCGCCGCTTGCCGCGAATGTCGACCATGCAGTCCTCATGCTGGCCGCGAGTGCGCTCTGTGTCGGATCGAGCGGCGCGGCAAAGGGGGCGTTCGGCTGGCCGAAGAGGTACTGGATTTCGGACGAGTGCGTCGCGATCGGCGGGAGTGATGGACCCGCGTAGATCTGCGGCGCGGTGTCGTCGTCGAACTCGTAGGCGAACGTCGGCACGCGCGCGGCCGTCCACTGGTCGACCCGCAGTGCCGGGCAGGCGAAGTTCGCGTCGGAGACGAGGGTGGAGAGCGCCAAGACCGGGGCCGGATAAGCAGCGAGCGGGTACTCCGCCGCGACCGCCGCCGCCCTCGCGGCAGTGACGCCGAGAACCGATGCGATGACGTTCTCGTAGGTCGCGGCGGTGGGCGCAGGCGCGGGCACGAACGTGCCGCCGCTGACTGCGACGTGGACGCCGGCCACGAAGATCCACTCCTCGTTGTGGTCGACACCGTTGAGAATCGGGACGCGGGCGAAGCGTCCGGCGGCAAGCGCCGACCCGATCGACTCGGTCAGTACCTTGCCGTCGACGACGCCTGGAATCGCGGCGTCGGGGAACGCATCGACGAGCTTCGTCGCGGCGATGCTCCGCAGGCAGGCGGCGGTCTGCTCGCTGCAGCCGACCTTGTCCGCGAACGTCCGGCCGAACGCCTCCGCATCGCTGAGCGGCAACTGGTTCAGCGCGAACGCGCCGCTCTCCACGATCGCCCGTTGAAACAGACCGCGGGAACCACGGGACACGAGGTGCGCAAGCACCGACAGGCCACCGGCTGACTGGCCGGCGATCGTCACGTTGTCCGGATCACCGCCGAACCGTGCGACGTTGTTCTTGACCCAGCGCAACGCTTCCTGCTGATCCATGAGGCCGTAGTTGCCGGCAGGGCCCGCCGGGCGTAGCGCAAGCGCCGGATGCGCCAGGAAGCCGAGTGCGCCCAGCCGGTAGTCAACCGTGACGACGACAATGCCAGCCTTGGCGAGCTCGGTGCCGTCGTAGTTGAGCGCGCCGTCTTCGGCGAGGCCGCCACCGTGAATCCACACCAACACGGGGCGATGAGCGTTGGCACGAAGCGTCGGTGTCGAGACGTTGAGGTACAGGCAGTCCTCCGACTCAGGCCCGGGGGGCGCGAGGAGGTTCGGCTTCTGCAGGCAGCTCGGCGCGAACTGGCTCGCGTCGCGAACGCCGCCCCACGGATGTGGTGGCTGGGGTGGGCGCCAGCGCAGGTCGCCGATCGGCGCCCCCGCATACGGGAGGCCGCGGAATGCGTAGCCGCCTGAGACAGCGACGCCGCGGACGGCGCCGCCGCTGGTGGCCACGATGGCCGAACCGCCGGTGCGGACGCCTGCGCCGCCCGAGGCCGCGAGGCTTAGCGCGGCCAGCGCGGCACCCAGGGCCGCCACGAATCCGCGCAGTTGGTGGCTCTTGTTCATGTCGCGTCGACTCCTTCTTGCGTCGGGGATCTGCTGCATGCGACGGTGACGCGCCCGCTCACTCGTCGCGCCCGCACGCACCCTGGTCGATACGCGGGCGAGGGTTCCGCGACGCGGGCCGGTTGCCGGCGTGAACCGAGCCGCGCGGAAGCAGAGAAGCCCTCCGCGGCGGGCCAGCGGCTACCTCATCGGGCACTTGCGCCCGGTCGCGCCTGCCCGCACGCATGCGGGATCAGTCCGAAAGCGGGCGACCAGGGTGCACCGCCGGGGACTCGCGAGCACACCAGGGTTCGCACTGGCGCCATGCGGGTGGCGCTGCGCGAGTCTGCTCGCCGGCGATCAAAGGAGAAATGTCAATGGCGAACTTCGACTACGACGTCGTGATCATCGGCTCGGGGTTCGGCGGCAGCGTTGCCGCCCTCCGGGCCGCCGAAAAGGGTTACCGCGTTGGCGTCATGGAGTCAGGGAGGCGCTGGCGCGACGAAGATATCCCGAAGACCCAGTGGGACCTGCCGCACTTCGTGTGGTTCCCAGCCGCGGAGTGCTACGGAGTCCAGAGAATCGAGTACCTCGACGACGTCCTCGTCCTTTCCGGCGCAGGCGTGGGCGGCGGCTCGCATGTCTATGCGAACACGCTGTATGTGCCTCCCGAGCAGTTCTTCGATGCGCCGGAGTGGGCGGGCATCACCGACTGGGCCGACGAGCTCGCGCCGCACATCGACCAGGCGACGCGGATGCTCGGCGTGGTTCGCTACCCGTACCTGCCGACCGACGTGGATCGAGCGATCCAGCAGGTCGCACTCGAGATCGGTCGAGGCGAGACGGTCAACAAGGCCCCCGTGGGCGTCTATTTCGGCACGCCCGGGGTCGAGGCCGACGATCCGTACTTCGGCGGCGTCGGGCCGCGGCGTACCGGCTGCATCTCGTGCGGCAACTGCAACAACGGCTGCGGTCACAACGCCAAGAACAAGTTGACGACGAACTACCTGTATCTGGCGGAGAAGCTGGGCGCGCAGGTCCACGAGCTGCACGAGGTCTACGACCTCCTTCCGATTGACGGAGGCGGCTTCGAGGTGCATGCACGCCATCCCGGTTGGGCGCAGCGCGCTGCGCATGCCCACCACCACACGTACACGGCTGAGCAGGTGATCGTGGCTGCGCACGCGTACGGATCGGCGAAGCTCCTGCACCACATGCAGCACAAGGGCCGCTTGCGCGGGCTCTCGAGCGAACTCGGTCAACGCGCACGGACGAACTCCGAGCAGCTCCTCTATATCACCCGCACCCACGGTGAGTGGAAGCGCGACCCCAACAAGATCCACATCATGCCGGGCTCCGTCACGATCACCTCCGGCGTCTGGCCTGACCCGGTGACCAGCATCGAGCCCACGTACTGGGGGCTCGGCAGCAACCTCTTCGCCTTGCTGGGCACGTACCACCAGCACGGCGAGCAGAAGCACTCGCTCGAGTCCTGGCTCAAGGAACTCGTCACCCATCCAGGCAAGGTGCTCGGCCCGACCGATCCGCGTCACTGGTCCGAACGGTCCTTTGTCGCGCTCTGCTCGCAGACGACCGACACGTCGATCGAGCTCTACTGGCACGACGGCCTGCTCCGCAGCAAGCCCTCCGGAACGCCCCCATCGGTTCACATCCCGGTGATCGAGGACTTCGTCGACCGGTTGGCGAAGCAGCTCGACAGCGGCGAAGCCGCACTGCTGACAGAGGTGATCAACCGCAACGCCTCCGCTCACTTCGTCGGCGGCATCCCGATCGGCGAGGACAGCGAAAGCGGCGCTGTCGATCCCTACCTGCGCCTCTTCGGCCAGCCAGGCATGCACGTCATGGACGGCAGCGTCATGCCGGCCAACCCGGGTGTGAATCCGTCGCTAATGATCACCTCACTGGCCGAGCGCGCGATGTCGCTGTGGCCAAACAAGGGCGACGTCGACACAAGGCCGCCGCTCGGGTCCGGCTACAAGCGTGTCGCACCGGTCATGCCGCACCGTCCAGTCGTACCGGCAGGCGCTCCGGCCGAGCTCAGGCTCGACGCGAGGAAGGAAGACGTCATCCCCGCCTACCCCTACTGATCGAGGAGAACCCGATGACTCAGGTCGCTGCTGACACTTTCCGCACGCTCGGCCGGGGCGACGCGATCCCGGACGACTTCGTCGTTCCCTACTACCTGGACGACCGCAGGCTGCGAATCTCAGTGGCCCGCGTCGACGGTCGTCTCTATGCCTTCGACGGGCTCTGCACATGCGCCGAGCGCGCGTGCCCGCTCTCCGGCGGCCTGCTCACCGCCACGACGCTCATGTGTCAGTGCCACGGCTCGCGGTTCGACGTCACGACCGGCGCCGTGATCAACGGCCCGGCCACGAAGCCGCTCACCGTCTACGACGTGCAAGAGGTGGACGGGGAAATCGAGGTCCGCGCATGAACGCCACGGCGGCACAACAAGAGCAACACGCGCAGACGCGACTCGCGCTGGCCACGTTGCTTGTTCCGATCTTCTTCGTGATCGGATTCGCGACCTGCATCATGGGCACCTACCACAAGCCGCACCCCAATGGCATCAAGATCGCCGTCGTCGGGCCAGCTGGCGAGACGGCTGCGCTTCGCGGCAAGCTCGAGCAGGCGGCCGGTTCAGCCTTTGACATCAGCAGCGTTGCGTCGGCCGACGACGCGGTGGACGCTGTCCGCCAGCGCGACCTCAACGCGGCGTTCATTCCAACCGCGGACCCAAAGCATCCCGCGACCGTGGTCGTCGCCGGCGGCGGCGGCAGACTGGTTGCAACAGCCGCCGAAACCCTCGCACGCGCCGTCACGGCGGCCCAAGGTGCCCAGCTCGTCATCCGTGACGTCCGGCCGCTGACAGCAGGGGACGAGATCGGCATCGGCGTCTTCATGTTCATGATCGTGTGCACGATCTGCGGCTACCTCGCCGTCAGCCTCCTCCACACCGCAGCCCCGGGCCTGATGCCGGCCCGCCGCTACGCGATGATCGCCGCAATCTCCGTCCTGGTACCGGTTGTCGCCTATCTAATCGGTGGCCTCGGCTTCGGCATCTACCAGGGCTCGGCCGGCACGATCCTCGGCTTCATCGGCGTCGCGGCGCTCTACACCTTCGTCATCGGCCTGGTCACACGTCTGTTCCAGGTGCTCATCGGCCCGCCGGCGCTCTTCGTGTCGCTAGCAATCTTTGTGTTCCTCAACATCCCAAGCGTCGGCGCCACGTACACGTCGACGATGCTCCCATCGTTCTGGCGCTTCCTCAACCACTTCTGGCTCGGAGCGGAGACGACGAACGCGGAGCGCAGCCTCCTCTACTTCGGTGGGCAGGGCGTAGGGACCGACATCCTGAGGCTCCTCGCGTGGACCGGTGTAGCCGTCGCGCTCCTGCTCCTCCCCGTCTCGCGGAAGCTCGGTCGCCGACACAAGCACCCGGTAGTCGCCAGGGCTGTCGGGCAATAGCGGTGCACCTGCTCGCGGCATCGGGGGCATTCGCCCCGGTCGATCAGCACTACCTGCTGCAGGCGCGGCAGATGCAGGCTCTGTCGTTCGCGGTGCACATCCCGCTGGTCGCGTTCGGGATCTCGTTCCCGGCGATGGTGCTGTTCGTGGAATGGCTCGGATATCGTCGCGATGACGAGCTCTACCTGACGCTCGCACACCGCTGGTCGAAGGTGATGCTCACGCTGTTCGCGGTGGGCGTGATCACCGGAACGGTGCTGAGCTTCGAAATGGGCCTGCTGTGGCCGAACTTCACCGGCACGTTCGGCGGGGTGTTCGGCTTGGGGTTCGCGATCGAGGGATTCTCCTTCTTCCTCGAGGCGATCTTCATCGGCATCTATGTCTACGGCTGGCGGCGGCTTTCGCCGCGCGCGCACCTCCTATGCGGGGTGCCGATCGTGCTCACCGGCATCACCGGGTCGCTCATGGTCATCTCGGTCAACGCCTGGATGAACCACCCGGGCGGCTTCGCGCTGAGGGACGGCGCGATCGTCGACATCCACCCGCTCAGCGCGTTGTTCGCGAACTCATATCTGTGGCACGAGTTGATCCACATGTACATCGCCGGCTATATCGTCACCGGCTTCGTCGTCGCGGGCTGCTACGCATACGGGCGGTTGCGCGGCCGGTGGGACCGCTACGAGCGGACCGCGCTCGCGGTCCCCTTGACGGTCGCTGCGATCGCTGCGCCGGTGCAGATCCTCGTCGGCGACTGGGCCGCACGCGACGTCGCGAAGACCCAGCCGACGAAGCTGGCAGCGATCGAAGGCCTGTACCAAACCACTCGCGGGGCGCCCGAGCACCTGCTCGGGTGGTATGACGGCCACGGCGTCGAGTACGGGCTTCCGATTCCGCACCTCCTCTCGTTCCTCTCCTTCCACAGCTGGAACGCCACCGTCGAAGGGCTCGCCGCTGCCCCGGCGGGGGAGCGCCCGCCGGTCAACGTCGTCCGGTTCGCGTTCCAGACGATGGTCGGGATCGGCAGCCTGCTCGCGCTGCTCGGCGTCGTCTACCTCACTGTGTGTGTCCGGCGGAAACGGATCCCCGAGTCCGTCTGGTTTTACCGTGCGCTCGTCATCGCCGGCCCGCTATCGGTGGTGGCGTTGATCGCCGGCTGGGTGGTTACCGAGGTCGGCCGCCAGCCATGGGTCGTCTACCGGACGATGACGACCGCCGCCGCGGTCACCGGTGCGCACGGGATCCCGATCGGCTATGGCGCGCTCGCCGCCAGCTACGTCGTCGTCGCGGCCGGTCTCGGCTGGGTGCTGCGGCGACTCGCCCGCGCGCCGCTCGAATTGGCAGCCACCGCGCCCAAACCGCCGCCCGCTCAAACCGACCGTCGGCACCGGCTCGAAGCGGTGTAGGGCGATGTTGCAGGCGCTGCCCCTCGTTTTCGTCCTTGTCGGCGTCGTCCTTTACACCGTGCTCGGCGGCGCCGACCTCGGCGCCGGCTACTGGCAACTCGCCGACCGCAACGACTCCGCGGTGCGGGAGTACGCGCACGGCGCGATGGCCCCCGTCTGGGAGGCGAACCACGTCTGGTTGATCTTCGTGCTCACTGTCTTTTGGAGCGCCTATCCGGAAGCGTTCGGCTCGATCGCCTCGACGCTCGCGGTACCGCTCTTCATCGCGCTGCTCGGCCTCGTCTTTCGCGGCGCCGCCTATGCCCTACGCGCAGGCGCCGCAACCCCATCCGAGTCCGCGAGGGTCGACACCGTCTTTTCCATCTCTTCGATCCTCGTCCCCTTCGCGCTCGGAGCCGCGATCGGCGGCATCGCCACAAACCGCGTCCCGGTCGGAAACGCGGCCGGCGACCTGTGGTCGAGCTGGCTCAACGTCACCTCGATCTTGACCGGCCTGCTCGCCGTCGCCACCTCGGCATACCTGGCAGCGGTCTACCTCGCAACCGACGCCTCCCGCGACGACGAGCGGACGCTCGAGCGAAAGTTCCGCGTTCGGGCGCTGGGCTCCGGTATGGCCGCAGGCGTGATCGCGGTCGCCGGCGTCTTCATCGTCGACGCCGACAACCACGAGCTTTCCCACTCGCTCTCGAGCGGCCGTGCACTCCCAGCCGTGGTTCTTTCCGGGGCCGCTGGGCTGGCGACTCTCATCCTCGTCTACCGCCGCCGCTACGAATGGGCCCGCTACAGCGCCGCACTCGCAGTCGCGACCGTCGCCGCCGGTTGGGCGCTGGCCCGCTGGCCGACGATCCTCCCCAACCTGACCGTGCATCAAGCGGCCGTCGGTCGTGACGCACTGATCTGCCTCGTCGCCGCCGTCCTCGCCGGCGCAGCGATCCTCTCTCCCGCACTCGCACTCCTGCTCCGCCTCACCCTCACAGGTCGCTTCCGCGCAGTCGAGCTCACCCTGTCCGCAGACCGACCGAGGCGGCAGACGACCACGAGCACCCGGAGCCTCGGCCGGCTCGGGGTCGCCGCCTTGATCGTAGGCGTGGGGCTGCTCAACGTCGCTGAGGCGAGCTGGGCTCACGCCGTCGGCGTCGCCTGCTTGCTCGGATTCGTCGTTCTCGGCTTCGTCGCCATCGGGGTTCCGGTGCTCGACCGGGAAGCCACATCGCAATAGGGAGACGCCTTTCTGCCATCGGCAGAGCCGTGGCCTGGGTGTAGGTTCAGCCCCGACGACGTGCGAAAGAGGCGGGCCGTTCGATGAGGCTGCTTGGGCGGAATGCTGAGTGCGAGTTCCTGCAGACGGCGCTGGCCGACGCATTCGATGGTCGGAGCCGAGTCGTCGTGCTGCGTGGCGAGGCAGGTGCCGGCAAGAGCGCCCTTTTGAACTATGTCGTCGAGCGGACTGCCGGCTGGCGCGTCGCGAGTGCCATCGGGGTCGAATCGGAGATGGAACTGGCCTACAGCGGGCTGCACCAACTCTGCGGATCGATGCTCGATCAACTCGACCGCTTGCCGACGCCGCAACGCACTGCACTTGGAACGGTCTTCGGCCTGAGAGACGGCGATGCGCCCGATCCCTTCCTGGTCGGGCTTGCGACCTTGTCGTTGCTGGCCGAGGCCGCCGAGCACCAACCGCTGCTGTGCCTGATCGACGACGCGCAGTGGCTCGATGCCGCCTCGGCGCAGATTCTCCTCTTCGTCAGCCGTCGCCTCCTCGCCGAGCGGATCGCGGTGGTTTGCGCTGCACGCACCGAAACCACGAACGAGCCGCTCGACGGACTGCCGGAACTGTCGTTGTCGCGCCTGAGCGACAGCGACGCGCTCGCCCTGCTGCTGGAAAATCTGCAAGGCCCGTTCGACGCCGCGGTCTGCAACCAGATCGTCAGCGAGAGCCACGGCAATCCACTCGCTCTCCTGGAGTTGCCGCGGTCATGGAATGTCGCGGATGTCGCGGGCGGGTTCGCTTTCCCGACGCGTCATCCTGCGGTCAGCAGGATCGAGCAGAGCTATGCCAAACGGCTGTCGCTTCTGCCGACAGAGACTCAGCTACTCGTCTGTGTAGCCGCCGCGGAACCGCTGGGTGATCTGGCGTTGCTGCGGCGTTCAGCTGAGATTCTCGGGGTTGACATTGCTTCGGCCGCGCCTGCGGTGGATGCCGGGCTGCTCCGGATCGACGGCCGCGTTGAGTTCGCACATCCCCTCGTGCGTTCGGCTGCCTACCGATCGGCGACCGAGAATGATCGCCAACGTGTGCACCGGGCCCTCGCCGAGGCGACCGACCCCGAGCAAGACAGAGATCGGCGCGCCTGGCATCGCGCCCGCGGAATCTCCCGTCCCGACGAAGCAGTGGCCGCCGAACTCGAGCTCTCGGCCGGACGCGCTCAGGCTCGCGGTGGCGTGGCTGCCGCAGCAGCCTTCCTCGAGCGGGCGAGTACGCTCTCGCCGGATCCGGCGAAGCGGGCAGAGCGCGCCCTCGGCGCTGCCTCGGCGAAGCAGCTCGCGGGGGCGCCTCATGCGGCCTCGGCACTCCTCGCGGTCGCCATGGAGGGGCCGCTCGGCGAACTCGAGAGCGCATCGGCGCAGCGCCTGAAGGGACAAATCGCGCTCGACCTCCGCCACGGCGGAGAGGCGACACCGCTCCTACTCGAAGCCGCCGCTCGACTCGAACGGGTCGAGCCAGCAGCGGCGCGCAGGACGTATCTCGCGGCGCTGTACGCGGCGAGCTTCATCAGCCAAGAAATGCTCCGCCGCTCAGCCGACGCGGCGCGGAATGCACCAAGTGCGGGAATCACACCTGGCGCCGACGACCTCATGCTCGACGGGCTCGCAATTCGATTCACCGATGGCTACGCCGCATCCGCGAGCCTCGTCAAGCAGGCACTCCGAGCCTATCTCGAGCAGGACATCACCACCGTCGACGACGTTCGCTGGCCCGGGATCGCTCGTCGGATCGCGCCCGACATGCTGGACGACCAAGCCTGGTACGTCCTTGCCGCACGCAACGTCGAGCTGTCCCGCCAACGTGGAGCCCTCGGAGTGCTGCCGATTGCGCTCAACAATCTCGCGTACGTGCGCATCTTCGCGGGCGAGCTCGATGCGGCGACGCCGCTGCTTGAAGAGGCTGACTCGATCGCCGCTGCGACCGATGCGGATCGACTCACATTCGGATGGCTGATTCTCGCCGCCTTCCGCGGCGACGAGTCCGCCCTCTCCGAACTCGTCGAGGCCGACAAGGCAAAAGCGGTCACCCGAGGTGAAGGGCTGCTGCCAACGGTCGGACAGCACGCCAGCGCAGTGATGCACAACGGACTCGGGGCCTACGAGGCCGCACTGGCAGCGGCAGAATTCGCGACCCAGGTGGACGCGCCGACGACGACAACGTGGTCGTTGCCCGAGCTCGTTGAGGCGGCCAGCCGCTGCGGCGACAAGGCCCGGGCGCGCGACGCGCTCGAGCGTCTCACCGAACGAACGCGTGCAGCTGGGACCGAATGGGCGCGTGGCATCGAAGCTCGCTCGCGCGCTCTCCTCAGCGACGGCTCGGCGGCCGAAGAGCACTTCCGCGAGGCGATTGATCGGCTCGCCCGCTGTCGTATCGCACCTGAACGCGCTCGGGCCCATCTGCTCTACGGGGAGTGGTTGCGTCGAACTGCCAGACGCGTCGACGCCCGTCAGCAGCTACGCACAGCACACGAAATGCTCGCGGGCTACGGCATGGCTGGATTCGCCGAACGTGCGCGCCGAGAACTCATCGCCACCGGGGAGCGGCCACGCAAACGTGGCGCCGAAACGCGGGGCGACCTCACCCCACAGGAAGCACAGATCGCCGAGCTGGCGCGGGCTGGGTACTCAAACCCGGAGATCGGAGCGCAGCTGTTCCTGAGCCCGCGGACCGTGGAATGGCACATGCGCAAGGTGCTTGCAAAGCTCGGAATCAGCTCTCGGCGGGAGCTCGAGCAGGCCCTTGGCGCGCTACAGCAGCCGGCCCAGCCCGTGTAGCGCAAATCATCTCGGTTTCGAGACGTCGACCGCCTTGAGAATGCCGGTGTCGTGCGCCTTACCCTCGATTAGGATCGAGCCGCAGTCGGAACTCCGAGGAGGAGCGACCGATGAACCGGGACCTGATGGGGCGCAGCGCCGAGTGCGAACGGCTTGACACTCTCGCGCGCGACGTCGCAGCCGGTCGCGGCGGAGCCATCGTCCTGCGCGGTGACCCCGGGGTCGGAAAGACCGCGCTCCTGGAATACCTCAGCGGACGTGTCGAAGGCTGGCAGGTCGTGCGCTGCGTCGGCGTCGAGTGGGAGATGGAGCTCGCGTATAGCAGCCTTCATCAGCTCTGCCTGCAGATGCTCGATCGGCTGGACAAACTTCCGGGGCCGCAACGCGGGGCACTCGCACGCGTCTTCGGTCAACACGACGGTCCCGCACCCGACCCGTTCATGGTGGCGCTCGCGACCTTGTCGCTCCTCGCCGAGGAGGCGGAATCGGCGCCGCTTCTCTGCGTCGTCGACGACGCGCAGTGGCTGGATCAAGCGTCGGCGCAGATCCTTGGGTTCGTCGCTCGTAGGTTGGGCGCCGAGCGGATTGCGATCGTCTTTGGTGCTCGGACGGGTCTGGCGGAAGGTCTGCTCGCGGGCATCCCCGAGCTGGTCATCGCCGGCCTCAGTGACGCCGATGCCCGAGCTCTGCTGCTCGGACACCTGCATCGGCCACTCGACGCCGCCGTCGTAGATCAGCTCGTCACGGAGAGTCACGGAAACCCGTTGGCGTTGCTGGAGTTGCCGCGGACCTGGGCGCGCGAGCTCGCGGGCGGCTTCGGATTCCCGCAGGAACATACGGTGGCCAGCAAGATCGAGCAGAGCTATGCCGAGCGTTTGGCGCAACTTCCGCCTCAGACCCAACTGCTTGTTCTCGCCGGCGCAGCAGAGCCGCTCGGCGACCCTCTGCTCCTGGAACGTGCCGCACGACTGCTCGACGTCGAACTCGACTCAGCGGCACCGGCAGTAGACGCGGGCCTGCTCACGATCGACCACCGGGTCGAGTTCGTGCACCCCCTTGTCAGGTCGGCCGCCTACGCAAGAGCGTCGGCCGACGATCTCCACCGTGTCCATCAGGCTCTCGCAGAGGCGACGGACGCCGAGACCGCTCCCGACCGACGCGCATGGCACAGGGCACGCGCGACTTCAGCGCCGAACGAGGAATTGGCGATGGAGCTCGAACGCTCCGCCGGTCGCGCGCAATCGCGTGCAGGTCTCGCGGCGGCGGCCGCTTTTCTCGAACGCGCCGCTGAGCTGACGCCCGATCCGACCCGGCGTGCAGACCGAGCCCTCGCCGGGGCGTTCAGCAACGTCCAGGCAGGCGCCTTTGACGTCGCTCGGCGCCTGCTCGCGGCCGCCGAGACGAGTGCGACTGAAGACGCACAGAGAGCGCGGATCGATCTGCTGCATGCTCAACTGGCGTTTGCGGCAAGTAGGGGGAACGATGCGACGCCGTTCCTCCTCGCTGCCGCGCAGCGCCTCGCGGCACTCAATCCCGAGCTTGCCCGCGAGACGTACCTCGACGCGTTCCTCGCGGCGCTCTACGGCGCACGCTTGAACACCGCGGTCACGGTTCGCGCCGTCGCGGATGCCGCACGCACCGTGCCAAGACGAACCGACGGCGACGTCACCGCCGCGGATCTGCTTCTCGACGCGCTCATCGCTCTGACCGACGACTACGAGGCCGCGGTGCCCGCGTGCCGGCTCGCGCTCGAACGACTCGTCAGCACCCAAATCTCCCCGCAGGAACGGCTGCGCTGGCTGTTCCAGGGGAGCATCGTCGCCCTCGAGCTATGGGACGACGAAGCGTCATATCTCCTCTCACGTCGCGGCGTCGAAGTCGCTCGAGAGAGTGGCGCGCTCAGCCAGCTGGCGCTCGCGCTCAGCGGAGAGGCGCCCGTGCTGGTGTTCGCAGGCGACCTCGCCGCCGCCGATGCGGCCGTCGCCGAGACGCGGACAATCCAGGATGCGACCGGGATCGTTGCCGCTCCGTACGGCGCGCTCATCCTTTCCGCTTGGCAAGGCCGCGAGCAAGAAGCGGCGGAACTCATCGAGATCACGATGCAAGGTGCGCAGTCGCGCGGAGAAGGAGTCGGAGTCGCCATCAGCGAGTACGGACGCGCTGTGCTGTCCAACAGCATGCGCCAGCACCAGTCGGCGTGGGTAGCGGCGCTCTCTGCGAGTGAGCATCGGGAAGTCGTCGCCGAAAACTGGGGCTTATCCGAACTCGTCGAGGCGGCGAGCCTCGCGGGCGAGATGGATGTTGCTACCGATGCTGCAGATCGGGTCGCTCGAAAGGCACGGGCAACCGGAACCGACTGGGCCCTCGGCATCGAAGCACGGTCCCGAGCCCTCCTCGCGACAACCGAAGCTGAAGCTCACTTCCACGACGCCATCACGCACCTCGAACGAACGAGGGTACGCGCCGAGCTCGCACGTACCCGTCTGCTTTACGGCGAGTGGCTGGCACGCCAGCGCCGCCGTGACGACGCGCGATCGGAGCTCAGCATCGCGTACGAGATGTTCAACAAGATGACGGCCGAAGGGTTCGCGAATCGTGCGCGCACGGCCTTGGCCGCGACGGGAGCGAGGGTGCCGAGGCAACAACCGAAGACGCGCGCCGACCTAACGCCCCAGGAGGCCCAGATCGCAAGACTCGCTCGCGACGGACTCTCGAATCCGGAGATTGGCGCGCAGCTATTCATAAGCGCGCGCACCGTCGAGTGGCATCTCAGGAAGGTCTTCACAAAGCTCGGCATCAGCTCGCGCGGCGACCTTCGAACGGCGCTGCCCGACGACGCAGTCCTCGCGGTGGTCTAGCGGCACGCCGTCAAGTGCTCCAGGGGCATTGCGGAGGCGCATCCGAGGAAAACTCCTCGCTGCTGGCGTGCCTGCCACGTGTGCAGCCACGGCGCCCAAGCCACCGCTGAACCTTCAGGCGTCGGAAGCGCAGTAGAGAGAAAGCGAGCCCAGCGCCAGGCGCTGCTAGCCGCGTGTGTACGAGGCGAGCTCGTTGCGTTCGTTCGGCCCCCTCAAGAAAGCCCCATCAAACCCACGGCCGGGCGAGTGTTCACGAATGGCGCCTGAGCGACAGCCGAGCGGCGTCCGTCGGGGGTGTGAGACTCGCGGCGTGCCTGAGGCTCCGATGCGCATGAGTAGGAACGGGCTCGTCGTCGACGGCGATGGCTGGTTCGTCGTGAATGCGCGCGAGTCCCGCTGGAAGGATGAAGGGCCGCTCGGTGCCTACTGCACCTTCGAGGGCAAGAAGCGCTTCCCGCACTTCGGGATCAACGTCACGGTGCTGGAGCCGGGCGAGCGGTTCGGCATGTACCACCGCGAGAAAGCGCAGGAAACGTTCCTCGTTCTCGCCGGCGAATGCACGTTGATCGTCGAGGGCCGCGAACGGCGGCTCGCCGCGTGGGACTTTTTCTACTGCGCGCCCGAGACGGAGCACATCATCGTGGCGGCCCGCCAGCAATCAGCGGTCGTCCTCGCGGTCGGTGCGCGTGGACGGGGGGTTGGCGGCGGCGTCCTCTACACGGTGTGCAAGGCGGCAGCGCGCTACGGAGCCAGCGTGGCGCGCGAGACCGCCGAACCGGCGATCGCCTACGCGAAGGTGTGGGCGAAGCTCCCGCGCTCGCGATTCGTCAAGTATCGACACGGCTGGCTCCCAGACGACTGAGCCGCGCCTTTTTGCCGGCCCCAACGTCAAGCGTGTCTGCACAGACCCGCCGCCGTAGGTCGCCTAGACGAAAGGACCCGCGGCGCCGGCGATGATCTCGACGCGGGATCAGGCGGCATCGCGCGTCGATGCTTCCGGGCACGGGCTCGTCTGCAGCGGGGCCTTCGCGACTAACTGGTTCCGACCCGAGTCGGAAAGCCCAGGACGCCGGCTTGGGTGCGAGCCCCGGCGGACGAGTCGGGCTGGCGTGCCGCCCTCTCGAGCTCCTCCAGCGTCGCGGCGGCGGCCGCGTCGCGGGCGGCTGCGAGTTGCTCGGGCGGCAGCTCCGCCTCGAGCCGATCGAGAGCCGGGCGGGCGGCGAACGCGTAGGACGGGGGGAGCTGCTCGTGACCGATCGCGAACGTGAGGATCACGGCGGCCCGTTCCTGTTCGGCAGGATCTTCGGCGAGGCAGGCGCCGGTCCCGCTGAGTGCGAGAAGCTCGAGCGAGACGGCCTGCGCATCGTGCGCCCGCTCGAGCGCCTCACGGAAGCGCTCGCGCGCGTCGGCGCCGTCTCCGAGCGCGAGCTCCGCGAAGCCGATGCGGCAGAGCGCGGTGATCAGTCCCCAGCGGTGGTTCGCCTCACGGAACGCTTCATAGCCGGCGCGCCCCAGCCGCAAGGCTTCGGAGTAGTCACCTAACGCGAACGCGCTCAGGCTCGCGCGGCTGCGCGCATAGCCTGTTCCGCCGGGGTCACCGACGGACGCGAACAGCTCGTTCGCCTCCGTGTGCAGGCGAAGCGCGTGGCCGAAGCGCTCCTCGGCATCGGCGAGGAGGCCGAGCTTGCTCGTGGCGTACGCGAGCAGGAGCGGGTTGCCTAGCTTCGCTGTAAGGCCGTGCGTCGCCTCGAACGCCTCACGGGCGGCCTCGAGGTCGTTCATGAGGAGCCGGCCGAAACCGAGATCCATCAGAGCTCCGGCCTCGGTGAGCCGGTCGCCGATCGCATTCGCGATCTGCGCCCCCTCTTCGAGCAGCGCCACCGCCTCCGGCAAGACGTCCCTGTACCCCGCCATGATCCCGAGGGCGCAGAGGCATCGTGCGAGCTCCCGCTCCAGGTTCCGCGCCCGCAAGACGGGCACGCAGCCGGCGCCGAGTTCCTCCAGGTCCGGGTCGTACCCGAGTCGAGCGCCGATCGCGACCCGGCAAGTCGCGACCGCCAGTGCGACGCCGCTCGCGCTGCTGAGATCGTCGGCGTCGAAGCCGGCCTCACGAAGAAGCCGCTCGAGCGTCTCGCCACCTTCGAACCAGCTGTGCATCCAGAGGAAGGTGTAGAAAGCTTCGAGCACCGACAGCGCCGCGCGCTCGTCGCCGTCGACCAGGGTCCACTCGACGGCGGCGCGAAGGTTCTCCAGCTCCCCCCGCAGCTCGTCTCGCGCGCCCGCGAGCTCCGGGCCGAGGAGCGCCTTCTCGCGTTCAAGGAGGATCGTCGCGTAGTGGCGCGCATGCCGCTCGCGAGCGTCCGATTCCTCGGCGGGCGACGACCGCAGCTGCTCGGCCGCGTATTGCCGCAGCAGCTCGTGCAGCTCGAAGCGGCCGAAGTCCGGACGGCGCACGAGCGACTTCGAAACAAGCTCCGAGAGGAGATTCAGGTCGGCGCCCGTGACCGCGCGCGCGGCGCCGCGATCGAAGCTGCCACGAAACACGGACAACCGCGAGAACGCGCTGCGCTGGTCGTCGGTGAGCAGGCGCCACGAGTGGTCGACGGCGGCCCGCAGGCTGCGATGTCGTTCCGGCACGTCGCGCATCGACGTGGCCAGGAAGTCGATGCCGCCCTCGATCTCGTCCGCGATCTCGGCGCAGGAGAGCACCGACGTCCACGAGGCCGCAAGCTCGATTCCGAGCGGCATGCCGTCGACGAGCCGGCAGATGCGGAGCGCCTGCGTATACCCAGCGTCGTCGAGGGCGAAGCCCGGTACGACCTGCGCGGCCCGCTCGACGAACAGGTGCACGGCCGAGGCGATGCCGTTCCCGTTCTCGGCGAGACCGAGGCCCTCGACGTCTAACACCCACTCGCTCTGGATGTTGAGCCGCTCCCGAGAGGTCGTCAGGAGCTCGACGCGCGGGGCACGCTCGATTACCTCGGATAGGAACCCGGAGCCCTCGACGAGATGCTCGAAGTTGTCGAGCACGAGCAACGTCGAGCGCTCGCTGAGGTAGTCCAGCAGCTGGTCCTTCGCCGAGAAGGCGCTGTGTGCCCCGTCGACCGCGAACTGGATCGCCTCGGCGAGAGCGGGCGCGAGGAACTCCGGCGAGGGGACGGAGGCGAGCGGGATGAAGTGGACGCCGTGCGGATAGCGGTCGACGCGCCGCGCGGCGGCCTCGAGAGCGAGTCTGGTCTTGCCCGCTCCGCCCGGTCCGACGAGCGTCAGCAGGCGGCATTGCGGGTCCTCCAGCAGCCGGTCGATCGCCTCGAGTTCCGACGCTCTGCCGACGAACGACGTTCGTGGCAGTGGAAGGTTCTTCATGCCCGCCTCGATCGTCTTCAGCAGCGGGAAGTCGCACGGCAGTCCCTCGATCTCGAGCTGGTAGATCCGTTCCGGCGCGCTGAGATCCTTCAGGCGATGCACGCCGAGGTCACGGACGTTCCCGTCCACGAGCGCACGGGTCATCGGCGACAGGAGCACTTGCCCGCCGTGCCCGACGGCGGCGATGCGGGCGCCCTTGTGCACGTCGAGGCCGACGTACCCCTCGTCGGTCAGCCGAGGCTCGCCCGTGTGCAGCCCCATGCGCACGCGGATCGGCCCGCCGGCAAGCGCGCGCTGACCGTCGGCGGCTGCGGCGACGGCGTCCGACGCGCGGGCGAAGGCGACGAAGAAGGCATCACCTTGCGTGTCGACCTCGACGCCCTCGTGCTTGGCAAACGCCGCACGCAGTCGCCGCCGGTGCTCGTGCAGCGCCTCGCCGTAGCCGTCGCCGAGCTCCTGCAACAGCCGCGTCGAGCCCTCCACATCCGTGAACAGCAACGTCACCACACCGGTCGGGAGACCGCCCACCACCGCATACGATCATGCGCCGACGCCCGCTCGCTGTCCAGCGGGCGCGACACCGCGCCGCACGGCGGGTCGGAGCACGTGAAGCGAATTACCGGCATCGAGTTGCGCGCGGCGCCCCCAAACGAGGTCGCACCAGGGTCGCACGCACATGCGCTGAACGACGGCTAGATGAGCGCGACAAGCAGGCCGACGAGCGCGACGCCACGCGCTCGAGCAGCCTCCGCCTCCGCCGACTACTGGACCTGGTCTGCGGATTTCTCGATGACGACGTAGCCCCGCCCGCCCCCATCGACGACGACACGCTCCTCCGCAGCGTGCGCGTGACCAAGCAGAAGCAGGAAGCGGCACCGGTCCTCACGGATCGTCCCGTAAGCCGCGATCGTCAACATCACCATGCCGAGACAACCAATGTCGCCGCACTCGCACGCGAATGGCACGCGCTGATCGTCCGCGAACTTCAGCCGGACTGCCGATGCGCAAAGCCGGTCGTTCGCGTCGCGAACCGATGCGCTCCGCGCGGCAGTGGTCGCATCAGGCTCCATCTAGGAGGTCTGCCCAATCAACCGCTCGGGAACCCTTTCGTGCCAGGTCGTCCAACCGCTCCACGGCATGACCACGGAAGCGAGAAAGCCGCCGCCATGCAAGACGCTGCGAAGAACCACCCGCACGTCACTCACGCCGCGCGGCGGACGACGCGGGCCGCGGGCCTTCGGCCAGTTGCCGGTCGAGCCAGGCCTCGGCATCGGCCACCGGAACGTTGCGTGCCAGCGCGATCTCGCTCGTGAGCAGGTCGCGTGCACGCCGCACGAGCTCGCGTTCGCTCGGAGCGAGCCGCGAGCCGAACCCTCGCGCAGGTGCCGTCTCGCGCACGTGTCCGTCACGGATGATCTCGGCCAGGCCGATCGCGTCGCCCAGCTTCGCCAGCGCCTCGCGGCGACGTTTCAACCACGTCTCGCCGCTGCTGGGCGGCGCGTCGCGAAGAACCTGCTCGACCGTCGCCAGTCCAGATTCGTCGACCAGCGCACGTAACCGTTCCCGTGCCAGCGCCAACGGAAGCTGCACGCTCAGGCCGCCGGACAACGCGACCACGACCATGGTCTGCAGTTCACCGTCGACGCTCCGCGTCTCCCGCGTCTCGACCGTGCCGGCGCCATGCGCGCCGTACACGACGACGTCGCCGACGGCGAGCTTCACCACCTCCGCGGCTCGGCAGCGACGGCAGACACCTCGCCGTGCTCGTCGACGGAGATGACCAGTCGCCGCTCGCCGACACCCGTGCGGCTCAACAATCGGGCGAAGTCCCAGCGGCGGCGGACAATGACGGCCTGCACCGCCGTCCGGGTTTCGATCAGGTAGCCGTCAGCCTCGCGCCGAGCGAGATATGCGTCGAGAGCCGCTGTGCGTGCCTCGCTGCGCGCCGACCCATTCATCGTTCGAGTGCCGCTCCGAGCTCGCCACCGGCAACCACGCTGATCGCGCAGCTCCCGAGGTGCACGACGAGCTGCTCCTCACCTCGCCAGAAGCCACATTCGAAGTCGTCCGGTCTGAGCACGAAACCGCTCTGCCGCGAGCCGACGTGGAAGAACAGCGTCTCGACCTTCGCGTCGTCGCCGCGCAACAGAACCTCCTGCAACCGCGCATCCAGCTCGCCGCGGTCGAGCCGACCCGACACCACGCCCGCGATGAACGGCGGCCCACTCGCCCCAGAGAACAAGACGAGCACCGGCCGCCCAACCAGGGCGAGCAGCGCCTCCAGCGTCTGCTCGAAGCTGAGCTCCGACGCTCCTTCCAGCAGCCCGCCTCCAGAAAAGCGCTTCACTCGTCCCCGGCTGCGCCCGCCTCGAAGTCGCCCGCGGGCTCCTCGGATCGCCGGCGCTCCGCCGCGCGCGCGTCCTTCTTTGCCTGCTTCAGCTCACGCTTCTCGCGCATCGCCTGCTCCCGGGCACGCTTGAGAACCGACTGCGGGCTCCGCCGCGCCACTAGCGGCGCCCGCGCAGACGCGCACGGCGCGCCGCCACCAGCGGGACGAGCGACACGTCGACCGCCCGGGCCTCATCCGACTCACCAGGCACGCGGTCGAACCGCACCCTCGTTCCACGGCAGCGATCCCCGAGCAGCGTTCCCTGAGCAAACCCGGTCTCGTCGACACGCAACCGTTCCCCGTCGTCGGTCTGGATGAAGCCGTGCCGCTTCGCAGGGTTGAACCAGATCATCGTCCCTTCCATCGACCGCTCCCTTCTCAGCGCCAGGCCTGTCGGAGCGAGCGCTCTCGCAGGACCATGGAGCGGACTAGACGGTGACGACGCTCTTCGCCTCAGGGCCCTTCGCCCCATCGGCCGCGTCGAACTGCACCTGCGCGCCCTCGGCGAGCGACTTGAAGCCATCGCCGGCGATCGAGGAATGGTGGACGAACACATCCTTGCCACCATCCGCAGGGGTGATGAACCCATACCCCTTCGCGTCGTTGAACCACTTCACGGTTCCGGTTGCCATACAAACACCTCCTCCACCACGACAGAACGGGCAGAGGAAGCGCACACCGCGCAACCGGTACTCGCTCGAGAATCGCCACCACCGTAGCACGGCCCTGCCCACGACCACGACGCACGGCTGCGCCGTCCAAGCGCTCGGTCTGCCGACGCGCAACGAAGCGGATATCGCGCTACGGTTCGCGTACCTACTTCGTGCGGCGACTCCTGACCTACCCGGGCCACGAGCGGTGGCGCGGGATCGGGGGCCGCATGGCACCTAGCGACCTACTGCAAGACGCGCGTGAAGCAGCCGCACGAGTGCGCCGAGAGTCGCGCCGAGCCTGCACCGAAGCGCAGGCACAGCGGCACCGCTGCGCGCTCATCCGCATGGAAAACGACCAGCTTCGCGCCCGACTTCGAAACCGCTACCCAGGTCGGTTCACCGCGATGTCGCGCGACGCGTCATGATCCAGGCAGCAAATGGCGACCGGCGCCCCTCGACCCGACGCCCTCCGGAGCTACGCCCAATCGCTCCGAGAACATTCGCGTGAGCTGCGCGAGCGGTCGCAACAGCTCCGCATCCGTGTCGAGCAGATAACTCGACGAGCATCCAAGCGACACGGCGCCTCTTCGTCTCCCAACTCCGGACGCGACCTCACGCTACGGCTCCACGCGCCCGAAGACGGGACGAACGGCTGAGCAACCAGATAGCCTCGCGCCCCAGAGCGCGTCGAAGGCCAGGCGAGGAGACCGCGTGACCTAGCCCTCTGGCTGAGGGCTCCCGTGGCTCGAACGGTGTGGGCCGGTTATCCCGCCGCGGTCGTCTTGCCCCGCTTTGCCTGACGCTTTTCCTTCAGCGTCTTCTGAGGCGGTTTCTTCTCCATGCTCTTCTTCGAGTTCTTGTCCTTCGTCGCCATCTGACTCCTCTCGCTCCGCGAACACTTTGACCGGCCGCGGGCCGTGAAACGGCCGCGATCTGAGACCGCGACGGAGCTCATCCGCTCGCGCGGCGCGCCTCCACTTCGAGCATGGTTAGACAACCGGGACAGACCGTGCCCTCGTCAAGTGCTTCCCATCCGACGTAGTCGGCGTCGTCACGAGGCGGACGCTGGCAACGCGAACACCTGACCTGGTTCGGGAGACTCGAGCTCTCGGAGTCCATTGCACCCTCCGGTTCGCCCCAAGCCCGCTGCCCGCGCAAAGGGAAGTTGAGATCCGCTCCCCGCCACTGACGAACACAGGGCGACGGAAGGCGCGAAGCACAAGCCTAGCCGCGACGACACGCTGCGTCCCGCCGAGGGTGACAGATGAGTCGTGGATCGTGGACATCCCGAGCGCGAGCACCCGTTGCCGAGCCGCTGATCTTGGAGCGGGTCGCGCCGCGAACGAATGAGCACGGCTACGTCGCAGAGCTCGAGCCAGATCGGGTCGGCGATCTCGAGACGGTCTGCCAGCTCACGCCCCGCGACTCCTGCATCGCCTACGGTCGGAGCGACAAGACGACGGCACCGTCCGCTCCCGCGACTGCCTCCCGCAGTGCCTGTGCCGCCTGTTCGACCGGACGCACGGACGCGATCGGCACGGTAACCGTGCCGCGGGCGAGGAGCTCCGCGAGTGCGGACAGCTGCCGACCGTCGGGCCGGACGTAGAGACCGGATACCGCGACGCCGCGCTCTTCCGGCGGCGGATCGCCCGTGATCGTGACGAGTCGGCCGCCGTCGGCAACGGCCTTCAACGTGTTGGCCGCCTGTCCGCGCGCAGCGTTGACGGCTTTGGGCGCGCCGCCGCCAGTGAGCTCGCGAACGAGCGCGGGCCAGTCGCAGCGGTAGTCGAGCACCTCCGATGCGCCGTAGCCACGGATGCGCTCGGCCTTCTTCGCGCTCGCGGTCGCGATCACCTGGGCGCCTCGCGCTGCAGCAAGCTGGACGAGAAGGCCACCCGTGACTCCACCGGCGCCGTTCACGAGGATCCAGCCGCCGCTCTCGATCCCGACGGCCTCGTCGAGTGCCTGAGCCGCGGTGAGCGCGGGAATGGGAAACGCTGCACACACTTCCCACGGAGCCGCCGCCGGCCGCGGCGCGACGGTTGCCGCCGGCGCAAGCACCTTGTCCGCCCACGTTCCGTGACGCCGGAGCGGCAGCGGATGTGTCATCACCTCGTCGCCTTCACATACCGCGGTCACATCGGGACCGACGGCGACGACCGTCCCGGCCGCCTCCGTCCCGAGCGCCATCGGAGCCGGGCCGCCGACCTGCCAGCTGCCGATCCTGACAAGCTCGTCCCAGTTGCCGATGCCGGCGGCGGCAACGTCGAGCAGGACCTCATCTGCGGCGGGCGGCGCCGGCTC
>JADMIO011426222.1_pt1 | contig 25931 bp, 26 predicted proteins | sample 8958161 | NCBI WGS metagenome assembly JADMIO01 (sample SAMN16585339, study PRJNA669376) | soil metagenome | isolation source: Crop rotation soil | place: USA: Cullars Rotation, Alabama | collected 2011 | reverse complement strand
CCGCCGTGGCCCAGCTGCCAGGCAGCGCGCGCGACCGCCTGCTGCTGCGCGTGATCGGCAGCCCCGACCCGTACGGCAAGCAGATCGACGGCATGGGCGGCGCCACCTCGTCCACCAGCAAGACGGTGATCGTCTCGCCCAGCACGCGCGAAGGGCATGACGTGGACTATCTGTTCGGCCAGGTCGCGATCGACAAGGCGTTTGTGGACTGGAGCGGCAATTGCGGCAATCTGTCGGCGGCGGTCGGCTCGTTCGCCATTGCCGCCGGCATGGTCGACCCGGCCCGGATTCCGCACGACGGCGTGGCGGTGGTGCGGATCTGGCAGGCCAACATCGGCAAGACCATCATCGCGCACGTGCCGGTCAGCGGCGGCCAGGTCCAGGAAACGGGCGACTTCGAACTCGATGGGGTGACCTTTCCGGCCGCCGAAGTGCAGCTCGAATTCATGGATCCCGCGGCCGAAGAAGAGGGCGCGGGCGGCTCCATGTTCCCGACCGGGAACCTGGTCGATGAACTGGACGTGCCTGGCGTGGGCACCTTCCGCGCGACCATGATCAATGCCGGCATTCCGACCATCTTCATCGATGCGAAGGCCGCAGGCTACACCGGCACCGAACTGCAGGAGGCGATCAACGGCGACCCGGAAGCGCTGGCGCGTTTTGAGACCATCCGCGCCTACGGCGCGGTGCGCATGGGACTGATCGCGCACGTGGCCGAAGCGGTCAAGCGCCAGCACACGCCGAAGGTGGCGTTCGTCGCGCCGCCAAGCGACTACGTGTCCTCGAGCGGCAAGCAGATCGCCGCGGCCGACATCGACCTGAATGTGCGCGCACTCTCGATGGGCAAGCTGCATCACGCGATGATGGGCACGGCCGCAGTGGCCATCGGCACGGCGGCGGCCATTCCGGGCACCCTGGTCAACCTGGCCGCCGGCGGCGGCGAACGCAGCGCGGTGCGTTTCGGTCATCCATCGGGCACCTTGCGCGTGGGCGCCCAGGCGACGCTGGACAAAGGCGAGTGGTGTGTCAAAAAAGCCATCATGAGCCGCAGCGCGCGGGTCTTGATGGAAGGCTGGGTGCGGGTCCCCAACGACGCCTTTTAAAACACCCTGTGTGGTAAGAATGCCCGGCATATGAAATTTGCATGTGCCGGGCATTTGTTTTTTTGTCCATTTATATGGATTCTCTGCAATTGTGGTTTATGATCGAAGCTCACCTGGCTCCCGCCCATCAGGCGGTAATCTGTCGTAGTGGGACATGGATCGCGTACCAACCAACCTCGATTTCGTCGCTGACGCATTACAGCTGATTGCCTCGCCGGCGTGCGCCTGCGACGCCGCCGGTATTGTCTTCGCTGCCAACCATGAGATGCGCATGCTGTCCGGCGCAAGCGTGGACGGCTCCCTCTTTATCGATCTGTTTTCCGCCGATGCGTTCGAAACGGGCGTGGCGCGCGCGCGCGCCGCGCGCGAATCGGAGCAGCGCTGGGAAAGCGTGTTGCGCGGCGCCGGTCAGGACATCGCGGTGCAGGTCGTGGCCAAGCCCTTGCCAGGCAACGCCGGCGCCACCTTCGTGTTCACCGACTTGCGCCGTTTCGAAGGCGACCAGGCCGCGCTGCGCACCACCCTGCTCGAACAGAAAGCCATTTTCGACAACGCCGCCGTCGGCATCATGTTGAGCCGTGACCGCACTATCGAAGAGTGCAATATCCGCGCCGCCGAAATGTTCGGCTACACCGTGCCGGAACTGATCGGCTTGAGCAGCGTGTGCATCTTCCCGTCGGCGCAAGCGTATGACGACATGGGGCGCGACGCCGGGCCGGCGCTGGCGCGCGGCGAAGCGTACACCAGCGAGCTGCAGCTGCGCCGCAAGGACGGCAACCTGCTGTGGTGCCGCCTGTACGGACGCGCGGTCGATGCCGCCGACAGCGCGCACGGCACCATCTGGATCATCGAAGACATCGACGAGCCGCACCACAACGAGGCCAAGCTGCGCCGCGCGGTGCTCGAGATGCAGGCGATCATGGACAACGCGCCGCTGGCGATCGCCTTCCTGCGCGACCACAAGGTCATGCGCTACAACCACCAGTTCGGCAACATGTTCGGCTTCAGCGACGACAGCGGCGTTGGCATCGCGGCGCAGACGCTGTATGTACCGGACGGCGGCTTCGAGACCATGCTGGCCCAGGCGCTGCCGCTGCTGCGCAGCGGGCGCCCATACCAGGCCGACTTCCGCATGCTGCGCCAGGATGGATCGAGCTTCTGGGCCTACGCCTATCTGTACGCCATCAACAGCGGGCGCGAACGGCTCGACGCGATCTGGATCCTGGACGACCGCACCGCGCAAAAGGCGGCGGAAGATGCGACGCGCCAGGTGCTGCTGGAGCAGAAAGCCATTCTCGACAATGCGTCGGTCGGCATTCTGTTCAGCCAGGGCGGCGTCATGTTGTCGTGTAACCCGCGCTTCGCCGAAATGTTCGGCTACACGCAGGCGCAGATGACGGGCATGCGTGCCTCCGAAGTATTCCCCTCGCTCGAGATCTACCAGGATTTCGGCCGCGCCGCCGGACCGCTGCTTGGCAACGGCATGCCGTTCGAGACGCCCGAATTCCAGTTCAAGAAACGCGACGGCACCCTGTTCTGGTGCCGCGTGCGCGCCAAGGCGGTCGACACCGACCGCAGCGAAGAAGGCACCATCTGGATTCTCGAAGACGTGACCGAGGCGCGCCAGACGCTGATCGAAGTGCAGGCGCTCATGACGAACGCGTCGATCAGTATCCTGTACACGAAGAACCGCATCATCACCCGCTACAACCGGGGCTTTGCCGACATGTTCGGCTACGAGCCGGACGAGGCGCTGGGATTGCCGGGCCGCGCGCTCTATCCGAGCGACGAGGTGTACGCCAACGTGGGCGCGATGGCCGGCCCGCTGCTCTCGGTGGGAAAACCATTCCAGACCGAAGTCGAAATGGCGCGCAAGGACGGCACCGTGATGTGGTCGCAGCTGATCGGCTATGTGGTCAACCCGGACGACCCCGGCCAGGGCACGATCTGGATCATCGAAGACCGCACCGACGCCAAGCGCGCCGAAGAATCGCTGCGCAATGCGCTGCTGGAAAACCAGGCCATCCTCGACAGCGCGGTGCTGGGCATCGCGGTCGTCGAAAACGGCTTCAACCTGCGCTGCAATACCAAGATGGAAGAACTGTTCGGTTACAAGCCGGGCGAGATCAACGGCTTGTCGGTGCAGTCGCTGTATCCGGACAAGACCAGCTGGGAGCAGGCGCGCGCGGAAACGGCGCGCGATTTCCGGGCCGGGCGCATCAGCATGTCGGAGTTCCAGCTGGTGCGCAAGGACGGCAGCCTGTTCTGGGCGCGCCTGTCGGGCCGTCCGTTCGACCTGGCCCAGGCCACGGGCCGCTCGGTGTGGGTGGTCGACGACGTGACGGCGCGCCGCGAGGCGGCCGAAGCGGTGCGCCGCGCGCGCGACGACCTGGAAGTGCGGGTGCTCGAACGCACGGCCGAACTGGCCGGCGCCAACGCGCTGCTGCAAGGCGAAATCGTGGAACGGCGTCAGGCCGAGGCGCGCGTGCACCACATGGCTTACCACGACAGCCTGACCGGTCTGCCCAACCGCGCCCTGCTGGCCGACCGGCTCGACCGCGCCATGCTGGCCGTGCAGCGCTCGGACCGCAAGCTGGCCGTCATGTTCATCGATCTTGACCGCTTCAAGACCATCAACGATTCGCTCGGCCACCTGACCGGCGACTATCTGCTCAAGGAAGTGGCGAGCCGGCTGTGCCGCGCGGTGCGCGCCAGCGACACCGTGGCGCGCCTGGGCGGCGATGAATTCGTGGTGCTGGTGCCGGGCATCCGCGTGGTGGAAGAGTGCACGCACGTGGCCGAGAAAATCATCGAAGCGCTGGCGCCGGCGTTCCCGTTCGAGGAACGCATGCTGCACATCACGCCATCGATCGGGATCAGCATGTACCCGGATGACGGCGGCGACGTCGAGACCTTGATGCGTCACGCCGACGCGGCCATGTACCACGCCAAGGCGAACGGCCGCAACAACTACCAGTTCTTCATGCAGCGCATGAACCAGGCCGCGGCCCAGCATTTCGAGCTCGAGAGCAGCTTGCGCGGCGCGCTGGCCAAGGAAGAATTCGAGCTGTACTTCCAGCCCATCATCGACACCGTCACGCGCCGCCTGCACACCATGGAAGTGCTGCTGCGCTGGCGCCGCCCGCCCGAAGGGCTGGTGCTGCCGGACCACTTCATTCCCATCATTGAAGACAATGGCCTGATCGTGCCGATCGGCGAATGGGTGATGCGCCGCGCCTGCCGCCAGATCGTCGAGTGGCAGCAGCAGGGGCTCACGCCGGTGCCGCTGGCGGTCAACCTGTCGCCGCGCCAGTTCATGAACCGCGGCCTGATCGAATCGATCCGCGCGGTGCTCGACGAAACGGGAATCGACCCGGCCCTGCTGGAATTCGAGATCACCGAAACGGCGCTGATGCAGCACGGCGAACAGACGCTCGAGATTCTGGGCCAGATCAACGACCTGGGCATCCGCCTGTCGATCGACGATTTCGGCACCGGCTATTCGAGCCTGGCCTACCTCAAGCGCTTCCCTGTCAAGAAGATCAAGATCGACCGCGCCTTCATCAAGGATCTGGAAGACAGCTCGGAAGACCGCGCCATCGTGGCCGCGATCATCGCGCTGTCGAACAGCCTGCAGCTGTCGGTGGTGGCGGAAGGGGTGGAGACGGAAGGCCAGTATGCGCTGCTCAAGAATAACGGCTGCCAGTACGCACAGGGCTACCTGTTCTCGCAGCCGGTGCCGGCCGCCGCCGCGGCCGGGGCGCTTTCGCGCGCCTGATCAGGACAGCGTTGCCACCACCGGCGCGTGGTCCGATGGCTGTTCCCACTTGCGCGGCACGCGGTCGATGGCGCACGCCACGCAGCGTTTGGCCAGTGCCGGCGACAGCAGGATGTGATCGATACGCAGGCCCTTGTTTTTCTGGAAGCCGAGCATGCGGTAGTCCCACCAGCTGAATGATTTTTCCGGCTGGTCGAACATGCGGTAGGAGTCGGTCAGGCCGAGGTCCGTGAGCGCGGTGAGGGCAGCGCGCTCCTTGTCCGAGCACAGGACCTGGCCGGCCCACGCCACCGGGTCGTGCACGTCGCGGTCGTCGGGCGCGATGTTGTAGTCGCCCAGGATCGCCAGACCCTGCTCGGCATGCGTGACGACTTCTTCGGCCAGCCATTCGCGCAGCGATGCCAGCCACGCCAGCTTGTACACATATTTGTCGGTATCGACCGCCTGGCCGTTAGGCACATAGGCGCAGATGAAACGCACGCCGCCGACCGTGGCGGCCAGGATGCGCTGCTGCTCGTCGGCGTAGCGGGGATTGTTCTTGACCACGTCGGTGATCGGCAGGCGCGCCAGGATGGCGACGCCGTTGTAGGTCTTCTGGCCGCTGAACGCCACCTGGTAACCCGCTTCGTTTATTTCCGCAATCGGGAACTTATCGTCAGTGAGTTTGGTCTCTTGAAGGCAGAGCACGTCTACCGGATTGTCGGCGAGCCAGCGCAACAGATGGGGCAGGCGAACCTTCAAGGAATTGACATTCCAAGTTGCAATTTTCATTGGGGGCATCGGGGTCATGTTGCTGGGGACGCCAGTATCAACCCATCAGTGCAATCGCGCAAGAAGCGTGAGGTGTCACAACCAAACCGCTTTTATTTAGTTGCCGACTAAACATGTTTGACAAAAACACATATTTTCTTTACACTAAACAATCGATGCATTATGCGGTGCGGTTAAAGGTGTTGCACAAACTGTTTCAAATCGTAACAACAGTTATACAAAACAACGTTTTTGCGCTATTGTTACCTTAGGGGAATAAAAAATTGCATTCTTATAACTGAGAGAGTAATATATAGTTGAATAGCGGTATGGTTGGGGAGAGACTGTCCCGCTTTGTTGCCCCGTTGTAAGTGTCGTAGTACAAGTCCTCGAGAGTTTCGGCTCGGAAGGTGGTTCTAGTAGGAATGCAGCAGGTTCCACTAGGGATAAAAATGCGAACACAGCATTGATAAAGGATTGAAATGCGAAATGCATTTGAAGCATGGGCCCAACGCGATGGCCATATCGTTCGGCGCCGTGAAGACAAACCCGATGAATACCTCGTTTTCGAAACGCAGCGCCGCTGGGTGATCTGGCAAGCCGCGTTAGCGCATGGTAAGACCGCAGCAGCAACGGCGAAGCCTGCCGCTGCCAAAACGGTCGCCAAGGATGCGCCAGTCGAAGGCGTCCGCGCAGCTGCGCCGGCCACGAGCGATGAGAGCGCGGTGCGTAACCGTGTGCTCAACGAAGTGCTCGACGCATTCAGCGATCTGGACGACAGCGCCGGCATCGAAGGCGTACTGAAGGTCATTCAGGGCTTGAAGAAAAAGCAGAAGGCGCTGGCTGAAGACAAGACCGAGAGCTGATGCAGTTCCGGCACTATAAGGGTGGCCTGTACCAGTTGGTATGTGTGGCCACGCTTGAGTCGGACTTGTCCGAAATGATCGTCTACACGGCTCCAGACGGGTCCTATTGGACCCGTCCGCGGGACGTTTTTTTCCAGATGGTGGAAGTCGACGGCACGCTTGTGCAGCGCTTCACACCGGTCGAGTAGTTCCCGGCCCCGAACTCCCGTTCACATGCGGCCGCCGTTTCCAGGATCGATCATGCGCATCAGTCACGTCGCCGCGGGCCTCGCCCTGTCTTGCATCGCCTTGTACGCGCCGGCCGAAACGGTCGGTTCGGTCGACACGGCCTTCAAGCTTCTCGGTCCCGATCACAAGGTCGTGGTCGAAGTGTTCGACGATCCCAAGGTCGGCGGCGTGAGCTGCTATCTGTCGCGCGCCAAGACGGGCGGGATCAAGGGCGCGTTCGGGCTGGCCGAAGACAAGGCCGATTCCTCGGTCGCCTGCCGCCAGGTGGGTCCGATTTCGTTCAATGGCAAGGTGCCCCAGCAGGACGAAGTGTTCAGCGAGCGGGCCTCGGTCTTCTTCAAGCATGTGCGCGTGGTGCGCATTGTCGACGCCAAGCGCAATGCGCTGGTCTACCTCGTCTATTCGGACCGTCTGGTCGATGGCAGCCCCAAAAACAGCGTGACCGCCGTCGCGGTCCCCGCAAACCAGCCAATTCCGCTAAAGTAGCGCTGAAGAACGCCGCGCGCCTGCCGTAAACAGGACATGCGTGGTGCGACCACAGTGGAGACAATGGCAATGATGACCCGAATGAGTATGCTGGCCCTGGCAGCGCTGCTGTCCGGCTGCGCGTCGCTGAGCGAAGACCCCGATCAGGAATTGATGGTGCGCGCGGTGCAGGACAACCGCGAAATCGGCAATGTCGGCTGCGTGCTGACCAATAACGCGGGGCGCTGGTTCGTGACCGCGCCTGGCCATGTGGCGGTGCGCAAGAGCGCCGGCAATCTGTACGTCGACTGCAAGAAGGGTAATGTGAGCGTGGGGCAGGAGCGCTTTGCCTCGAGGCCCAATAATACGGCCACCATCGGCAATGCCGTCACAACGGCGGGCCTGGGCTACCTGTACGACAAGCGCACCGGGGCGGGGTTTGAATATCCGCAGACGCTCACGGTGCTGATGGTGCCGACCGGGCGCCCGGCAGAGGGGCCCGCGCGCGAAGAGCCGCAGGAGACCGAAATCCACTGATGGCGGACCGACGAAAAAAAAGCAGCGCGAGCTGCTTTTTTTTCGTCTCCACCACCTCGTCCTCGCGAAAGCGGGGACCCATAGCGCGCCAACTCATAGAAACAAAATTTCTCTGAGCTGCAGCGCCATGGGTCCCCGCCTGCGCGAGGACGACGTTGTTCAGGTGCGGCTGATCAGGAAGTTCGACAGCAGCGGCACCGGACGGCCGGTCGCGCCTTTCGCGCCGCCGGACTTCCATGCCGTACCCGCGATATCGAGGTGCGCCCAGGTGTACTTGCGGGTGAAATTCTCGAGGAAAGCCGCGGCCGTGCAGCTGGCGCCGCCCGGGGTGCCGATGTTGGCCAGATCCGCAAAGTTCGACTTGAGCTGCTCGTTGTACAGTTCACCGATCGGCAGGCGCCATGCAGTGTCGCTCGCATTGTGGCCTGCGGCCAGCAGTTCGGCCGCCAGTTTTTCGTGCGCGGCGTCGCTGCGGGTGAACAGGCCCGAATTGTGGTGGCCCAGGGCGACGATGCAGGCGCCCGTCAGGGTCGCGATGTCGACCACGGCGGCCGGGTTGAAACGCTCGGCGTAGGTGAGGGCGTCGCACAGGATCAGGCGGCCTTCGGCGTCCGTGTTGAGCACTTCGATGGTCAGGCCGTTCATGGAGGTGACGATGTCGCCCGGCTTGGTGGCGCGGCCCGACGGCATGTTTTCGCAGGCGGCCACGATGCCGATGACGTTGAGCTTGAGGCCCATTTCGCCGATCGCGCGGAAGGTGCCCAGCACCGACGCGGCGCCGCACATGTCGTACTTCATTTCGTCCATCCCGGGACCGGCCTTGATCGAAATGCCGCCGGTGTCGAAGGTGATGCCTTTACCGACCAGCACCACCGGCGCATCCTTGGCCTTGCCGCCCATGTGCTTGAGGACGATGAATTTCGGCGGCTCTTCGCTGCCGTTGGTGACGGACAGGAAGCTGCCCATCTTGAGCGCTTCGAGCTGCTTGCGTTCGAGGACTTCAACCTCGAACTTGTAATCCTTGGCCAGCTTCTTGGCGGTGTTGGCCAGGTAGGTCGGGGTGCAGACGTTGGCCGACAGGTTGCCCAGTTCCTTGGTCAGGTTCATGCCGTTGGCGATCGCGGTGGCGTGCGCCAGGGCGGTCTTGGTCTCGCCGGTGGCCGCAGCTGCCAGGGTGATCTTGCGCACGCCCCCGGGAGCAGGATCCTTCTTGCTCTTCTGGCCGTCGGTGCGGAACACGCTTTCGTGGGCGGCGATGACGATGCAGTTGATCGCCCATGCTGCATTGCGCTCTTTCACATCGGTCAACGGTAATGCGATAATGGCGTCCGCCGCGCCCAGGCTTGCGAAGGCCTTGAGCGTTGCGCCCACGGCCGACGCGAAGCTTTTTTCGCTGATGGCTTCGTCGCTGCCCAGACCGACCAGCAGCACGCGCGCCGCGGCGGCGCCGGAAACGCCGCGCAGCAGCAGGGTGGTGCCGGCTTTGCCGGAGATGTCGCCCGATTTGAGCGCGGCGGTGATTTCCCCGCCCTTGTCGAGGGCTTTAGCTTCCTGCGAGAGTTTTTTATTGTCGAACACCGCAACCGCGATGCAGCCCGATTTTGCCGCGGCGATGGTGTTTTTTGTGTCGAATGCTTTTATGCTAAAGTCCATTTGAATCTCCATTTCGTATATTGGCGTACTGACTGACGCGCACTGCCTAACCTGTGATTATAACTTTCGAATGATCTTCCACCGCGCCTTGCGTCGTGAATTGGCCGCTTCGGCCGGCGCTACATTCACGGTGCTGTTTACCGTCCTCGTCACCTGGACCTTGATTTCCATCCTCGGTAAAGCGGCCGGCGGCAAAGTCGCGTCGGGCGATGTGGTCGCCCTGATCGCATTCGCAATGCTGAATTATCTGCCAACTATCCTGACTCTTACCAGCTTTATCTCTGTTTTGGCGGTCGTGACGCGCACCTACCGCGATTCGGAGATGGTGGTCTGGTTCGCGTCCGGCCTGTCGCTCACGCGCTGGATCCGGCCCGTGCTGACCTTCGGCCTGCCGCTGGTGATCCTTACCGCGACGCTGTCGCTGTTCGTCACGCCATGGGCCAAGATGAAAAGCGCCGAATTCGTGCAGCGCTTCGAAAAGCGCGAAGACCTCAAAAAAGTCGCTCCCGGCCAGTTCAAGGAATCGTCGTCGGCCAACCGCGTCTTCTTTGTCGAAGGCGTGGCCGGCGAAGCGACCGTGGTGCAGAACGTGTTCGTCAATACGGTCGAAAACAATGTGAACACGGTCGTCGTGGCCAAGGAGGGCGTGATCGAGCCGGACGGCAAGGGAGGCCAGTTCCTGGTCCTCAAAAAAGGCCGCCGCTATCAGGGCACGCCCGGCCAGGCCGATTTCCAGTCGATGGAGTTTTCCCGCTATTCCATGCGCGTGGCGGCGCAGGGCGCGGTCGCCACGGGCGAACTGCCGTCGGACGCGCTGTCGACCCAGGCTCTGCTCGAGACGCCCAACCGCGCCACACGGGCCGAACTCCTGTACCGGATCGGCGCGCCCATCACCTGCCTGCTCCTGATCCTGCTGGCCATTCCTCTCGGCTTCGTCAATCCGCGCGCCGGCAGCGCCACCAATCTGATTCTGGCGCTGCTGATCTTTATCACCTACCTGAACTTGTCCAAGATGAGCCAGGCCAGTGTGGCGCAGGGCAAATCGGAGTTCGCGATGGCCTGGTGGCCGCTGCATCTGCTGGTGGCGCTGTGGGTGCTGGCCATGTTCGCCTGGCGTCTCAATCCGAACCACCGCTATCACCCCAAGGTCCTGTGGGCCTCGTTCAAGCGTGTCCCGTCAGCGGCGCCGCAAGGAGCACCGCTCAAATGAAAATCCTGCAGCGCTATTTTTTCGTCTCCATCATCCAGGCGGTCGCCTTCGTGCTGGTCGCCTTCCTGGCGCTGTCGGCCTTCTTCGACCTGACCGGCGAACTGCCGTCGATCGGCAAGGGCGGCTATGCGATCCAGCACGCCTTCCTGTATGTGCTGCTGCGCGTGCCTTTCCACGTGTACGAAGCGATGCCGGTGGCGGCCCTGATCGGCACCGTCTACACGATGGCCCAATTCGCATCGAGCTCGGAATTTACCATCATGCGCGCGTCGGGCATGTCGACCCGGATGGCGGCCTGGATGCTCTTCAAGATCGGCATCGTGCTGGTTCTGGTGACCTTCGTTTTCGGTGAGCTGATCGCGCCGCGCAGCGCGCCGCTGGCAGAACGCGTCAAGCTCTCGGCGCGCGGCGCCACCGTGTCGCAAGGTTTCGTGTCCGGCATGTGGACCAAGGATGTGGTGCACAGCGACGGCATCACCGGCAAGGTCACCGGCTCGCGCTTTTTCAATGTGCGCCAGTTCCGTCCCGACGGCCAGCTGCTCGACGTGCGCCTGTACGAATTCGACACCAACTTCCGCATGCGTTCCCTGATCACTGCGGCGCGCGCCAGCTTCAAGGGCAACAATACCTGGCGCCTGGAAGACGTGACCGAGACCTTGTTCACCAATACCGGACCGGTACCGGACAATGCCGCGCCGGCCACGGGGCCGGCCACCTTCGGCCAGGAGAACAGCGTGGTCAGCACGCGCAAGCTGCCCGGCATGGACCTCGTGTCGGAGATCACGCCCAAGATCATCTCCGTGTCCGCCTCCGATCCGGACCGCATGTCGGCCAACGAACTGGCGGTGTACACGCGCCACCTGAGCGAGAACAAGCAGGAGAGCGAGCGCTTCAAGATCGCATTCTGGAAGAAGCTGTTCGACCCGCTCGCCATTTTCGTGATGATGGCGCTGGCCCTGCCGTTCGCCTATTTGCACACGCGCAGCGGCGGCGTGAGCCTCAAGATTTTCGTCGGCATCATGATCGGTTTCGGCTTCCTGCTGATTAACACGCTGTTCTCGCACTTGGGGGTGCTCAGCGCCATGCCGGCGGTGCTGACGGCAATCGCGCCCAGTCTGGTGTTCCTGCTCCTTGCGGTGGGCGCCTTGTGGAAAGTGGAGCGATCCTGATGGCGCGCGCACTGGTCCTGTTCGCACACGGCGCCCGCGCCGCATCGTGGGCGGCGCCGTTCGAGCGCCTGCGCGGCCTGACCCAGGCGCGCATGCCGGACGTGCCGGTGTCGCTCGCGTTCCTGGAGCTGATGGAGCCGCGCCTGCCCGCGCACGTGGCATCGCTTGCGGCGGGCGGCATTACCGGCATCACCATCGTCCCGGTCTTTCTGGGCCAGGGCGGGCATCTGCTGCGCGACCTGCCGCTGATGGTCGAGCAGATGCGCGCCGACCATCCCCAGCTCGTCATCGACGTCGCCGGCGCGGTCGGCGAGGACAGCGCCGTGCTGCAGGCCATGACCGACTACTGCGTGGGCGCGTTCTCCGCCAAGGCTTGATTCGCGGGCGGCCCCGAAGTGTGGCGCGCCGGCAGAAAACCTGCGTCCCGGCAGCCGCGCCGGGCGGCGCAAGGGGTAAAATGCGAAATCATGACGATCAAACAACAGCACATCCGGCACGAGCTGCTGCCGAAAAAGACCGCCAAAGGCGGCATCCGCTTCACCTTCGAAGGACCGCCGGGCACGCAGTCGGTCGCCGTGGCGGGCACCTTCAACAGCTGGATGGGCGACGCCGCACCCATGACGCGCGTGGGCGCATCGACCTGGCAAACCACGGTCAAGGCGGCGCCGGGGCGCCACCACTACAAATTTGTTGTCAACGGCACCGACTGGATCCTCGATCCGGCCAATCCCTGGGTCTCCGAAGACGCGCAAAACAATTCCTGCTTCACGGTCAATGAATTCGGCGATGTGTTCGTGCGCACCGGCGAAGCGTCGCAGCAAACGCCGGGCGACCTGTATCGCCGCCGCACCGCCGTGGCCAGCCCGCGCTGGCTGGCCGATGGCGTGATCTACCAGTTGTCGGTGCGCGCTTTTGGCGGCACCTTCGAGGGCGTGCGCGCGCGCCTTGGCCATCTGCAGGAACTGGGCGTGTCGATCGTGTGGATGATGCCGGTGAACCCGATCGGTATCGCCTCGCGCATTGGCGCCGATGGCGATCCGTACGCGGTGCGCGATTTCGGCGCCATCGATCCGGCGCTGGGCGACGTGGCGGGACTGTGCGCCCTGGTCGACGACATGCACGCGCGCGGCATGCGCGTGATCTACGACTGGACGCTCAACCGCGCCAGCGTCGACAGCGTGCTGACCGTCGCCCATCCCGACTGGTTCACCCACGATGCGTCCGGCCAGTTGAACTATCTGGTGCCGAACCGCGCGTACTTCGCCGGCTTCGATTTTTCCAGCAAGCCCTTGCGGGCCTGGCTGATTCAAGCCATGCAGGACTGGATCGCGGCCTATGGCTTCGACGGCCTGCGCTTCGACGACGCCGACATCACGCCGCTCGACTTCCTCGACGAGATCCGCGCCGCGCTGGTGGCATCGCGCCCGGACATCGCGCTGATCGCGCAGTCGACCGACGAATTGCATCACCTCGACGCCTGCGACCTTACCTACGACGGCGGTGCGCGCGAGACCATGCTGCGCATCGCGCAAGGCGAAGCGACGGCGGACGCGGTGCGCTGGCAATGGGAGGAATCGACATACACCTTCCCGCGCGGCGCGCTGCGCATGCGCTGGCTGGAAGAAAAGGAGCAAGGGCGCGCGTTCCGCTATTTCGGCCCCGAGCTGCATCTGGCTGCGGCGGCCGTGGTATTCACGCTCGACGGCGTGCCGCATCTGATGATGGGGCAGGAATTCAACGAGCCGCGCTGGCAGAACTGGACGTCGCTGTTCGACGGCTTTGCGCTGGACTGGGACAAGTTCGACCGGCCGACGTTCGATCACTACCGCAACCTGATCGCTTTGCGCGGCGCGCTGCCCGCACTGCGGCAGGGCGCCGTGCATTTCGTGCGCAGCGGGGAGCCGGGCTTGCTGATGTACTGGCGCAGCACGCCGCAGCAGCGCATTCTGGTGGCGGTGAACCTGTCGGATGCGCCGTGCGCGCTGCCGGCGGCGTTTGGGGCGCATCAGCTGCTGTATGCGCGTGCGCTTGAGGGCAAGACAATGGGGGCGTACGCCTGCGCGATTGCCAAGGCCTAGCTGCAGCCCCCACCTCGGCTTCGCGGAGGCGGCGGTGCGACGGCTCGCGACCCATGGCGTGCATGCAGTACCTCTGCGCACGCGTGCCATGGGTCCCCGCCTGCGCGAGGACGAGGTGGGGGTGTTTTCAGCTTAGTGGCTGCGGCCGTCGGGAACCAGCCTGTCAAACAGCGACAACCTCGCCGGCTTCGGCATGGCCTTGTCCACCACCGCCGCCCATTGCTCGGACAACTGCTGACAAGTCGCCCGCAATACCGGATTGAGATCGCCGTGCGCGGCCAGCGCGCGCAGGTGGCGCTCGATCACCGAGGCCAGCTTGATGCAGGGCGCCGCCTGGCCGGCGCTGGCGCTGTAGTGGGACATCAGATGCAGCGCGCTCGAGACCAGCAATTCGGGCTGCGGTATGCCATTCAAATCTGTGACGCGTGAATTTTCCAAGTCGATAGCCATGCGATGCTCCTGCGATGTGAGGGGGATGGCTGGCTGGCGTGCGGGAGGCGGCTGGCTGGCTGTGGGGTGGTCAGGCGGTCAGAATGAGCTTGCCAAGCCGGGTGACGCGTAGTTCGTAGATCTTTCCATCGTGTTCAATCTCAACGGACTTGGCCTGGCGCAGCAAATCCTGGCTGGTGAGCCGGACCGGTTGCGCCGGCGCGGCCGGGGCCGGAGCGGGATTGGGGTTGTCCATCGTTCGCCTTTCATGAATGAGAACTATTCTCATTTAGATTATGGCGGAACTTCAGCGCGATTGCAAGCGCCTTTCCTGACGCGGCTCCCGCCCGCTTGAAGGCATGCGCCGTTCCAGTGCCCGGTTCAACTCCCGAAGCGCATGGTGCGGATCGACATCGAGCGAACGCGTCGCCGAGCGCACGCTTAACGGGATGAGCTGACCGTTGTGCAAGGCATGGTGGCGCATGCTGGCGACCGCACATCGCAGGTGCGCGGCCAGGGCCAGGGCAGCGACGGCATCGCGGTCGCACAACAGGATCGCGAAACGGTCGCCCGCGTATCGGCACAGCAGATCGGGGCTGTGCAGTTGGCGCCGCAGCGTATGGGTGACCGCTTGTAATACCCGATCTCCTTCGCTTTCTCCGTATTCGCGGTTCACGCGATGAAAACCGTCGATGTCGACCATGAGCAGATGGGTGCGGGACGCGCGGCCTGTGAATTGGCTGCCCATCGCATCGCGCAGGCAGTCGGCATCGGTCAGCTGGGCCAGTGGATCGACAGCGCGGCGGGCCCGGCCCCACGCAATGAGCATGAAGACGCTGGCGCCAGCGAGCGCGACCAGCAAGCCGGCAAGGCGGTGGATGGTGAGCATGGTAGCTGGTCCCCGTGAGGTGAATGCCACTCGATCATAAACATGGGCAGTGACAGGGCGATGACAGCCGGTGAGGTGCCAGAAATGAAAAAGGTTTGTTCTGGATCAGTCCAAAACGGGAGGCGCGCGTTTGACCCACTGACGGATTGAGGCCAGACTTTCCTGATCCTTTTTGCGATTGAAACGGCCACGATCATGACAAGCGAACCCGTCAGACTATTCATGGAAGTGATCCGCCGCGCGCAGGAGTTTCTCGCCGCGCTAGGCGCCGAAAGGCGCTGCGCCATGCGCCTGGAGCGGGTGGCCGACCGGCTGGCAGCAATGGGCAACAAAATCAATGTGCTGCGCGCGCGCATGAACGAGCAGGCCGTGGACGAAGCCATCGACGCCGACTTCATGCTGCGCGACGCCCTGCGCGGGTTGAAGGAAGATATTCGCGATATCCGCTGCCAGCTTGCCGCCACGCGGGTGTCGGAACTGAGCAGGCGCATGCAGCGCGCGTTTACGCGGCTGACCAAAATCGCGGAAGAAACCTATGCCAGCGCGGACCGGCTGCAGTGGGAAATTGCCGATCACGATCAGCGCTTTTGAGTCTCCGGTCCTGCCTGCGGGGCGGCGTCCAACTCGGCAAGCACCGTAGCAAGCGCGACTGGTTTTCCAAGCGGGATCGTGCGGACGAAGGTATCGGCGCGGTAGACATGCCAGCCTTGCACGTCGCCGGTCTGCTGGGCAAGCCTGGCCGACGCACTGAATATCAGCTCGCCTTGCCACGATAATCCCGGTGAGGTGGCCTTGTCGCTCAAGGTGGCGGAATACGTAAAGCGCAAGCCGTCACGCCGCAACACGCCGCGCACTGCCACGGGCTTGGCTGCCAACGCCTTTGTGTTTGGCACGTTCTTTTCATCGAAGGCGATGGCGCTGCCATTCTTGACAGCGCACGGCCGTTCCATGCCGCGCCAATTGCCGGCGACCATCGGTGGCTCCACCGCCTTCGCAATGTCGGCAAAGTCCGAGGGACGGGGTCTGTTTTTCCCGAACGTCAGCGCAATGGTCCCGTCCGCTGTCTTGTTTTCCATGGAAATGATGGCGACGCGGCCTTCCCCGGCGTCGAACTGCGCACGCCAGAGTGTCGGCGAACCTTCAAGCTCGACCGTGATGGTGCGGCCGTCAATCCCGGTGTCGATGATGCGGCGCGCGTAGGTCGCGTCGCGCCAGGTGAGGGCGGCCGGGCAGGAAAGGTCCTGCGCCAGCGCCGGTCCGCTCACCAGACTCAGGGCGACAACAATGACCGAAGGATTTGACGTCACGGAGTTGTTCCTGCGTCAGGCTTCTGGCGCCGTCCAGACCAGGTTCCACAAGTGCCCGTCGATGTCCTCGAAGCCCTGGTCATACATGTAGCCGTTGTCCTCCGGCGGGTGCGGCGTGCGGCCGCCGGCGCCGACCGCCTTGGCGATCAGGCTGTCCACTTCTTCCCGGCTTTCGCAACTGAGGCAAATGACGAGTTCATTGGCTTCCTTGGCGTTGGCCATCGGCTTGTCGATCAGGGACTGGAAGAAGGGCTCGGTCGTCAGCATGGCTTGAATGCTGCCTTCGACAATGTGCATGAATGCCGCGTTGTCGCCGCTGAAGCGGGAATCGAAGGTGAAGCCGAGCGCGGAAAAGAAGGCCTTGGATTTGTCCAGGTTCTTCACAGGCAGGTTGAGGATGATCTGTTTGTTCATCGTGTTTCCTTGGTTAAGGTGGAATGAAGAAGCGGTGCTTCATTCCTACGACGGGTGACAATACAGAAAACCGACACGGTTGCGCAACATAGCTGTGAAATATTTTTCCGCTTCGTTGCAGCTGAGAAATTTTCTGCGTGAACGTCAGGCGCGCAGGCGCGCCCGCTGATCGCTTTCGCTGCCATCTGCGGCCTGCCTGTCGCGCATTTTCATGGCGTCGCCCAGCATCACCAGCACCGGGCCGTGGGAAGGGCCCAGGCCATGCGCCAGCGTGGCGAGCGTCAGGCGCAAGATGCGCTGATCGGGACGGCTGCAGTTTTCGATGACGACCACCGGCGTCTCCGGACGCCGGCCCTGGTCGAGCATGCGCTGGGCCGTGACGATCGCTTCGCGCCCGCCCATGTACTGCACCAGCGTGTCCGTGTCCGGAATGGCCGCGTGCTCTGCGTGCTCCGGCGCCGTGCTCGAGGTGAAGAAGGCGACGCTGCGCGCCACGCCGCGCTTGGTCAGCGGCTGCTTGGTCGCCGCTGCGGCGGCCACCGCGGTCGTGATGCCGGGGACGACTTCGACCTCGATCCCCGCTTCTTCCAGCGCGCGCAGTTCTTCGTCGGCGCGGCCGAACAGCATCGGATCGCCGCCTTTGAGGCGCACGACAAGCGCGTGCTTGTGCGCGTTGTCGACCATCTGCTTGTTGATGAACTGCTGCGCGGTCGAGAGCTGGCCGCAGCGTTTGCCGACCAGGATTTTTTCCGCTAGCGGACACAGTTCCAGCATCTCGGCGGTCACCAGCGCGTCGTGCAGCACGACGTCCGCTTGCGCGAGCAGGCGCGCGCCGCGCAGGGTGATCAGGTCCTGGGCGCCGGGGCCGGCGCCGATCAGATAGACTTTTCCGAGTGCTGCCATGGTGCTTCTCCCTTATTCGCCCAGGCGGATCATGCCCGCGGCGACGGTCTGGTGGGTGACTTCATCGATAAGGATGAAGGCGCCGGTGGCGCGGATGTCCGCGTACGCGTCGGCGGCCAGGGGCTGCTGCACGTTGAGCGAAATGCGCGCGATGTCATTGAGTTTCAATCCCTGTGCAGCATGACGCTCCTGGGTATTAATGTCCAGCAGGGTGTCGATGGCCGTGATTTTGGCGGCGGTCTGCTTGGTGCCGTGCTTGATCCAGTACTTGCGGCGCAGGTCGAGCGGTTCGTCCGACATCCAGCAGACGTCCGCATTGACGGTCTTGAGCAGCGTCGCCGGCTGTTCGGCGCCGGCCAGCAGGTCGCCGCGCGAAATGTCCAGGTATTCGTCGAGCAGGATCGTGACCGACTGGCCCACCACGGCCGACTGGTGCGAGCCTTCCAGCGTGACGATGTCCTTGACGGTGGCGCTTTGGCCCGAAGGCTGGACCACCAGCTTGTCGCCGACGCTGACCTTGCCCGCTTCGATGCGGCCCATGTAGCCGCGGAAGTCGTTCGCTTCGTGGCCGTTGTGGCGTGCCACCAGCTGGACCGGGAAGCGGAACGGCGCGTGATGCGATTCGTCGTACACGGACAGCGACTCGAGCAGTTCGATCAGGGTCGGGCCCTGGTACCAGGCCAGCTTGTCGCTCTTGTCGACCACGTTGTCGCCGGTGAGCGCCGACAGCGGAATCGGGGTGATGTCCTTCAGGCCCAGCGTGGCGGCGAATTCCTGGTAGGCCTTGACGATGCGCTTGTAGACCGTTTCGTCGTAACCGATCAGATCCATCTTGTTGACCGCGACGATCACGTGCTCGATCTGCAGCAGGTGGGCGATGGTCGAATGGCGCTTGGTCTGGATCAGCAGGTCGACGCCGCCGTCTTCACGCAGCTTGACCTTGGAAACGTCGATCAGGATGATCACGGCGTCCGCGGTCGAGGCGCCGGTGACCATGTTGCGGGTGTACTGCTCGTGGCCCGGCGTGTCGGCGATGATGAACTTGCGCTTGGGCGTGGCGAAGTAGCGGTAGGCCACGTCGATGGTGATGCCCTGTTCGCGTTCGGCTTCCAGACCGTCGGTCAGCAGCGACAGGTCGACCGTGTCGCCCACGGTGCGCTTGTGCTTGGAGCGCGACATGGCGTCGAGCTGATCGGCGAAAATGCCTTTGCTGTCGAACAGCAGGCGGCCGATCAGGGTGCTCTTGCCGTCGTCGACGGAGCCGGCGGTGATGAAGCGGAGCAGGCCACGTTCGGTCAGTTGTTCAAAGTGGTTGTCAATGCGGGCGTTCATCAGAAGTATCCTGCTTTCTTACGTTTTTCCATCGATGCCTCGGAGGTCTGGTCGTCCATCCGGGTGGCACCGCGTTCGGTGATCTGGGTGACGGCGGTTTCGGCGATGATCGCTTCGACCGTGGCCGCGCTTGAGGACACAGGGCAGGTGCACGAAATGTCGCCCACGGTGCGGAAGCGCACCACCTGGGTTTCGACGGTCTCGCCTTCGCGCGCCGGGGTCAGATCGGTCAGCGGCACCAGCAAGCCATTGCGCGGGATGACCTGGCGCTCGTGCGCGAAGTAGATCGGCGGCAGGGCCAGCTTTTCGCGGTGGATGTACTGCCACACATCGAGTTCGGTCCAGTTCGAGATCGGGAACACGCGCATGTTTTCGCCCGGGTGCACACGGGTGTTATACAAGTCCCACAGTTCCGGGCGCTGCGCTTTCGGATCCCACTGGCCGAATTCGTCGCGGAAGGAGAAGATGCGCTCCTTGGCGCGGGCTTTTTCCTCGTCGCGGCGGGCGCCGCCGATGCAGGCGTCGAATTGGTATTCGGCGATCGTTTCGAGCAGGGTGACCGCCTGCGCCGCGTTGCGCGAATCGGTCAGCGGATTGCGCAGGCGCACGGTGCCTTTCCTGATCGAGTCTTCGACCGAGCCGACGATCAGGCGCTCGCCCAGTTCCGCAGCGCGGGCATCGCGGAAGTCGATCACTTCCTGGAAGTTGTGGCCGGTATCGATGTGCACCAGCGGGAAGGGGAATTTGCCGGGGCGGAAAGCTTTTTCCGCGATGCGCAGCAGGACGACCGAGTCCTTCCCGCCCGAGAACAGCAGGGCAGGGTTGGCGCATTCGGCGGCCACTTCGCGCATGATGTGGATCGCTTCCGATTCCAGGGCGTCGAGGTGGCGCGCATTGACGTCGTTGAGGACGCGCGAAATATCAGTGGTGGTATTCATCTGGCTGAGCCTATCTTCTTGTGTGGCTTATGCAGCCACGGATTTAATGCGAATCAGTTTGCCGTCGACCATGTGCAGGCCGCATTCCTTGGAGTCCGGGTTCTCCCACCACCAGCGGCCGGCGCGCACGTCTTCGCCTGGCTGCACGGCGCGCGTGCAAGGGGCGCAACCGATGGACGGGAAGCCCTGGTCGTGCAGCGCGTTGTACGGCACCTGGTTGGCGCGGATGTAGTTCCACACGTCGTCTTCGGACCAGTCGGCCAGTGGATTGAACTTGGTCATGCCGTGCGCCGCATCGTCTTCCTCGATCGCCAGTTCGGCGCGCGTGCTCGACTGGGCGCGGCGCTGGCCGGTGACCCAGGCGCGCTTGCCGGCCAGGGCGCGGCCAAGCGGCTCGACCTTGCGGATGCGGCAGCATTCGCGGCGCATCTCGACGCTGTCGTAAAAGGCATTCAGGCCGTTCTGGGCGACGTAGGCGTCCACCGCTTCGGTTTGCGGCGTGTACAGCTTGACGTCGTAGCCGTAGGTCGCTTTCACCTGATCGAGCACGGCCAGCGTTTCGGGATGCAGGCGACCGGTTTCGAGCGAGAAGATCCCGATCGGCAGGCCGGCTTTGAGAATCAGGTCGGTCAGCACCATGTCTTCGGCCGCCAGGCTGGACGCAAAAACGGCGGGCGAGAACTCGGCGGCGATGCGTTCGAGCGTGGCGCGGGTACCGGCGACGAGGGCGGAAAGATCACTCATGCGCGCCTCAGATGCCAAAGCCGACGTCGGATGTGTCGATGCGCTCGTCGCGCGTCTGGCGGCGGAACAGGGGCGACTTGATGTCGACCGAAGTCTGATACACCTCGGAGAAGGTGGTCAGGCCCTTGAGCGCGTCGTGGATGCTGCGGTCCGGGCGCGTGGCGTAGGCGTCGAAGCCCACGCGCTGCATGGCGAACAGCTGGTCGCGCAGAACGTCGCCGATGGCGCGCAGTTCGCCCGTGTAGCCGAGGCGCATGCGCAGGTTGTAGGCGATCGAGTAGCCGCGGCCATCGGTAAATTTGGGGAAGTCGACGGCGACGACGGCAAACTTGTCGAGCTCACCCTTGAGCGCTTCCGGGCGTTCGTCGGACGCAATCCACACGCCGATGGCGGCGCGCGCGGCCAGCGTTTCGCGCTGCGCCTGCCATACGGTCAGCGGCACGATGACTTTGCCGTCGGGGACGACGGCGTCCGCGGCGGCCTGACCCTCGTCGAGGCGCAAGACGGTCCAGTCGTCCGCCACAACGGCGCGGCCCTTGATGATTTCAGCGTGATTCTCAAGCATAGTGGTCTTCCCCAACCAGTTCGCCCGCCTTGATCGGCGTGGCATACACATGTTCCTTGAACGGCGCGATGCCCAGGCGCTGGGCGGTATCGACGAAGCGTTCTTCCTCGGTGCGTTCACGCACGTACACTTGCAGCAGGCGGTCGATCACTTCGGGCATCTGCAGGGCCGAGAACGACGGCCCGATGATCTTGCCGATGGCCGAGTTGTTGCCCTGGGCGCCGCCGATCGAGACCTGGTACCACTCGCTGCCATCCTTGTCCACGCCCAGTACGCCGATCGAGCCGACGTGGTGGTGGCCGCAGGCGTTGATGCAGCCCGAGATATTGAGTTCGATGTCGCCGATGTCGTGCTGGAAGTCGATATTGTCGAAGCGTTCGGCGATGGCGGCGGCGATCGGGATCGACTTGGCGTTGGCCAGCGAGCAGAAGTCGCCGCCAGGGCAGCAGATAATGTCGGTCAACAGGCCAATGTTCGGCGTCGCCAGACCCTGGGCTTTGACTTCCTGCCACAGCTTGAACAGGTCGGCCTGTTTGACGTCGGCCAGCACCAGGTTCTGCTCGTGCGTGACGCGCAGTTCGCCGAAGCTGTAGCGGTCGGCCAGGTCGGCCACGAAGTCGATCTGGGTGGCGGTGGCGTCGCCCGGCGGCACGCCGGTCTTCTTGAGCGAGAGGACCGCGATCGCGTAGCCTGGCACCTTGTGCGCCTTGACGTTGCGGGTCAGCCAGTTGCCGAAGGCCTTGTTGTCGGCATGCGCGGCGCGCACGTCGATGTTTTCCAGCGTCTCGTACGGGTGCGGTTTGAAGTAGGCGGCCACGCGCTCCATCTCTTCCACGGTCAGGGTCGACGGGCTGTCTTTCAGGTCGGTCCATTCTGCCTCGACCTGGCGCGTGAACTCTTCCACGCCGAGCGCCTTGAGCAGAATCTTGATGCGGGCCTTGTACTTGTTGTCGCGGCGCCCGTACTGGTTATAGACGCGCATGACCGCTTCGATATAGGTCAGCATGTGCTGCCACGGCAGGAAGTCGCGCACCACGCTGCCCAGGATCGGGGTGCGGCCCATGCCGCCGCCGACCATGACCTTGAAGCCGATCTCGCCGGCGGCATTGTGGACCACGGTCAGGCCGATGTCGTGCACGGCGATGGCGGCGCGGTCTTCCACGGCGCCGTTGATGGCGACCTTGAACTTGCGCGGCAGGGCGGCGAATTCGGGGTGGAAGGTGCTCCACTGTCGCAGCACTTCGGCGTACGGGCGCGGGTCGATGATTTCGTCCGCCGCCACGCCCGCGTATTCGTCGCTGGTGATGTTGCGGATGCAGTTGCCCGAGGTCTGGATCGCGTGCATTTCGACCGAGGCCAGGTCGGTCAGGATGTCCGGGGTCTGGTCCAGTTCGATCCAGTTGAACTGGATGTTCTGGCGCGTGGTGAAGTGGCCATAGCCGCGGTCGTACTTGCGGGCGATATGGCCGAACATGCGCATCTGGCTTGATGACAGCAGACCGTAGGGCACGGCGATGCGCAGCATGTAGGCGTGGCGCTGCATGTACAGGCCGTTTTGCAGGCGCAGGGGCAGGAATTCGGCTTCGGTCAGCTCATCGTTGATGCGGCGCTCTACCTGGTCGCGGTACTGGGCGATGCGTTCCTTGACGATGAGGTGGTCGTATTTGTCGTAGCGATACATGTGTCATCCTGTTTTTTCGGTCTTGGTGCAGGGCAAAGGCCATAGACTCTCCCCAAACTAGCCCCAATGGTAATAAACTGCTTCTTTATTCCAAACGACTAAGAATTTATTTGCTTATATGCGTATCCGGCATAAGCATTCTTATAAAATGCCGCTAGCCTCCAGAATCAGAGAAAAACAGGAATGAACCTCCACCAACTGCGCTTCGTGCGCGAGGCCGTGCGCCAGAATTACAATCTGACCGATGCCGCCAAGGCATTGTTTACGTCGCAGCCGGGCGTGTCCAAGGCCATCATCGAGCTGGAAGAAGAGCTGGGCGTTGATATTTTTACAAGGCATGGCAAGCGCATCCGCGGCCTGACCGAGCCGGGCCGGCTGGTGCTGGAGTCTGTCGAGCTGATCATGCAGGAAATCGACAGCCTCAAGCGCATTGGCAAGGAATACGCGGCCCAGGACAGCGGCAGCTTCACCATCGCCACCACCCACACCCAGGCGCGCTACACGCTGCCCAAGGTGGTGCAGGCGTTCATGCAAAAGTACCCCAAGGTGCGTCTGTCCCTGCTGCAGGGAAATCCGCGCCAGATCGCCGAGATGGTCCAGCGCGACCAGGCCGACCTGGCGATCGCGACCGAATCGATTGCCGGCGTCGACGGCCTGATCACCTTGCCGTGCTACCAGTGGGAGCACGTGGTGGTGGTGCCGCCCGACCATCCGCTGCTCAAATCGAAGGCCGTGTCGCTGGAGGAAATCGCGACCTACCCCTTGATCACCTATGACGGCGCGTTCGCCGGACGCAGCAAGATCGACCATGCCTTCGGCCTGCGCGGGCTCAAGCCCGACGTGCTGCTCGAAGCGATCGACGCCGACGTGATCAAGACTTATGTGGAACTGGGCATGGGGCTTGGTATCATAGCGGGTATGGCGTTCGATCCGGAACGCGACAAGAACTTGCGCGCCATCCCGGTTGGCCACCTGTTCGGCATGAATGTGTCGCGCGTGGCGGTCAAGCAGGGGGCTTACCTGCGCAGCTATATCTATACCTTTATCGAGCTGCTGGCGCCCACGCTCAACCGCAAAATGGTCGAATCGGCCATGAGCGGCAGCAAAGATAACTACGAGCTGTAATCAGCATTTACTAAGAAGAACATGATCACCGAACAATCAGCACAGTTTTACGCCAAGATCGCCTCCAATCACGACCGCGTCTATGACAAGGCGGAGCGCCAGGACGACCTGGCGGCCATGCGCGGCCATGTGGCCGAGGTATTACGCGGCCATACGGTTCTCGAACTGGCCTGCGGCACAGGGTACTGGACCCGCATCATCGCCGAAACCGCTGACAAAGTGGTGGCAACCGACATCAACCCCGAAATGATCGCCATGGCCCAGCTGCGCAAGCTGGACCCGGCCAAAGTCGCGCTCAGGGTGGCCGATGCACGGGATTTGCCGGCCGATATAGGCGATTTCACGGCTGTTTTCATCGGTTTCTGGTGGTCGCATGTCAAGCGCGAGGAATACGAGCGCTTTTTGGCCCGGCTCAAGGCCAAAGTGGGCAAGGATGTGCTGCTGGTCCTGCTCGACGACGACTACGTCGAGGGCAGCAGCGAGACCGTGGCCCGCACCGACCTCGAGGGCAATACCTACCAGATCCGCAGCACGCCCGAGGGAGAGCGCTACGAGATTCCCAAGACCTACCCGTCCGACAGCGCGCTGCGCAAGAAGCTCGCTTCCTCGGTACGCGAGATCAAGATCGTGCGCAACGAATTCTATTGGATGCTGAGCTGCCGCCTCAAGTAAGCGGCGCTAGCGGGCGCGGCGGATGCGCACTTGCACGTCGCCGCGTGTTTTCACTACCTCATCGCCAGGCGCACCCGCGCCAGGCACGTTCAGGGTCAGCGCGTGGTCATCCGTCCATGCGGCATCGACCTTGAGCTGCCCCCGTTGCTGGAACACTTCCCCTCCGCGCACCAGGCCGTCAATTTCGGCAGGCGGCTGGCCGTACTGCGTCAGATTGACGTGGGTGACAACCGCTTCGCCGCAATACCGGTAGTACAAGGTAGCGATGTGCTTGCGGCCCGGCGAGGGCGAGATGGTCTGCAGCGCTTCCACGCAGCTGCCAACGCCGGCCAGGGAAGACAGATAGCCGCGCCCGAAGCTCAGAAACGTCAGGGTCCCCAGGATGACGGCGGCGAGAAGGATCAGTATCCCGCTGCTGCGCGGCGCGTTTGCCATGATCGAAGCACTTTCAACGAAGTAAACAAAAAAAGCACGCATTGCTGCGTGCTTTCGGCTTGCGCGAGGAAGATTAGAACGCGTGACGCAGGCCGACGGTGAAGCCGGTTGGGTCAGCACCGTTCGCGCCTGCTGGCGGGGTGATGTTGGCGCCAGCCGAGTAGATCGGGAACAGACCCGATGCGTTGTTGCGCATCGTTGCGTAGGCAGCGTACACATTGGTGCGCTTCGACAGCGAGTAAGCGTAAGCCAGGCTCACCAGGTTGCCCTTGGCGCCGGTTTCCAACTTGTTCTGCTGCAGGTTGGTGTAGACCTTGTTCGAACCGAAGGTGTAGGAAACGCCCAGGTTGGCCTGCTCGTACTTGTTGTTGATGCCGGTAGGATCGGCAACCATGTAGTTACCCTTGATTTCGAAATCGGAAATCTTGTACGACGCGCCGACGATGTATTCCTTGTCTTTGCCGGTCAGAACGTTTTCAACCGAGTGGTAAGCCGCGCCGACGTACAGATTGTCGACTGCGTAGGCCAGGGAGATACCGGCCAGATCTTTCGATGGCAGGTTGCTCGCTTGCTCGCCGAAACCGTAAGCGACGCCCAGCTTGAAGCCGCCCATGGCCGCTGCCGAACGGTAGTTCACCGAGTTGCTGATGCGGCGGGTCA
>JADMIO011276602.1_pt1 | contig 25934 bp, 25 predicted proteins | sample 8958161 | NCBI WGS metagenome assembly JADMIO01 (sample SAMN16585339, study PRJNA669376) | soil metagenome | isolation source: Crop rotation soil | place: USA: Cullars Rotation, Alabama | collected 2011 | reverse complement strand
GCGACTTCAAGTCACGTGAATTCCAAGCTTCGGATCCCACTGTGCTGGAAAGCGCGAGGGCGGCACCCAGTACCTGCTGGACCATTCTCTCAATTCCCCCTGCCCGTGCGTCCTGTGTCGGGCGCTTGATGGGCGAATATTGAACAGACTGTGGTCGAAGGGCCTAGTGGGACCCGGCGAAATCCGCCGGGTCCCTGTTCAAAACTTGCCTTAGAGCTTGTCCCAGGCGGCCTGGATCTGGTCGGCGACTTCCTGAGCCGACTTGCCGTTGATGTAGTCGACCATGCCGGTCCAGAAGGCGCCGGCGCCGATCGGGCCGGGCATCAGGTCAGACCCGTCGAAGCGGAACGTCGTGGCGTTCAGTAGGATCTGGCCCAGGTCCTTGTTGGCCTGGCTGTTGTAGACTTCGGTGTTGACGTTCTTGTTGGCGGAGAGGAACGAACCGTTCGGCTGCGCCATCCAGATCTCGTGGGCGATCGGCGTCTTCAGGAAGTCGATGAAGGCGCGAGCCGCCGGCGAGTCCTTGGTGATCGTGGCAAGGTTGCCAGAACCCAGAACCGGCTTGCCGAGATTGGCGGCCGTCGAAGCGGGGAAGTAGAAGAAGTTGTAGTCTTCGCCCGCAACCTTGTCTTCGCCGAAGAAGGACGGGATGAACGATGCCTGGCGGTGCATGTAGCACTGCGGCGGCACCGTGAAGAGGCCCTTCGGGCTATCGCCGAACGCCGTCGTGGTCACGGCCTTGACGCCGCCGGCAACGAGCTTGTCGTTCTTGGCAATAGCGCCGAACGCGTCGATCGCAGCGACGATCTTGGGGTCGTTGAACTTGATCGTGTTCTTCACCCAGCCGTCGTAGACCTCCGGCGGCTGCGTGCGCAGCAGGATGTCTTCGATCCAGTCGGTCGCGGCCCAGCCGGTGGCGCCGCCCGATTCAACACCGAGGCACCACGGCACGCCGCCGTCGGCCACGATCTTGTCCTGGAGGGCCATCAGGTCTTCCCAGGTCTCGGGAACGGTGTAGCCCTTTTCGGCGAAGTTGTCCGGCGAGTACCAGACCAGCGACTTCACTTCCTGCTTGTAGGGGAAGGCGTACTGGTGGACGGCGCCGTCCTTGCCTTCGAACTGGCCCAGCGCGGCCCAGGACGAGCCGGCAGAGTAGTTGTCGTTGAGCCACTTGGTAGTGTCGTCACCGAGATCAGTGAGCGCACCCTGCTTGGCGAAGTCCGCGAGCAGACCCGGCTGCGGCAGGATGGTGATGTTGGCAGGCGAGCCGGCCGCGATGTCGATGCGGGCCTGCTCTTCGTAGTTCTTGGACGAGCCGGCCTGGACGGTCACGCCGGTCGCGTCGGTGAAATAAGCGAGAACCGATTCCCACTGGGCCTTGTCGCCGGGTTCAGCCCAGGCGTCCCAGATGGTCAGTGTCTGCCCGGCCAAATCGGTATGGGCGGCCTTGAATTCATCGAGCGAGGCCCAGGTGAATCCGCCCTCGCCTTTCTTGAACATCAGGTCCTGGCCATAGGCCGAAACGCCGCCCAAAAGGACGGCCAAGGCGGAAACCCCCGCCAAGAGGTGTTTGTGCATGTAGTCCTCCCATCGCACAATTGAGGCGCTCTCGCGCCCCCGCCTTCCCTGCTTTGCCAAAACGTTTTGGGTCCAAAACGTTTTGGGGCCCGATTATCAAGCCTCGCACGGCGGTTAGCGGAGACCTAAACTTGCATAAACAAGGGGCGTGGGCAAGCAGGGTTTAGCGGGCTCGAAACTCACGGACCACGACCCCAAGATGCTGCCGCCGATCACGGTCCCGCGACTTCGCCGCCCCCCTAATATCGCAGGTAACCTTGTGGTGACGAGTTAGGCGAATACTGGCTCTCGCTTGGGGCTTATTTCAAATGCAACCACGACGATGAGCAACGTCGGCGAGTTCGATACTGGGCATCTCTCGGTAGCCTTCGTGTTGTCTTCGCATATCGATACTCCCGCTGCGGCGTCGCTACGGGAGACGGCACCGGTTTTTGACGATCGCTCAGCCGACCCAGCCCACCTTACGGCCTATTCGACCCTGGTCGTCGACATCGATCTCAGCCAGCCCGAGACGGTGCAGCGCACCCGGCAGCTCCTCGCCGGGCTTACCCATCGCCCCAGGCTCGTCTTTGCCGTCGACCGCGGCCCGCGCCGCCATCAGCAGACTGTGCAGGCGAACGCATTGGGCGCCAAGGCTCTTGTTCCGAGGCCGGCCGGCCTCGCCGCGATTCGCGCGCTTGATGAGGGCGCTCCCGCTGTCGCCGCTCGGGAAGCCCCTCCCCCCGATGCCCCTTCGGCGCACCCCTCGGTGCAATCGGGCGCGCGCATGCTCAGCGCATCCTTCGCCGCGCTCGCCGCCGGCGCTCCGCTCGATGTCAAAGAGGCGGTCGATGCGAGCCGCGAACTCTTGATCGATATCGGCCAGGGCGATCTCCATAGCTGGCTCGACACAGTGCGCGCCCATCACACCGGCACATTCCAGCATTGCCTCTTGGTCACCGGCGCCGCTGCCGCCTTCGCCAACTATACGCGCATGCCCGAACAGACCCGCGTGCAGTTCACCATGGCCGCCCTGCTGCACGACATCGGCAAGGCCGAAATCCCCAACAGCATCCTCGACAAGCCTTCCAAGCTCACCACCGAAGAGTTCGCGGTGATCCAGAAGCATCCTGGTATTGGCGCGGAATATCTCAAGCGCCAGGGTCACGTTCCGGCCGTCGTGATCGATGCGGTGCTGCAGCATCACGAGTATCTCGATGGGAGCGGCTACCCACACGGCGTCAAGGCTGACAGCATCACACCGCTGGCGCGCATCCTCACGATCTGTGACGTCTACGGCGCCATGGTGGAACATCGTTCGTATAAGACCGCCAAGACACCGGCCGAAGCATTGTACGTCCTGATCTCGATGGCGCAGGCAGGCAAGGTCGATTTCCGCATCGTGCGCACCTTCGCCGATGCCATCGGCACCGTCCTGCCGAGCGCCGAACCCGCCACGCGCGTCGCCGCCACCGCCTAGGGAGCGTCGACCGGCGGCTCCACGTCCTCGATCCTGACCGTCTTCAGGATCGGCGAGCCGATCAGCCACAGCACCGACAGGGCGCCGCCAATCGCCGCGACGACCAATGTTTCGCGCGGCCCAATCCAGCCGCCGAGCAAGCCGCCCAGAACCGCGCCGAGCGGGCGGACACCGAAATTGATGGTCGTGAACGCGCCGGAGACGCGGCTGCGCATATGCTCGTGCGTGACTTTGGCCTGCAGCGAACCGAGCGGAATGTCGAAGCACATCACCGCGAACGAGCCGACGAACTCACCCACCGCCAAGGCGCCGACCCGGCTCCAGAACGGTCCATCGGCCAGTGCAGCGATGCCCAGTCCCGCCGGAAAGAGCACCGTGGCGATGGCGATCAACGGTCCAACACCAATGCGCGCGGCAAGCGGTCGCGCCAGCGCCGCGCCGAGGAGCCCGCCGGACGCCCCGATCCCGAGGGCGAGTCCGATCGTGCCCGCATCAAGGCCGAGGTTGCGGCTCGCAAACAGGATCAGCAGGGCGAAGCCGATGAAGGTGAAGAAGTTCACCGTCGTCGCGCAGGCCAGTGAGATGCGGAGGTACGGATGTTTCAGCACATATCCCATGCCGCCCAGCGCGCGCTTCAACAGCGACTCTTCGGTCGGCGGCACCGGTGCCGACTCGACCTTCAGCCGTGCGACCTGCACGGCGGAAAAGGCGAAGGTGAGCGCGTCGACGATCAACGCAAACGGCGCCGTCAGCCATTGCACCAGGAGGCCGCCAACCGCCGGTCCCGCCATGAACGAGAACGAGCGCGTCCCCGAGAGCTTGCTGTTGGCCTCGAGGAAATTGTCGGCGCTCACCAGCCGAACGAAGAACGCGGCATAGGCGGTGTTGAACACGACGTGCGCCGTGCCCGCGAGGATCGCAACGGCAAATAAGTGCCACAGCGACAGCCCGCCGAGCCAGTAGATCAGCGGCAGCGAGAGCAGGATCGCCGTCCGCGCCAGGTCCGCGAACACCATCAGCATGCGCTTGTTGCGCTGCTGGTCCACCCACGTGCCGATGAACAGTGACACCAGGTTGGGCAGCCACACCGCGGCGGTCAGGAACCCGACTTCCGCCGGTGTGGCGTTGAGCATGGTCACCGCGATCAGCGGCAGCGCCAGCTCAGTAATGCGGTCGCCGAATTCGGACACGGTCTGGGCCGACCAGAAAGTCCGAAACTCCCGGTCGCGCCACAGGCCTCCGAACAGGGTGCTCGGTTTCACTTGGTGTTGTGAAGCATCCCCTGGAAGGCGCGGTAGCTGCCCTTGGGCGTGCGCTGCTGCGTCTCGTAGTCGACATGCACGATGCCGAAGCGCGATGAATAGCCCTCGGCCCATTCGTAGTTGTCGAGCAACGACCAGGCGAAATAACCGCGCACGTCGGCGCCTTGCTTCTGTGCCGCTAGAACGGCCTTCAAATGTTCGTCATAAAATGACACGCGCCGTGTGTCGTCGGTTTCGCTCATGCCGTTCTCGGTCACGTAAAGCGGCAGCTTGGTGTATTCCTTGGAGACCCGCACCAGGAGGTCTGTCAGACCCTTGGGGTAGATTTCCCAGCCGAGGTCGTTGGTGGGCAGCGGTCCTTTCACCAACTTGACCGGATAGGACGGACGGCTTTCGTCCCACGCATAGAGCCCGCGCGAGTAGTAGTTGATGCCGCCCCAGTCGAGCGGACGGCTCACGATCTCCATGTCCTTCTGGTAGTCGACCGGCAGGTACTTATCGAGCATCTTGGTCAGCACTTCGGGGTATTGGCCCTTGTAGATGCCACCCAGGAACCAGCGGTTGAACATCGCGTCGCCCAGGTCGAAGGCCTTGTAGTCTTCCTCCTTCTCGGAGGCCGGCTCGGACTTTTCGAGATTGGTCACGATGCCGATGTTCTTGACGCCGGCGGCCCTCAGGGCATCGACGCCCATGCCGTGCGCGTAGAGCACATGATGCATAGCGCGCGCGCCGGCGCGAAGATCGCGATAGCCCGGCGCGTGGATGCCGAGGATGTGGCTGAGGACGGAGACGCACCACGGCTCATTGATCGTCGCCGTCGCATGCAGGCGGTCGCCGAAGTGCTTGCCGACAAGCGCGGCGTAGTCGGCAAACCAGCCGCCGATGTCGCGGTTCATCCAGCCGCCCTTGTCCTGCAGCGCGCTCGGCAGGTCCCAATGGTAGAGCGTCGCGAACGGCTTCAGCCCGCGCTCGAGCATGCCGTCGATCAGCCGGTCGTAGAAATCGATCCCCGCCTGGTTCACCGCGCCGGTCCCCTCGGGGATCAGCCGCGGCCAGGCCAGCGAGAAGCGGTAGCCGTCAAAGCCTCCGTCGCGGATCAGGTCAAGGTCCTGCGGCCAGAGGTGATAGTGATCGCACGCGGTCTTGCCGTCGTCGGCCTTCTTCACATTGCCGGGCGTCGCGGCAAACGTGTCCCAAATGCAGGGGCCCCGGCCGTCGATCTGGCCGCCCTCGATCTGGTAGGCCGCGGTGGCCGCGCCAAAGACGAAATTCGGCCCGAACTGGCCGCGATCGACGGAAAACATGTGACCTCCCGGTGAGACGCTATGGGTGCCAGTTCAACCCGGCTGCCGATGTAATCGATTACCTAACAGCGGAATCGACGGGAGTCACCATTACGGCAAGCGAACAAACACCAGTTCGGGGTCGCCGTCGTCCAGATTGTCGATCCGCCCGCTTTCAACGAAGCCGAGACGTGGCAGCAGGCTCCGCATCGGCGCATTGGACTGGTTGGTGGAGGTCCAGAGTTTCTCACCCGGCGGGATGAGCTCGATCATGTACTCGATCATCGCGGTGCCCACCCCGGTCCGCCGCTCGGTCTCCGCGACGGCCACGAGCTTGATGAAGAAAGAATCGAAGAATTCCCGGTTGAGCACGCTGTAGCCGACCAGCCGGCCCTCGCGCTCGGCGAGAAAGCAGTGCCCCGCCTCGACCCATTCGGCGATCTGCGCGCGCCGCCCGGCGTTGATCTGGGCAAAAGGGTCAGCAGCGATGAGATCGGCGATGTCGTCCGAACCGGCCGCTCGAACCTCGAGGGTCATTTGAGCTGCGGATTGCGCCGCAGGATTTCGCGCGCGATCGCCCGGAACGCCGCCGCCTGCGATCCGCCCGGATTGGCCGCTACCACCGGCTGCCCGGCATCCGAGGTTTCGCGGATCGCCATATCGAGCGGCACTTCGCCCAGGAACGGCATGCCCATCCCGCTCGCCGCGTTCGCAGCGCCCCCGTGCCCGAAGATGTCGTAGCGCTTGCCGGTATCGGGAGCCACGAAGTAGCTCATATTCTCGATGAGGCCGAGCAGCGGAATCGACAGCCGCTTCATCATGTCGACGGCCTTCTGCGCATCGATCAGCGCAAGGTCCTGGGGCGTCGAGACGATCACCGCGCCCGCCAGCTCCGCCTGCTGGAACAGCGAGATTTGGATATCGCCCGTCCCCGGCGGCAGATCGACAACGAGCAGGTCGAGCCCGCCCCAATCGGTTTCGCGGAGAAGCTGCCGGAGGGCCGACGTCGCCATCGGCCCGCGCCACACCACCGCCTGCCCGGGCGTCAGCATCGAGCCGATCGAGATCGCGCTCAACCCAAAAGCCTGGTGCGGCGAGAAAATGCCGTCCTCGCGCACCGCCGGCTTCCCCTCGATGCCCAACAGCTTCGGGATAGACGGTCCGTAGAGGTCGGCGTCCAGAATGCCGGTCTTGAGGCCCTCGGCCGCGAACGCCAGCGCAAGGTTGGTCGCGACCGTGGACTTCCCAACACCGCCCTTCCCCGATCCGACCACGATGATGTTGCGGACCCCCGGCACCGGCGAGCGCGGCGCCGGACCCGGCCGTCCCTGCGCCGCCGCCTGCCCCGTCGGCGCCAGGGCCGGGCTCTTGTCCGACGTCAGCGAGACCATGACCTTGCGCCCCTGCCCCACGCCTTCGGCCGCGGCCTTCGCCGCGTCGCGTGCCGGCCCGAACGCGGCCTCCATCCCCGGTTGTACGGAAATGGCCAGCGCAATCGCACTCTTGGTCACGATGATTTCGGAGAGACCGGCGTATCCGGCGAGCGTGCCGCCGCCGGGAATCTCGACATGCGCCAGAGCGGCCTTCACCGCTCCGGCGATCTCAGTGTCGGCCATCAGAGGATCGACTGGCCGGTGCCCTTCCAGTCCTTGACGAACTGTTCGAGCCCGCTCTTGGTCAGCGGGTGGTCGGCGAGCTTGTAGATCACTGCCGGCGGGATGGTGGCGACGTCGGCGCCGGCCATCGCAACCTGCGTCACGTGGTTGGGCGAGCGGATCGATGCGGCGAGGATCTGCGTCGTGAAATTGTAATTGTCGTAGATTGTGCGGATCTGCTCGATCAGTTCGACACCATCGAGATTGATGTCGTCGAGGCGGCCGAGGAACGGCGAGATGTAAGTCGCGCCGCATTTGGCCGCGAGCAGCGCCTGGTTGGGCGAGAAGCAGAGCGTCACGTTGGTCTTGATGCCTTCCGAGCCGAGCTTCTTGGTCGCCTTGAGGCCGTCCATGGTCAGCGGCACCTTCACCACGACGTTGTCGGCGAGCTTGGCGAGCACATGCCCCTCCGCCATCATCCCGTCGAAGTCCATAGCGGCAACTTCAGCCGACACCGGACCCGGCACGATTGCGCAAATCTCCTTGACCACTTCCTTGAAATCGCGCCCGGATTTGGCGACCAGCGAGGGATTGGTGGTCACCCCGTCCAGAAGCCCCATGTCATAGAGCTTCTTGATGTCCGCGATCTCCGCGGTATCGACGAAAAACTGCATCTATCCTCTCCCAGGAAATCGTTCGGTTGTTACCCCGTAGATAGGCAATTTGCACCGCGCCGGGAAGGTCCGCGACGAGACATAATCGTCCGATTCTGAGGGATTACGCGGACTATTCGCCCGGATGCATGCGGTCGCGACGCTTCAAGTCCCACAGAAAGATTCTTGAGGCCACCACCGCCAGGACAACGACGATCAGGGGAATGCCGGCGGCGAGAAACCATTCATAAGGAGTCATCTCGAAGACCTCCCAGCAGATACTGCGCTACCAAATGTAGGGCCAAAGCCGCCGAGAGCCAACTCACCATGGCGACAATGGCAAACTGAGGGCTCAGGGCCATCGTTCCACCCCAGGTGAAGGCTGCAAACGGTGCGATAATGCCAAACGTGGCCAAACCGGTCGACAAACGGTCGAAGGCGTTGGAGGCCAACTTGATTCTTTCATTGCGAACCAGCTCGCCCATTCCTCACCCCGCGGCGCGGATCAAAAACTCCGCCAGCTCATCCACGCGGTCCTCGGGAATCCCGGCGACGTTGATGCGGCTGTCGTTGATCATGTAGACCGCGTCCTCGGTCTTGAGCTTCTGCACCACGTCGCCCGGCAGTCCGAGTAGGCTGAACATGCCTGAGTGCTCGGCGATGAAATCGAAGTCCTTGGAGTTCGACTTGCGCCGAATGGCTTCGGCCAGTTTCACGCGCAGCCGCTTCATGCGCTCGCGCATCTGCTTGAGCTCTTCGGCCCACTCGGCGCGTAGCTCCTTGTCCTCGAGGATGACGCGCACGACCTCGGCGCCATGGTCGGGCGTCTGGCTGATCGTGCCGCGAATGATGTTCTGCATCTGGCTCGACACCACGTCGGCCGTCGCCGAATCTTTCGCAATCGCGATCGAGACGCCGGCGCGCTCGCGGTAGAGCCCGAAGTTCTTGCTCGCCGAAAATGCGATCATGCATTCGGGCAACTCCGAGGCAACCTTCCGCACACCGTACGCATCCTCGTCGATGCCGTCGCCGAAGCCGAGATAAGCGAGATCGACCAGCGGGAACGCGCCGGTGCGCTTCAAGCTCGCGACAACGGTATCCCACTGCGCGGGCGTCAGGTTCGCGCCGGTCGGGTTGTGACAGCAGCCGTGCAGCAACAGGATGTCGTCGCTGGTGAGGCTGTCGACGACCTTCATCATCGCGTCGAAATCGACCTTGCGCGTGGTCGGGTCGAAGTACGGGTAGTAGTTGACCTTGAGGTTGGCGTTCTCGGCCAGCGGAATGTGGTTGGGCCAGGTCGGATCGGAGATGAAGATGCGCCCACCCGGGCGAGCCCGGCCGAGCACGAACATCAGGATCATCAGCGCGCCGGTGCCACCCGCACCGTTGACCGTGCGAATGCGCGAAGCATCGACGGCGCCCGCGAGCGCGAGGTCGACGATCGCCTGCGAGAACTCCTTGTTCCCCACCACACCCTTATAGGTTTTCGTCTTGGCGCTATCGAGGATGCGCTGCTCGGCCTTCTTCACCGCCGACATGATCGGGGTGTTGTTCTTGGGGTCTTTGTAGACGCCGACGCCGAGGTCGATCTTGTTGGTGCGAGGGTCGGCGGCGTACTCGGCCATGAGCACGAAAATCTTGTCGAGCGTGGCCTTCTGCAGGGTTTCGAACATTGCTGGAGTCCGGTGAAAAGGGCGGCGCCTTTATAGGCGGCAGGGGCGGATTTGCAACGGACTCAGCGTTTGAGCCCAAGCCGGTCGAGCTCGGCGATCAGCGCTGGAACCGCCTCGAACAAATCGCCCACCAGGGCCACGTCGGCGATCTTCATAAGCGGCGCCTCCGCATCCTTGTTGATGGCGAAGATCGCCTTGGCGCCCTGGATGCCGGCGAGGTGCTGCAACGCGCCGGAAATGCCGATGCCGATATAGAGGTCGGGCGCGACGATCTTGCCGGTCTGGCCGACCTGCAACTCGTTCGGCGCAAAGCCGGCGTCGACCAGCGCGCGCGTGGCACCTACAGCCGCGCCCAGCTTTGCAGCGAGTTCTTCGACCAACGCGAATTTGTCGCCCAGCGGGATGCCGCCCGACACGACAATCTGGGCCGTCGACAGTTCGGGCCCGGTGCTTTCGCGCCGTTCCTCATTGGCAACTGTCGTGTTGCCTGTCGTGTCCACCGAAATCTCCTCAACCGGCGCCGAATTTCCGGCCTTGGCGGGTGAAAAGGCGGAGGCACGTACCGTCAAGAGGTGCTTGGCCTGTCCGTCGCTCACCGTCTCGGTGGCGTTGCCGGCGTAGATCGGGCGCGCGAACTTGGCCGGCCCAAGGATGGCGGTAATGTCCGTCACCGGCATGATGTCGAGTAGCGCCGCAAGGCGCGGGATCAAGTCGCGGCCGGTCGAGTTCGCCGCAGCGACGATGTGGGTGTAGGGCCCAGCCAGTTTCGCCAGCGCCGGCGCCAGCGCCTCCGCCGTATTCGGCAGCTCAGCCGAAAAGACCTTGTGCACGCCGGCGATCATGCGCGCTTCTTCCACCGCGCTCGCGTCGACCAGCAGGTCGATGGCCCCGAGTTCAGCCGCAGCGGCGACCACCCGCGCAGTTGCCGGCGTCAGCTTGCCCTGATCGAGATCCGCGAGCACCAGCACAGCCATCAGCGCGGCTCCATCTTCGCGACTTCCGCCGCGATGGCCTGCGCGAACTCGGCGGCCGTCGCCGCCACCCTGCCCGGCGCGCGCTCGCGCGGTGCTGCCACCTTCTCGATCACCAGGCGCGGCGTGATGTCGACACCGAGCCCGGCGACGGCCTTGATCGCCAGCGGCTTGCTCTTCGCCTTCATCACCATAGGGAGCCCGACATTGCGCGGCTCGTTGAGCCTCAGATCGGCCGTCACCACCGCCGGCAAACTCATGAACAGCGTCTGCCGCCCGAAATCGACCTCGCGCGTCACCGTGGCCGTGCCGCCCTCGAGCACAATCGCCGAGGCAAACGTCGCCTGCGGCCAGCCGAGCAGCCCGGCCAGCAACTGCCCGACATGATTGCTGTCGTCGTCCACGGCCTGCTTCCCCAGCAGCACCAGCTCTGGTTTTTCTTCGTCGACCACATGCTTCAGCAGCTTGGCCACCGCCAGAGTTTCGACTTTCGCATCGGTCTCGAGCAGCAGCCCGCGATGCGCGCCCATCGCCATTGCGGTCAACAGCACATCGGTCGTCGCCTTCGGTCCGATCGAGACGACGACGATCTCGTCCGCCTGCCCCGCCTCGGCCAGCCGCACCGCTGCTTCCACCGCGTGCCGGTCGAACGGGTTCATCGACATACGCAGATTGGCCGTCTCCACGCCGGTTTCGTCCGGCTTCACCCGGATGCGAATGGCGTGGTCGATGACGCGCTTGACGGCGACGAGGATTTTCATGCCGGGCGCTATGCCAAAAGCCGCTCCGCCGGGCAAGGGTTGACCAATCACGCCGCAACCCGGCACAATCCCGCTTTGCCAGCCGAGAGTGCCATGCCCGTCATCAATCGCGTCGCCGAGTTTCAGCGCGAGATCACCGAGTGGCGGCAGGATTTTCACCGCAATCCGGAGCTGCAATACGACGTGCACCGCACCGCGGACCGCGTCGCCGAGCTGCTCCGCTCGTTCGGCGCCGACGAGGTTGTGACCGGCATCGGGCGAACCGGTGTCGTTGCCGTCATCAAGGGCCGCAACGGTGGGGCGGGCCGCGTGATCGGGCTTCGCGCCGACATGGACGCGCTGCCGATTACCGAGCGCACCGGGAAGCCCTACGCCTCGGCAATCACGGGCAAGATGCATGCCTGTGGCCACGACGGGCACACCGCCATGCTGCTCGGCGCGGCCAAGTATCTAGCGGAGACGCGCAATTTCGATGGCACCGCCGTCCTCATCTTTCAGCCGGCCGAAGAAGGCGGGGCGGGTGGCCGCGCCATGCTGCAGGACGGGCTTGTCGATCGCTTCAAGATCGAGGAGTTCTACGGCCTTCACAACATGCCTGGAATTCCGGCCGGTCAGTTCGGCATCAAGGCGGGCGGCATCATGGCCGCCACCGACGAGTTCAACATCACCATCGAGGGGACCGGCGGCCACGCGGCAATGCCGCACAACACGGTGGACCCAATCATCGTTGCCGCCTCACTGATCCTCGCGCTGCAGACGATCGTCTCGCGCAATGTCGACCCGATGCGCGAAGCGCTGCTGTCGGTGACCATGATCGAGGCCGGCACCGCCTTCAACATCATCCCGCGCACAGTCAAGCTCACCGGCACCGTCCGCACGCTCGACGAGGGCGTGCGCAAGTTCATGGAAGAGCGCGTCCGCGCCATCACCGCGGGCATCGCCAGCACTTATGGCGCGACGGCATCCATCCACTACCGCAACGGCTACCCTGTCACGGTGAACGCTCCAAAGCCCACGGAATTTGCCGCCGGCGTGGCGCGCTCGATTTCCGGCGCCACCAGCGTCGAGGCCGACGGCACAATGGGCGGCGAGGACTTCTCCTATATGCTGCAGGCGCGCCCCGGCGCTTACATTCTCCTCGGCAACGGCGACTCGACCGAGCTCCATTCCGATACCTACGACTTCAACGACGAGATCATCCCGGTCGGCGTGAGCTACTGGGTAAAATTGATCGAAACGGCGATGCCCATCGCCTCGTAGGGCCAATCGCGCGGGCGTGACAATCATGTCCGCCCGCTTGCATCGAATTCATCAATGTCATCGAGCCGTAACTGGCAATGCGCGGCAGCGAGGCCAAGATACTCAGCGTTCCTCCCGAACACTATGGAGTATCCACAATGATCAAGTTTCCCGTCATCGCCTTCGCTGCCCTCATCGCTGCCGCGGGCCTTGCCGCTCCGGCACTTGCCTCGACCCATGCGTCGGCTCAAGCGAGCGCGGCTCCGTCTTGCCCCAATGGCGACAGCGCCAACTACGACTACGCGATGGACACCTTGTCCACGCAGCTGCACCTTTCGGCCAAGCCCGGCTCGAGCATCGACATGTCGAGCGGTTGCATCGAAGTGACGACCATCAAGAACGGCAAGACCACGATGGCGTTCTACGATCCCGACACGCTTTCGCTGGTCAGCAAGATCGGCTGATCGAACCGGCGCGGGAGCCTTGGCTCTCGCGCCTATCCCTTCACGCCACCCTCGGCCAGCCCGCTGACCAGATAGCGCTGCGCGAGGAGGAAGACGACCGTGATGGGCAGGCCGCTGAGGATCGCCGCCGCCGAGAAATCACCCCAGAGATAGAGCTTGTCGTTGAGGTAGAACCGCGACCCCACCGCGATCGTCAGGGTGTCCTGCGAGCGTAGCAGGACCGAAGCGATCGGATAGTCGTTGATGATGCCGATGAAACTCAGCACGAACACCACCGCGATCATCGGGACGGCGAGCGGCAGGAACACCATGCGGAACGTCTGCCACGGCGTCGCGCCGTCGATATTGGCGGCCTTGTCGAGGGCCGGATCGACGGAATCGAAGTAGCCTTTGATGGTCCAGATGTGGAGCGTTACCCACGACATGTAGACCAGGATCACCGACCAGTGGCTGTCGATGCCCAGCACCGGCGTGACGTCGCCTAGTCCGTCGAAGATCGAGTAGACCGCGATCAGCGCCAACGTCGTCGGGAAGATCTGGATGATGAACAGCGTGTCGAGCACCGCCGACCGGCCGCGGAATTTCACGCGCGAGAACGCATAAGCCGAGATCGTCGAGATGATGACGATGCCGACCGAGGCGATCAGCGCGATCTTCACCGAGTTGAACATCCACCACATTACCGGGTAGGGCGGCTGCACCACCGTGCCGTCGGTCCGCGTGAACGCCTGACCGAAGGCCAGATACCAGTGCTCGAGCGTCGGCCGGTCGGGCAGCAGCGACCCGGTGCTGAAGTTGCCTTCGCGCAGCGAGATCGACGTCACCACGAGGAACGGGAACATGATGATCGCGATGAACACGATCAGGAAGGCGTGCGCGCCGATCTTCTTCCAGCGCAGGTCGCGCGGGTTCTCGACGATCATGTTGAGCCTCCCCGTGCTGCGGCTCGCTTGACGGCCCAGAAGTTGCCGTAGGCGATCACCGCGACGATGACGAAGACGATCAGGCTGATGGCGCCCGAAAGGCCGAACTGCTGGCCGGAATCGAGGAAGCTGATGCGGTAGGTGAAGGACGCAAGGATGTCGGTGTGTCCCGCCGGCACGATGGTGCCGATCATGTCGGGCAGGCCGCGCGTCAACAGGAGGACCAGCACCAGGTTGTTGAAGTTGAAGGCGAACGAGGCGATCAGCAGCGGCAGGAACGGCGGCAGGATTTGCGGCAGCGTAATGGTGAAGAACACCCGCAGCGGGCTCGCGCCCTCCAGCGCCGCCGCTTTCTTGTGGTCCTCAGGCACCGACTGCAGGAAGCCCATCGAGAGCAGCATCATGTAGGGATAGCCGAGCCAGACGTTGACGATCACGATCATCAGTCGTGCCAGCCATGGATCGGTGTTCCACTCGGGCGACGCGCCGAACAGGAACTGCAGGACCAGATTGATCTCGCCGTAGTTCTGGTTGAACAGGCCCTTGAAGATCAGGATCGAGATGAACGCGGGCACCGAATAGGGTAGGATCAGCAGGATCCGGTAGAGCGGCTTGAAGCGAAGGTGCGGCCACTGCAGGATCGTCGCGAGCAACAGCCCCAGTGCGAAGGTCAGCCCCACCGAGAGAAACGCGAAGCTGAAGGTCCACACGAAGATCGCGCCCATCGGCTCGCGAATGCCGGCCGAGTTGAACACTTTGTTGAAGTTCGCGGTACCGATGGTGACCGCCCAGCCCGGCGGGACGGTGTTGCCCGCCGCGTCGCGATAGAAGCCTACCGTCTGGTCGGGCGTCAGCGTGCTGCCGTCGATGGTGGAAATGAGCCGTCCGTCGGCCTGCTTTTCGTATTCCGGCGTGACGGACGCGAAGGTGCGCAAGCCCGAGAGCTTCAGCGCGACGCCGTTCGGCAGGGTGACGGTGATGAAGCCGAGGTTGGCGCGGAGCGGCACCAGGTCGCGCATCGCCAGAACCTGCGGCGCTGCCGTCACCGGCGCGGCGGCGACGGTCACGGCGTTGCCATCGAGCGCGAAGGGTTCGGACAACAGCCCGCCGTCGCCCTCGGGCAGGAACACGCGGTACTGCCCGTTTTCGTTGACGAGGGCGAACGGGCGCTCCGTCGGCGGATCGACCACCGTGCGGCTCAGCAGCACTTCCTGGGCGCGCTCATAGGTCAGGAGGTTGAGGAAGCCGTAGTTCGTGAACCCCAGGTAGATCGTGTAGACGATCGGGAACACCACAAAGAGCAGGATCGCCGCGATGCCGGGGAAAATGAAGCGGCTGGCGTAGAAGCGGTGCTGGGTGAAGATCGCGGCAAATGCCACGACGAGGACGAGAACGAGAACCGCCAGCAGCGGCTGTCCGAGCAGGTAGAGGAGCCACACCGCGTAGAGGCATACGGCGCTGGCCAGCAGGACCAGCGCGGCCGCCAGCCACTTGAAGCTGCGTGCCGGAGCCGGTGTTTCGGCCCGCAAGGCGATATCGCTCATGACCCCCTCCCCTGATGTGCGAAGGGCCGGAACGTCGTTCCGGCCCTTCGTTACTCGTTACTGCCCGAGGATACGCTTGGCGGCGTCATCCAGTGCGGGCTTCACGTCCTGAGTGCCGCTGGTGATGTTGCTCAGCGCCGGTCCCATGGCGGACCAGAACGCACCCATCTCCGGGTTGGACGGCATCGGCACGCCGATCGCGGCGTTCTGGAGAGTTGCCGCAACCAGCGGGTCGGAACCCTGGGCCTCGCCCGACGAGATGTCGGCGAGAGCGCCAAGCTGGCCCGTCTTGTTCCAGATCGCGAGGTTCTCGTCGGTCAGGATGTAGTTTTCGAGCAGTTCCTTGGCGAGGTCCTTGTTGGGCGACGCGGCGTTGATCGCAAAGGCGAACACACCCACGAACGGCTTCGACGGCTGGCCGTTGACGCTCGGGATCGGCGCGACGCCGACGTCGATGCCGGCGGTCTTGTAGCCGCCCCACGACCAGGGTCCATTGAGCACCATGCCCACTTCGCCCTTGGCGAAAGCACCGTCCATCACGCCGTAGTCGACGCCCTTGGGCATCACGCCGGTATCGATGAGGTCCTTGAGCACCTGCGCACCGGCCACGGCACCGTCGTTGTTCACGCCGGTTTCCTCGCCGTTGTAGTTGCCGTCGGCGCCCTTCTGGAACGCGAAAGCGCCGTTCGCCATCATCAGCGGGAAGGTAAAGTAGGTGTTGTTGTAGTCCCACATGATGGTCTTGCCATTGCCCATCGAGGCCGCGAGCGCCTTCACGTCGTCGAAGCTGGCCGGCGGGGTCGGCACGAGCTTCTTGTTATAGACGAGGCCCACGGCCTCGACGCCGACCGGGTAGCCCCAGACCTTGCCGCCGATGGTGACCGCATCCCAGCCGGTGCCGAGAATGCCGTCGGTGATTTCCTTGCTCGGGCTCACCGGATCGATCAGGCCGCCGGCCGCCCAGTCGCCGAAGCGGTCATGCGCGAACAGCACGATATCGGGGCCGTCGCCGGTCGCCGCCGCCTGCTGGAACTTATCTGGAACCGGGTCCACGACTTCCACCTTGGCAGGAGCGCCCAGGTCCGCCGTGAACTTGTCGAGCACGCTCTGCAGCGCCGCTTCGTCACGGTTGGTGCCGATCCAGACGAGCAGCTCGCCTTCCTTGGCGGCAAAAGTCAGTGAGGTCGAGCCGAGCAGCAAGGCCGCTCCGAGCGTGACCGATACGAGTCTTTTCATGTCTTGTCCTCCCAGGACAGGGTTGGCCTTCCGGTACGTCCGGAACGGCGTTTCAATTCGAGGGCTGCGTGGCCCTCCGCTTGAACTCGATAGTCAGAGGGTTGTCCCCTCTTTCGTTGAGAATTGCCCAGCCGTTCGGCCCCAGCAGCAGTTTGCCCTTGGACCGCTCGGCATTCTGCGCGAGCCCGATATCGGCTTCGCCCTCGCAGGTCACCTTCAGCGTCCCGGCCGACAGATTGTAGAGACACACGAGGCTCTCGTCATCATTGGCGCGGCGGAAAGCGAGCAGCGGCTCGGAAACCTTGAAGAACGCGATATCGCCGTCGACCAGCGCGCTGTGCGCCCGCCGGAACGCCAGCGCCTTGCGGTAGAAATTGAGGGTCGAGTCCGGATCGGCGTTTTGGCTCGCGACGCTCAGCGCCGAGTGCTCGGGCTTGACCGGCAACCAGGGTTTGACGCTCGAAAAGCCGTTCGGCGCCTCGCCTTCGTCCCACGGCATCGGCGTGCGCTCGCCGTCGCGGCCCTTGTATTCGGGCCAGAACCGGATGCCGGGCGGATCGGTCAGCTCCTCGAACAGGATGTCGGCCTGCGGCAGCCCGAGCTCCTCGCCCTGGTAGATGCAGATCGAGCCCTTGAGCCCGATGATCATCCCCGCGGCTTGCTTCGCGAGCGCGGTACGATCGAGCGAATGCTTGCTCCAGCGCGTCACGTGCCGGTCGACGTCGTGGTTGGAAAAGCTCCAGCACGGCCAGCCGTCTTTGTTGGTGGTGAAGAACCGGTCCATCTTCGAGCGGAAATGCTCGGCGGTGAACTCGTTGCCCAGCATGTCGAAGGTGTAGGCCATGTGGAGCTTGTCGCCGCCCGAAGTATACTCACCCATGAGCTTCAGGCCGACATGGCTGTCGCCCACTTCGCCCACCGTGGTCGTTCCCGGAAACTCGTTCAGCAGTTTCCGCACGCGCTTGAGGAACGTCACGTTCTCCGGCTGGCTCTTGCCGAACTTGTGCTCCTGCATGTCGTACGGATTGACTGCGTAGGGGAGATGCTTGGGCCGCCGCGCGGCGGGATTGTTCCGCAGCTGCTGGTCGTGGAAGTAGTAGTTGACAGTGTCGAGCCGGAACCCGTCGACGCCGCGCTCGAGCCAGAAGCGCATGACGTCGAGCACGGCATCCTGCACCGCCGGATTGTGGAAGTTGAGGTCCGGCTGCTCGATCAGGAAATTGTGGAAGTAATACTGCCCGCGGCTGGGGTTCCATTCCCACGCCCGCCCGCCGAACACGCTCGGCCAGTTGTTGGGCGGCGTGCCGTCGCGCTTGGGGTCGGCCCACACGTACCAGTCGGCCCGCGAGTTCGTCCGCGACAGCCGGCTCTCGCGGAACCAGGGGTGGCGGTCCGACGTATGGCTCAGCACTTGGTCCATGATGACCTTGAGCCCCAGGGCATGCGCCCGCTCGACCAGATTGTCGAAGTCCTCGAGGCTGCCGAACAGTCGGTCGACTTCCTTGTAGTCGGAAACGTCGTAGCCCATGTCGGCCTGCGGCGACTGGGTGATGGGGCTCAGCCAAATGCAGTCGACGCCCAGCGAGGCGATATGGTCGAGCCGCCGCATGATGCCCGGCAGGTCCCCCACCCCGTCGCCATTGGTGTCCTGAAAGGAGCGCGGGTAGACCTGATAGATCACCCCGCCGCGCCACCATTCCCGCATCGACAGCATTCTCCCTGCGCGGGTCGAGACGCCCGCTTGGGCGCGAGTGTTAACAAGCCTTAGGATTTGGGTCAAACCGGTTTAGGCGCCGCAGCCCTTCAAATCTTGGTTGATTGAACCGGCTCCCCCATGCAATTCCTAAACCGGTTTGAACACCCGGGGAGGACAATGGGTGACGACCATCCGCCAGCTTGCTGAGCATCTGGGCCTGTCGCCGGCCACGGTGAGCCGTGCCTTGAACGGCTTCCCCGAGGTTGGGGTTGCAACGCGCCAGCGCGTCCTCGAGGGCGCCGAGCGGCTGCATTATCGCCCCAATATGCATGCCAAGCGGCTTGCGACCGGCAAGTCCGGCCTCGTCGGCATGATCTTTCGCGCTTCCTCGGAGCGCGGCGTCGATCCGCACGTCATGGATTTCCTCTCGGCGCTCTCCCTGGCCTTCGCGGATTCCGAGATCGACCTGCTCGTCCACATCGCCCCGCCGAGCCAGCAGATGCTCCACCATGAGCGCATCGCCTCGCGCGGCCAGGTCGACGGCATGATCCTCAGCGCGCCCGAGCCCGACGATCCCCGCATCGAGCTCCTCTCGGCGCGCAACATCCCCTTCGTCGTCCACGGCCGCGGCACCGACGCACCGGACTACGCCTATTACGACATCGACAACGAGGGTGCCTTCACCGCCGCCACCCGGCTCCTCACCCAACTCGGGCACAAGCGTATCGCACTGCTCAACGGCCCCTCCCCGATGGGCTATGCGCTGCAGCGCGAGCGCGGCTATCGCCGGGTGATGGACGAGCACGGCCTCCCCATCCCGACCCGTTTCGTTGCCAATAGCGAAATGCACGAGGAAAGCGGCTACCGCACCGCCGCGACCATGCTCGCCGAGCACGCCCAGCGCCCCACGGCCTTCCTCTGCTCATCGACGCTGCAGGCGCTCGGCGTCATGCGCGCCGCGGCCGAGGCCGGCCTCAAGGTTGGCGACGACATTTCGATCATCTCGCACGACGACGTGCTGCCGCATCTGCTGGCCGAGAATTTCGCGCCGCCGCTCACCGTCACGCGTCTGCCGATCCGTGACGCGGGCCCAATCCTGGCGAAAATGATGATGGCGCGGCTCGCCGGCGCGCCCGTTCGGGACTTGCAACGGACCGATAAGGTCGATTTGATCGTGCGCGGATCGACCGGACCCGTGCCGAAATCAGGGGGAGAAGCATGGTCGCACTAGAAGTCGGAGAAGCCGCCGCGCCGGTGCTCGAGATCAAGAATCTCGAAAAGCGCTATGGCAATGTCGAAGTCCTGAAGTCGATCAGCCTCAACATGGCGCCGGGCGATTTCCTCGTCCTGGTGGGCCCATCGGGCTGCGGCAAGTCCACCCTGCTCAATTGCATCGCCGGGCTCGACGAGACCAGCGGGGGCAGCATCTTCATCGGCGGCCGCGACGTGACGAAAGTGCCGCCGCGCGACCGCGATATTGCAATGGTGTTCCAGTCCTATGCGCTCTACCCCACGATGACCGTCGGCGAAAACATCGCCTTCGGCATGAAGGTGCGGCGCGTGCCGCAGGCCGAGCAGGACCAGCGCGTCAAGCAGGTCAGCCAGCTGCTGCAGATCGAAAAGTTCCTCGCGCGCAAGCCGAGCGCCCTCTCGGGCGGCCAGCGCCAGCGCGTCGCCATGGGCCGCGCCCTGGTGCGCGAACCGACGCTGTTCCTGTTCGACGAGCCGCTCAGCAACCTCGATGCGAAGCTCCGCGTCGAGCTGCGCGGTGAGATCAAGCGCCTGCATGAGCGCATCGACGCCTCGATCGTCTACGTCACGCATGACCAGATCGAGGCGATGACGCTGGGCACCAAGGTCGTCGTCCTCAACCAGGGCGTCATCCAGCAGATCGGCAGTCCGGCGGAGATCTACGACAAGCCGGCCAACCTGTTCGTCGCCGATTTCATGGGCTCGCCGCCGATGAACCTGCTCCCCGGCGGCCTCGACTTCGCGATGGGCAATGCGCTGATCACCTTCACCGGCGGCCAGCGCCTCACCATCCCCAATGCCCCGCCGCCGCTCGCCGCCTATCACGGCAAGGACGTGACCTTCGGCATCCGCCCTGAGGCGCTGCGCGTCGGCAACACGCTGCGCGGGCCGGTGCACCTGGTCGAAAACTCGGGCTCCGACACCTTCGTCACCTTCAAGGTCGGCGACCGCAACACGATCGCCCGTTTGCCCGGACGCGTGCCCGTCGACCATCACAAGGAGATCGGCGTCGATCTCGACCTCTCGCAGGTGTCCTATTACGACACCGCCACCGGCCTCAGGATCGTCTAACCCTCGATCATCGTCTTGATCGAGCCGAGCACCATGCCCCAATTGCCCTCGGCGCGGGCCTTGCCGGCCTCGTCCGGGATATTGCCCTGAGTGACGGTCAATGTCGTCGCACCGGCGTCCTCGCGGAGCGCATAGGTCACCTCGGCGTAGTTCTCGGGGATGTCGGCCTTGCCGCTCAGCGGGCTGAAATAGTTGGTGCGGAGGAGATGAGGCGGGTCGATATCGAGGATCGTGCCCTTGTCCTCGAACGGCTTCCCCTCCCACATGCCGCGATAGATCAGCGGGCTGCCCTTTTTCCAGTCGCTCACCACCTCCGAGCCGAACATGATCTGCTTGACCTGCACCGGATCGGTCAGCGCCTGCCAGACACGGGCAGGCGGCGCGGCAATGCTGATGGTGCTCGTGGCGGTGAAGCTCTGTGGCATGAATTCGTTCCCTCTTTGTTCACGTCATTTGTAGGCCTGCTAGAGGCCGCTGACAAGCGGCGACGCCGGGGTGCTGGCGATTGCACAAGAGGGCGAGTTGCCGTAACCTGTGCGTTACCAAATGGCTCTGGGAGGGAACGCTGTGACGCAGATTCCAATCAACTGGTGGATGATCCTCATCGCGGCGCTGCTGCGCATGGTGGTGGGCAGCGTCTGGTACTCGCCGGCGCTGTTCGTGAAGCCCTGGCAACAACTGGCCGGCATCACCCCCGAGTCGATGCAGCAGGGTCTCGCGCGGGCGATCATCATCGACCTCATCATGTCGCTGTTGATGTCGTTCGTCCTCTTCCACGCCGTGGTCTATGCCGGCGCCACCACGTGGTGGGCGGGCGCCCTGGTAGGGCTGCTCAATTGGGTCGGGTTCGTCCTTGCGACGCACCTGCCGCTCTGGGCCTACGAGAACCGCAATCTGAGGCTGATCGCCATCGGCACCGGCTCAAACCTCGTATCGATGGGGCTGATGGGCCTGCTGTTCGGCATCTGGCATTAGGGCAGGCTCTTTCGCCCGCAGGTAGAGCAGCACGAAGCCGATCCAGGCCGCGATCATCAGCGACATATTGAGCCACGTGCGCGGCTCGAGCAGCTCTTTGAGGTAAATGTCGAGCAGCGGCCACTTGATGTAGTCGTTTGCGAAGATCCAGGTCGATGACACAACTGCCGTCATCAGCAGTCCCACGGCGACCAGCAGCAGGGCCACCGCGCGTGCCCAGCGCCGGGCCGGCAACGCGAAGGCGAGAGCGAGGCCCAGCAGCGGCAGCATCGGCATGATGTGGCGAGGTCCGGTGGACCAGCCTCCGTCCCAATAGTAGTAGCCTGCATTGATCAGAATGAGTGTCGACGCGACGGCGATGATGACATTGACGGTCGGCCGGTTCTCGGGCCGCCGGAACATCACCATCAAACCGAACGGAACCAGCACCAGGACCGGTACGTAGGGCAGGATTCCGCGATAGCCGCCGACAAACAGCTCGGCGATGGTGATCGGGTTGGGCAACCCGACGCCGAAGAACCCGCTCTTCATCCCCTCGAATCCGACCACGCTGGCATAGCCCAACTGGAACGGCGATCCGAACGCGAGGTAGTTGTAGACGAACAGCGGCACGACGCCGATTGCGGTTCCGACGATCACGCCCACCGCAAAGCGCAGGTGCCCGGGGATCGTCGGCCGCCACACCGTTACCAGCAGCACCACGCCGGCGACGAGCAGCGCGAAGCCGCCGACGAATTCGACGACCACCGTCAGCCCGACGAGCAGCCCGATTGCGAGGCCGCGCCAAAAATCCCATCGCTCCCAGTTCATCGACAGGGCCAGCACGAAGATCAGCAGGCTGCCCACCAACGAATGCGCAAAAAACGTCGTCGACCAGAAGCAGAAGGGAGAGCCAATGGAGATCGCGAGGGTCCCAAACACCGCGCCCCGCTGGCTCGCTCCAAGGCTCAATGCGAGGAGGAATGCGATACTCGCGGCAATCGCCGCCGGCAGCCCGACGACGACCAGTGTTCCGACCTGCGAATAGAACAGGAAGATGGCCTCGTCGGTGCTGTCGCCCTCGATGCCAAGGATGTCGCGCACGACCTTGACGATCCACACCGGAGGGATAGCCAGCAGCGACAGTCCCGGCGCCTTGTCCGCATAGTAGTGTCCGTCGACCAGCGCCTTGTCGACCGTATCCTCGGCGACGCGGTCGATGGTCAGCGATCCCTGCTCGACGATCGCCAGCGTCAGGCCCATGCGGGTGATCACCTGCGAGCTTTCGCTGTGCGGCGTGTAGAACAGCAGGCTCAGGAAGGTGAGCACGCCGATCACGACGGCCATCCGGACGTTGCTCATGATTGCTAAGTCTCTGACAGGCGGAGTTCACACCATCGCACGACGGTCCTTGCGAAGGCGTCAACGTCCTCGACCTCCGCCTCGGCCAGTTCCGACAAATGCTGGACGGTGGTGCGGATGTCCACGGCGCGGCGGTCGATGGCCTTGCCGGTCCGAGCTTCGTACGAGGTGATCAGCCTCGAGGTTAGGTCCGTCGAGATGTGGCTCGAATAGGTGAACTCCCGCGTCAGCGGCCCGATGCCCGCGTCGGCGAAGTCGTAGACGCCATTGAGCACGCCGCGCTCATGGTCGAACGCCATGTTCCAGCCGTGCCCGTCGAAATAGCCGAAGATCTGCTCCTCGTCCGGCAGCGCGCGATACCCCGCGAACGTGCGCTCGGCGAACTCGTGCAGGCCGGGAGGAAGCCGCTCGCGCAGGAGCGGCAGCACCACTGGTGCCTCCGGCCATTCAGGCTTCGGCTCGGCGCCGGCCGCGATGGCGTCGCTCACCGGAATCGCGTGTAGCGCCACATAAAATCCCGCGAGCGCTTCCGCCATCGCCTGCTTCTGCGCCTCGCCCAGCGCATCGTAGCCGGCCGTTTCGATGATCTCGCCCGGGATCATCAGATGCTCGGAGAACAGCATCGGCGTCTCATGCAATTTCATGCGCGGCACCGCGAGCGGCACGCGCTGCGCGATCAACGCCAGGAACGCCGCCTCGCGCCGCAGCCGCGGAATGGCCTCTGCCTGCTTGGGGAACTTGAAGATCGTGTCGCCAGCCTCCACCGCATTGCTGTCCCAGCCGCCGGTGTGGAGCACCATTCTTTGCGTCGCGAGATCGGGCCGCACCGCGCGGATCGCCTCGCGATACTCTTGCGCGATGTCGGCGTCCGTCATGGCGCGCGGTAGGCGACCCACGGCATCTGCGTCGCGAACTTTCCGCCCGAAACGTCGATCATCGTGCCGGTGATGTAGCCGGCAAGGTCGGAGGCGAGAAAGCAGATGAGGTTCGCGACATCCGCCGGATCGCCCCAGCGGCGCAGCGTCAGCGTGTCGAGCAGTCGCTCCTGCGTGGCCTCGTCGCGCTCCGCGAAATGGTTCATCTCGGTCGGGATCATCCCGGGCGCATAGGCATTGACCGTGATGTTGTGCGGACCCAATTCACCCGCCAGCACGCGCGTAAAACCCTCGACGCCGTACTTGCTCGCGGCATAGGCGGCGCCCCCGACCGACGGAACGATCGCAGCGAATGACGCCGCGTTGAGGATGCGGCCCCCGTTGCGCCGCTGCATCGCGGGGATCACCGCACGACACATCCGCATCGTGCCGCTCAGATTGATCGAAAGGTTCGCCTCCCACGCGTCGTCGGGCATTTCCGCGACCCGTTTGCCCGACGCAACGCCGGCATTGTTGACGAGGATATCCAGGCGCCCGAAGGCCCCCTCCGCGGTGGCAGCCGCGGCGTTGCAGCTCGCACTGTCGCGCACGTCGCAAATCACCTGCAGACCCTGCCATCCCTCGCGCTGCCACTCGGCCGCGACGTCGTCGAGCAGGTCCTGCCGGATGTCTGCGACGACGACGATCGCGCCCTCGCGCGCCAGCGTCTGCGCAATCACCCGCCCAATGCCGCGCCCGGCGCCGGTGACGATCGCCACCCGGCCCTTGAGGTCGATCAGCATCAGACCACCGCGCTCGGCAGCGGATCGCCGGCAAAATGCGCGTCGAGGTTCTGGACCACCAGCGCGCCCATCTTGTAGCGGGTCTGGTGCGTGGCGCTGCCCTGGTGCGGCGACAGCACGACGTTGTCGAGCCCGAACAGCGCCTCGGGCACGTTGGGCTCCTTGTCGAACACGTCGAGCGCCGCGCCGGCGATGCCGCCATTCTGCAGCATCTCGACCAGCGCCGGCTCGTCCACCAGCGTGCCACGCGCCATGTTGACCAGGTAGCCCTCCGGCCCCAGCGCCGTCAGCACCTCGCGCGACACGATGCCTTCGGTGCTCTTGCCGCCCGGCGCGATCAGCACCAGCCAGTCGGCATCGCGCGCCATGTCCACCAGCTTATCGTAGTAGATGTAGGGCTCGTCCGCCTGCTTGTGGCGGCCGTGATAGACCACGCGCATCCGCATCGCCTGCGCCCTCAGCGCAATCTCCTTGCCGATCCGCCCCAGCCCCAGGATCCCCAGCGTCTTGCCGTTGAGCTCGGCCTGGAGCGGGAAGGCACCGCCCTTCCACTTGCCCTGCCGCACATACTGGTCGCCCTGCGGCAGCCGCCGCGCCAGCGACACCATCAGCCCGATGGCGATCTCGGCCATCGCGTCGTTGAGCACGTTGGGCGTGTTGGTCACCCGGATGTTGCGCGCCTTGGCCGCCTTGGTGTCGATCGAATCGTAGCCGACGCCGAAATTGGCGACGATCTCGAGCTTGGGGAGCTTGTCCATAAGCTCCGGCCCGACATTGCCCCCGGCGATTCCGCGCACCCGGTCACGCAGCTCCCCCAGCAGCCTCTCCTTGTCCGCCGCCTCGTGCAGCTTGTGCACGGTATAGCGCTCGGCCAGCGCTGTCTCGCAACTGGCCAGCAGCTTGTGGGTTTGCAGGATCTCGACGGCCATCATTTCTCCTCCGGGCCGCTGTCTTAGCGGCTTGCCGAACGCCCCGCAAATGTGCACCACTGCAGATGCAGTGGGTTAGCCGAATAGATTGCGCTGGGAGTGATGCCGGGACCGACCCCCTTCGACGAAATGACAAATGCGGATGGCTCCGTCCGCGAACCTTATCTGATCCTCGATCATTGGCTGAAGGAACAGAAGCCGCAGGCCCTCGGCCTGATGGCGTCCGACGCCGAGGCCATTTTCCGCCGCCTCGGCATCACCTTCGCGGTCTATGGCGACAACGAGGGCACCGAAAAGCTCATCCCGTTCGACATCATTCCCCGCATCATCTCGGCCATCGAGTGGCGGAGGCTGAGCAAAGGCATCGAGCAGC